>ENA-OQLB01000079-OQLB01000079.1-human-gut-metagenome-genome-assembly--contig:-NODE-79-length-54273-cov-4.552026_pt1 | contig 54273 bp, 53 predicted proteins | sample MGYA00242656_ERZ504813 | MGnify/ENA primary metagenome ERZ504813 (study PRJEB26092, sample SAMD00036388) | human gut metagenome | host: Homo sapiens | study: EMG produced TPA metagenomics assembly of... | reverse complement strand
AGAGAACATGGCAATAATCTCCGAGTTCTCCGCCAGTTTGGAAGTAAAGAAGAATTACGGCGATAAATACAAACAGCGACTGAACAGATTGGCAAAGTAGGGATGAAGTTCAGATAATAATCAAAGACAATAGCATTCCACGGTGCTTCATGAGACATGAAGCGGTCCATCTTCTCGTTGAAGTCGAACACCACCGCAATGGAGATAATCAATGCGATGGCAAAGACATATGTACCCAGGAACTTCTTAATAATGTACCAGTCCAGCCGCTTCAGGAATTTACCTCTCGGCAGCTTTATATTCTTCCATATCCTCCAGTTCATTTTTCTCATAATCTTGTCGATACGCGTTTCACCATCATCGGTTTCCAGGTAGCAAAGTCGCCTGCAATGATATGCTTACGTGCCTCGCCTGCCAGCCACAGATAGAAAGCCAAGTTGTGGATAGATGCTATCTGCATGGCAAGCAGCTCTTGTGCATGGAACAGATGGCGCAAGTATGCCTTGCTGTACATGGTATCTACGTAGGAGGCACCGTCTGCTTCAATGGGAGAGAAATCCATTTCCCATTTTTTGTTGCGCATGTTCATGATGCCGTCCTTGGTAAACAACATGCCGTTGCGTCCGTTGCGGGTAGCATCACACAGTCGAACATATCGACACCGCGTTCAATGCCCTCTAGAATGTTTACCGGGGTCCCGACTCCCATCAGATAGCGAGGCTTGTCTTTGGGAAGAATACCATTCACCAGCTCAATCATCTCGTACATCTTGTCTACAGGCTCGCCCACAGCCAGACCGCCAATGGCATTACCGTCAGCACCTTTAGAGGCGACAAACTCTGCCGACTGCTCGCGGAGGTCGCGATAGACGCAACCCTGCACAATGGGGAATAAGGATTGCTGATAACCGTACTTCGGTTCTGTTTCGTTGAAACGCTTGATACAACGGTCCAGCCAGCGATGTGTCAATCCCAGTGATTTTTTTGCATATTCGTAGTCCGAATCCCCCGGAGGACATTCATCAAAGGCCATCATGATGTCTGCACCGATAGTCCGTTCTATATCCATCACCTTCTCCGGCGTAAAGATATGCTTGCTACCGTCGATGTGCGAACGGAATTCCGCACCTTCTTCGCGCAACTTGCGGATACCGGACAACGAGAATACCTGGAAACCGCCGCTGTCTGTCAGCATAGGACGGTCAAAGCCGTTGAACTTATGCAGTCCACCGGCTTTCTCTATCACTTCCAGTCCCGGACGCAGATAAAGATGATAGGTATTACCCAATATAATCTGCGCCTTTATATCCTCTTTCAGCTCAGGCAGATGCACGCCTTTCACTGTTCCCACTGTACCTACCGGCATAAAGATAGGTGTCTCAATCTGCCCGTGGTCAGTAGTAATCAGTCCGGCACGTGCATTGGTCTTGCTGTCTGTATATTGTAACTCGAATGTCATTCCTCTTTCTTTTCGGTCTTTTCTTTCTTTACGGACAAGTCGATGGCATCGGCTACTTTTTCATCAGTCAGCGCAATGGCAAACACTTCCTTAATATCTTTCACATAGTGGAAAGTCAGTCCTTTCAGATATATATCCTGTATCTCTTCTATATTCTTGCGGTTCTCGTCGCTCAAGATAATCTCCTTGATACCGGCACGCTTGGCAGCCAGTATCTTCTCCTTGATGCCTCCTACCGGAAGTACCTTACCGCGAAGTGTTATCTCTCCCGTCATGGCAAGATTGGCCTTCACCTTTTTCTGGGTGAGGGCAGAAGCGAGGGAGGTAGCCATCGTGATACCGGCAGACGGACCGTCTTTCGGAATGGCGCCTTCGGGCACATGGACATGGATGTTCCAGTTATCAAAAATCTCTTCGTCAAGATTCAGCAGGGAGCATGCGCCTTGATGTATTCCAATGCCAGCATGGCCGACTCTTTCATTACATCACCCAAATTGCCGGTCAATGTCAAACGTCCACCCTTGCCACGGCTCAGGCTGGTTTCCACGAAAAGTATTTCACCACCTACGGCAGTCCACGCCAGACCGGTCACCACCCCTGCATACTCATTACCCTGATACTTGTCCCGGGTATATTCGGGTGCACCCAGGAATTCATACAAGTCTCCCGGTTTTATTTCGGTCTTCGCAAAATAACCGTCCGTAGCATATTGGCGTGCAGATTTACGGAGTATCTTTCCGATTTTCTTTTCCAGTTCGCGCACGCCGCTCTCACGGGTATAATTCTCTATAATGGCTTCCAGTGTGTTCTTCGGAATCTTGATATCATTCTTTTTCATACCGTTTGCCTCCAATTCCTTCGGAACCAGATGGCGGCGGGCAATCTCAATCTTTTCTTCCGTGATATAGCCGCTTACCTCAATCAGCTCCATACGGTCCAGCAACGGTCCGGGGATGGTATTCAGATTATTGGCAGTAGCGATGAACATCACTTTGGACAAATCATAGTCCACATCCAGAAAGTTATCATGGAATGTAGTATTCTGTTCCGGGTCGAGCACTTCGAGGAGGGCAGAGGAGGGGTCTCCCTGGCGGTCGGCACTCACCTTGTCTATTTCATCCAGAATAAATACCGGATTGGAGGAGCCTGCCTTTATCAGATTCTTGATAATCCGTCCCGGCATGGCACCGATATAGGTTTTACGATGACCGCGAATCTCAGCTTCATCATGCACGCCTCCCAGCGACATACGGATATACTTACGCTTCAAGGCTGCAGCAATGGAACGCCCCAAAGAGGTTTTTCCCACACCCGGAGCCATACAGGCAGATGATGGGGGACTTCATATCGCCCTTCAGCTTTAATACAGCAAGATGTTCCAGAATGCGTTCCTTCACCTTCTCCAAACCATAATGGTCTTTGTTCAGTGTCTTTTCTGCATTGACAAGGCTCAGATTATCCGTCGTATAAATGCCCCACGGCAAACTAAGCATCGTCTGCAGATAGTTCAGCTGCACGCTATAGTCGGGAGACTGGGGATGGGTACGTTCCAACTTATCCACCTCTTTCAGGAACGTAACCTTCACCTCATCATTCCATTTGATGGTCTCCGCCTTCTTACGCATCTCCTCTATTTCCTGCTCTTGACCGCCGCCACCCAGCTCATCCTGAATGGTTTTAATCTGCTGCTGCAGGAAATACTCACGCTGCTGCTGGTCTATATCCTCACGTGCACGCATCTGGATAGACTCTTTGATTTCGGCAAGCTGCACTTCACGATTCAGAATCTCAAGCAGGCGGTAGGTACGCGCCCGCAAAGAGTCGATACGGAGCAGTTCTATCTTTTCGTCTTTCTTGAGTGGCAGGTTCGTACAGATAAAGTCTACCAAAAACATTGGATTGGTAATGTTCTTGATGCAAATGCCGAATCCTGCGGAAACATATCGGATGACTTGATGTAGCGTACTGTCAAGTCTTTACACGCCTCTACCAATGCATGGAATTCCTTGTCATTCTTCTCCGGAAGTTCTTCATTCAGCGTAGCTATCCGTCCCTTCAGATAAGGAGTCGTATCCGTAATCTCCTTCAGTTCCATACGTTTGGAGCCTTGCAGAATGACGGTAGTTGTCTGGTCTGGCATTTCAAGCACACGTACTATCTTGGCAACTGTACCGATGGTATGTAAATCCTCAAACAGAGGTGTCTCTGTTTCAGCCACCTTTTGGCATACAACAGCTATATAAGAATTTTTCTTTTCTGCTTCACGCACCAATTTGAGGGAAGATTTTCTTCCTACAGATACCGGCATAAACACCCCAGGGAACAATACCATATTTCGGAGAGGCAATATCGGTAAAACCTCTTCTACCTCAATGTCCATCAATTGTTCTTCATTCCCCTCAAAATCAGCAATTACAGAGAAAGCGTTTCCGCTTCTATCTTCGACATCACTCAGGTAATTTCTTTTCTTCATTTCTTTCTTTTTAGTTTATGTCATATTGGCAGGCCAATAAAGCGCCTGCAAAGTTAAGCTATTTCTTCATAAATAAACGTTCTTCACCCTTTAAAAAGACAAAAACAGTGCCAATTTTATGACAAATATGCAGGCTTTGATTATTTTTGAGCCCAATTAAAGAAGATAAACATGCCAAAATCATCTTTTAAGTTTAAACAATTTACCATATTTCATGATAAATGCGCCATGAAGGTCGGCACAGATGGTGTACTACTTGGGGCATGGGCCCCGGCAGACAAAGCAAAGCGTATACTGGACGTTGGAACCGGTACCGGATTAATAGCCTTACAGTTAGCGCAAAGGAATCCGCATGCCCGGATTACTGCAATCGAGATAGATGCGGCTGCAGCCGGACAAGCCACAGAAAATGTATCTCACTCTCCATGGGCCGATAGAGTAGAGGTCATATGTCATGATTTCCGAGATTATCAGCCGGAAAACAGATTTGACCTCATCGTTTCCAATCCTCCCTATTTTATAGATGCGTTGAAATGTCCTGACGAACAAAGGTGCACAGCACGGCATGCGGGCAATTTGAATTACGATTTACTGTTTCATCGTTCGGCATCTTTGCTTGAAGAGCAAGGAGTCGTAAGCATCATTATTCCAGCGGAAGCTGAAAAAACGGTTGTGGATACAGCTTGGAACCATAAGTTGTTTCCATTGCATCGTGTGCAAGTCTTCACCAAGCCCGGAAAACCGTGCAGACGGGTATTGCTGAACTTTGGTTTTGAAGCAAAAGAGTGTAGAGAAGAGAAACTCTGTATTGAGGTGAATCACAATGAGTTTACCCCTGAATATGTAGCTTTAACGAAAGATTTCTATCTGAAAATGTAATTTTAATTGCATAAAACTTGCCTAAATGTTTGGTTGGTATCAGAATTGTTTTTACCTTTGCACTCGCTTTTCAGAAGTAAAGTATTCGGGGTGTAGCGCAGTCCGGTTAGCGCACTGCTTTGGGAGCAGGGGGTCGTGGGTTCGAATCCCGCTACCCCGACAGAAATTAATAAGCTACTGATTTTTCAGTAGCTTATTTTTGTATATACCCTCTTTCCCACTTATCCAAATAGCAGCGTAAAGCAACTCCCTTTTCCCACAGTAGACTGCACCGTGATATTCCCTCCATGCCGGTTCATCACTTGTTTACATAAACTGAGCCCGATGCCCGAACCGGAAGGCTTGGTGGTGAAGAACGGTACAAAAATCTTATCTTGCACTTCCGGCAGAATGCCTTCACCATTGTCATTGACAGTGATTAGGCATTGCACGAGAGGGCGGGTAGCATCTTCACTTCTATCCGGGGATGCTCTTTCCTGCTACATGCCTCTTTGGCATTTTTAATCAGATTAATCAGTACTTGTTCTATCTGTGTCCGGTCTATCTGGAGTATGCGGTCGGTCTCCGGAAGCTCTATCCGGATATACTCTTCCGAAAACAGCTTCTGCAAATCCTGCAACAGCTCGCGGACGGCAACCGGACGACGGACGGGGGCGGGAAGTCTTGTCAGCTTCCGGTAATTCTCCACAAACTCCAACAACCCCTTACTACGGCGGTGGATAGTCTGCATTCCCTGCCGCATGACGGGATAGTTCTTTTCCGACATTTCCCGCTCGCTCAAGGTTTCGGAGAGGGAGATGATGGGAGTGATTGAATTCATTATTTCGTGCGTCAGTACACGTATCAATTTCTGCCATGCTTCCATTTCATTGCGCTCCAGTACACGAGTACGAAAGTTCTTCATCGCTTCGGAAAGCTCGTCCACCATCGCTTTCATAGAGCGGTTCCGGTAAGGAGAATGAAAAGACAACATCATATCATCATAACGCAGGCTCTCTGCCAGATGGCGCATCATGCGTACCTGAATCATCTGCAGACGATACAAATTAACGGCAATCGCCAGCAATATCAAAAAAGCCATCAGCGCACTGAACCACAGTCCGGCATCTACCAACAGATAAACGCCGACCGAAAGGAAGGCTATGCCGATGATGTGCAGTGCCACAATCAATGAATATCGTTTCATAAGCCCAGTTTTTCAAGTTTCCGATACAAAGCGAAACGAGTGATGCCCAAGTATTCGGCGGCACGGGTCACATTTCCCTCGCTGAGCCGCATGGCACGTTCCACTGCCTGCCGTTCCAATTGCTCCAAGTTGAGGACTTCTTCTTCCTTCTTCTGACGGGAAACAGAAGCTTGGAACATGAAGTTCTCCGGACGAAGCAAAGAACCGTCTCCCAGTATCACGGCACGTTCCATGGTATGCTGTAATTCGCGTACATTACCCGGCCAGGCGTATTTCAACAACTTGTTCTTCGCCTCCCGGGTCAGCCCGCGCATCTCTTTCTGATATTTGCGGGCATACCGTTGCAAAAAATACTCTGCCAGCAAGAGGATGTCGTTGCCACGCTCTCGCAGAGGTGGAATATGCAACTCGATGGTATTGATGCGATACAGCAGATCCTGGCGGAAGTCTCCTTCGTCCACCAGCCGGCGGATGTCTGCATTGGTGGCGCAGATGAGCCGCACATCAATGGGCGTAGCCTGCGTACTTCCCAAACGACTGATACAACGCTTTCGATGGCAGTCAGCAGTTTGGCCTGCATGGGCAGAGAAAGGTTACCTATCTCGTCCAGAAAAAGCGTACCGCCGGTTGCCACTTCCATACGTCCGGCTTTCGCTTTCCGCGCATCGGTGAATGCGCCTTTTTCGTAACCGAACAACTCGCTTTCGAACAACTGTTCGGGGATACTGCCGAGGTCTATCGTAACAAACGGCTTTCCATAGCGGGGAGAATTACGGTACAGCAGGCGGGCAATCACATCCTTTCCGGTTCCATTCTCACCCAATATAAGTATGTTGGCATCCGTATCGCGCAACTTCTCCACTGTAGAGAAGACTTGCTGCATGACAAGAGAATCACCGATAATAACCTCTTCGGAGCCTCCCGCTGTGGCATTGCTCAGAACTTCCACCTGCTCCTTCAGCAGATTTATCTCGGTCCGCGAACGACGCAGCTTCATGCCTGAAGAAAGGGTCGCCAACAATTTTTCCTTCTCCCACGCTTGGGAATGAAATCCGTAGCCCCCGCTTTGATGGCACGCACTGCCTTGTCCGTATCCGCGTAGGCAGTCATGAAGATGACCACTGCTTGCGGGTCGATACTCAGAATCTGCTTCAAGCTGTCGAAACCTTCCTGACCACTGATGGCATCACGGCTGAAATTCATATCCAGCAGAATAATGTCCGGACGGAAAGTGGTCATAAAATGCTCGATGCGGTCGGGAGTCACTGCCACTTTTATCTTCTCGGCGTAGGGTTCGAGAAGAAGGTTCAGCGCAAAAAGGACATCCTCGTTATCATCTACAATCAATATTTTACCAAACTGCTCCATATCTGTTTTCTTTTCGTGCAGGCAAGGCCTACACAATCCCACATCTCTTGTACGGGCAAAGATAAGTATAATATCCATGTGTTGTGCGTGCATTATCGCACTATTTTTGTGCGCAACTGCACACGTTTGGAAAGCTTCGAACCACAACAAACACTTATAATACAATAACTTATACTTATGGCATAGAATTTGAACTTTATAGAGTAAAGAAAACAACTATGCACCGGAATATATTTTTATTGCTTATTACATTCAGTCTGACGTCGAGTGCCGTTGCCCAAGAGCACACGTTGGAGCTGACTTTGGAAGAAACCATCGAGCAGGCCCGCCAGCAGTCGCCCGACGCCCAAAATGCCCGCCATAGCTTCCGTTCCGCTTATTGGAACTACAAATACTACTGTGCCAACTACCTGCCGACGCTCAAGCTTACTTCCAATCCCTATCTGGACCGTGCTATCAACAAAGTGACCCAAAGCGATGGCAACGTCAAGTTCATAGAGCAGAACCTGCTGAGCACTGACCTGACACTGAGCCTGACACAAAACGTGCCGTGGACCGGAGGAACCTTTTTCATTGAAACGGCTGCGCAGCGCCTCGACCTTTTCAGCAGTGACACCTATTCCTGGCAGACTTCACCCGTCAACATCGGATACAGCCAGTCCTTGTTTGGCTACAACAGCCTGAAGTGGGACCGGCGCATCGAACCTATCCGTTATCGCGAAGCCAAGAAAACCTACGTAGAAACCCTTGAGCTTGTTGCCGCCAATGCCACAGAGAAGTTCTTCAACCTGGCCAAAGCACAAAGCAACTACGAAATAGCCAACGCCAACTACGCCAATGCCGACACCTTATATATATATGCGCAAGGACGATATAACATCGGCACCATCAGCGAAAACGAAATGTTGCAGCTCGAACTCAACAAACTGACCGAAGAAACCAACTGCATGAATGCCCGCATCGAAGTGGAAAACTGCATGCAGGAACTCCGTTCCTACCTCGGCATCCAAGAAGACCTCCTTATAAAGGTGAGAATAGACAACCGCGTGCCCGACCTGCACATCGACCTGGATGCCGCGCTGATGCTTGCCAACGAAAACAGTCCGGAGATACAGAACATGCTACGCCGCAAGGTGGAAAGCGAGAGTGCCGTGTCGCGCGCCAAGGCCAATGCCGGACTGAAGGCAGACATCTACCTGCGCTTCGGCTTGACACAAACTGCCGACAAGCTGAAAGATGCCTACCGGAATCCACTGGACCAGCAGTACGTCAGCTTGGGCATTACCCTCCCAATCCTGGACTGGGGGCGCGGAAGGGGACAAGTACGCGTGGCCCGTTCTAACCGAGACCTTGTCTACACGCAGGTAGAGCAAGACAAGACGGATTTCGACTTGAACGTACGGAAACTCGTAAAGCAATTCAACCTGCAGGCGCAACGGGTAAACATAGCCGCCCGCACGGACCATACAGCCCAACGACGCGCCGAAGTAGCCCGAAAACTCTATCTGCTCGGCAAGTCCTCGGTACTCGACCTCAATGCATCCATCACGGAAAAAGATACGGCCCGGAGAAGCTATATAACGGCTTTGTACAACTATTGGAGTTTGTACTATGCACTGAGAAGCATCACGCTATATGACTTTGAAAAAGAGAGGCCACTGGCAGAAGACTTGGAAAGGGTTACTAATGAAGAATCTATACAGTAATAGAATCGTGGAATAGTTTTAGTAAAAGCTGGCCGGAGATTTACTAAAACTCCGGTGACGATTTACTAAATCTCCGGTAAAGTTTTAGTAAAACTCGGAACCTTATTCAGAAGTACTTCTGAAGGGGGTATCTGAAAAGTAAAAAAAGAGTATATAAAATATTGCATTATGGATATAAAACTTGAAAAGAAACCCTGGTACATCCGTTACCGCTACTATCTGGCGGGAGGCGTTGCCTTCCTTGCTTCCTGATTTATGTAGTCACCCTTTCGCTGGTCCCAGCAAACTGCGTATCGAGCAGGACAACATACAGATAGCCGAAGTCAAGAACGGCAAATTTATGGAATATGTAGATGTGGAGGGAGTGATTCAGCCCATCCTTACCATCAAGGTCAATGCACGTGAAGCCGGAAGCGTGGAACGCATCATAGGAGAGGAGGGGAGCCTGCTCCGGCAAGGAGATACCATCCTCGTCATGGAAAACCCCGACCTGCTGCGCAGTATCGAAGACCAGCGCGACGACTGGGAAAAGCAGCTTATCACCTACCGCGAAAAAGAAATTGAAATGGAGCAGAAAAGCCTGAACCTGCAACAACAAGCCCTGCAGACCGATTATGACCTCAACCGCCTGCGCAAGAGTTTTGCCCTTGACAAGGAGGAGTACCGCATGGGCATCAAGAGCAAGGCGCAGCTCGAAGTTTCCGAGGACGAATACAACTATAAAGTGAAAAATGCCCATCTTCAAAGGGAAAGCCTCCGTCATGACTCTGCCGTCACCGTCATCCGCAAAGACCTCATTAGGAACGACCGCGAACGGGAACGGAAGAAGTATGAACGCGCCTGCGAACGGCTCGGCAACCTGGTGGTGAAAGCTCCCGTCGCCGGCCAGCTCAGTTTTGTCAAGGTGACTCCGGACAGCAGGTCGCTTCCGGTGAAAGCATTGCGGAAATCAAGGTGCTGGACCAATATAAAGTGCATACTTCCCTGAGCGAATACTACATCGACCGCATTATCACCGGATTGCCTGCCACCATCAATTATCAGGGAAGAAAATACCCGTTGCGCATCACGAAAGTGGTTCCCGAAGTCAAAGACCGCACGTTCGACGTAGACCTCGTCTTCACCGGTGACATGCCCGACAACGTACGTGTAGGCAAAAGCTTCCGGGTACAGATAGAACTCGGCCAGCCGGAGGAGGCGCTCGTCATTCCGCGCGGCAACTTCTACCAGAGTACCGGAGGACAATGGATTTACAAACTGAACGCCGCAAAGACAAAAGCCGTGCGCGTGCCGCTTGGCATCGGTCGCCAAAATCCGCAACAATACGAGATTACGGAAGGTTTGCAGCCCGGAGATTGGGTAATTACAACGGGATATGATACCTTTGGCGAGGCGGAAGAATTGATAATGAAATAAAACTACGCACTATGAGACAAATAATCTTAGCCATCAATGCATTGCTGAAATTCAAAGCATACACCCTTATCAATGTATTGGGACTGGCGTGCAGTTTGGCTTGCGTACTCACCGTAGCCCGATATATCCACCAAGAAAATACAGTGAACCAATGCTTTCCCGAATATAAACGCATTTGCCTGATAAAAACCTCTACCAGCAGTGGTGAAAACTTCTTGGGAGGCTACCGGTCGGGATTGGAAAAGGATCCTGCCGTAGAACAATTTACGGTGATTTATCAAATATCGGATATGCCCGTTCTGTTCGGTGAACAGGAAATTGCAGCGAACGCTTTTTCCGTAGACAGCACCTTCTTCAAAATCTTTCCATATAGGGTGATTGCCGGAAGCGGAAGAATAGTCCGCCCGAGGGATGTTGTCATCACCCGTTCTTTTTGGAAGAAGAAGCTGGGAGGGAAGAATGCCATAGGCGCTACTTTCAAAAACACAAAAGGGAATAAATTCACTATTATAGGAGTGGTGGACGACCCCGATACCAAGACATCATGGATGCCGGATATATTTATGTCGGATGAACTGGACGAATTCCTTTTTTTCGACCCTATATACGCCATGCTGATGGCACCGGATACAGACATTGCACTGCTGAATAAAAAGTATTCAAAAGAACACCCCCGCAGCAAATGGAGCACTTATGAGACAGTACGCTATCAGTATTTGCCTTTGAAAGATTTATATTACGATAAAGACCACGGAAAAGAAAACAAGAACTATCAATATGGCAACCAAAGCTATGTCCGGGTATTGATGGTAGTAGCCTTCCTGGTAGGTATCATAGGGCTGCTGAACTTCATCAACATCTACACTGTCATCATGTCCAAGCGGTCAAGAGAGTTTGGGGTGAAAAAAGTGTTCGGTGCAGGCAGGACAGACATTTTCCTGCAAATATATGCCGAGAACATCTTATTGACGGGACTGGCATTACTCCTTTGCTGGGCTTTAATAGAAATAACCAGGTTTTTCTTTTTCCATGAACTTTATATACCTACCACAACAGACTCCGGCTTTGACCGGAAGGTCTCTGCCATCGTACTTTTAGGATTGCCATTGCTGACTACTGTTTATCCGTTCTTGAAATACACATGTAGCAGACCCGTCAACTCCATACGCGAGCTGGCATCTTCACGCTTTTCCACACGGTCACGCATGATATTACTGTGTTTTCAATATGTCGTAACCATCTTTATAATAACCGTTTCTCTATTCTTTGTACGGCAGTTGGAGTATATGCTCTGCGCCGACCTCGGTTTCCGCTCGCACGATGTGATAACTTGCCGGATGTATGTCGATAAATTGGGCTTATATAAAACAACTAAAGAGGAGGGATTGGATGAAGGAAAAAGACAATATATAAGTAATGCTTTGGTCAATAAACGAATGAGTGAAAGCACTCTGTTTGAGCATTGGAGCAGAGGAAACGACTTGCTGTTCACCGACTTCCGTTTTGACAGTTTTGCGCTCAACAGAGCCGAAAACGGTTTCCATCCGGCATTATCTGCACATTTAACGACCCACTCCATGGCAATATACGATTTTCAACTTGTAGAGGGGCGCCTATGGAACGACTCCATAGATGAAGCGTTCACCAAAAACAGTTTCAAGGTAATTATCAACGAAACCGCTAAAAGAGTCTATGGAATAAAAGACATCACCAAAGACAAGCTGCAACCTGAAGAACCACACTACGCCTCAAGCAGCTTACCGGATTTCTACAATCCACCTTGCGAGATAGTAGGGGTCATAAAGGATTTCAATGTTCGGCACCTTTCACAATCCATCCAACCGGTTGTCATCTATTATCACGATGCAAGCATAGGCGGAATTTATACTGTTACAGCCTCGTATAAGCACGAGAATAAAGCCAAAGTCATTGATTTCCTGCGCCGCTTATACGAAGAATCTACGGGAAGAACCGACTTTGAATATACGCTGATAGAAGATGAACTCCAAAAGATGTATCGTGAAGACCGTCAAGTGGTGAACATTTATACGCTCTTTGCCGGAATAGCCATTTTCATCTCTTCATTGGGATTATTGTCAATATCCTTGTTCGATATTCGGCAACGTTACCGTGAGATAGGTTTACGCAAAGTGAACGGTGCGCAAGCAAAGGATATTTACCCCTTACTCATTAAAAAGTATCTCTCGGTCATGGGAGTCGCCACTTTGCTATCCATACCCTTGTCATGGATTGCCATTACCCTCTATTTGCAGGATTTTGCCCACAAAGCCCCTTTGACATTCGACTTGTTTGCCGTAGCAGTAGCCATAACAACTGCCATCTCCTTGTTGACTATTATTAGGCAAATCAGCAAGGCTGCCAACATCAATCCGGCAAGCATTATGAAAAACGAATAAAAGACACGAATATGAAACTCATACTATTATATATCCGAACATTAAGTAGGTTTAAAGTATATACGGTAATCAATATTATCGGACTGGCACTGAGCTTGGCTTGTGTCATTATTATATTCCGCTACGTGAAGCAGGAAAATGATGTAGATTGTTATAGTCCCAACAAAGACCGGATAGGCATCATGGTGCAGGAATACAAAGATGACAACAATAAAACGGCAGTTATCGGAGGTCCCCTCGAAGATGCAGACATAGAAGCGATGTCCACTTTCGTATGGTTCAATAAAGACTATATCATAAAGGAAGAAAAACATATTGATGTAGAAACGATTGTAGCAGACAGCTTGTTTCTAATAGTGACTGATTTTCCCATGAAATATGGAAAAGCCGAATCATGGGCGGCGTCTCCACAAACCGCCTTTATCACAGAAGAGCTGAGTGAGAAACTATTCGGGAACATAAATCCTATCGGCAAAACCATTGAATACTCTACGGTGACCCTCTTACGATGACCGGAGTTATCGGCAAAGACAGAGGGAAACGCTCGCTTCATTTCGACTTGCTTGTTCCTGAAACATTGCAGAAGGATTGGGAGTTCCGTTTCCCGATGAAAATGGCATTAATTCATAAAGGGGCCTCCTTTACGAAGATAAATGCACGGCATGCAGCGTTCCGGCAATCTCCACGTGCTGCGGATGTTGAATTCAGGTATCAACTGCTTCCCATGCGTGAAGTGTATTTTCATCCAGCCATTGATGTTTGGCAGGACATGCTGCAAAGGGGGAATTTACCACAGCTACATCTATTGGCACTTGTTGCTGTACTAATTTTAATTGTAGGCATCTTCAATTTTATGAGTCTTTATACGGTTGTATTATTGAAACGAAGCAAAGAATTCAGACTAAAGAAGGTTTTTGGAAACAATTCAGCACAGCTATTCTCCCAACTATATATCGAGAATTTATGTCTGACACTTGTATCATTATTTATAGCCTGGTTCCTTGTCGAGATTTCCGTCTTTCCCTTAAATAAATATTTTGATGTCATTCAACAACCTAATGGTATATTTGACATAGGAATAACCATAGCTATCCTGATTTTACAGCCATTGACAGCTTCAATCTATCCGTTTTTTAAATTCAAATACAACACGCCTATCCATTCATTACGGAAAATAGGCAGTGGTGAAAAATCGTCTGTTGTAAGAAACCTCTATCTGAGTATTCAGTATATCGTGGCATTCATTCTAATAGTTGTTTCCATGTTCTTCGCCAAACAACTGTATGAAATGACTCATATAGATTTAGGCTATGACACAGACTCTATCGTTAAAGTCCATTTTGAACGCTATGAACGCAAACAGCCTACCACTGAAGCAGAATATCTGAAACAGACCTCCTTGCGCAAAGCCTCCAAAGAAAATATATCCACTGCAATGAATGCCTCTCCTTTATTCACGGCATGGAATTACTCTTTATCCCCTTATGAATATTTCACAGAATCTCCGGTACTTTTCCGTAAGCTCGGAGAAGCCAATTTCAAACAATTGTATTGCATTCCCATAACAGAAGAAGAAATAAGATTTCATGGCTTCCGTTTATCCCAGGGACGTTTATGGGATGCCGACATCGACCATGAAGGTGAAGCAAAACTGATTCTCAATCAAAAAGCCATGCAACTCTTCGGACTCGAAAGCGCAATCAATGCCCGGCTGGAACCCCAACAACCTTTATGGCCGCGTAGGGATTTGAGCCCTTATCAGATTATAGGTATCGTCGAAGATTTTTATTGCGGACATTTATCCCAACCGGTTCTTCCTATAGCTTTTATATACGGTGAAACATATCTTTCACAAATTCCTTTGCAAGCTAAAATTGCTCCAGGACATCAAAAAGATGCCGTTGCCTTCCTGGAAAACCTACACAACGACAATGCTGATGGAGCCTTCAATTATACTTTTGCAAAACAGGAAGTTGAGAATCTCTATAAGTCAGACAAGCAAATAACTATTACCTATTCCTTTTTCGCCTTTATGGCCATTCTAATATCCTCAATAGCTTTGTTTGGATTGTCCTTATTTGACATACAACAAAGATACCGGGAAATAGCTATACGAAAAGTACATGGCGCTACACATAAGGAAATTTTATTGTTATTACTCAAAAAATACATTATCATATTAGCAATGTCATTTTTGATTGCCATTTCTATATCTTATTGGGGAATAACCATTTATCTGAAAGATTTTGCCTACAAAGCCAACATCAGCAGTTGGTTGTTCATTATTGCAGCAATCATCATATCATTAATTTCCATATTAACATTGGTTTATCAAGTAAAAAAGGCTGCACGACAGAATCCGGCGGAAGTAATCAAAAGCGAATAATACAATAATGATACTATTATGATAAGACATTATATTAAAACAGCATTCAGAAACCTATTAAAGTACAAGGCACAGAATATCATCTCTATCATCGGACTGTCGGTAGGTATACTTTGTTTTAGTATCTGCCTATATTGCAGCCGCTATATAAATTCTACCGACAAGTGCTTTACCCACTGGGAACGCATTGCAGACATAAACCTATACACTCCAGCAGAAGAACCTTATTCCGGAACTCCCGCTACGTTGTTTGAGAGTCTGCGCCAATTGCAATTCCAAGAAGTAGAAGCATTTACTTTTGTTGCTATCCCCGCCCACGTAGCTACAATGTGGAAACTATCGACAAGGAAGAACTGCCTTACGAAGATTTATATGCTATGGAAGTAGATACAGCCTACCATAGCGTGTTCACCCCGGAAGTATTACAAGGTTCATGGCTGTAGCATCGCAAACTCCCAATGCCGTGATACTGACACGCTCTCTGGCACACAAAATATTTGGTCTCGGAGAGAATCCGATAGGAAAGCGAATGACCTTAGCACAACGGCTTTTCTCTTCACCTGATACCACACCACGAACAGGAGGTACCATCTATACCATACAAGCGATAATAGAAGATATTCCATTGAATACCAGCCTTAGCTTCTCCAAAAGATTGATATGTTAATCTTGAACGACAGCGAAGGACTTATACAATTCGATGGACGAGACAGTATGACCGGTGGACTTACTTTTGCTCTTCTTCGTCCGGGCAAAACATCCGCGCAACTTGAAGCAAGTTTCCGTGCAATGGACTTGAAGCACACAATATTCAATGAGAAAAATACCGTATCAGCTCGAATTTCGGAAAACTTTTTCGGGAGAAATCCGTTGCCCCTTACTTTGCCGGAATCACATTCATTGTCGGCCTTTTGATTCTACTGACTGGTCTACTCAACTTTTTTCATTTTTTGACGGGGAGTTATCTGAACCGTTCGCACGAGTTCGGCATTCGTAAAGTGAATGGAAGTAATGGCAACAAACTATTTTGGTTACTTTTTACCCAAGCCATTATCATTTCGTTCATAGCCTTCTTATTGACTTTCTGTCTGATAGAAATATTTACCCCTTACCTTTCATTCTCTTTATTTGATTTCACATTAGTCATTGAACGGGACCTATTATTGATACAGACAATAGAATATATGGCAGGCGTTATTTTACTATGCTTATTACTCTGCTTGTTTACCGTATGGAGATGAAGCATGCCTCCATCCAGTCAAGTATTTACAAGAACAAATCCAAACGCCACAAACAGAAGATACGAAATTGTCTTTTGGGTATCCAATTTTTCATCTGTTGGTTATTCATAGTCTTTACAGTCGCTTTATATTTGCAGGCTAACAAGACCGGTTCCACACTGTTCAACACACTGACAGAAAAAGAAAAGTCCGAAATCATCAGTATTCCTATGGATTACCGTTTTATGAAAAATGACGAAAAGCTTGCTCTCATAGAGCGCATCAGTCAACATCCGGATATAAAAGATAAAATGCTGACAGATATTAATTATCTGAAAGGTATTTCGGGAACAAGCATGCAGACAGAAAAAGATAACCGGGAAAGTAGCCTTGAAGTCAATATAATGAATGTTCCTAATAACTTTTTCGAGTTTATGAATATCCCCATTCTCTCCGGGCATGTCCTGAAGACAAATAGTGACATGGTAGCAGACCGTAATTGGTAGAACGTATAAAGAAGGATTTACTGGGAACCACCTTGTACAATTATCAAGATAGCTACACGGTATGCGGCATTTGTTCCGATTTTGTAGCCGACACTTACAATCAGAGCCAGGGCTTCGTCTTTCTGCCTTGTGATTTCAAATATTATGTAGGTCATTGCTATTTGAAGTGTGTACCCGGAAAAGCAGAAGAAGTAGAGGCTTTCGTTAAGAAAATGCTGGAAGAGAATCTTCCACCGAGTATACAATTACACATTTCGACCTTGCAGGAAGACATTCACCAAGCGCAAGCCATCGAGAACAACATGAAAGGGATAATCTTATTCTTCTCATTTGTCAGCCTTATAATCACTTTATTAGGCGTCTATTCGGCAATCACACTGGATACGGAACGCAGACAAAAGGAAGTGGCAATCCGTAAAGTAAATGGTGCAGGATTGAAACAGATTATCATATTGTTTGCCCGTACGTATATTTATCAGCTTGTACTCTCGGCAACAATGGCATTTCCTTTATGTTATGCCATACTGCAGTTATGGAAAAACATGTATATCGTATTCTTTAATGATGGCCCGCTATTTTGGATTTCAATCTTCATAATCGTAGCTGTCATTACTACTCTGACTATTATTTTCCGTATTCTGAAAATAGCAAGGACAAATCCGGCAGAAGTCATTAAAAACGAATAAGAAAATATATTTACCTAAAGATTATGACCATACTTACAATCCTAAAAATAATTACCCGCAGTTGGTGGAGAAACAAAGTTTTCTTCTTCATTTCTATAGTCAGTCTGGCTATAGGGCTAGCATGTACAAACTTGCTGTTCACCTATTATGTACATGATTACAATATAGAGAGTGGCAATCGGGACAAGAACCGTATTTTCTGTCTGCGTCAGGATAATCCGATGCAGGACGGAAGCAAGGTGGCCTATGCTGATGCCAATATTCCCCCTATGCTGAAAGAAAAATATGCAGAAGTGGAAGACTACCTGCGTATCAATTCTCTGGTTCCACAATATTGTAAATATGGAGGGGAGATTTACCACGATATAACCTTTATATCTGCCGATACTACTTTGCAACATTTCTTCCACTATCATCCCATTGCCGGTAGTTTAAAGCAAGTATTGGAACAACCGGGCAAAGTAGCACTCAGTGAAGCTTTTGCACATAAACTGTTTGGAGATAAAAATCCATTAGGAGAATTGCTGGAAATAAAAACCATGACTGATACCCAAAGTTATGAAGTGGCAGCCATATTAAAGTCACGGTCACAATCATTGCTCCAATTCGACATGATTACCGGGAATAACAAAGACTTTTGGGGTGGAATGACGTTTCTGAAACTAATTCCAAATACCGATGCCCAACAGTTTACCGAAAAAATCAACCACGACAAAATTCCCACTTTGATTCCGGAAAAGACACAATATTACGTCGACCCTCTGTCCGACATCTACTTTACTACACCGGACTACGATACACAACAACCTCTGCCGTATATCAATCAAAGTAATGTGCAATTATTGTATATCAGCCTTGCTGCCGCCTTGTTGGTACTTATCATAGCCTGCTGCAACTATACCAACATGAGCCTGAGCCGTGTATTGCAACAGCTCAAAATGATACATGTGGAGAAACTGATGGGAAGCAGCTTGAAGGATATCCGCATCCAACTGTTTGGTGATGCATTCCTCACTGTGCTGCTGGCATTCGGATTATCTTTACTCATCATCAACGACTGTCTGTCTTTTTTCAATGGATTATTTGCATCCCATTTAAACGTACATTTCTTTTTCAGCCTACAGATGCTACCCTTGTTAGTGCTCTTTGTACTAGTTATGTCCATTGTCCCTGCTTGGTATATCAGCCATAGACTTTCACAACTCTCATTCAGCGAATACAAGACACTTTACGGAGGTAAAAAGAAACAACGTTTCATAGCTTTGCTGGTCATTCTTCAGTTTTCCATTTCTATAGGCTGATATTCGCTACTCTCGTTGCCAATGAACAAATCAATCTCATCAAGGAACGGGCCTACTGTTACGAAAATCGGATTGAAATAGGAGATTTCAATGCCGCACCGGCTACAATACTTAAAGAAGAGCTGGAGAAACATGTACAAGGAATAGAGTCCATCGCCCTGTCACAAGGCTCCATATTGAATTCATGGATACGTGAGCTATCCATCAAACAAGCCGACGGTACGGAAAAAAGTTCCTACCTATTAATGCTGTATAGTGATGCCAATCTGGTAAAAACGATGGGGTTCAAACTCTTGTCCGGCAACGCTCCCGAACAACTGCAAAAACAATATGCCTATCCTGCACTGGTCAACGAAAGCTATGTCAGAATGCTGATTCCAGCAGGAATAAATGCCATTGGAAAACCTTTGAAAGAATTTGACCAGTCTGCCGATTCTTTATACATCATCGGCGGTGTATTAGAGGACTTCCCGTTCAGTTCATTGGAAAATGAAATTACCCCGGTCATACTTTACCTTCCACCTACAGAGAGAATGTCGGGTGCCAACTATCTGCAGATTAAGCTGATTGAAAGCAATAAACAAGAAACACTACATCAAATAGCCCAAATATGGGAAAAGATGAATGAAGGGGAGATATTTCAATACACAGACATGCACCAAGACTTTATGAAACGCAATGGTAAAGTCTTGTCTCTCTCCAAACTCCTTATCGCCTATTCTCTGATTGGCTTGATATTGACCTGCTTCGCTTATTCGGCATTTCATGGTATGCCACTCGCCAGCGTATCCGCGAAATCAGCATTCGCAAGATTCATGGAGCAACATCCCGACAAATCGTGCTGTTGCTGAATAAACCATTCTGCCTGCAAATTCTGCTTGCATATATTCTAGCTGTCCCCATTGTCTATTGGCTCATGCACCATTGGCATGAACAGTTTGCCTATAAAGCCCCCTTCACCGTTATGGACTTTCTATTGCCACTATGTATTGTCTGGATAATATCTGCCGTCACAGTGTGTCTGCAAAGTTATTTGCTGAACAAAACAAATCCGATTGACTGCATCAAATCCGAGTAAGAAATAATATATTTATAACCCATAAAAACAAAGCATTATGATTAAGACAGTAAACTTACAGAAGATTTTCAAGACCGAGGAAGTACAGACTCTGGCTTTGAACGACGTAAACATTGAAGTGAAAGAAGGGGAGTTTGTTGCTATCATGGGACCTTCAGGCTGCGGAAAATCCACTTTACTGAATATCCTCGGTCTGTTGGACAATCCTACATCCGGAGAATATTACTTGAATGGGACGGAAGTATCTAAATATACAGAAGCCCAACGTACCAACTTGCGTAAAGGAGTCATCGGCTTTGTATTCCAAAGTTTCAACCTGATTGATGAGCTGAATGTATACGAAAACATCGAACTGCCGTTACTCTACATGGGCATTCCTGCCACCGAACGCAAGCGCCGGGTGGAAACCGCTATGGAGCGTATGGCAATCATGCACCGCAGCAAGCACTTCCCGCAACAATTGTCCGGCGGACAACAGCAACGCGTGGCAATCGCCCGTGCAGTCGTATCAAACCCTAAACTGATACTTGCCGATGAGCCTACCGGTAACCTCGATTCAAAGAACGGAAAAGAGGTAATGGAACTACTGAATGAACTGAATAAGGAAGGTACTACGATTGTCATGGTGACACACTCACAACATGATGCCGGATTTGCCGGACGCATCATCAATCTGTTTGACGGGCAGGTGGTGACGGAAGCTAACTTATAATTCCCGCTTCTCCCGATTTATATGCAGGTTGCAATGTTTTTTCCATTGTAATCTGCATGTTTTTGGAAATAGCTTTCCTTTTTTTTGTTTCTGTCGTCCGAAATGCCTAATATTGCTACCAATAAACTTTTTACTTCCACATTTTAAATAACAGAAAATGAAAACATACACACCGTCCCCTTTGAACACAGAAAATATCACTTTACCGGATAATTTGACGGAACTCACAGAAGCCATGGCACGCAATGTACATGAAGTATGGGCTTTGGGAAGAGTGAAAGAAGGATGGAAATACGGAGAGACACGCAATGATGAATTAAAGACACATCCCGGACTTGTACCATACGAAGAGTTACCGGACTCAGAACGAGAATACGACCGGCAAACAGCCATACAGACACTGAAACTGATTATGAAACTGGGATTCGACATACAGAAGAAATAATAATCCAATATCTATTATAGTACTATGAGGACGAGTGAGAACAAGTATTATCCTATCCGGCACTGGTGGAAATTCGTGATTCCTGCCTTTATCATTCTCTTTCTGGTTGCAGCATTGATTGTGACATGCACTACATTCCAAAACCTTATTCAATTCTTTCCATCGCGTGGAATGACCTACCTGATGACACTCCATGCCATCATTTCCCTTAGCGTATGCATCTGTTTTTTTCTATGTATCAAGAGATTAATAGATGTATTCTCATTGAATCTGGAACAAGAAAGAAACATTCTTGCATCCTTGTACCAGGAAAAAGAAAAACGGGAGATTATCAATAACGATGAGAAAGAAATCAATAAACTGAAAGAGAATATCAGAAAAGAATTGAAACAAGAAACTGAAAAAAAGGAAACTGTCTAATGACAAAACAAATATGAATCTTTTAACAAGACTTTTTGCCCTTCATTTTGACCGCTCTTTTTCCGGAAAGGATGGAGGCAGCTTGCTTGGCTTTTCGGAGTCATAGTAACTGTTTTCTTATTGATATATCTGGTAAGTTTTGCATTTATCTTTCCTGAGCCGTCTCTTGAAGAATGGACCGGTATTGATAAAGACGTACCTATGGGGCGTTTGCTTCAGTTGATTTGTCTGTTCATTGATCCGGGGAATATTGTGGAAGTACCACCTTATCTGCGTTGGTTCTCTCTATTGGTCGTAGTGCTGGGATTAATTTTGTTCTGCGGATTATTGATATCCGTAATCTCCAATATGCTGGAACGCAGAGTTGAGCGATATCGTGAAGGCGATATCGTTTACCCTTTGCAAAACCACATCGTCATTATCGGTTTTGACAACATGGTCCCCACTCTTATCCAGCAGATTTGCGATGACACACATTATGGAAATTGCCATATTCTGATTCAGAGTACCCAACCGGCACAAGAAATCCGTAGCAAAATCCATACGGAACTGGATGCCAAAAACGAAAAAAGAATTGTGGTGCTGCGTGCCCGGCGCGACTCTATCGAGGAGTTGGAAAAACTCTATACTACCAAAGCGCGCGAAGTATTCCTTATCGGAGAGAGAGACGAACATGACCATGACTCACTGAACATAGACTGCCTGAAAAAGATAGTTGACATTCATAAACGATGCAATAAATGTTCCCTCATACCATTCACCGTCCTTTTCGAATATCAGACTACTTTTGCCGCTTTCCAACTGACCGATTTGTCTGCCGAATGGAGAAAATATATAGAATTCCATCCCTTTAACTTCTACGAGGGCTGGGCCCAAAAGATATTGGTAAGCCGGCGATATGGAAAAGGGGAGAACTGTATTGAATATCCTCCTCTCGACCGTGAGGCAATAACCTATGAAAGCGAAAAACATGTTCATCTTGTTATCATCGGTATGAGCCGTATGGGAGTGGCAATAGGAGTGGAAGCTGCCCATCTGTTGCATTTCCCAAACTTCTGCCGGGACAAGAACATAAAAAGTGTCATTACCTTCATTGATGAAAATGCCGACCGGGAAATGAATTTCTTTTGTGGACGATACCGCCATTATTTCGAGATATCGTCTACCCATTATTACGACATGAGCAAGGACGAAAGGCACGAGAGATTTGTCCTTCCCACCCGTTTTAAAGGAAAAGATGCAGACTTTCTGGATGTGGAATTCGAATTTATCAAAGGCCGTGCGGAAACTCCTGCCATCCAGAACCTAATTAAAGAATGGGTACATGACTCAGACCAGGTATTGACGATTGCCTCTGTCTCAATTATCCTCCTCAAAGCATGGCAATGGGATTATATCTGCCGGACGATGTATATGATGAAAATATCCCAGTTTTTGTCCGTCAGGAAACCTCCAGTGCACTGCTCAATATTGCTTAACAGTAGAAAGAAAGATGAAGCGATTCATAAATATTCCCATGTTTTTCCTTTTGGAATGCTGGACAACTGTTACGACTTGGACAAAAAGCCGGAGGGAGGGACAAATCATCAATTATATATACGATTTCAAGAATAAATATGGAAATGTGCCTCAATCATGCCCACCTGACAATGAGCTGAAAGACTCATGGAACAAACTGTCCGTATCCCTTCAGTGTCCAATTTGTACAGTGCATATTCCATTAGTCCCAAGCTACGCTCCATAGGCATTACGGATGGTTACGTGAAACTGGACAACGACCAGATAACATTGCTTGCCGAAGTCGAACATAACCGTTGGAACATGGAGAAGCTGCTGCTTGGCTTCCGTAAACCCACCGCCGAAGAAGAAGAGTTAATCTATGGCAGCAAGGAAATGGGAGACATCTTCAAAAAGAAACGCTTTGTGCATCCCGATATACGTCCGTATGATGAATTGAAGGAAAGCTCAAAAGCGTATGACAGATGTATCACAGCCGGCATTCCGCTAGTCGTAAACAACAACACATAGAAAGTAACCAACACTATATTATGAAAACATACCATGTATTTATAGCCTCTTCGCTGAGTTTTCAGAAAGAAAGGGATTTAATGGAAAAAGTCCTGACGGAAAGAAACAACAGCGAACTCAATATTGTAGTGCACCGGCACGAAAAAAATGGAGACAACGATTTAGCTAAAGGCGATACGCAGGAAATCATAAATTCAGAGATAAGGCAATGTGACGTCATCATCTTCTTCGCCGGAAACTGGATACGCTCCAAGACCATCGGAGAGTTTAATGTTGCCATCGAAAATGCATCCAACAAACATATCTATTTCTATCAGAATCCGACATTGGAATACACCCAAGAAGACTGGACAAACACTACTTTATGGAAAGACTTCTATGCGGAATACATGCAAAAGCACCTGGACGACGATACCGTTATCGAGCGGTATGAGAAGCAGTGCAATACGCTGGAGCAGCTAAGGGACGCGTTGGTCAAGGATCGTGAAAGTTTTCTCAATAATCCCTTTTGCGCAATCTCTTGCCATAAGATGGAGTATGATAAAATTATTCCCAACAGCCAAGCCAACCGTCGCAGAGGCAACCTGGACTACTATTTTATCCGTCCGGAAGTAGACAACAAACTTAAAGAGGAGTTTGACAGCACAAACAAGACAATCATCGTCACCGGTCAATCCACTTCGGGAAAGACTATTGCCGTTTGCCGAATGCTGAAAAAGCTCCCTCAGGAATATTATGTGGTCATTTTGAATGCCGATACGACCAAAGAACAGTTAGAACGGCTTTCTGTATCCCAATTCCAGCATGGCAAAAAGATTCTTCTACTGGACGATTTGCAGCTGTTGTTTTGGAAAGAAGAGAATGAAAAGCCGATACCCATTGACAGAGAATTACTTCGCAAGTTATCGGAAATCCTTCACATCGGCAATCCGGACTTCAAGGTTATTGCCACTACAAGCTATAGCTTCAAGGAAGTGAAATCCATGCTTACTTTCAATGAAATGGTTCCTCCGGCCATAGTCGAAGTGGGCATCAAACCTTTATCCTTCAAAAAAATAAATGAATATGCCCGCGAGCTTAGGACATACGGCTATCTTAAACTCCGACCCGAAGCCGGCATGACTATCGGTTCCTTGTTTTTCGACATAGACAGAATCAAGACCAGATATAACAACCAGTTCCAGAACAGCAATTTAAGCAACCTGCAGAAATCCATGCTTCGACAACTCTGCCACGCCATAAAATGTTTGTGGATGTGGAAAAAGAGAAGCCGCAATAAAATAGACCTATTGCTCGATTTCCTCAAATTCACCTATGAGAACAGTTACAAAAAGGCCGACAGAAGCACCATCTGTGAATTGGCAGGCAAAGTAGATGATTTGATTTATTATCAGGACATTGAAAAGGACACATTTGAAGTTGAAGACATCATAGTAACCCAGGTTTTCCAGTACTATAGCAGTGAACCGTCCGATGACCTACTGGCAACTGAAAAGAAAGCCATAAAGGGCATATTCCGCTATATCTACTACAAAGACAGACCGAACTTTTTCAAAAATACAACCAAGATCCTGCATCGGGTGAAAAACTGTTCGGTAAATGCCCCCGAACTCCAACAGTATATCATCAATGATGTTGTAAGCCGCATTTATAAAAACGAACAAACGCTATATACAAGTAAGGAACTGGGAACAAACCCGGAAGGCGTTTCCATTGATTGGGTGGACGCCTATATTGCAATATAGCCAATTTTGCTCCTACCAATGCAGAGGCCATCCATATTTGGAAATTAACAAAAAAATATAATAGGAGAGAGCTGAATGTGCTGCGGTGGCTTTTGCCCAGACTGCAGACACAACAAGATAAGGACATTGTACACAAGGATTTGCTCAATGAACAAGGCAAATGCAAGACAAGTATATAGAAAACTCGTATATTGAATTTCAGACAGATTGGTACGGTTCCTCGACATGGACGAAGCCAAAGAAATATACCTCAACGCTTCCTTTATATACGAAGCTTCCCCAAGTGCCGATGATGACGACATAGATGATTTCTTCTCCGATTCTGCAGAGAGCGCCCATGGGCAGGAAAGCAACAATGAGACTTATCTGACAGAACTGAAAGAGAAAAGAATACGTAATTTCGCCAGGCAGCTTATGCATAAAGCACAGACTCTGGCTGACATACACGACATCAAGAACTTCTTGCAGAAGAATGATAAAGGGGTAGTTCCCCACGACGATGCAGTCTTTTTCTTCAACTTTATTGCTCCCTACACCTGGCTGGAAGTTTTCAAAAGATTCAGCCAGCCGGAAAAGCTGGTTGCATTCTTCAACGAACTGACAGAACTGTCTGTCGACAAAAAAGAGGATACCAGTATGTTCCTGAACAAGACCGAAGTGTTGAATGGAGCACTCGAAAACATACCGTCCTCTTATGCCTATGATTTATGGAACCGTATGGGGAATAACTGTGATGGCTACTCATTGAACTTTATGCTCCAAAAGGCTAAAAATTTTGAGCAAGCCAAAGGAATCTTCAACACTTTTATGGAAAGGTTGGAGCAGCAAGAAGAAGAAAACAAGACCAAACTGAAAGTGGGTGAAATCTACCTGAACGACTTATTGGATACGACCTCCACTTATAGCGGGATTAAGGAATGCGAGGAACTGTTCCATAAATACCATTTACTGGAAGCAGACCAGTCTTTACTGGATTACCCGAGCCAGCACACACAAGGTATCCTATACCAACGCATGACCCTAAAGGAAATCAAGGCACATATGAAGAGACATCGTCCCCAAAACGGCGATGAATCTCGAAATATAAGAACAATCGTACAATTCATTCTGAAAATATCAAATTATGAAGAGGCGTATCAGGCACTGTTCGGAGAAACTCCCGATTGTATTACTCCGGAAGAACAACAGATTTTGAATCATTCGCCCTACGTTGTCTCCGAAATGTTCAATAAGGTAAAGACTCCGGAAGAAGGAGGAGTCGCAAGGGATTTCTTCGAGAACCGGCTGGACAAGTCACTGCTCAATCATCCTGATGCCAATATCTTGAATATCATTATCAATAACCGGTTCATATATCCCTATTATGAACAAAAAGTGGACATGATAAAGCGGATGTCCGAAAAATACACCGTACAACAGAACAGTTATACACATAAACATTTACTCTATCACCTGACCAACCACACCCAAGGTTCACTTCCTCCGGAAGAAATACAACTGATTATAAATGAGGAAATAATGAAAAGCCTGGATGCGCCAAAGGATATATTGAAGCAAATGCTTATCCAGCGATACTATGCCGGAAGAGCACAAGACAACGTTCCGCAGCCTTTTCCCATTTATACATCGGAAGGGTGGAAAATTAAAGAAAGCACTATTCTGGAATATGTGTATTGTCTGCTGGACGTGGGCGTATATGATGGAGGAATTATCTTCTGTTGCATGAAGGCATTGCTCCGTCAGAATGATAAGGAAAACGCCCAACGGCTGCAAGAGCAAGCAATCAGTAAAAAGGTTTTTATCAATTACGATTCATATTGTATGTTGAAAAAGGTAGGAGCCGTCATTCCCAACCCCTACCTATTTGTCGAACATTATCCAATTATGAAGGACATATGCTATCAAATGCGGGAACGCGGCATGACCTTCGAAGAAGCCGAAAGCCGTATAAAAGAGATGGAAGATGATTTACATATTTCCATTGCACGCACACAAATCTACTGGAACAATGTCATCAGCCGCATGGCCAACAACAGAACAAACAAAAAACTGGTGCTTCAGAATACTCTGAAATTCATCGATGAACACCATGTGCCGATGAGTCCGGAAATATATTACTCCCTTTTACACACAATCACTTCCATTGAAGACTATACAAAAGTCAAAGGTTTATATAAAGGCGAATTGAATATAGGACATATCTTCGTACTTCTAAAGAAGATTCCAGAATTTGCCAAATATAGAATTGCCGAATGGGCATTTGTCGCCTGCTTGCGTCAGGAGTTTGATGAATGGTATGACATTCTATGTTCCATCAGTGAGAAAGAACAGGAGAAAAGAATTAAAATCATGTTACAGTCCGAGCGCTACAAGCAACTGCAAGTCATCACCCCCAAAGGGTATCTTAACCAGACTTTCTTGTTCTGGTGGACTATCCGCTACGCCGTCTCAGAGACTGAAGAGCAACGGAAGGCAGAATTGGATACCCTTGTCACAATGATACCCAACCCCTTTGTACCTCAGTATCCGAAAATGATAGAGAAGTTCTTTATACCTTATCCGCAAGACTTGCTTGAAATCATTCGAGAATATATAGCCGGATTATTTCATCCGAGCCGCAATAGCCAGCAATACCCCGAGCACCACACCCAATATCGCTGCAAACAGCACCCGCATTTCTCCCGGCAGGAGGAATGTGATGGTGTGTGCCGGATACCAGAAGAAAGGAATTGTTTTCTTGAAGACAAAATTCCATTGTGCATCCCAATTCAGATGCGTAATGATGCGGGTCATCGGGATAGGAGTGAGGAGCTGCGAGGCGAACCGCCACAATCCAGGATATGCGTATCCGTAATCTTATGGAATGTCATGAATACCGGAGCGAAAATGGTATTCATAGCAACTGAAATGGCGAAGGCTATCCATAATTTGTCCAGGCAGAATTCTCCGTTTATAATGGCGGCGGCATTTGCCATTCCCATATATTCCATGAATTGCGGCACACCTTTGGAGAAGATTATCATGGCCGCATTGATACCCATTCCCAGCAGTCCCCACACTACGGCACGCGGCAGTACGCCAAATCCTTTTCGGTTATAGACTCCGGCACTGATACGAAGTCCCAGCATCTCACCCAGTGTAGCAAGAATTCCGAATTTAACGAAACTCATTACCATGCCATGTGCAGCGTTGAAAGACTTATACCAATTGTAGATGGATTCACTCACAAAGAATGGCAGGAATATTATCACCAGAACAAAAATAAAGAGGAAGTCTTGCTTTTTCATACAAAAGTCATGTTTTTCATAAATAATGTGGCAAACATACTAAAATTATTCTAATTTAAAAGCAAATAAGTAAATAAAAGAAGTTTTACCAAACAGAACAAAGTGTTTCCCTTAACCGAACAGTGTGTTTCATTAAAGAGAACACTTCGTTTCCCTTAAAAGAACAGTTTGTTTCAAATAGAAAAACACTTTGTTTTCTATAGCTAAAACAAAGTGTTCAGCACTGTGAACTAACGAACTATCCCATTAGCTCCCTCAGAAGCCCATATCATAGTCTCGGCACAAAAAAAGTGGGATTCAGAGAAACCTCTGATCCCACTTCATCATAGTAAGCAACGGATAGTTATTTCTTATCCTTCATATATTCATCCGCTTTCTCCTTGGCACGTGCCACGCGCTTGGCTGTATCCGGATGAGAAGAGAACATCTTCTGGAACTTGGATTCCTTCGGTGCTTCCGCTGAAAGTTCAAGCAATTTGTTCAAAGCATTGTACATGGCATACGGATCGAGATTATTCTTGATGCAGAATTCAAAGCCGTAATCATCCGCTTCCGTCTCCTGCTTCTGGGAGTATTGAGCACCTGCCAATGCCTCGGCCATGGCACCCAGTTCAGAATCACTCAATTTGGATACCGTAGAACTTGCCGCACCGGCAGCATTCTTCACAGCCGAACGAAGGTAAGCATTCTTCATCGCATCTTTGGAATCCGTATGGATGACGTGACCTATCTCGTGGCCGACAACTGCCATCACTTCATCATCCGTCATGATGTCCATCAGTCCGGCACAGATGCGTACACTACCATCACCGCACGCAAAGGCATTCACATCTATTACTTCATAAACACCGAAGTTCACCTTCAAGCCGTCCACTTCCTTGATGTTTCCGGTCAGCTTCTCCAGACGCTTGCCGTAATCCGTATCGGACTTTGTCAGCGGATTGTGCGTATCCATCCATTCCATATATTCCTTGCTCATCGCTGCAATGTCAGCATCGGACAATGAAATGGCCTTGACGGCATCTGTACCGGCTTGGACAACTTTGGTCACATTGATTTTCTTTCCACCGATTTTGAACTGCGCATAGGCAGTGGTGGTACAACTCATTCCGCATACTACAGCAGTAATGATGAAGAAGTTCTTTTTCATGTACTTTACGATTTAATTTTAATCCTACTTCGCTTTGTCTATAAAAAAAACCGCCTAATCATTATTAAACGGTTTTCCGAATATCTGTTTAAATCAAGTTTACTTGATGATACCCAATTCCTTGAAACATTTAGTCAATTTTTCTACAGCATAATCCACTTGTTCGACCGTATGGGTAGCCATCAACGCTACACGCACCAGTGTATCTTGTGGAGCACATGCAGGTGGAATAACGGGGTTGATGAAGATACCTTCGTCAAAAGCCAGCTTCGTTACTATAAATGTCTTCTCTGTATCACGCACATAGAGAGGAATGATAGGAGATTCTGTCTCACCGATTTCGAAGCCTGCATCGCGGAACTTCTTCAAGGCATAGTTAGTGATGTCCCACAGACGTTGGATGCGTTCAGGTTCGGACTTGATGATGTGAAGCGCCTCGCGGGCTGCAGCCGTAGCAGCAGGTGTGCTACTTGCCTGGAATATATAGGAACGGGCATTGTGGCGCAGCCAATTGATTACCGCCTTGTCTCCAGCAACAAAACCACCGATGGAAGCCAATGACTTGCTGAATGTACCCATAATCAGGTCTACATCTTCGGTAACACCGAAATGGTCGCACACACCACGGCCTTGTTTTCCGAATACACCCAAGCCGTGAGCTTCGTCCACGTAAATGCTGGCATTGTATTTCTTCTTCAGGCGGACAATTTCGGGCAGATTGGCCAAGTCACCTTCCATGGAAAATACTCCATCCACAACAATCAGCTTTACAGCATCCGGTTCGCATTTCTGGAGTTCTTTTTCCAAAGCCTCCATATCGTTATGCTTGTACTTCAACTGAGTGGCAAATGCAAGACGGCGGCCATCTACAATGGAAGCGTGGTCACGGTCATCACAAATAATATAATCCCCACGGCCTACAACGGCAGGAATAATACCTTCGTTTACAGTAAATCCGGTAGAAAAACAGAGTGCTTCATCTTTTCCTACGAATTCAGCCAATTCCTTCTCCAGTTCAACATGTATATCGAGTGTTCCGTTCAGAAAGCGGGAACCTGCACAACCGGTGCCATATTTTTCTGTGGCAGCTATCGAGGCATCAATGATACGCTTGTCATATGTCAGTCCCATATATGCATTAGAGCCGAACATCAGAACCTTTTTACCATCCATCATTACCTCTGTATCCTGATGGCTGTTAATTGTGCGGAAATAAGGATATACGCCTTTTGCCATAAACTGCTGCGGCAGGTCGTATTTCGCAAATTTGTCTTGTAGTAAACCCATGAAATATCTTTTATATAATGAATATTTAATTCTATTAAATACAAGTCTTAAAAACAGGGGGCAAAGATAGCAAAATATGTCGGTATATGTTCTATTTACATTAAAAAAACTACTTATACTTATTTTAAAAAGAATTATGTGGTTAATTTTTCAGATATTTATATTACTTTTGCCAGTTGGAAAACCTGCATAGCAACAACCCTTGCATGAACGAAAACAAGAAGAAAATAGCATTCATCATAAACCCCATATCCGGCACTCAGAGTAAGGAGCAGATACTGAAGTGGCTCGATGAAAAGCTGGATAAGGAAAGGTATGCACAAGAAGTGATTTATACCGAACGGGCAGGCCATGCCGTAGAGATAGCGGCACAGAAGGCACAAGAAGATGCACATGCCGTCATCGCCATAGGAGGAGACGGCACCATCAATGAGATAGCTCGCTCACTGGTACATACAAAAACCGCTTTGGGCATCATTCCCTGCGGTTCCGGCAACGGACTTGCCCGCCATCTGCAGATTCCGATGGAGCCGAAAAAGGCCATCGACATCATCAATGACGGACTGATAGACATCATTGACTACGGAAAAATCAACGATGTGCCTTTCTTCTGCACCTGCGGCGTGGGATTCGACGCATTTGTAAGCCTGCAATTCTCCAAGGCGGGAAGGAGAGGACCACTCACTTATCTGGAAAAGACTCTGCTCGAAAGCCTGAAGTACCGTCCGGAAACCTATGAACTGGAAATGGACGGCAGCACCCTGCGATACAAGGCGTTCCTAATAGCCTGCGGAAACGCATCGCAATATGGAAACAATGCGTATATTGCCCCACAAGCCACCTTGAACGACGGACTGCTGGACGTCACCATACTCGAGCCGTTCACTGTGCTCGATGTACCGTCGCTCTCTTTCCAGCTCTTCAACAAGACCATTGACCAGAACAGCCGGATTAAGACGTTCCGTTGCCAGACACTCCGTATTCACCGTTCTAAACCGGGGGTAGTCCACTTTGACGGCGACCCGATGATGATGGGAGAGAATGTAGATGTAAAGATTATGAAGAAAGGACTGCAGGTCATTGTTCCCCGGGATGCGGAAAAAGACACTTCGAATGTCTTGCAGCGGGCACAAGACTATATCAACGGACTGAAACAAATTAATGATGCTTTTGTGGAAGACATCGCCCATAAAAACAAGATGATACTGGATAAAGGCAAAAGGCAATTCAAGAAACTGACAAAAATGTAATGTTGTAAAAAAGGTACTAAAGGAGTTTCTGAAAATAACTTTCCCCTTTTGATGCGTCATATAATATGTTTTATGTATTTTTGCAAAGCCAAAATAGTAAATAAGTAAATCGTCAAACAGTAAATAAAAAGATGTATAGATCACACACCTGCGGAGAACTCCGTATCTCCGATGTTAACAAGCAAGTGACGCTGGCAGGTTGGGTACAGCGCAGCCGTAAGATGGGAGGCATGACTTTCATTGACCTCCGCGACCGTTACGGAATTACCCAATTAGTGTTCAACGAAGAGGTGAATGCCGAACTTTGCGAGCGTGCCAACCGCTTGGGCCGTGAATTCGTAATCCAGGTTAAAGGTACCGTAAACGAACGTTTCAGTAAAAACCAGCATATCCCGACGGGAGACATTGAAATCATCGTATCGGAACTGGATGTTCTGAACTCATCGCTGACCCCTCCCTTCACCATCGAGGAAAATACGGACGGTGGCGACGATATCCGCATGAAGTACCGTTATCTAGACCTGCGCCGTGCCAATGTACGCAGCAATCTGGAGCTTCGCCATAAAATGACAATTGAAGTACGCAAATACCTGGACAGCCAGGGATTCATCGAAGTGGAAACTCCGATTCTGGTAGGCTCCACACCCGAAGGTGCACGCGATTTCGTCGTTCCTTCACGCATGAACCCGGGACAATTCTATGCCTTACCTCAAAGCCCGCAGACACTGAAACAGTTGTTGATGGTTTCCGGTTTCGACCGTTACTTCCAGATAGCCAAATGCTTCCGTGACGAAGACCTGCGTGCCGACCGCCAGCCGGAATTCACACAGATTGACTGCGAAATGTCTTTTGTGGAGCAGGATGACGTCATCAACCTCTTCGAAGGCATGGCCAAATATCTGTTCAAGGAAATCCGTGGCGTAGAGATGAACGAGCCGTTCATGCGCATGCCATGGGCAGACGCCATGAAATATTACGGCAGCGACAAGCCCGACCTCCGTTTCGGCATGAAGTTCGTGGAACTGATGGACATCATGAAGGGACACGGATTCCCGGTATTCGACAATGCCGCCTACATCGGCGGTATCTGCGCAGAAGGCGCCGCACACTATACCCGCAAACAGCTGGATGTACTGACCGAATTCGTGAAAAGACCGCAAATCGGTGCCAAAGGTATGGTATACGCGCGCGTAGAGGCAGACGGCAACGTAAAATCAAGTGTCGACAAGTTCTATGCGCAGGAAGTATTGCAGGAGATGAAGGCTGCTTTCAACGCCAAGCCGGGTGACCTGATTCTGATTCTGAGCGGTGACGACGCCATGAAGACCCGCAAGCAACTGAACGAGTTGCGCCTTGAAATGGGTAACCAACTGGGATTGCGCGACAAGAATAAGTTCGTCTGTCTTTGGGTGGTTGACTTCCCGATGTTTGAGTGGAGCGATGAAGAAGGCCGCCTGATGGCTATGCACCACCCGTTCACCCATCCGAAAGACGAAGATATTCCTTTGCTGGATACAGACCCGGCAGCTGTCCGTGCAGATGCATACGACATGGTGTGCAACGGTATTGAAGTGGGTGGAGGTTCCATCCGTATCCACGATGCACAGTTGCAGGCCAAAATGTTCGAGATTCTCGGATTCACTCCCGAGAAGGCTCAGGAGCAGTTCGGCTTCCTGATGAATGCCTTCAAATACGGTGCACCTCCTCACGGTGGTCTGGCATACGGTCTGGACCGTTGGGTCAGCATCTTCGCAGGTCTCGACAGTATCCGCGACTGCATTGCATTCCCCAAAAACAACAGTGGACGCGATGTAATGCTGGATGCACCTTCGGCTATTGACCAGAAGCAGCTGGATGAACTGAATCTGATTGTTGAAGTGAAAGAGTAAAAGCAGGTACGGAGTAGGAGAGTGAAAGAGTCTGCACGCATTTTTCGTTTTGCGGTAATCGGCACGCTGAATGCCTTGATTATGGCTGTTACCGTTTGGGTAATGATGGACGAACTGGACATCAACTATATGCTCTCCAATGTAACCGCATATATACTTGCACAGATACACAACTTCATCTGGTGCAAGTACTGGATATTCCCTACAGAAAAAAAGAGCAACACTTGGCGACAAGTGCTGCTCTTTTCCATAGCTTTCGGAATGGCTTACGGAGCGCAATTCCTTTTCCTCATAGGGCTGGTGGAGGGACTGGACTGCAATGAATACCTTGCCCAGTTCCTGGGATTATTCATCTACGGAAGTGTCAATTTCCTGATGAACAAACGGGTGACATTCCGTTAGTTCTCCCCCAGAGATCCCCGTCGTTATCAGTCAAGAAATCGTTTTGTCAATCCGGCATAGGCATCAATTCTGCGGTCGCGCAGGAAAGGCCACCAACGGCGTACATTTTCCGAGCGTTCCAAGTCCACCTCTACAACGATATTTTCCGGCCGTTCGTTTCCTGCTTGGGCCAGGAACTCGCCTTGCGGTCCGGCCACAAAACTATTTCCCCAAAACAAGATACCATTGGTCTGCATGGAAGGATCCGGCTCATGTCCCACACGGTTCACTGAAACAACCGGCAAGCCGTTGGCCACAGCATGTCCACGCTGGGAGATAATCCAAGCATTGAGCTGACGCGCCTTTTCATCATCCGTATCACTGCTTTCCCAACCGATAGCCGTAGGATATATTAGTATTTCAGCTCCCTTCAGCGCCATCAGACGTGCTGCTTCCGGATACCATTGGTCCCAGCACACCAAAACTCCCAATTTGCCCAAAGATGTCTGAATAGGTTCGAAGCCTATATCACCGGGAGTAAAATAGAATTTCTCATAATAGGCGGGGTCATCAGGAATATGCATCTTCCGGTATTTCCCGGCAATGCTGCCGTCACGTTCAAAAACAACCGCTGTGTTATGATACAATCCGGGAGCGCGTTTCTCGAAGAGAGAAGTGACCAGCACAATATCGTTGGCAGCAGCCAACTCTGAATAGAATCCCGTAGAAGGACCGGGAATCGGTTCTGCCAAGTCGAACAACTGCGTGTTTTCCGTCTGACAGAAATACAGAGAGTTATGCAGCTCCTGCAAAACAACCAATTGAGCCCCATGCGCCGCACATGCCTCTATACTTTTGGCCAAATTCATTAAATTAGTCCTGAGGTCCTTGGTATTGGCCTGCTGGATAATACCTACTTTTATTTTTCTTGTCATCTTATTCTATGGTTTATTGTTTTACTATGTATAATCGACATTACTTCAACACCCCTACAGGATATTGCATGGTAACACAATGCAAAGAGCCGTGTTGCTTAATCAAAGCACGGCAATCTATCCCGATAATTTCATAACCGGGAAAAGCCTCCCGCAACACTTCCCCCGCGCAGGCATCATTCTCCGGCTGGCGATAGGTGGGGTAAAGCACTGCATCATTCAGAATCAAGAAATTAGCGTAAGTGGCAGGAAGCCGTTCCCCTTCCTCTTCTATCTTATCGGCCATGGGCAAAGCCAGCAAACGGTAAGGTTCCCCCTTCAACGTACGGAAAGTCTTCAGTTGCTCCTCCATGCGATGCAGTTCTTCGTAATGCTCATCATCCGCATCCTTGCATTGTACATAGGCTATCGTGTCGGCAGGGCAGAAACGGGCCAGCGTGTCTATATGACTGTCCGTATCGTCACCTGCCAAATAACCGTGGTCCAGCCAAAGAACACGTTGCAGGTGAAAAACGGAACGAAGATATTCCTCAATTTCCACCCGGTTCATCTGTCCGTTCCGGTTAGGCGAAAGCAGGCATTCGGAGGTGGTGAGCAACGTACCCATGCCGTCACTTTCGATGGAACCGCCTTCAAGGACAAACCCCAAGCGATTTACATACTTTCCTTTCATCACTTCCGACTCCACCGCACGACGCGTAATCAAATTATCCTTATCGGATGCAAACTTCAATCCCCACCCGTTGAACTTAAAGTCGAGCAGAGATACACCGTCAGCATCCAGTAGGGTGATGGCTCCATGGTCGCGTGCCAAGTATCATTCGTCTCACACTTCAGGAAACGGACATTTTCCATATTCACCCTGCCGAGAATCTGTTTCTTCACCTCATCCGGTTCTGGGGTTACAATCAGCAATGTCTCCCGGGCGGCTATTTCGTGGGCAATGGCTACAAAACATTCCTGCACTTCGTCCAACATATAGGTCCAGTCTGTACCCGCATGGGGCCATGTAAGCTGTATGCCGCTTTGCAAAGCCCATTCGGCAGGCAAGTGGGGAGCACGTGTCTCTACCTGAAAAGTCATATTCTTGCCAAAACGCACCTGACAGTCCTTCTCTGCGGCACCACCCAGCGGCAGTCCTACAAAATATCCCATATTATTTATCTTTTCTAATTCGTTACTTTTTAAGTTAGCAGAGAGAGGGAGAATAAACCTTAGGTTTAGAATTGCCAAACCTCTACTTCAGACTTCTAAACCTCTACTCTATGATTGTAAACCTCTACTCTATGATTGTAAACCTCTACTCGTCAATTATCACTTATCTTCCTTCGGTTTCCGGTCGAAGAATGGATTCTTGGAGGATGCACTCACCGGAATGGCAAAGACAGTCTTGCATCCTTTCAGCCAATCCAAACGCTGAGCGGCAAGTCCGGCAGAAAACATGACACGGGTATCCACCCTCAAATCGGCAGCCATGGCACAAGCCGAACCTACAGCTATCCCTACATCCACCGTATTCAAAGCACAAGGTACTCCCTCCGGACGACCGGCACAAGTGGGAAAACCGCAGTGTCCGCAATTCAAACCTTGCGTCTGCTCGCGCGTACCTATTATAATTACACATTCAGCCTGCAAAATGTTGTCCGCATCACGGAGAAAGAACTTCATACCGTGCTCTTCAACCATAGCGACCATCTTTTCAGACAGCTTCTTAATGTCTTCACCCGTAACCAGCGCAGCTCAATCACATCAATACCTTTTCCTTTCGGTGCCGTGCGCGCAGCAGTCAGCATTTGCCTTGCCACGTCAAGCACATGTTCGTGGCGGCAATCCCGTTCATTCTGTATCATAGTCTTTCTTTCCTGAATTAATTAGTGCGTCAAAGATAGCACAAATATTTTTTTGCACTATCTTTGCGATACAGAAAGATTAAAGGAACACCATGCTGCAAATAGAAAATGCCAGTATCGCCTACGGCAACGATATACTTTTCTCGGGTTTCAACCTGCAATTGGAAAGGGGAGAGATAGCCAGTATCTCCGGCTTCGGGATGCGGAAAGTCGTCACTGCTGAATGCCATACTTGGATTTACTCCGTTAAAAGAAGGACGCATCGTCTTGAACGGCATTCTGCTGGATAAAGGAAACGTCGACGTTGTCCGTAAGCAGACTGCATGGATTCCACAAGAACTGGCATTGCCGCTGGAATGGGTAAAGGACATGATACAATTGCCCTTCGGTTTAAAGGCAAACCGGGGTACACCCTTTTCTGAAACCCGTTTATTTGCATGTTTCGAGGATTTGGGTCTGGAACAAGAGTTATATTACAAACGGGTGAACGAAATATCCGGAGGCCAACGCCAACGGATGATGATAGCCGTAGCCTCAATGATTGGCAAACCACTGACCATTGTCGATGAACCGACTTCCGCTCTCGACTCCGGTTCCGCGGAAAAAGTACTCTCTTTCTTCCGCAGGCAGACAGAAAATGGAAGTGCCATACTGACCGTATCCCATGACAAAAGATTCGCCAACGGATGTGACCGACATATAATCATGAAATAACATACACACTATTGGGAACCATAGATATATCATACCTCAGCCTGGGCATCGGATTATTGCTATTATTAATACCGCTGTTTTACATCTGGAAGTTCAAGACCGGACTGTTGCGCGCTACTGTGATAGGTACGGCACGCATGATTGTCCAGTTGTTCTTCATCGGCATATACTTGAACTACCTCTTTTTATGGGATAACCCGTGGATAAACTTTCTATGGGTAATTGTCATGATATTTGTAGCATCGCAGACGGCATTGGCACGAACACAATTGAAGAGGAAGATTCTGCTCCTGCCCATATCCGCAGGTTTCTTATGCAGTGTAGTATGTGTAGGCTTGTACTTTATCGGAATAGTACTGAGAGTGGAAAACGTATTCAGCGCCCGGTATTTCATCCCTATTTTCGGCATACTGATGGGCAACATGCTATCCAGTAACGTCATAGCCTCAACACCTATTATAGTGGACTGAAACGGGAACAACAGCTTTACCGGTATCTTCTCGGCAATGGTGCTACAAAAGCGGAAGCACAGGCACCTTTCATCCGCCAAGCCATCATCAAATCCTTCAGTCCGCTGATTGCCAATATATCCGTGATGGGGCTGGTTGCTTTTCCGGGAACCATGATTGGCCAGATATTGGGTGGCAGCAGCCGAATGTGGCCATCAAATATCAGATGATGATTATGGTCATCACCTTTACCGCCTCCATGCTGTCACTGATGATTACAATCTCTCTGGCTTCCCGCAAGTCGTTCGATGCCTACGGCAAGCTACTGCCGGTGATGGTAGAGAAGAAGGGAAAAAAGGAGCATAAATAACTTCAACGGTGGTGGGCATCCAGTTTTCCGGGGAGATAGCGTAGCTGCACATATTGTACGCCCGGTTTCACAAAGCCGCTGTCCAACATCACTTTCTTTACACGGAATTCTTCAAGCCTATACTGCAGGTAACTTTTGATGCGTTGACTTTGCGGCTTGGTATATGCCAGCAGATTAACTTTTCCCAGCGAATCAATCTCTACCCTTGCCTTGACGGTGCGTAGAGAAAGAGGACCGTCTTTTTTCTTAGCCTGATAATCTTTATCCTTGTCTACCCAAAAGATAGCCGTAGCCTTGGGAGTAGTATCTACCGGCTCCTCCATATCCTCAGATACATCTTTACCGGAACAGTTCGTATCCTGACAAGACAATAACGATAAAAGGAAAAGAAACAAAACAAGTAATGTTTTCATAATAAAGGAGATTAATGTGTCCAACTAATCAAACGTACCCGATGAAGCATATATTATCGGATATATAAAATGTTCTTCACCTTCCGTTTGCGGTTGTTCAAACAATTGTTTGTAGATAGGTTCCGGCTCTGTTTCAGAGAAAAAATCTGCATCAGCAGGATAAATACCATAATACCACCAGGGAGTTCCTTCCATATTATAAGGCTCAATACCCTCGATTACAAACTTATATAATCCAACTGTATCACCATCTTTTATAATGCTTGTATAGGTTCCATAATTGGTCCCCATATTATATCTCAATCCTTTTAAAGGAGCATATTCTTCTTCAGTAAACTCGCCTGCTACATATTTTTTTTCTTTGCATGCAAAAGGAATCTCATATTTTCCTCCATCAGGAGAAAGAATAAAAGGATTGGGTCCATCAACCTCTATTGTATATTCATATTCTACTCCGACTTTTGATAACACCTCGACCAGTTCGTATGCAATATTACTGGCATCGGCGGGAGGGTTGAGCAAAGTTGTTTTTTTTCACCAATAAGGTGTATTCATACCCCTTGCTATAATCAAACCCGGCAATTCCTAAAAAGTCCAACGCTTCATATTCATTTTTACCTTCCTCCTTTACCAACATACAATCAATGAAATGATCACTTCCCCAAGGCTGGTAAGTGCCAATCTCGGAAGAGACCTTCATTTTAATGTTTTCTACATTGTCTTGTGGAGTATCACTGTTACAAGAGGTCACACCAATTATAATCAAGAGCGATAAAATTCCGAATAGTTTTTTAGTTTTCATAGATTTAGTTTTATAATAATCGCTCGCAAAGATAGTCTTTTTCGTGATAAAACATTTTTCGATAAGAGTTTTTGTTGGAAGAAAACCGTCTATTACTCAAATTTGTTACTGATATTTTATAAAAAGAATAAAAAACATTCTCAATCCATTGCTTTTTACTATATTTGCAACCAAATTTTCTGTTCACAATGAAAATTAAGGAATTAGTAAGCGCCCTTGAACGGTTCGCGCCTCTGCCATTGCAAGACGGATTTGATAATGCCGGCCTGCAAATCGGATTGACAGATGCGGAAGCAACAGGGGCTTTGTTGTGTCTTGACGTTACTGAAGCTGTACTGGATGAAGCCATTGCATTGGGATATAATGTGGTTATATCACATCACCCTCTCATTTTCAAAGGGTATAAATCCATCACGGGCAGGGATTATGTGGAACGTTGTATCTTGAAAGCCATCAAGAATGACATCGTTGTTTATGCTGCGCACACTAACCTGGATAATGCACCGGGAGGAGTGAACTTCAAGATTGCCGAGAAAATCGGTTTGAAGAATGTCCGTATCCTGGAAGCCAAGGAAAATGCGCTGGTAAAGCTGACCACATTTGTACCGACCGCCCAAGCGGAAGACGTGAGGAAAGCCTTGTTCGACGCTGGATGCGGCAATATCGGCAACTATGATTTGTGCAGTTATAACATGGAAGGCGAGGGGACATTCCGAGCCCGGGAAGGTGCCACCCATACTGTGGAGCGATAGGGGAGCTGCATACCGAACGTGAAGTACGTATTGAGACAATCATACCCGCCTACAAAAAAGCGGCAACTGTCAAGCACTGCTTGCGGCACATCCATATGAAGAACCGGTCTATGATATTTATCCCTTGCAAAACTCATGGCCACAAGCCGGAGCCGGTGTCATTGGCGAATTGGAAGTACCGGAGACAGAACTTGAATTCCTGAAACGGATAAAGAAAACCTTCGAAGTAGGGTGTCTCAGACATAACAAACTCCTCGGGCGGGAAATACAGACTGTTGCATTATGTGGCGGCGCCGGCGCTTTCCTAATGCCGCTTGCCATCCGCAACCGTGCAGATGTCTTTATCACCGGCGAGATAAAATACCATGACTATTTCGGACATGATACCGATATATTATTGGCTGAAATAGGGCATTATGAAAGTGAGCAATATACGAAAGAAATATTTTATACAATAATCCGGGATTTGTTTCCTCATTTTGAGGTCCAAATGACCAAAGTGAATACAAACCCCATAAAATACATGTAAGTAAAATGGCTAAAGAAGCAAAAAAAGATCCTCAGGAATTAACCGTAGAACAGAAGTTGAAAGCTTTGTTCCAATTGCAGACAATGCTGTCCAAAATCGATGAAATCAAGACGTTGAGAGGTGAACTTCCACTGGAAGTACAGGACTTGGAAGACGAAATAGCCGGTCTGAGTACCCGTATAGACAGAATCAAGCAGAAGTTGCCGAGTTGAAATCCTCCATTGCAGGAAAGAAAGTTGAAATTGAAACCGCAAAGGCTTCTGTAGCTAAATATAAAGACCAGCAGGACAACGTACGCAACAACCGCGAATATGACTTCTTAAGCAAGGAAATCGAATTCCAGACATTGGAAATCGAACTCTGCGAAAAGCGTATCAAGGAATTTGCCGCACAAGAGGAAGAAAAATCTCAAGAAGTAGCAGAAAGCACTGCTGCTCTGGAAGAAAGACAAAAAGACCTCGACGTAAAGAAGAGCGAACTGGACGAAATCATCTCCGAGACCAAGCAAGAGGAAGAGAAGCTGAGAGACAAAGCCAAAGAACTGGAAACAAAGATTGAACCCCGTCTGCTTCAGTCCTTCAAACGTATCCGTAAGAATTCACGCAATGGACTGGGTATTGTATACGTACAGCGTGATGCTTGCGGTGGTTGCTTCAACAAGATTCCGCCCCAGAGACAATTGGACATCCGCTCACGCAAGAAAATTATCGTTTGCGAATATTGTGGCCGTATCATGATTGACCCGGAATTAGCAGGTATAACTCCCGAACAGAAAGTGGAAGTTGTAAAGGAAAAGCCAGTAAGAGCCAAAAGAAAAATCGTACATATCGGCTCAGATAATTAAAAATAGAACATTTTCTATATATAAAACGGCAATAGTAAAGCACCTATTGCCGTTTTTTTGTTAAATAAGCTCATAAAAACCTGCTATTAGAGAAAAAAGAAGTAGTTTTGTTGCTTGAAAAATTAATAGAATTAAATTAAAAAGCATGAGACTAAACAAATTATTCATACTCTATTCACTTTTCGGAATATTGATGGCATCGTGCATAAAAGATGAAGCACCCAATGCTGAAGCTGATATAACAGGCATCTCTTTTGAAGAAGATGTACTGGCAAGCGCTCGTTTCAATTTAAATCCGTCTTACAATGATAATCTGCAGGCCTACCCCATATTAGTAAAAGTAAAAGAGGGCACTCCTTTAAACAAACTATCCCCCTGTTTGAGTTGACGCCGGGCGCTACCATTAGTCCGGAAAGTGGTAGTGAACACGATTTCTCTGACGGAAAAAGGGTAAAGTATACCGTAACTTCTGAGAACAAGGCTTGGCAGCGAGTATATTCCATCGGTGTACGCGAACAATCGGTATCAGACATCCCAAATGAATTCCATTTTGAAGACATACGACTTATCAATGGAATTAACCCCAAATACAAATATCAGGAGTTCTATGAAGAACAAGACGGATTGGAACTGACATGGGCCAGTGGAAATGAAGGATTCAACTGGGCAGCCAGTTCATCAGCTACTGAAAATTACCCTACGTCACAATATGACAATGGTAAAAACGGAAAGTGTGCCAAATTAGAAACTCGGCTTACCGGCTCTCTGGGAGCAATGGTAGGTATGCCGATAGCTGCTGGAAATTTGTTTATCGGTGAGTTTGATATGACGAATGCTCTCACCAGCCCATTGAAAGCCACACATTTCGGCACTCCTTTCTGTTATAAGCCTCACGTCTAAAAGGTTGGTACAAGTACAAAGCCGGTGAACGTTTTTATGAAAACGGTGGATACACCGACCGTAAAGATGTGATGAACATCTATGCAATCTTTTATGAAGGCGAAAGTTACAACGAAGCAGGAGAAGTTACGGAAGTAATATTGGATGGAAATCTGCCAAACCAGAACTATGAACATCCCAGTATGGTAGCTTTAGCTCTAATATCCAATCCCCACGAAACCGATGATTGGGAAGCTTTCGACATTCCTTTTGACTATCAGAGATATGGAAAAGAAATAGATGAAACCAAACTGGCAAAAGGAAAATATAAACTAAGTATCATTTTTGCATCCAGCAAGAACGGTGCAACTTTCGAGGGTGCGCCCGGAAGTACCCTTTTAGTGGATGATGTGGAACTGATTTTCGAATAAGAACCCTGTAGAATTGGAATACAACATGATAAAGAAAATAGTAGCATTTATCGCATTGGCAGTTTACATGCAAACCGCCCTATACGCTCAAGAGAATCAGAATCGTACGCTTATAAACGCTGCCCTGCACGGATGGGAATATGAGATAAGGCCGGTGTCAGCATCGGTGGTACTTCCCCGCTTCCATTGCCCGTAGAAATACGGAGTATCGATGCCTACAATCCTACTTTAGCTCTTATGCTGGAAGGAAATGCCATCAAGTGGTTAGGAAAAACTAAAAAATGGGGAGTAATAACCGGGGTAAGACTGGAAACCAAAAATATGATTACCAAAGCGACAGTAAAGAACTATGGCATGGAAATCATAGGAAATGACGGTAACCGCTTGAAAGGTAACTGGACGGGAGGAGTAAAAACCAAAGTACGCAATGCCTACATTACTGTCCCCGTACTTGGAGCATATAAAATCAACTCACGATTGCGAGCCAAAGCAGGTGCATATGTATCCTACCTGATGGATGAGGAATTCTCCGGATATGTATATGAAGGTTATCTGCGTGAAGGTAATCCTACCGGAAAGAAAGTCAACTTCTCCGACGGTGCCATTGCCACTTACGACTTTTCGGATGATTTGCGCAAGTTTGCCTGGGGCGTGCAAGCTGGTGTAGACTGGCGTGCCTTCAAACATCTGAGTGTATTTGCCGACCTTACATGGGGATTGAATGATATTTTCAAGAAAGATTTCAATACAATTACCTTTGCCATGTATCCCATCTACTTGAATGTGGGTTTCGGGTATGCCTTCTAAGATACTCGGGTATACCGAGTAAATACTCATAAACAAATAAAGGTTTAGGTTGTTATCAATCCCATAAAAAGATAACCACCTAAACCTTTATTTATGAATATAAAAGCTTGGAGCACCGCGTTGCTCATATTATGCCTATGTCCTGCGGCTATGGCACAGAAAGCCAACCGCTATCTTGAGAAACCACTCCCACAAGGCTGGGGAAAGGATGTCTCCCATGCCATTCCCGGAGATGACAATCTGTTCAGCAGACAGATACCACCCATTGACGACAAGTGGTGGAAAGCCTTCGATGACCCGATGCTGGATTCATTGATTACGGTAGCCTCCACTCAAAACTATTCCGTACTTTCTGCCATGGCCCGTATGGATATGGCTAAATCCAACCTGCGGATAGAACGCGGCAGCTTTTTCCCTTCCATCTCATTGGACGGAGGATGGGCACGGCAGCAAAGCAGCGGCAATGTCAACGCACTTCCACAATCCATTACCGGTGCATACAGTGCCTCGCTCAACGCCAGTTGGGAGCTGGACGTATTCGGAAGTATCCGCCAACGGGTAAAGGCACAGCGGGAAACCTTCATGGCAAGCAAGGAGGAATATACCTCTGTCATGGTATCCCTCTGTGCCAGATAGCTTCTGCCTACATCGGACTCCGCGAACTGCAGCAAGAGCTAAGTGTAGTGACCCACAATTGCCATACCCAGGCAGCCGTACTTAACATTACCGAAGTACGCTACAAAACCGGACTGGTGTCCAAACTGGACGTTTCACAAGCCAAATCCGTATATTACAGTACCAAAGCCTCCATCCCACAACTGGAGGCAGGCATCAACCAATACATCACGACGCTCGCAATCTTACTCGGTACTTACCCCCAGCATATCCGCCCCATATTGGAGAAGCCCGGCAAACTGCCCGACTATATGGAACCCATAGGCATCGGTGTTCCTGCCGACCTGCTGCTCCGCCGCCCCGATATACGGCAAGCCGAACGCCAAGTCAACGCGCAGGCGGCAACACTCGGCGCATCTCAAAGTGACTGGCTGCCGCAAGTGTTCCTAAAAGGTTCCATCGGCTATTCCTCCCATGACTTGAAGGACTTGACTAAACGGAACAGTATGACGTTTGAAATTGCTCCAAGCATCAGCTGGACCTTATTCAGCGGTACCAAACTGGTGAATGCCACCCGTCTGGCACGTGCCCAGCTCGATGAATCCATTCACCAGTTCAACCAGACAGTGCTTACCGCCGTGCAGGAAACGGATAATGCCATGAACTCCTATCGCAACTCCATCCAACAGATTGTTGCCATGCGCGAAGTATGCAACCAGGGAGAAGAAACTCTGAAACTCTCCCTCGATTTGTACAAACAAGGACTTACTCCCTTCCAGAACGTACTGGACGCACTACGCTCACTCCTGACATACGAAAATCAGCTGGTGCAGGCACAAGGCAGCTCCTTGCTGCATCTGATAGCCTTATACCAGGCATTGGGAGGTGGATATGAAATGAATCAGAAATAAGAATATAAACTAAACCGAACCGTATATGAAAAATCAAATGTACATCACCCTGCTCATCCTGCCATTGCTGGCAACGGGATGCGGGGGAAGGAAAGAAACGGCACAAACGATGCCCGTTCCCGAGATAAGCGTGGCCCGTCCGACAGTGCAGAACATTACGCTGACGAAAGAATATCCGGGCTACCTGACTTCTGAAAAGACCGTAGACCTGGTAGGCAGAGTCAGCGGAACCTTACAGACCATCGCTTACGCTCCCGGCAGCCGGGTACGCCAGGGACAAGTACTTTTTGTCATCGAACCGACAGTCTATCAAGACAATGTGCGGCAGGCAGAAGCAGAACTCAACACTGCCCGCGCCAACCTGGAATACGCCCAAAACAACTACACACGTATGCAGGAAGCCATGAAAAGCGATGCTGTAAGCCGTATACAAGTGCTGCAAGCACAATCCAACGTGGCAACTTCGCAGGCTGCAGTGAGCAATGCGGAAGCAGCCCTGAACACAGCACGCACCAATCTGAGCTACTGCACCGTCCGTGCTCCCTTCGACGGCACCGTAAGCCGTAACCTGGTGGATGCCGGAGGCTATGTAGGCGGCAGCGTGCAGCCCGTCACATTGGCAACCATCTACAAAGACGACCATTTGTACACCTACTTCAATGTGGCAGACAACCAATGGCTCTCCATGCTGATGCAGCAGGGAGACAGTATCCCCCGGCAAGTGAGTGTCAGCCTGGGTAAAGACGAACTCCTCACTTATCCCGCACAGCTGGACTATCTTTCGCCCAACGTAGACTTGAACACCGGAACTTTGAACATCCGCGCCCGTCTCGACAACCCTAAAGGACTGTTGAAAAGCGGCCTCTACGTCAGCATCACCTTGCCCTACGGAGAGCAACAGCAGGCCATCCTGCTGCCGGACGCCTCCATCGGTACCGACCAGTTGGGGAAATACATATACGTAGTCAACGATTCGAATATAGTGCGCTACCGCCATATAGAAACCGGACAACTGATAGGGGACAGCCTGCGCAGATAAGGCAGGCATCACTCCCCGGGAGCGCTACGTCACCAAAGCACTGATGAAGGTAAGGGATGGAATGAAAGTACATCCCATTGACAACTAATATGAATTGATTAATACCAAAGCCTATGTTTTCAAAATTCTTCATAGACCGTCCTATCTTTGCTACCGTATTGGCGCTGCTCATCGTCGTAGCAGGACTGGTCACACTGGGCATCCTGCCCATTGCCCAATATCCGGACATCACACCACCCACCGTGCAGGTCAGTGCCGTATATCCCGGAGCCAATGCGCAGACGGTGGCACAAACCGTCGGCATCCCCATCGAGCAGCAAGTCAACGGAGTGGACGGAATGCTTTACATGTCCTCCAACTCCAGCTCATCGGGCGCTTACTCTCTTACCATTACTTTTGCCGTAGGCACAGACATTGATATGGCTACCGTGCAGGTCCAGAACCGGGTAAGCGTGGCCCAGTCGTCACTGCCTACTCCCGTTGTGGTGCAAGGCGTCACTGTGCAGAAACAGTCATCGAACATCGTGATGTTCCTCACGATGACGTCGGACAGCAAAGACTACGACGGACTTTACCTCAGCAACTATGCCAAGCTGAATCTCGTAGACCAGTTAACACGCGTGCCCGGTGTAGGCGCCGTCAATGTGATGGGAGCAGGGGACTACTCCATGCGTATCTGGCTCGACCCTGCCGCCATGCGCATCCGCTATCTTTCGCCGGCCGATGTATACCAAGCTATCCAATCACAGAATGTGGAGGTCAGCGCAGGTAACGTAGGGCAACCCATCGGCACAGACAATAAAAATGCCTATCAATACAGCCTGACCGTAAAAGGGCGCCTTACCTCACCCGAAGAGTTCGGCAACATTATCCTGCGTCAACCGAAGCGAGAAGATACTCCGTCTGCGCGACGTGGCGCATATCGACCTGGGCTCGGCCTCTTACAGCGTAGTATCCCAACTGGACGGGAAACCCACCGCTGCCATCGCTATCTATCAGCAACCTGGCAGCAACTCGCTGGACGTTTCCAAAGGAGTAAAGGCAAAAATGCAGGAACTCTCGCAAAATTTCCCTGCAGGCATACAATACAATGTAACCCTGGACACTACGGATGTCATTCATGCTTCCATAGACGAAGTGATGGTGACGTTCCTTGAAACAACCCTGCTGGTAGTTCTCGTCATCTTCCTGTTCCTGCAGAACTGGCGGGCGGTCGTCATTCCCTGCATCACTATTCCGGTATCACTCATCGGCACACTGGCCGTCATGTCCTTGTTCGGCTTCTCCATCAATACGCTGACACTATTCGGACTGATACTTGCCGTGGCCATCGTGGTAGATGATGCCATTGTGGTGGTGGAGAACTCCACGCGTCTGCTGGACACGGGGCGCTACACCTCCCGCCAGGCTGTGACCGAAGCGATGGGAGAGATTACCGGCCCCATTGTCGGGGTAGTGCTGGTGCTGCTTGCCGTATTTATCCCGACAACACTCGTCAGCGGCATATCAGGACAACTGTATAAACAGTTTGCCTTGACCATTGCAGCCAGCACCGTACTTAGCGGATTCAACTCATTGACCCTTACTCCGGCACTCTGTGCTTGATGCTGCAACCTACCCGGCCTTCCAAAAATCCCCTATATCGGGGGTTCAACCATCTGTACGACAAGACACAAGGAGTCTACGACCGGATAGTGGAGTACCTGCTCCAACGCCCTGTCGCTTCCATCGTTTCATATGCGGTTTTCACATTGATTGCTGTCCTGCTGTTTGTCAAATGGCCGTCCACATTTGTTCCGGAAGAAGATGACGGCTATTTCCTCGCAGTGGTACAGCTTCCCCCTGCATCGAGCCTGGAGCGCACCCAAGCCGTAGGAAAGCAGATAAATAAGATTCTCGATTCTTACCCCGAAATAAAGGACTACATCGGCATATCCGGCTTCTCCGTGATGGGAGGTGGAGAGCAAAGCAATGCGGCCACTTACTTCATCGTACTGAAAAACTGGAATGAACGCAAGGGAAAGGAACATACGGCTGAAGCCGTAGTACAGCGCTTCAATATGGAAGTATATGGCATCCAGGAAGCAGAGATATTTGCCATGGTCCCGCCTGCCATCCCCGGACTGGGAGCTACCGGAGGCCTGCAACTCCAATTGGAAGACCGCCACAACCTCGGCGCCACCGAGATGCAGCGTGCTGTAGAGACCTTGATGGAGCATTACCGCAATTATCCGGCACTGGCATCGGTCAGCAGCCAGTACCAAGCCAATGTACCGCAATATTTTTTGAATATAGACCGCGACAAGGTACAGTTGATGGGTATCCCGCTGAACAGTGTATTCACCGCCTTGGGTTACTATATGGGGGAGGCCTACGTCAACGACTATGTACAGTTCGGACACATCTACCAAGTGAAATTGGGGGCGGGCGACCGTGCCCAGCGTGTCATCGACGATGTTCTGAAATTGAGCGTTCCCAATGCATCGGGAGAAATGGTACCTTTCTCTTCCTTCACCCGGGTGGAAGAGCAGTTAGGCATGGACCAGATAAACAGATATAACATGTACTCCACAGCAGCCGTGACCTGCAATGTGGCTCCGGGCAGTAGTTCGGGAGAGGGTATCCGGCAAATGGAAAGTCTAATCAAAGAGCATCTCGGAGACGAGTTCGGCTATGAATGGACTTCGGTAGCCTATCAGGAGACGCAGGCGGGAACCACGACGACTGTCGTATTCGTCATGGCACTGCTGGTTGCCTTCCTTGTACTCGCCGCACAATACGAAAGCTGGACCAGTCCGGTAGCTGCCGTAATGGGACTTCCGGTTGCACTGCTCGGTGCCATGCTGGGATGCTATGTCATGGGGACTCCGGTCAGCATCTACACACAAATTGGAATCATTCTGCTTGTCGCCTTGTCTGCCAAAAACGGTATTCTGATTGTGGAGTTTGCACGTGACTTTCGTGCACAAGGCAATTCAATCCGCGATGCGGCATTCCAGGCCGGACATATCCGCCTGCGACCTATTCTGATGACATCGCTTGCATTCGTATTCGGGGTTATGCCGCTGCTTTTTGCAACCGGAGCAGGGGCGGGAAGCCGTATTGCACTGGGAGCCGCCGTAGTGTTCGGTATGGCACTGAATACCTTGCTTGCCACGGTCTATATTCCTAATTTCTACGAATTGATGCAGAAGTTGCAGGAGAAGTTCAGTAAGAAACAATAGGGAGGATGAGCTACAAGTTATGGATTATGGGTTATAGGCTATCACACTTATAGCTCATAATCCATAACTCATTTTAGCAACTTGCTGCTAAAAGTTGTATCTTTGCGTGCGAATTGCCTCTTAAAGAAATTGAAGTTATGAAAGCATATTTCATCGCCATACTTACCTTATTCACTTGTATAGCTACCGTCGTCCGGGCGCAGCAAATGTCTGAACTTGAAAACCGGATTGACAGTCTGCTCAATGGCAAGAAAGCCACCGTTGGTATAGCCGTATGGACAGACAAAGGAGACATGCTCCGGTATAACGACCATGTACACTTCCCCTTGCTCAGTGTATTCAAATTCCATGTGGCACTGGCCGTACTGGACAAGATGGATAAGCAAAGCATCAGTCTGGACAGCATTGTTTCCATAAAGCATCCCAAATGCCGCCCAATACCTACAGCCCCCTGCGGAAGAAGTTTCCCGACCAGGATTTCACGATTACGCTTAGGGAACTGATGCAATACAGCATTTCCCAAAGCGACAACAATGCCTGCGACATCTTGATAGAATATGCAGGAGGCATCAAACATATCAATGACTATATCCACCGGTTGAGTATCGACTCCTTCAACCTCTCGGAAACAGAAGACGGCATGCACTCCAGCTTCGAGGCTGTATACCGCAACTGGAGTACTCCTTCCGCTATGGTCCGACTACTGAGAACGGCTGATGAAAAAGAGTTGTTCTCCAACAAGGAGCTGAAAGACTTCTTGTGGCAGACCATGATAGATACTGAAACCGGTGCCAACAAACTGAAAGGTATGTTGCCAGCCAAAACCGTAGTAGGACACAAGACCGGCTCTTCCGACCGCAATGCCGACGGTATGAAAACTGCAGATAATGATGCCGGCCTCGTTATCCTTCCCGACGGCCGGAAATACTACATTGCCGCCTTCGTCATGGACTCATACGAGACGGATGAGGACAATGCGAACATCATCGCCCGCATATCACGCATGGTATATGATGCGATGAGATGAGAGAGGCAAGGGGGCTATTGGTAGCTCCTCCTATAAGTTTTGATACTCGGGTATATCCTGCAGAAAAGTATAGCTGTTGTGCTCGTAATCTATGCGGCAACAATAATGCTGAAGCCCGTTGCTGACAATCAGATAATCCACTTTCAGCACCATGTTGTAGCGGGTAATCTGGTCGAAAACCTTTTGGGTGATTTCTATTTCAGGCGCCTTGTATTCCACAATCATCCGGGCGGTAAGGTCGCGTCGATAGAGCACTGTATCACAGCGTTTCTTTGTACCGTTCAGCTGTACCTGCACCTCATTTGCCATAAGCGCCTGCGGATACCCCTTGTGAGCAAGAAGAAAGTGGACGAAGTGCTGCCGCACCCATTCTTCAGGGGTCAAGGCGACATAACGACGACGGATTACATCGAAAATAACATTTTTTCCGTTCCTTGCGGCAATTTTAGCATCGAATGCTGGTAGGTTTAACGATAACATTTACTACATTTGTAAGTTAAATAATGGTTCCCGTCTTTTGGGAACACAAATTTAATGAAATCTTATGAAAACAAAAGAAGAAATCGTAGCCAATTGGCTGCCCCGTTACACAAAGCGTAACCTGGAGGATTTTGGAGAGTACATTCTGTTGACCAACTTCAACAAGTACGTAGAGATTTTCGCAGAAAAGTTCAATGTTCCCATTCTCGGTAAAGATGCCAACATGATATCTGCCAGTGCAGAAGGAATGACCATCATTAATTTTGGTATGGGAAGTCCTAATGCCGCCATTATCATGGACTTGCTGAGTGCTATCAAGCCCAAGGCATGTCTGTTTCTGGGTAAGTGCGGCGGTATAGACAAGAAAAATAGAATAGGGGACCTCATCCTTCCCATTGCCGCCATCCGTGGCGAGGGTACCTCCAACGACTACTTCCCACCTGAAGTCCCGTCACTCCCGGCATTTATGCTGCAACGTGCCGTTTCTTCTGCCATCCGCGATTATGCCCGTGACTACTGGACCGGTACCGTATACACCACCAACCGCCGCATTTGGGAACATGACGAGGAATTCAAAGAATATCTGAAGAAAACCCGTGCCATGGCTGTCGATATGGAAACGGCAACCCTATTCAGCTGCGGTTTTGCCAATCATATTCCCACGGGAGCTCTTCTGCTGGTTTCAGACCAACCGATGATTCCGGAAGGTGTAAAAACCGATAAAAGCGACAATCTGGTGACCCAGAATTATGTAAAGGAGCATGTTGAAATCGGCATCGCATCCTTGCGCATGATTATTGATGAAAAGAAAACCGTAAAACACTTGAAGTTCGACTGGTAATCCGTTACGGGACATCCCTCGTATAGCACTTACTTTATTATATGGCAAAACAAGAAACAACCTGTGATGATATTCTAAAAGAGTTGAGAGCCAAGCAATACCGCCCCGTCTACTATCTCATGGGCGAGGAATCGTATTACATAGACCTCATCTCCGACTATATTGTAGACAACGTTCTCACTGACACCGAAAAGGAATTCAACCTGACCGTAGTCTATGGTGCAGATGTCGATATAGCCACTGTCATCAATGCGGCCAAGCGCTATCCGATGATGTCCGAACGCCAGGTCGTAGTCGTAAAGGAAGCGCAGGCCATCCGCAACATGGAGGAGCTTTCATACTACCTGCAAAACCGTTGAACTCCACCATTCTTGTTCTATGCCACAAACATGGGGTGCTGGACAGAAGAAAGAAGCTGGCGGCCGAAATAGAGAAGGTGGGAGTCTATTCGAATCCAAGAAGGTGAAGGATGCCCAGTTACCGGCATTCATCACCTCATACATGAAGCGCAAAGGTGTAGACTTGGATCCTAAAGCCACCTCCATGCTTGCCGATTTCGTAGGTACGGACCTCAGCCGCCTTACAGGAGAACTGGAAAAACTGATTATAACTCTTCCAAAAGGTCAGACACGCGTCACCCCCGAACAGATAGAACGTAACATCGGAATCAGTAAGGATTATAATAACTTTGAACTTCGCAGTGCCATTGTAGAAAAAGACATACTAAAGGCCAATAAAATAATAAAATATTTTGAAGAAAATCCGAAAACAAACCCTATCCAGATGACTTTATCTTTACTTTTCGGCTTCTTCTCCAACTTGATGTTGCTTATTATGCACCCGAAAAGACGGAGCAGGGTATTGCCAGTTTCATAGGATTAAAGACTCCCTGGCAGTCGCGCGAATACCTAAGTGCCATGCGCCGTTACAGCGGAGTAAAGACCATGCAGATAATCGGAGAAATTCGATATGCAGATGCCAAATCCAAAGGAGTAGGAAATTCCTCCCTAAGCGATGGAGATATCCTCCGGGAATTGGTCTTTAAGATTCTACATTAACTTCCATACAGCATCCTTTTCCATAAAAGGGGAAAAGCATAAAACAGACTGATTTAATATCATTATGTCATTTTTAGGGGGATTTATCCCCCTTTTTTCTATTTCGGTCCTTAGCATAGACAGTAAAATAGGAGATAATAATCATATTTACAGTAAATTACGTTCATTTATAAGCTCTGAGAATCGTGTTTTTATAACGAATCGACCAATTATACAGAAATAAAGCAAGGATTTAAGTCTTGAAGACTAGAAAATAAATAAAGCATCTTATTTTCTTATTTATGTCACATCTTTTCTCCTTTAGTAAAAAGAAGAGATGGAGCAATTCAGCTTTAAATCGTCATATATGAAATCTGTTACACTTTTCAAGAGTACAATAGTTGTAATACACAACTAGGATAATTGACTATTGTGAATTTAATACATTACATAAATATCTATATGACGGGTGCACTATAATATATGTGATATTACACTTGAAAAACACAAATGTAATAAGTAATATTTAATATCGCAAACTGATGGTTTACAAAAATAATAGAGTAGGGTTAACCCATATAATTGTAAGCAATAAATATGTATATATCAATTAACATACGATACGATTAATTCAAATTAATTAATTATAT
>ENA-OQLB01000078-OQLB01000078.1-human-gut-metagenome-genome-assembly--contig:-NODE-78-length-54422-cov-4.549038_pt1 | contig 54422 bp, 68 predicted proteins | sample MGYA00242656_ERZ504813 | MGnify/ENA primary metagenome ERZ504813 (study PRJEB26092, sample SAMD00036388) | human gut metagenome | host: Homo sapiens | study: EMG produced TPA metagenomics assembly of... | reverse complement strand
GAACAGAAAATCGTTTCCTTATTTTTCCTTGAAATAGGTTTCCAATACTTCTGTCAGTTCCTTTATCTTGGCTGTATAGGGGGCAGTATCATTACGGTCTTTCAATTGAAGAGTCTCCAAAGCAAATTGATAAGCTACCATAGCTATAATTCTCTCTGAAGAGATGTTCTGATAATGTTCCCGATACGCATTGATCCGGATATTTACCTGCTTGGCAGCTTCCCTTACTATTTCCTCGTCCTCACGATTGATTGTGAGGGGATAGGTCGCTCCTGCCATTTGCAGGTTTATCTTTATCTTATCGTTCATACATCCTCTTTCTTTTATTCATTCAACAAAGCGATGCATTTATCGACTTCACGCACTAATTTGGACAATCGCAGCTTCGTCTCTTTTACGTCACTGCCGTTAAGGCTGATTGTCGTTGCTGTTTTTAGGTTTGTATAGTTAATCTCCAGCTCTTTATAATCAGCTTGCACTTTCTCGTATTCTTCTTTTTTTGCCTCGAGAAGTTGCTTAAGTTCAGCATTTTCGCGTTTTAATTCATCATGCAGATAGATTAAATGCCGCAGTCTGGCTTCAAAAGTACTTAATAGCTTCTTTTCTTCGTCTGTCATTACTACACCAAAATTGTACACAAAAATACAATTAACTTGGAGATTACAAAAGCTTTTCGAGGAAAAATGTTTCGTATATGTTGAAATAAGGGGAAAATAAGGCTGCATAATCTAACAAAATGAGAGTTTCATGCAATGTTCCTCTATTTTTTATCCTTAATAATTGCCATGAACTTTATCTTCATAAAATAGTTCACAAAATAGTTTGGTTTATGAAATAAACTGTTCATATTTGTGTCAGTGATCGTTTGGACTGTTGCAGTTGTAACGAATTGCGTTGAGAAATCATTTGAATAATAGAAATAAGGAATAAGACAGTATGAGAATTTTAGTTACTTATGCCGTTCAGGGTGAGTTTACGGAATTGAAGTTTCCCGGTTTGATAGGAGAAGAGGAAGTGCAGGTGGGTTATCTTCGCACCGGAATAGGAAAAGTGAAATCGGCTTTTTATCTGGCGGAAGCGATTAGTAGTGCACAGCCGGATTTGGTTGTTAATGTGGGTACGGCAGGTACTGTCCGTCATCAGGTGGGGGATGTTTTGGTATGCCGTCATTTCATAGACCGCGATATGCAGAGACTGTCTGGCTTTGACATGGAGTGTGAGATAGATTCTTCGGAACTGTTGGAGCAAAAAGGCTACTGTCTACATTGGCAGGGAGAGGGAGTGTGCAATACCGGTGACACTTTTCTGACGGAATTGTCGGATGTAAAAGGGGATGTGGTGGACATGGAGGCTTATGCCCAGGCATTGGTGTGCCGCGCCAAGAATACGCCGTTCATTGCAGTGAAGTACGTGACGGATATTATCGGGCAGAACTCTGTGAAGCATTGGGAAGATAAACTTGCAGATGCCCGCAAGGGATTGGGAGAATTCCTTGAAGCATTGAGAGGAGTGGTTTAGTGTATACTTCGTAATAGCAAGGCTCCGCCTCATTTCAGCGTTTTGAAAGAGAGGATGTGATAACTTGTTCCCGCTGCAATCAGTAGCAACAGTATTTTCAGCCACCAATAGGGAGCAATAAAAAAGACGCAGTTGAGGATTGTTATCCATATCAGTGATACGGAAACGATTTTCGCTCTTAACGGAATAGCTTTGTTCTCGCGGAAGTTACGGATATAGTTTCCCAGATATTTCTGGTGCAACAACCAGTTGTAAAGACGGGGAGAGCTGCGTACGTAAAGGGCGGCTGTGAGCAGCAGAAATGGGGTTGTTGGCAGCAACGGAAGGAAAATTCCGATGATGCCAAGTATTAAAGAAAGTGTACCGAATAGAATATAAAGGGCTTTCATGTTGCAAAAATAAATAAAATCTCTGGAATAACCTCGAAAAACGGGTGAAATGACGCTAAACGACTTAATATCAGAGTTGTTACGGTGTCAAATGATGACAAGCCGAAAAAGCGGAAAACGCAAAGAAAAGCGGATTTAAGAAGAAGAATGGTTTGCAAATCATTACCCGTGAAAGAGTAAGATTTAACATATGGGAGATGCTATTGCACCGTTTGTCACCGATTTGCATATCAAGGTCTAACTCGTTGATATTTAACTTTGCAAACAAAAAAAACGAGTATGGCAAGAAGTACATTCAAAGTGCTGTTCTACGTGAACGGCAGCAAGGAGAAAGACGGTATTGTCCCCATCATGGGACGAGTGACAATCAACGGTACTGTGGCGCAGTTCAGCTGCAAGCAGACCATCCCGAAAACCCTTTGGGATGCGAAAGGCAACCGAGCCAAAGGCAAGAGTGCCGAAGCACGGAACGTCAATCTGGCATTGGACAACATCAAGGCGCAAATCATCAAGCACTATCAGCGCATATCCGACCGAGAGGCATACGTAACGGCTGAAATGGTGCGCAATGCCTACCAAGGGGTAGGAAGCGAGTATGAGACACTGATAAAGGCTTTTGACAAGGATTGCGCCAACTTCCTGAAACGTGTCGGTAAAGACCGCAGCATCGGCACGTACAAGGTCATGGTAAGGGCAAGGAACTATGTCGCAGCCTTTATCAAGTCATTCTACAGACGGACGGACATGTCCATGCTGGAACTTACACCCGACTTCATCAAGGAGTTTGCGGCTTATCTTACGGCTGAACGGGGACTGAAAAACGCCACCATCTGGCTGAACTGCATGTGGCTGAAAGGGGTGGTCATGCGTGCGCACTATAACGGACTGATACCGAGAAATCCGTTTGCGCAGTTCCATATCAGCCCGAATGTTAAGGAACGGGAGTATCTGACAGAGGACGAAATCAAAAGAATCATGGCGCACGAGTTTGACAACCCCACCCTCGCATTGGTGCGGGATCTGTTTATTTTCGCCTGTTTCACCGCCTTGTCTTTCGTGGATATGAAAGAACTCACAACGGATGAAATAGTGGAGGTGAATGGTGAGAAATGGATATTGTCGAAACGGCACAAGACAAATGTCCCGTTCCAAGTGAAGCTGCTGGATATTCCCTTGCAGATAATCGAACGGTACAAGTATCTGTCGGAAGACAAGCTGGTTTTCGGGAAAATCAACTATTGGACGATGTGCAAACAGCTGAAAAAGGTAATGGCGGAATGCGGAATAGAGAAGCAAATCTCCTACCATTGCGCTCGTCATACGTTTGGAACACTGGCTCTTAGCAAGGGGATGCCCATTGAAAGCGTGAGCCGTGTTCTGGGACACACGAACATTGTCACGACTCAAATCTATGCGAAGATAACCACGCAGAAACTTGACAATGACCTGACGATGTTCGGCAACAAGCTGAACGCATCGTTCGGAAGTGTAACCCCATAACCAAGCATAGCCATGAAACGAAGCATCATAACAACAGACGGTAACATCATCATGCCGACCGACATTAGCGCAACCGCCATGAGCGAATGGGAACTTTGCGACCTGTTCGGAGTAACCGCCCCGACATTCCGTGCAGGGCTGAAGGCTCTTTGCAAGAGCGGAGTTTTAAGGGAATACGGGATAAGGCGAAGCATACGGGTATCCGATAATTGCTGTATGGAGGTTTACAACCTTGAAGCGATAGTTACCCTCGCTTTCCATATCGGCACATTCGGAGCGGAACGGGTACGCAATGCCGTTCTTGAAATACTGTACCTGCGAAAAGAGAAAACAAGCATCTTCTTCTCGCTGAATACCAACGGTATATCCAAATCCGAATACTTCTCGTAGCTGAATGCCTGACATAATTCACTCGGTAAGTCAGTAATTCATTAAGTCAGTACGACAGACGCTCTGATTTTTTCTCCCGAAAAGCGTAATCCGACATTCGCTTTTCGGGAGTTTTCCGTTTGCACAACCCGTTTCCTGTCCCAAACCATTGAAAGTTTTTGTTTCGGGGGCTATTTGTCACCATTCTGCCGTGTTTTGCATAACAACCTATCCGATAATTGATTATATTTTTGCAGCTGGTAATTTTCAAACTTAAAACCATTTGATTATGTCAGCTATCGAACAACAGGACAGCCACAGACCGCCATCGGATGGCGGCATGGCAAAGGAAGAGTTTATCCGAGTGGGGACAACGCTCTATAAGATTGTGGAGCAGCCCAAACTGAACGGAGGGTATATAAGGAAACGCATCGCATGGAACAACGAGACCCTGCGACAGGATTACGGCAAGGATTACATCGGCAGAGTTCCCAAGTATGACGGCTTCTGCACAGTACCCGAACACATCGGCTACCGTTCCGTGGTCGGCAAGTTCCTTAACCTCTACGAACCGATAGACCACCGACCGCAGGAGGGCGATTTATCGCATATCCAATCTTTGGTACGGCACATCTTCGGGGAACAGTACGAGTTGGGGATGGACTATCTGCAACTGCTCTACCTGCAACCAATTCAGAAGTTGCCTATCCTGCTGTTGGTGTCGGAAGAACGCAACACGGGCAAAAGCACCTTCCTGAACTTTCTGAAAGCCCTTTTTCAGAACAATGTGACTTTCAACACCAACGAGGATTTCCGCAGCCAGTTCAATTCCGACTGGGCTGGCAAGCTCCTTATCGTGGTGGATGAGGTGCTGCTCAACCGCAGGGAGGATAGCGAGCGGTTGAAGAACCTCAGCACCACACTTTCCTATAAGGTGGAAGCCAAAGGCAAAGACCGTGATGAGATTGCGTTCTTCGCCAAATTCGTGCTGTGTTCCAACAACGAGCATCTGCCCGTAATCATAGACGCAGGGGAAACACGCTATTGGGTGCGCAAGATAGACCGCTTGCAGTCCGATGATACCGACTTCCTGCAAAAGCTGAAAGCGGAGATACCCGCCTTTCTCCATTTCCTGCAACACAGAAAACTGTCCACCGAAAAGGAAAGCCGGATGTGGTTCAACCCCACATTGCTGCATACAGAAGCCTTGCAGAAGATTATCCGTAGCAACCGCAATCGGCTGGAGATAGAGATGTCGGAACTGCTGCTTGACATTATGGTTGCAATGGATGTGGATAGCGTTTCATTCTGCCTTAACGACCTTGTCGTACTGCTGGTGCACTCGCAGGTAAAGGCGGAAAAGCACCAAGTGCGTAAGGTGGTGCAGGAGTGCTGGAAACTGACACCTGCACCAAACGGGCTTACCTACACCACCTATCAGGGCAATTACAACAGAAGTTGTCACTATGAGCCGATAAAGAGGGTGGGACGCTTCTACACCGTCACAAGGAAGCAACTCGAATCCCTGTAATACTATCATTTTTCTGTTGAATTGTTGAATATGGGTATAAATACACTGACAATAAACGATATACATTCTCAACAAAATCTCAACAAGCCAAAAGAGAAGTTGAGAGACCACCGACACCCGTTTGTGGATTTCTCTTTTGCGAGCGGTTTGTTGAGAAGATGTTGAGAGGTTACGAGGCTGTATATAAACATATTACATTGACAATTCATCAAATCAACAAATTTTCATCAACTTCAAAACCGTATGTAATATGACAATCCAAGATGTAAAGCAAATCAAACTGGCAGACTATCTGCAAAGTCTGGCTATACGCCTGTAAAGCAACAAGGCAGGAATCTGTGGTACAAATCACCGTTACGGGAAGAAACGGACGCATCGTTCAAGGTAAACACCGAGCTTGAAAAATGGTATGACTTCGGCATCGGCAAAGGCGGAAACATCCTCGCATTGGCAGCGGAACTCTACCGTTCGGAAGATGTAGCCTATCTGTTGAGACGCATAGAGGAGCGGACAGCATACATCCGCCCTGCATCGTTCTCTTTTGGCAGACAGCATTCCGACAATCGTACTTATCAGGGATTAAAGGTTGGAGAATTGTCCTCCCCTGCTCTTATAGCCTATCTGCAAGAAAGGGGAATAAACATCGGACTTGCCAAAAGAGAATGCAGGGAGCTTCGGTTTATGAATGCCGACAAACCCTATTTTGCCATCGGCTTTCCGAACATGGCAGGAGGATATGAAGTGCGCAACAGATACTTCAAGGGATGTGTCGCCCCGAAAGATATCACCCATATCCGACAGCAGGGCGGACAACGATGTATGTGTTACCTGTTCGAGGGGTTCATGGATTACCTTTCATTCCTTACCATCCGAGTAGAAAACAATCCGCAACACCCGCGATTGGACACACAGGACTATATCATATTGAACTCCGTTTCCAATCTTGCAAAAGCGGAAAGCATATTGGAGACCTACACCCAAGTCGGCTGTTTCCTTGACAACGACACGGCAGGACGGAACACTTGCAAGAAGCTGAAAGAGAAGTTTGGGGAACGGCTGCTTGACAAGTCAATGTACTATCGTGAGTATAAGGACTTGAACGACTACCTGTGCGGTAAGCCCTTGTCCCAATCGGCAGAGCCGATAAAGGAGAAGAAGCAAGTCCAATCCGCAAGGCGGATGATGCAGCCACCGAAAAAGAAAGGGGGATTTCATCTGTAATGTGCTCGTCTGCTTTCCGAAAGGTATTTAGACAGAAATACCATAGCTCAATAGGGCGTTTTCTTCACGCATTACTCCGTAACGCTAAAAACACCCTATCGAGCCAAAGGGAAATCCCTTTGGAAACCCTGTGCAAACGAGAGCAGAAGCCAAACTCGTTTGGATTATGCCGAGTGCAGCAGGTTCATTTGCATAATAAACCCTGTGAGCCGATGCCACAGGCAGAGAGAAGAAACATAACGATAACCGCAAAATAGAAATAAAATGGGATATTTTTCATTGGACATTAAGAAAGCAAAGGGTACATCGGACACCACTCAGTCCGACCATATAGAGAGAAAGATAATACCTAAAACGCAGACCCGACAAGGACACATCTGAACAGGGTGCTTGTCGAATACCCCGATGGCGTTCACGGCAGGGATGAAGCGATTGCCCACAGACTGAACACGGCAGGCATCAGACGGAAAATCACACACGACCAAGTCCGTGTCGTTCGGGTGGTTTTGTCGGGTACGCACGAGGACATGATGAACATACAGGAAAAAGGAGAACTCGATGAATGGTGCAACGACAGCATCCAATGGCTGCAAGCCACATTCGGCAAAGACAATGTGGTTGCCGCACATCTGCACATGGACGAGAAGACTCCGCACATCCACGCAGCCGTTGTTCCCATCGTGACGGGTGAAAGGCGCAAAGCCAAGAAAGAGCAAACGGACGGTAAGCGCAAGTACCGCAAGAAAACAAATTCCGTCCGCTTGTGTGCCGATGACCTGTTCAACCGCCAGACCTTGGTCGCCTACCACGACAATTACGCAAGGGTGATGGCGAAATACGGATTGCAGCGTGGGGTACGGGGTTCGGAAGCACGGCACACCACCACCATGCAGTATTATAGGGACTTGAAAAAGAAGAATGAAGTCCTCGAAACTGAAACCAGACTGTTGCAGGAGAAGAAAGCCGAGGCGCAGGAGGAACTGAAGCAGGTGAAAGCGGAAATCCGTACCGACAAGCTCAAAAACGCAGCCACCGATACGGCAACCGCCCTTGCAAGCAGTGTGGGCTCTCTTTTCGGAAGTGGAAAGATGAAATCGTTGGAGCGCAGGAACGAGGATTTGCAAGACCGCATCCTTGAACTTGAAAACGAAGCCCGACAACGGGAACGGCAACAAGCCAAGCAGATACAGGAGATAAGAAACGCTTACGAGCAACAGCACCGCAAGCTGTCGGAGTTTGCGGATTTTGTCAGACGCTACTTTCCATATGTGGAGAAGCTGATGCCTATAATAAACTTCCTGCGTGACCGATTGAAGTTCAATGACGGAATAATCAGAAGACTGTGCGAGTTCAAGGAGGTCGGGATAAAAGGCGAACTCTATTCTTCCGAATTTAACCGAAGTTTTTGATACCCGACACTCCGTCTGCTCTATCAAACAGGATGAAAACGGTAAATTCGATTTCAAGATAGACGGGGTTTCTCACGTGAACTGGTTCAGAAAGAAGATGAATGAGTTTAGAGAAGCCATCGGAATACCGAAGCCAAGACAGAATAGAAGTATGAAACTGTAAATCAAAAAATCCGTGATAGTAGAATGGTATATCACGGATTTTTCATACTTTTGTATTGGATTGAGGCTACTCTTTCCAAAACATATTAGAATTAAGAAGAAGCGTTATGCTTATCTTGTACTTGAAAACGTAGGAAATTTTCAATTAGATGCAAGGATAGCATAGTGGTTCTCACGCATATAGCGTGGGCTACTATTGTTACATCTGCATCTATGGTTTCCTACGACCTTCAAGTAAGAGTGTGGCTTTGTAGTTCACGCTTTTTCGTAGGTTGGACTAAAATGTTTATTAAATATAATACAACAAATTATGAAGAAGTTGATTGTATCATTCGCATTTGTTTTAATTGCTTTGACATCGTATGCTCAAAGTAGTTCCGAACACCTTACCTTTAAGGGAATTCCCATTGAGGGAAGTATGACTGAATTTTGTCAGAAGTTAAAAGCTAAAGGATTCACTTCTATTGGCAGTGAAAACAATCTTGCATTGTTTATGGGAGACTTTACAGGTCGTAATGCAACTATAGGTGTAACAGCTACAGATGATGGGAAAAGTGTATTTGCCGTAGCTGTGTTGTTTGACCCAAGTGGTGAATGGAATACGCTTGTTAATACTTATAACTATTATAAAGATTTATACACCCGAAAATATGGCAATCCGACTATTTCAAAAGAGAAGAACCCTGCCCATTCGGATTCCAATACAGCTTTAATGGCAGAAGTTCATCAAGGAACTGTTGTTTGGGGTAGTGCTTGGGAGGTAACAGGAGGAAACATTGAATTATCGATAGAAAAAACTTCTGGTATTTATGAGGGTATGGTAATGATTCGTTATCGTGATTCTCAAAATGTAGAAACTAAAATTCAAAAAGATTTAGAGGATATTTAGTATCCAATGTATGCGACTTATTCAAAATGTATCTGGTACATGAATAAGAAATACAATCCGTTAATTGTCAAATAATAACATAACAGAATTATGAAAAAGCTTTTCGTATTATTCGCTTTAATGGTTATAGCTTTTACATCATATGCTCAAGTCTATAAAATGTATAAGACTCGGAACTATCATAATCAACTTCGCTTAAATACAATGACAGGCGAAGTACAACAAATTCAAGATGATGGTCAGTCTTGGGAAATTTGTAGTGCGAGAGAAATTTTAGGAGATAAAGAAGGACGATTTCGCCTTTATGAAACACAGAATATGTGGACATTCATAATGCTTGATACATATACAGGTAAGAATTGGCAAGTCCAGTTTAGTGTCAAGGGTGAGGATTACATGTTTGCTGCACCAATCAACATATTTTCTCTTGCATATCCTGAGAAGTCGTCAAATTGGACTAATAGATTTCAGATGTTTGCCACTGACAACATGTGGACATTTATATTGTTGGACTCATATAATGGACGACTATGGCAAGTTCAATATAGTACACAAGATTTAGACAACCTATTTTGTATTCCTATAAATAAATACGAATTAGTAGAAAATAACGAAAGGTGTATATTCTCTATTCAGCCACTGACAAGTATGTATCAATACTATCTTATAAACGATAATACAGGTGATATGTGGAAATTTCAGTGGAGTACTAAGGGGGATGATTATAGATGGATTGAAAGATTCAGATAAATATTACTTCCAATATGCAGCCATTGTTCATTTGGGTAATTTGTATAATTGCTATTTCGGTTATTGTAATAGCGATGGTACGAACACGCCTAAAAAACAAATCCAAAGAGCTTGCAGAAAAGCTAAACCATATATCTGCATATAGCGAGAAATCAAATTATGAGCAAGCAAAAGAGAGATTATCGGCTCTTAAGGAGGGGGCGTTTATAGATATTCCCTCAGACTTAAATAATGGCTTTTATGGCAGGGTAATCTCCGCAACGCAAGAAAAAGATTTCATCAATCATTATAAGGTACATTTCCAAGAGGCATATTCACTTCTGAAGAAACTTAAAGCCTTTAACATCACTCCATCAGAAACCATATCCAAATTCATTAACGACTTTGGAAGAATCAACAAACTTGTAAAACAACATAATGATGGTGTTATAACCTTTCTACTTGACACGCACAGGGACTTTTTCGACCATTGCCTAAAATACCCATTAGACAAGCAACAAAGACGCTCAATTGTTTCAGAAGAGGATAATTGTTTAGTAGTCAGCAGTGCAGGTAGTGGTAAAACCTCTTCAATTGTCGGTAAGGTTAAATATCTCACCGAAATCAAGGGTATAGCACCTGAAAGAATTTTACTTATCAGTTATACCAACAAAGCAGCAGCCGAACTAACCGAAAGAATGGCGACCAATGGATTGAAAGGTTACACATTCCATAAGTTAGCCATTGATATTATAGGCAAAACGACAGGTACAAAACCATCTATTTGCGACAATACAGATTCATTGTTTGTAGATATATATCACAAATTGTTAGATAAATCGTCTTTCAAGAAAAGTATAGTGGAATACTTTATTGATTACCAAACGAATGAAGCTGATTGGGAACAACGCAAGAATGAAAGACGGGAGCAATTATCAGGACTAAAGAATGTGCAGCTAAAGGCGATGTTCCCCGATATGGACGGCAGAGCCATATATGTGAGAAGTGAACAAGAACAAAAAATATGTTTTGCTTTGTCCTCGCTGGGAGTGAAATTCAGATATGAAGAACCATACGAACATCAATTAGCAGATGAGATGCACTCACAATATCGTCCCGACTTCTCAATATATTTTAAGCAAGGAGGAGTAACCAAACGCATCTATCTTGAACATTTCGGAGTTGATGAACACGGGCTTGTTCCTGCTTGGTTCGCAAAAGATAAGGGTATAACCTACGAAGAAGCCAATCAGAAATACAATGATGGTATAACTTGGAAGAAAACTGCTCACGAGAAATTTGGCACACAACTTTTAGTAACATCAAGTGCAGATTTCCATTATTCTGATATTAGGGATAAACTCCGTAAACTATTAGCTGAAGCAGGTGTACCAATTCAAGAAAAGACCGATGAGGAGTTATACGATTTAGTACTACCCAAAGGCAGCAAGCAGGAAAAGGCGTTTATACGACTTGTTGTTACTTTCGTTACATTGGTAAAATCAAGTTGTAAATCAGTTAAAGAGGTTTTAAAACAAGCCAAAAATGCAGATGATGAACGAAGTGTGTTTATCATCAAGAATATATTTCAACCTGTATATGAACGCTACATAAATGCGTTAAGCGATAGTAACCAAATTGATTTTACCGATGCTATTCTTCAAGCCACTGAGATATGTCGTACTTCACACCCTGTTGAATATGATTATATCATAGTGGATGAGTTTCAAGATATATCTGTTGACCGTTACAACTTCTTGAAAGTATTGCGAGAGGGTAATCCTCCTGCAAAGTTGTATTGTGTGGGTGATGATTGGCAGTCTATTTATCGTTTTTCGGGAAGTGATATGGCTCTATTCAATCAATTCCCCGAATATTTTGGAGCAACGGAGATAAACAAGATTGAAACTACATACAGGTTTGGAGAGCCTTTGGTTTCTTTATCGTCGAACTTTATACAACGCAATAAAGCCCAAATACAAAAGAATATCCATTCGTTCAGCTCAGAAATGAGAACCGAGTTGGAATTCTATGCTTATGATAGACGAGATTACTGCAATACGATAGGGCAACTTGTGGCTTCTATTCCATCGGATAAATCAATATTCCTATTGGGGCGTTACTCTTTTGATGATTACTACCTCTCTTTTATGTACCAATCAATTAAAGAGGGTAATAGATTCTACTATGTGATAGGAGGACGAAAAATAGAGTTTTTAACCGTACATAAGTCAAAAGGTCTTGAAGCGAATTATGTAATACTCTTACAATGCAATAAAGATACATACGGTTTCCCATCACAGGTGAGTGACGACCCTGTGCTTAACTATGTGCTCACTAAGAGCGACCAATTCCCATACGGAGAAGAAAGAAGATTATTCTATGTTGCAATAACAAGGGCTAAGATAAAAACGCTTGTATTATACGATAAGCGTTTCCCGTCTGTATTTGTGGATGAATTCTTGCACCCCGAAAAGGTGTCAGAAGAAAGCTATGTAAAGCACCCTAACGCCAATAAAAGATGGACAAGAAGTGCAGACCAATTTTTATTGAAACTGCACAATGAAGGTAAGAGTGTCAAATATATTGCAAACAAAATGGGTAGAAGTCAAACTTCGATTGTAATGCGATTAAACAAACTAAAAAATAGTCGAACTTTTTCTTTGATGTACCTTGTGTACATCGGACTATTCTATTATTTTTGTACACAGAAACGAGTTACTTGAAAGCAATTCAAGGTAGAACGCAGCAGATTGTACCGTTGCCAAGTCATTACCTCAAAAACGGGTAATTATCCCAAAGTCCTTTGTATAAGGTACTAACAGAAGTTTTCCAGAATTAGAATAAATAACTGTCAATTCCAGTGTTTTTTGTACTTTTGCTGCTGCATCGAGGTGACATTAGATGCGTAGTTCTATAAAAATGATATTTTAATTAGCGTATTAACAGTATGTATACAGTCATTAAACGAATGGAAGTTTCGGCTGCCCATAGCCTGAAACTTTCCTATCAAAGTAAATGTGAGAATCTGCATGGTCACAATTGGATAATCACAGTTTTCTGCCGTTCCAAAGAGTTGAATTCCGATGGAATGGTGGTTGATTTCAGCCATATCAAACAAGCGGTGAAAGAAAAGCTGGACCACCGGAATATCAATGAAGTCCTTCCTTTTAATCCTACTGCCGAGAATATCGCGCGCTGGATATGCGACCAGATACCGACTTGCTTCAAGGTAGAAGTGCAGGAGTCCGAATCGAATATAGCTGTCTATGAGGAGGATTGATGAGGTTGTTTATGAGAAAGATCAACGAGATATTTTATAGCTTGCAGGGAGAGGGCTTTCATACGGGCACTCCGGCGGTCTTTATACGCTTCTCCGGTTGTAATCTGAAGTGTTCTTTCTGCGATACGCAGCATGAGGAGGGAGTTCTGATGTCTGATGAGGAAATTCTGGACGCGGTAGGGGAGTATCCTGCTACAACGGTGATACTGACGGGCGGAGAACCTTCACTTTGGATCGACCGGGAGTTTGTGGACCGTCTGCACCGGATAGGAAAGTATGTCTGCATCGAGACTAATGGAACGCGCTCGCTGCCGGATAATATAGACTGGGTGACTTGCTCGCCCAAACAAGGTGCAAAGCCGGTCATTTCGCGTATGGATGAAGTGAAAGTGGTGTACGAAGGGCAGGATATAACCGTATATGAGTTGCTTCCTGCCGGGCACTTTTTTCTGCAGCCTTGTTCATGCAGCAATGTTGCGGAAACTGTGGCTTGCGTAATGCAGCATCCGAAATGGAGATTGAGTTTGCAGACACATAAGCTGATTGATATCCGGTAGTTATATGCTGCCTTGTGTCAGGAAGTGTGTTATGGCATGATAGTGTTGTAGCGAAAAGAAAAGTGGAGCAGTGTGTGGCATATTCAATATGCCCGGACATACTTGAATATACCGCACATTGACAATCAGAGTAAAACTTGTGAAAGGTTCAAAATATGTCCGGGCACGTTTCCTTATTTATTTCTCTTCACATTGGTACTTGAAGAAATCTACGTCAACGTATCCACCGGTCTTTTTGGTTGCATAGTTGAAGATGCCGAACTTCGTACCCATAAAGAAACGACGATAGTCGAACACCATGCGGTAGTCCTTTGTACCAATCTGCATCCACTGCCCGCCATCGAAGCTGTAAAAGAAGTTGGCTGCATCGCGTCCGCCACGCTGACCGGGACGGAATTCGCCGTCCAGACGTAACCAGATCTTTGGCTGTTTGGCATTGACAAGTTTGGTTATATCGACGGTCTCGATTATCTTCTCATCAACATTCGTTACGGCTTTCTCACGTTCGGTCAAGGTGACTTTCTGTTCACTCATCTCAAGCGTCAGTTTTTTGCCATTCTTCTTTACGGTCAGCACACCGCTGTCGCCGTTGAATGCAGCCAGTCCGGCACAGTCGCCATCTTTCATTTTCGACAAGTCCATACATATGTAGCCGCTGCAAGCCGGTCCTTCCATACGCTGTGTCAGCGTGTTGGGGGCTAAATAGAGGTTAGGTACCACGCGGCTGGTCTTCAGTCGCAGGAATCCCGGACGCTCAGTCAGGCTCCACGCCTGGTCTACGGGATTGTGGTTCCATTGCCAATGTAAGCCTAATCGGGTGTCGTCGAAATCATCGGGCAGAACAATGCCTGTAGCCGGTTGCCCGCTTTTGTATGGACGCATGATTTCGGGCACTTTATAGTTTTCATCGCCCAACATCGGCCAGCCGTCAATCCAGCGGACAGGAGACAATGTCAGCACACGACCCACACCGCCACGATCCTGGAACATAATGCCGTACCAGTCGCCTTCCTCGGTATCACAATAGTGCCTTGTGCCAGATGGCGGAAACCACCGAAATCACTCTCCAGAATAACGTGCTTCTCCCACTTGCCGTTCAAGTCTTTGGTGCGGTAGCACACCTCACGCCGGTTCAGCCCACTGCTATAGGCTTGACTGATGAGCATAGCATAATAGGTGCCGCGATGCTTGATGACGCGGGTGCCTTCCAACAATCCGGTCTCTTCTTTTTCACGCTGGAAATAGTGGCGCAAGCTACCCTCGACAACTCCTTTCAAATCGGGTGTCAGCTGGCACATCTCGCCCGTTCCAAAGAAAACGTAAGGCGTGCCGTCGTCATCGAAGAACAAGGTGGCATCGTGAAAATGGCGCATACGTGCATGGATGGTCCATGGTCCCTCGGCTTTCGGTGCGGTAAATATATAGGTGTCGCCCATAGCGCCCTGTTCATTAGGGGCCAACAGTGCCCAGAACTTACCGTTGTGAAATTTCAGTGATGTGGCCCACTGTCCGCGTCCATAGACGGTACCTACACCTTCGCCCTTCTGCTGGTCGAGTGGCAATGAGAACGAAAGGTCATACTTGGGGGAGTCTGTCAGCTTATCGAAAATATAACTCACTGTTTTCCAGTTTTTCAGATCTTTCGATGCCATTACCGGTGCGCCGGGCATCAGGTGCATGGTGGTGCTGACCAGATAAAACGTATCCCCCACACGAATGACATCGGGATCGGGCACATCGGCCCACAACATCGGATTTTTAATCGGTGCTTCTTTCACCGGCTGGGCAACGCTAATGGTGCACAGCATACTTAACAATAGACAAGAAAATAAATACTTCATAATGTTAAATTGAAATTATTATTTACTCAAATAAAATGATATGAAACAATTATAGCTTGCAAGTTAAGCAACAAAAAGATTATCCCCAATTCTCTCTGTAAACTTTTTTGTTAAAGTAACGAAAATGTTTTTCGTAAAATACAAGAAGTAAAGTGGGAAAAACATTATCCGTTATGAGATAAGGAACCACCTGTTTAAGCTGTTTCAGCTTATGTGGATATACTGCCTTTCCTACATATTTCGGAATATGAAAATATGAGATGTCAAACTACTGGTCTTCAATTTGTCCGACTTTCATCCGGCCTATAAACAGAAAAAAGCTATAAGTGGTAAACTTACAGCTTTCTATCATTGCACGGGAGGAGAGGCTCGAACTCCCGACACCCGGTTTTGGAGACCGGTGCTCTACCAACTGAGCTACTCCCGTATTTGCGGCTGCAAAGGTAATAGAATCTTTCAAATCCGCAAGCCCTTTGTCGCTTTATTTTAAAGGGAAAGTTGCTTATAGCATTTGTAAGTCCTGATACATAATGCGATACGCTGCCGCTTTTTTTTCTAAAGCAAGCGGATAGGCTCTTGATGAAGAAGGCATGCGATAGAGACGTATGGGGCGACCTTCAAAAATGAATTCTGTAAAGTCTCCCACTTTGGGCTCTTTTAATGAAAATAGCGCACAGAGTGTATCTGTGGCCTTCTGTCCGGTAGTGACAATTGCCTTACATAGCGGTAATTGCCGTAGAAGTGCCGCGATGTCGGTAGGCTGAACCACTTCGAGAAACTTGTCAGAGGCATTGTCCTGCAACCGCCGTATGGACGTGGCAGTATCGAACAAGGCTATACCTTTTTCGTTCAGAACTGATGATATGCTCTTTGCAAAAGACTTTTAGGGATTTATCTACAAAATGGTCTTTATCATTGAAAAACAAGAGACCTGTAATGCGCCACATGTCATTGTTCCAATTGGGATAGTAAAAGTCCATTGACCACCGTTTTTTCTGCGGCGGGAAGCTCCCCAGCATCAGCAATTGTGCATTGGCGGGGAGAAAAGGTTTCAAAGGATGCTGTTCTATTTCCGGTTTTGCCATATCCAGTTTTTTTCTTCTTTTGCAAATATCGTTATTCTGTATAAATTATTAAAAGAATAATCGATATATTTGTAGAGACACTTTGAGTTGTTTATAGAAAATCTAATACTATGATAGACCGAAAAGCGATTGAAATTTCAAAGGTTAGTGTGGCAGATGCTTCCCAAATCGTGGAGTTACAAAATGAGTTGTTGCTGAATGACAGACGAGACTACAAGGACGGATTTCTGGTATCCGGCTTTAGAGAGGAGCAGTATCGTGATTTTGCTGTGCGATATGAATACTTCTATAAGATAGTGGTGCATGGAGACTGGCAGGAGTGTTATTGGCTTATGAAAGCAAGCATATTGAAATGGATGAAAAATCTAATATGTTGTTGAAATATGCTTTGAATAAGGAGTTCGTATTGATAAAGCAGGTATTCGTGAGCCCGGATTTTCAAAGAAAAGGAATCGCTTCATTCCTTTATGATTATTTGCAGGATATTATTGGCGGAAAAAAGCCTTTAGTGGCTGTTGTCGTGCTTGATCCGTTCAATTCCGGAAGTTCTTATTTTCATCAGGAGAAGGGATTTCATGAATTCCTGAATTTCGTTCCGGATGCCGATCCCGACGGTGTTGTGCGTAAAAGGGCGGCTTGGATAAAACCTTCTGCCGAAGCGAAGGGGAATATCATGTTCGATCTGCGTTTGAACAACACGATAGATGGGACGGATGATCTGGGAGATGTTATGGTGTCGCGTATGGAGAACCTTGTGCAGCTTTACATCCATGAGGACAATTTGAATTGGACTAAGTTTAGTTTGCAGACTACCATTCTGTTTGCCTTGTTCGCCACTTTTGCCTATTTCTATGAAAAAGAAATATTGCCGGATACTTTTCCTGTACTGGTTACAGTGGGAATATGGGGCGCCATAATAAATATTCTTTTTATCCTGAAGATACGGAGTGGCATCAGGTATATGAATACTTATAAAGGAAAGATACAGGATTTTGATTTATTGGTTTCTTTCCACTATCCTAAGTTGAAGAAGATATTCAATAGAGATGAGTTCATAGCCCGGAAATCGATAACCTGCCGTTTGCTATATTTTACTTCAGTTGTAGGGCTAATTAGTTGGGTGGTGGTTTCAGTACTACTGGTATGCAAAGCAATGCATTGGTTCACTATATTCTAAAACAAGGACGCAATGGGATACTTGCATATAGCAGCAGCAACTCCATTGCGTCCTTATTTGTTTTATTTGTCTTCCGCTGTTTTATTTTTTGGTTCTTTCTTTGCCAGCAGAACGATGTTGTACACATATTCAGTCATCCATTGCTCTGAGTATCCCAGACGTTCTTTGTATTGGCGGACTGTCATGGCTGTTTTGTGTACATCGTCTTTTTTCCAAACGGTTTTGGTGCAGACCTCATGCACTGTTTTTTCAGTCATACTGCGTAATGCACCTTTAAAGATGGACGGCATGCGGAATTTCCATTGCATCAGATTGCCCATCAGCATCATCAGGTCATTGGAAAATCCCTGATACATGAAAAGGTAACCTTGTACATCATTCTGTGTGCGGCAATGCTTTTTTACGGAAGCATCGATTTCCTTAAAGAAGTTTTCACTGATTCCGTAGTCCTGCATCAACATCTTGCGGGAAGCTGTTTTTTCTGCCTGCCCCAGACGACCGCCTTGTGTGGGGATCTTGAACAGACGCTTGAAGTTGGCCACATCCGGAACAAAGCGGATGTTGGTAATACCCAAATTTGCAGCTATCACAGATTGGAAATAGACGCGTGTCAATGAAACGAAGTCTTCCACATTTTTAGAAGAGACTTCTTCTGAATTCTTGTTGAATAGTTTGGCAAATATACCCATGATGATAATTTTTCTAATTTACGGGTGCAAAGGTAGCAAATAACTTGCTTTTTACCAGCGCTCCAACTCTTTTTCTACTTCATTTCAGTTTGAAGTGAAATTTATGTCCTTCGAAGACGGGTTCCACAATGTCGTAACGGATGAATTTTGCCAGCAGATGCTCTGCGGCACGACGTGACAGATGCGCCAAGCGGCAATAGCGGTTCAGTGAAAGCCGGTCGTTTTGCTCCAATAAATCAAGCAATAACTGTTCCCGTTCGGTATATTCCATTAATTCTCCTTTGGGACTTTCACTTTGCTGCCAGATGCGCAGGTGTACCGGGGTGGCAAGTATATTTTCATCCTTGATGCGCAGGTAGGCAAGGTATTTGCCTGCTTCGTCTTTGGCATACACCGGTTTCCGGTCACTTTCATCAATCTGCACAAGTAACACGCTGCGGCCTTCCACTTGGTAGGTCTGCATGCTGTAACTTACTTCGGGGCGACAGTATAGCCGGGCTGCTGCCTCTATCATATATTGTTCTTCATCGGAACGCACTCCGGCAATTTTCCCATTGTCTTTTACGCCGATAAGAAGACGTCCGCCGTCTGTATTTGAAAATGCCGAAAGTGTCTTGGCTATTTTTCGAGCATCGGATATTTCGAACTTGAAATCCTGCTGCTGATGCTCTCCTTCGGCTATGAGAGCATGTATATATTGGGCATCAGTAAGCGTTTTCATACCTGCAAAATTAGATAAAAAACACGTATAAGCCTTTTTTTATGTCGATTTTGCAGATTATTTCAAAAAAAATATCGTTTTTCTGCATTTATTTCAAGAAAGAATGTATTTTTGTCGGACATTATTAACGAAGTAATTAAAAAAGGATTATGAAAGAATTAGTTGAAAAAGTTGCAGAATTGTATGCTGCATTCGAGAAAGATGCAAAAGCTCAGTTGGAAAACGGTAATAAAGCAGCCGGAACTCGTGCACGTAAGGCTTCTTTGGAAATCGAAAAAGCAATGAAAGAATTCCGCAAAGCATCTTTGGAAGCTTCTAAGAAGTAAGGAAAACGCAGATTTAATGCTGTGAAAGACTGCCCACCGGCGGTCTTTTTTGTTTTCTATATATGGCTTCGTTGTATGAATAATTGAAGTTTTATTGCTATTTTTGGTGCGGATATTATGGACGGGAATGTATTAAATAAGTTGAAGATACTGGCAGAGTCGGCAAAGTACGATGTATCTTGCTCATCAAGTGGCACAGTGCGTTCCAATAAGGAAGGCATGGTGGGGAACACCGTAGGCGGGTGGGGCATCTGCCATAGCTTTGCGGAAGACGGACGTTGTATTTCATTGCTGAAGGTGATGCTGACGAACTATTGTATATACGATTGTGCCTATTGTATCAACCGTCGCAGTAATGATTTGCCTCGTGCTACTTTCTCCGTTAGTGAGCTTGTTGACTTGACAATGGAGTTCTATCGCCGCAATTATATCGAAGGGCTATTCTTAAGTAGCGGTGTGGTGCGTAATCCCGATTATACAATGGAACGGCTGGTGCGTGTTGCCAAAGACCTTCGTACTGTTCATCGCTTCAACGGTTATATTCATTTAAAAAGTATTCCCGGAGCCAGTCGTGAGCTGGTGAATGAAGCCGGGCTATATGCCGACCGCCTTAGTGTCAATGTAGAAATACCCAAAGAAGAAAACCTCAAACAGCTTGCTCCGGAGAAAGACCACGAAAGTGTATTTGCTCCGATGCGTTACATTCAGCAAGGTGTTTTGGAGAGTGCGGAAGAACGTAAGAAATACCGTTATGCTCCCCGCTTTGCTCCGGCCGGGCAGAGCACGCAGATGATTGTGGGGGCTACTGCAGAAACGGATAAGGACATCCTTTTTCTTTCATCGGCACTCTACCAACGTCCTACGATGCGGCGCGTTTATTATTCCGGTTATGTTTCGGTGAATACGTACGACAAGCGTCTGCCGTCTCTTAAGCAACCGCCTTTGGTGCGTGAGAACCGCCTCTATCAGGCGGACTGGCTGTTGCGTTTCTACCAGTTCAAAGTGGATGAGATTGTCGATGATGCCTATCCGGATTTGGACTTGGAGATAGACCCGAAGCTGTCGTGGGCGCTGCGTCATCCCGAGCAGTTTCCTGTTGACATCAACAAGGCGGATTATGAGATGATCCTCCGCGTGCCGGGCATCGGTGTAAAATCTGCACGTCTGATAATTGCTTCCCGGCGTTTTTCCAAATTGGGTTTTTATCAATTAAAGAAGATTGGCGTGGTTATGAAAAAGGCGCAGTACTTTGTTACGTGCAGTGAGTTGCCTATGTGTACCGTTAATGAAATGACTCCGCAAGGGGTGCGCAACCTGTTGGTGCGGAAACCGAAACAGAAATGCGATGAGAGGCAGTTGACGCTTGATTTTGGAGAATAAGAAAAGTGCCGTCATGTTATGATAATATATCTGTTTGATAATACCTTTGAGGGACTGTTGACTTCCGTTTTCGACGCCTATTCCCGTCGGATTTTTCCGGATGCTCTGTTGGCGGAGGGAGAGCCGCTTCCTTTGTTTTATGACGAGAGCTTTACAGTGATTTCCGATGAAGAAAAATCGGGCAGGGTTTGGCGTGGCTTGGAGAAGAAGCTGTCTTCATCCGCATTGTCCTGTCTTGCACAATGTTGGTTGGCGGAGGAACCGGAAACGGCATCGCTTTTGTTTCGCTATATCCATAAGGCAATAGACGCTCCCCGTTCCATTGAGACTAATTTTGCCGATTCTGACGTACTGGAATTTTCTCGAATGTGGAAGCGGGTAGACTGGGAGCGCATACGGATGTTACAATTCATCCGTTTTCAGAAAGCGGCGGACGGCACTTATTTTGCGGCAGTGGAACCGGAAAAGAATGTGCTTCCCCTGATAACCGGACATTTTAAGGACCGCTTTGCCGATCAGTGCTGGCTGATATACGACATAAAACGCGCTTACGGTTATTATTATAACTTAAAAGAAGTTCACGAAGTCACCTTTGGAGAGGATAGTCGTGAAGGGCATCTCGTGACGGGGATGCTGGACGAGAGCCTTATGGACAAAGATGAAAAACTCTTTCAGCAGCTTTGGAAAACCTACTTCAAGGCAATCTGCATCAAAGAAAGGCTGAATCCTCGCAAGCACAGGCAGGATATGCCCGTACGCTATTGGAAATATCTGACGGAGAAGCAACAGTAGCCTTTTTCGGCTCTCTCCGACAATTACACTTCCTTTTATATTTTTCCGTCCTTAGGGCATTACTCATAAGAAGCCGGGTAAAAACTTTTATGGACAGAGTCTGGACAGGCTCTTAGTTTATCACCCAATTCTTATTATAAGGTACGGTCTTTTTCGGATCGTAGTGCATTCCGGCTTGGGTTGGTATCTTCAGTATGTAGGTGCGTCCGCTCTTATTCATCAATGAAGTGTCGCGCAGCCAGGGGTTGGCATCTTTCAGTTGGGCATAAGTGATGCCCTTGTTCTTGGCGAATTGCGCCAGATTATCGATGCCTGTGGTAACTGTTACTTCCGTATAGGGGATGGCTGGGTAGAGGTGTTCCCGTTTCAGCAGGAAGCCGTATCGTTGGGGATTGCTGATGACGGCTTTGGCTGCCAGCAGACGGAACATGTAGCGGGAGGTTTCTTCTACCAGCCACAAGTCGGCGGCCTGACTGACCATTTGCTTTTGCAATTGTGTGGAGATGCGTCCTTGTCCGGCATTGTAGGCAGCGGCCACGCAGAGCCAGTTGCCGTATTTGGCATATGCTTCTTTCAGATATTTACAGGCAGCTCTTGTTTCTTTCTCCACGTGGTAGCGTTCGTCAATATTGCTGTTCACCTCCAGACCGAATTCGCGTCCCGTACCGGACATAAACTGCCACAGTCCGGCTGCGCCGGCGGGCGACTTGGCAAGAGGATTAAGGGCGCTTTCTATTACGGCAAGATATTTGAAATCATCCGGTATGCCGTTTGCTTTCAATATAGGCTCTATGACGGGAAAGTAGCGGTTTGCCCGTTTTATGGTGAGCATTGTGGTGGAGTGCATATAGGTGAACGACATCAGCTCGCGGTCCATGCGCTCGCGGTGGTCGTAACGCAGAAGGTCTACATTTTGTCCGGCAAAAGAGATTTGGGAGGGTACAGTGGGAGAGGTGACGCAATAGGGCACTTCTGATTTTACTGATTGCTGCTCCGTATTCAGCACGCTGCTTCCGAGGAGGAAAGGTAGTGAAACGCCTGTACACAAGGCGACGGTGGTTGTGAGTATTATATATCTGGTATTTCTTCTCATAATTCGGGTGTTTTAGGTTTCTTGGCGTGAAGATACGAAATCAATTTTTTATAGGCAACCGTTCCCACAACCAACGCGGAATCATCCGCCAAAAGAATACCAACAGACGATAGCGCCTGTCGATTATTACTGTTCTTTTTTTCCGTTCCAATGACCGGACGATGCATAGCGCCACTTTGTCGGCACGCATCAGCATTGGGTACTTGCCGTTTCGCAGCAGATCTGTTGCCACAAATCCCGGGCGGATGTCGGTGAAACGGATATTGAGTCTTTGCATCCGGGACAGTTGCGCCAATGCGTCGATGTAGGTGTTCTGAAACCGCTTGGTGGCAGAATAGGCAGGAGCTACTCCCAATCCCTTAGTACCTGCTATGGAACTGATGACGGCAATATGTCCGCCACCTGTTTTCTTGAAATGGTGGAAAGCGGTTGTAACCATTCGTATAAACTTCAACGTTGGTACGTGCGGTGTTGAGTTCGATTTCCGGTTCTAAACTCCTGTTCTGGAAGCCCACGCCGGAGCTGAGTAAAAACAAGTCCATACCGCCCAAGCGGTCTATCAATTCGTTGAGGCGTAAGGCGGCATCATTCTTTGTCACGTCAAGACACTGTATCTCAATTTGACCGGGAACGGCCTGCTGCATATGCAGCAAAACGTCTTCACGTCTGCCTGCAATGCCTATGCGCCAGCCCTGCTGTACAAGTATGCGGGCCACTTCCTGTCCGATGCCTGAGGTGGCTCCTATGATAATGGCTTTCTTCATGGGCAGGAGTTATCCGATGACAGTTGCTACAATTCTTCTTCCACCGCCGCGATTACGGAATTCGCACAGATAGATTCCCTGCCATATACCCATATTCATCCGTCCGTTGGTAATGGGAATGGTGAGACCGGTTCCGGCAATGGTGGACTTGGCGTGTGCCGGCATGTCATCGTCACCTTCGCAGGTATGTTGGTAATAGGGCTCACGTTCTCTGACAAGACGGTTGAAAATGGCTTCCATGTCAGTTTGTACATCCGGGTCGGCGTTCTCATTTATGGTGAGGGCTGCGCTTGTATGTTTGATGAACAGGTGCAGTATGCCGGTTTGCGGTAGTGGCGGCAGGTTGCGTGTAATTTCTTCGGTAATCAAGTGAAAGCCGCGTCGGTGCGGGGTGAGGGTAAACTCTTTCTGGTCTATCATATCTATTTCTTATTCTGTATGTTTTGATTCCACCAACTGTATCCGGCAGGGAAACGTTACGGTGAACGTGCTGCCTTCGCCCAAGACGGATGCCACTTCGATTGTTCCGTTCATCTGTTCTATAATGGATTTACAGATTGACAAGCCCAATCCGGCGCCTTGTATATAGGAGTCTGCTTTTTCGAACCGTTCAAATATCACGCCAAGTTTTTCTTGAGGTATTCCGCGTCCGGTGTCCGTAACGCTTATCTTTACTCCGGATTGCTCTGTCTCGTAGGAAACTTCAACGTATCCTTGTGTCGTATTCTTCAATGCGTTTGAGAGGAGGTTGCTCAGTATCTGCTTGATGCGCATTGAGTCCTGTTCTATCAGGCAGGGAGATGCCGGGTAACGTTTTTTGAGTGTTACGCCTTCCGGAACATTGCTTCGATATTCGGTACAGCTCTCGTCAATCAGTTCCGAGAGGCTGAACCAGACGGGAGTCAGCTCCATGTGTCCGGCTTCTATCTTGGACAAGTCCAGTACCTCATTGATGATATTCAGCAACAATTCGTTGTTGTGATTTATCAGAGAGATATAGTATTCGCGCTCTTTGGCGTCTTCCATATAGGGCAACAGGCCGGAGAAACCGATAATGGCATTCAGCGGTGTACGTATTTCGTGGCTCATATTGGCAATGAAAGCCGATTTCAGTCGGTCCGATTCTTCGGCTTTTTCTTTAGCCTGTATCAGCATGGCTTCCGTTTCTTTCAGCCGGGTGATGTCGTAGTTGATGCAAATCAGTTCGATACTGTTTTGCTCGGGGGCATATACTTTCACTAATAAGTTGATGTGTGTCCACGAGCAGCTGCCGTTTTCTCTGAGTACACGTATCTCCTTGTTGAATTTGTTTTCTGTTCCTTTTCGGGCGTTATCAAGAAAATCTAACATATAGTGACGGTCATCGGGATGGATGTGATTGTACACTCCGATGATGTCGGACAGAGGTGTCTCTTCTTTCTCACCGATGTTGATATACCAACTGTGTTGGGCGTCTCCTTTTTGGGTGAGGAGATTATAGTGGGCATATCCTACTTTGGCATAGTTGCCTATCAGTTAAAAAAACTTTCGAATTCCTGTATCTTGTTGTAAGCTATGGTGGCTTCGGTCTTGTCCGCGTTAATCAGCAGATAGTTGATAGGCGTGTGATGTTCGTCATAGAGCGTGGTTACTTTGGTTACCAGCTCCATGGTTCCTGTCTTCTTTTGCGAGTTGTAATAGTTGCCTATTTGGGAAAAATCATAGCGGAAAGTGAAGTCTGCGTCTTCGCACTTCCTTAGTTTCTCTTTCATCTCATCCGGGAAAATGGGGTTATCAAAGATATTGATGCCCAGCAGGTCTTCTTTTTGTTGCAGATGAAACATTTCCAGTTCTTTGTCATTCAGGTCTGTCAGCACACCTTGCATGTTGTAGAGCTCGATGCCCACCGGCAAGTTTTTGTAGATGTTGTGCAAAAGCAGTTCCCGTTGTTGCAACAGTTGTGAGGCGGACGACATGTATGGGCCATCTTGCACTTCGGCTATGCCGTAAACCTTGCTGTTTCCCTTCCCCTCGTTTTTTTGCATGCAAATTTTGCTGCGCATCCATACGGGTCCCTTGGTGGTATTGAGCAGATAGACAGCCTCGTTTGTCTGCTGTATGTTGTCGAAGGAATGAATGGTTGTGTGCGGCTGTTCTTCTTTCAGGATGCGTTTGTTGAAATCTTCAAAACTGATAAAACCGTCCTCCTTTAGCCCCAACAGTTTGGAGATATACTCAGAACAAACGTAACTTTCGCTTTGCAGGTCGGCTTCCCACCAACCATATTGGCATTACGCATTATTTCTGATAGTAGATTGTAATCCGGTTTATCGTCCATACAGGAATATTTGTGGTAATTTATATTTTAATCAGACTTATGCATTTGCTTACAAAAATACAGATAATCTTCGATTAGAGAAAAGAAAAACGCGGAGAAATGAAAAGAAGCAGACTTATTTCTCTCTGTTTGTAATTTATTCGGAGATAAACGGTATCTTTGTTACCGTTAACAATGCTATTTACTCAATAAAATTAAAAATATATGGAAAAAGTTATTATCAATTCGTATGAGGACTTTGAAAAGTTGGTAGGTCAGCAAATCGGAGTTTCGGAGTATGTGGAACTAAGTCAGGAACGTATCAATCTCTTTGCGGATTCCACGTTGGATCATCAGTGGATTCACGTTGACACAGAACGCGCCAAAACCGAAAGTCCTTTTAAGAGTACCATTGCGCATGGTTACCTCACCCTTTCCATGCTGCCTCATCTGTGGAACCAGATTATTGAGGTGAACAATCTGAAAATGATGATTAACTATGGTATGGACAAGATGAAGTTCGGTCAGGCTGTGCTGTCCGGGCAGCGTATCCGTTTGGTGGCATCTCTGCATTCGCTGGCAAACCTGCGCGGTGTGGCGAAGGCTGAAATCAAATTTGCCATTGAGATAGAGGGCGAAAAGAAGAAAGCGCTCGAAGGTATCGCCATCTTCTTATATTACTTCAACTGATGATGCGTAAAATGATATGCCCCCAATGTAAAGTGGGGGCTTTTTTTGTTCTGAACAGCAGCGGAGAGCGCCTGCCGGTATACGTTTCCCGCGAGGGGGAGATTGTGCCCAAAGACCCCGCAGCATCTTTGGAAGGGTATGATTTGACGGAAGTCTATTGCTTGTGCTGTTCCTGGCATGGCAACCCGAAGCGTTTGCTGAAATATTGATGCAGGTACTCTTTCCATAGATGACGGAGTGCCGCGGCAGGATGATAGAGCAGCATCCTTGGACCGGCATATCGCATCACTTCACGCATCCGTTCTTTCATTTCGGGCTTGTAGCAATGAATGGTGCAGAGTCTGCAAGTGTTCTTCTTTTCGCCGAACGGACAGCGGGACAGGCGCATGTGTGCATATTCCAGCAGCTCGCGGCATTGCGGGCATAGCTCCCTGTTGCCCTCTTTCTTGCGGCAGTAGAGGCGGATCATCTGCGCTACGGTGCGTTGCTCTTGGGCAATGCGTGATGGGTGGGGGATTATTTTTATTCATTCATGCTGCGTTTTAGGTAAATCATATCTTTCAGTTGCTTGCCGGCTTCGTATATGGGATGGTCATAGTTGTCCGTAAAGAAGTCGGGGATGCGGTGCGAATATGTGAATCCGCAGCTTTCATAAAAAGGAACGGTCAGAGGACTGTCGCCCGTACCCACGAGCATGGTTCGGCATCTGCCTGCATACCGCTTGAAAAGATACTCCATCAGCATCCTGCATATCCCTGTCGTTGGCATTGCGGGTGGGTGGCAATGTTCTTTATTTCGAAAACATCTTCCGCTTCACGAGTAACGACACAGGCGGCTTTTGTGTCGCCTGCATCTGTCAGGACGAACATTTCGCCACGTTCCAGATAACGGTCTATCATGGATTCCTGCTCGTCGGCCAGGAGTAGGAGGTCGAGGTATTGTTTCTTGTTATGGAGAACAGGGCATATATTTATCATATAGCTTTTATGGATTTATGTTGCAAAATTAATCTTTACAGGTATAATACCAAACAAAAAACGAAGTGATACTGTTGATTAGTCAGTGATAATTCGTGTAATAAGTATAATAGGTGTAATCCATGCTTGTTGTATCATTTGCGGTGAACCATTAATGCCTGAACGGTTATGAATAAATTGAAAACTTCTTTATTGATTCTGATGCTTTTGGCATCTATATCCGCCTCTGCCGGTTATGCTCCCGACAGCGTGCAAATAGCTCTTAAAAAGATGTATCCCACAGCCGCCGGCATAGCTTGGTCGCAGGACAAGGCATATTATGTGGCAGATTTTGTGATGAACGGGTTCGACACCAGGGTCTGGTTCACTCCGGATGCCGAATGGGTGATGAAACAGACGGACTGGGAAACGCTGGATGAAGTGCCTGCGCAGTGTTCAATGCTTTTGCCGCCAGTGAGTTTTCGGACGGGGTGGTACAGAACGTTACATGGGTGCAGTTTCCCGAATGGCAGCCTATCGTAGCCATACAGGTGGGCAAGCCGAACATGCAGATGAAATATCAGATATTGTTTACTCCGAAAGGCGAAATACTTCGCCAACAGAATATCACTAACGCCTATAACACGCTTGGAGCAAGCACTTTCCTATAAATAGAAAGGTGTGTCCTTGTTCTGACAAGCAGGCATTCCATGCTGCCATTCGGTGTGAAAAATAAGCGGACTTGTTTTTTATACTCTCCGTTTGCCTTATCTTTGCCGGAAAGAATGACTGTATCTTATGAATCACTCTGTTTTTCTGCAAGATGTTTACAGCGTTGTTGCCGCTATTCCTACGGGGTGCGTGGTGACTTACGGACAGATTGCCTATCTGGTAGGCAGGCTCAGTGCTCGCGTATGTGGGGCAGGCGATGCACAACGTGCCGGAAGATTTGCACCTGCCTTGCCATAGGGTGGTGAACAGTCAGGGCAGACTGGTACCGGGCTGGACGGAGCAAAGAGCGTTGCTGGAAAATGAAGGTGTCCGGTTCAAGGCAAACGGTTTTGTAGATATGAAAAAGTCTCAATGGGAATTTATGAAAGAACAATAAACAAATGAACAACAATCGAAATATGAAATTTATAGGCGCGCATGTATCTGCCGGCGGCGGTGTGGAGTTCGCTCCCGTCAATGCCCATGAAATAGGGGCGAACGCTTTTGCCCTGTTTACCAAGAACCAACGCCAGTGGGTGGCGAAGCCCCTGACGCAGGAAAGCATCTCTTTATTTAAGGAGAATTGCGGGAAATATGCTTTGGATGCACGTTACATTCTTCCCCATGACAGTTATCTGATAAACTTGGGGCATCCGGAAGAAGAAGGGCTGGAGAAAAGCCGTACAGCCTTTTTGGATGAAATGCAGCGTTGCGAAGAGTTGGATTTGAAGTTGCTGAATTTTCATCCGGGCAGTCATCTGAACAAGATTTCCGTTGAGGCTTGCTTGGATAGGATTGCCGAATCCATTAACATTGCGTTGGGTAAGACGCAGGGCGTTACGGCGGTCATTGAGAATACAGCCGGGCAAGGCAGCAATGTCGGCAATGAGTTCTGGCATTTAAAGTATATCATTGATCGGGTGGAAGATAAGTCCCGCGTAGGTGTTTGCCTTGACACTTGCCACACGTATACGGCAGGATATGATATTGTAAACGAGTACGACAAGGTATTCGAGGATTTTGATAAGACGGTGGGCTTCGGCTTTCTTCGCGCGATTCATTTGAATGATTCCAAAAAGGCGTTGGGCACTCGTGTGGACCGCCATGATAGCATCGGAAAGGGGCTTATCGGTATGGATTTCTTTAAACGCTTTATGAAAGATGAGCGGTTCAATGGCATGCCGATTGTACTCGAAACTCCCGATGAATCACTTTGGGCGGAAGAAATCAGGCTGTTGCGTAGCTTGAGTGAAGTTGTTGTGGCAAATGAATGGGTTAAAAGTCTGCTTTTTGGTTGATTCTCACTCGCTTACCGGTTATGGGATGCGTGAATTCCAGAGCCTCGGCATGCAGATACAGCCGTTCGGCTTTCTTTCCGTAGAGCTCATCGCCGATAATGGGGCAGTGCAGTCCGAGAGGATGGGCGGCATGCACCCGGAGCTGATGAGTGCGTCCGGTGTGGGGATAAAAGGCGATGCGGGTATGATTGTCCTTGCGTTCCAGCACTTCAAAGTCGGTTACGGCGGACTTGCCATGCTCGGTATGCACCATTTGCCGCGGGCGGTCGAGCGGGTTCAGGCATAGCGGCAGCTCAACTGTACCTGTATCTGGAGAGACTATGCCTTGAAGTAACGCGATATAGCACTTACTTACGCTGCGGTCTCTGAATTGCGCTTGCAGGTTTTGGTGAACCTGCTTGGTCTTTGCAATCACCAGCAACCCTGATGTAGCCATATCCAAGCGGTGCACAATCAGCGGGCCGTCCGCTTTGGGATACCGCCTGCGCATCACACTGTAAACAGATACCGCCTCTTCCTTGCCGGGTACGGACAGCATGCCCGCCGGCTTGTTGACCACCAACAGCCATTCGTCCTCATAAACGGTTTCCAATTCTTGTGCGGCGGACTGCAACAACGCTTTCTGCATCGGGTTTTCATCCACTTCAAGACCTTTCAGCATGTGCTTCAATATAGGTTCGCATTTGCCTTTGCAGGCGGGATAGTAATGCCCATGATGCCGTATTTCTGTTTTGGGCGACTCTCCCCACCAGAACTCTGCCATTGCGAGGGGCTTCCACCCATGCAGATAGGCATGCTGCAATAGTTTGGGTGCGGCGCACTCACCGGCTCCTGCGGGAGGGGTTTTGTGGGCGGTCTGTTCGAAGATGTCACAAAGTGTCCTGACTTCTCCCCGGTAGTTCAGCATCTTAAACTGTTCGAACAGTTTTTGCTGCAATGCGGCGGAACGTGCCTTCCGCTCGGCTTTCAATGCCTGTATGCCGGCTTCGTGGTTGGAGACTGATTGTTGCAAAGGAATAATCTGTTCTTTCCACGCGCGTTCCATGCGCTTGTACTCCGCCTTCTGAAATTGGCTTTCGCGTATCAGGTCCTTTTCTTCTTCGGGGCTGAGTGGAAAGCCGGGATGTGAAGCTGCTTTCCGCCTCCGTTCTTCCTTTTCTTTTTGGCGGCTTTCATCTGTGCTTTGGTATCTTCCAAAGCATTCCGGGCGGTTTGTTGCAGAGCAGATAGTTGTTCGAGTTGTCGCCGGTATGTTTCATCCTCTTCCAACTGCCTGATGCGGGCATTGATCTGCGATATTTGCTCTTCCTCTTTTTTGAAGAATCCTTGTGGTTGCAATAAGTCGTAAACCGGCGGCACGAAGAACGGATGCATGTTCTTGCCCGCCAAAATACCAGAAAAAGCTGCCAGGTATCCCAATTTGCCTTCTTGGGTTTTTACGGCCAATACACCGAACATCTTGCCTTGCGCCAGCTCTTCTTTCCATGCGTCCTGCAAGGCAAGATAGTCCTGCACCTCTTTCGCGGCAGCCACGCAAAGTGGATGAGGTGTATAGCAAAAAGGAAAAGTGAACTTCTCCGGTAAGGGTATGCCTGCGACGGAGGTGTGGAAATGGTGCAGCATGTTGATGTTAATCGTCGATTAGATTGTCGTTGTCTGTATTGATGTAGGGGGAGCTGTTGTCTTCTTCCGGATCGGACACAACTTCCTCTTCGTTGTGCTGCGGAAGAGGACGGGGATACACAGACTTCTTTTTCTTTCCGTACTTGCGCTTTCTTTCCCAAGCTGCTTTTCGCGCCTGGTATTGTTCGTATTGATTTTCCAAATAGTTGTCGGCCATAATAAGTCGTTTATAAAGTATTCAATCTTGCTTTCCAAACACACACAGAGGCAGGGTAGGCTCTGTCTAAATTCCTTCATGCTGTTAAATTGTCTGCGTTTCTGTGCTCAGTTTGTATAAACCACGAAAATTTGTTTATCGTTCGGTGGGCAGTGAGAACTCCTGCCGGTCATATTGTTGTCCGTTGCCGTTGGCTACGGCCACGCGTATGGTGATGTTTCCCGTCTTTATCCGCTCGCCTGCACTGATGTTGGCAGTGTATTTCACGCCGTTGTGGGGAGCAATCTGCTCCACCATTACGGACGGGGAGATGTAGATGCGCTTCATTCCCGTAGTTTCGGTCACTACGGGGACCACATTATAGACTGTCCGGTCGCCTTCATTCATGATTTCAAAAATCACTTTACTGCTTTCGCCGGAGGTGATGACGTGGTCGCGGTTATCGTCGATGAAGCGTATGTTGCGTATCTTCAGGTTGTCGAAGACCGAAGGGGCGGGATAGGTTTCGGGCTGCGGTTGTTCATAGGGTTCCGTCCTTTCTATCCGGTAACCGTACTCCTCTTGCTTCGGTGCGGAAACGGCATTTCCAATGGCGGCTCCCGCAATGGTTCCGATAATTGTGCCGATGGCAGATCCGCGGTAGCCGCCTCTCCAGCCACCGTTGCTGTCACCTATCAGGCCGCCGATGGCGCCGCCCACATTTCCGCCGATGGCTGCTCCGGCAAATATGGCACCGGGATCGCCTGATGCCATTTGGCTTGTACCGCAACTGCTGCACGCTAAAGCTGATGCCAGCAATCCAATGAAATACTTCTTCATGCCATTCAATACTTGATTTTATCAATACAAAGATACCAAAAATCTCTGGAAAAGACGAATAAAAAGGGACAAATGTCTTCGTAATGCCTGTCAATAAGGCGTTTGCGAAGACAAATGAGGACAGGCGAAAAATCGAGGTAACGTAAAGGAAAGCGGATTTATGAAGAAGAACGGTCTCCAAATCATTACCCGCCGAATGGTGATTTTTAACACACCGTGTTGTATTTGGCAGCTTGTGGCACAGGTTGGCATATCAAGGTCTAACTCGTTGAGTAATAACTTTGCAAACAAAAAACGAGTATGGCAAGAAGCACATTCAAGGTTCTGTTCTACGTGAACGGCAGCAAGGAGAAAAACGGTATTGTCCCCATCATGGGACGAGTGACAATCAACGGGACTGTGGCGCAGTTCAGTTGTAAGCAGAACATCCCGAAAACGCTTTGGGACGTGAAAGGAAACAAGGCGAAAGGCAAGAGCCGCGAGGCACGAGACATCAACCTTGCCCTTGACAACATCAAGGCGCAAATCATCAAACATTACCAGCGCATTTCAGACCGCGAGGCATTTGTTACGGCTGAGATGGTGCGCAACGCCTATCAGGGAATCGGCAGCGAGTATGAGACGCTGCTAAAAGCATTCGACCGTGAGAACGAAGTGTTCAAGAAACGGGTAGGCAAAGACAGGGTAATGGCTACCTATCGGCACGTGTACGGGCAAGAAACCATGTAGCCGCCTTTATCAAGTCGTTTTACAGACGCAGCGATATGTCCATGTTGGAACTTACTCCCGATTTCATCAAGGAGTTCGCCGCATACCTCTCGACTGAAGCCGGATTGCGGAACGGTTCGATATGGGCAAACTGTATGTGGCTGAAAGGCGTGGTCATGAAAGCGCATTATAACGGGTTGATACCGCGCAATCCTTTCATCCAGTTTCATATCAGCCCAATGTGAAAGAACGGGAATATCTGACGGAGGATGAACTGAAAGCGGTCATGACACATGAGTTTGCAGACAGCAAGCTCGCATACATCCGTGACATTTTCATCTTTGCCAGTTTCACCGCCTTGTCATTCGTGGACATTCAGGAACTGACGAATGACAACATCGTGGAGGTGAACGGCGAGAAGTGGATATTGTCCAAACGCCACAAGACAAAAGTCGCCTTCCAAGTGAAGCTGCTGGATATACCCTTGCAGATAGTCGAACGCTACCGACCGATGCAGAAAGACAATCGTATATTCCCCGGCTTGAACTATTGGTCTATCTGCAAACCGTTGAAACGGATGATAAGGGAATGTGGCATAACCAAGTCAATATCATTTCACTGCGGTCGTCATGGCTTCGCAACATTAGCTTTGAGCAAGGGGATGCCCATTGAAAGCGTAAGCCGTGTGTTGGGACATACGAATATAGTCACGACCCAACTCTACGCAAAGATAACCACGCAGAAGCTCGACAACGACCTGACCATGTTCGGCGACAAACTGAGTAAGACGTTTAACGGAATAACGATGTCATGAGTATGAGAAGAAACAGCATAACAGTGAATGAATCCGGCAATATCATCATGCCGGAGAATGTCTCAAACATTTGGATGAGCGAGCCGGAATTGGTGGAACTGTTCGGAGTAATTGCTCCGACACTTCGTTCTGCCATCAGAAACATCTATAACAGTGGAGCATTAAAAGAATACGAGGTACAGAAGTATGTTCGGCAGGAGAACGGGTATCATGCCGATGTGTTCAGCTTTCCGATGATAGTCGCACTTGCTTTCCGCATTGACAGCTTCGGTGCGGAACAGGTGCGCAATGCCATATTTAAAAGGCTGTACTTACGAAAAGAGAAAACAAATATCTTCTTTTCGCTGGGTATAAATGGTTGGGATATGTCTAATTATCAGGCATAAGTTCTAATGATATGACGACATGAAGTAGTGAGACCTATGCGTATTCCCATTGCCAACAATGTATTTATACGAGTATGTGAATAGGTGTATTGCCATTCATACGTACGATTACGACAAACCCGAAGAAAAATCCATTAGAATGGCATTTCTTCGGGCTTTTGTTGTATGTCATAAAGCCAAATCCAAGAAAATCTTACGTGAGGTATGCGTGAGTTGTTAATCCGTTCTGCGCTAATTGCCGAGTTTTGCACTGATTAAACAAAAAAATGAAGTGCTAATGAAACAAGGCAACTTTGAAAATGAGGAGTTTATCCGTGTGGGTACTACCCTCTACAAGTTAGTGAACCAGCCCCGTCTGAACGGAGGCTATGTGAAGAAGCGCATCGTGTGGAACAACGAAACACTGCGGCAGGACTACGGCAAGGACTATCTCGCCACCGTGCCGAAGTACGACGGCTTCTGCACCGTCCCCGACCATGTGGACTACCGTCCCGTGGTGGACAAGTTCCTGAACCTCTACGAGCCGATAGGACACCGTCCGCAACAAGGCGAGTTTCCCTGTATCCGGTCATTGGTGCGCCATATCTTCGGTGAACAGTATGAATTGGGCATGGACTATCTTCAATTGCTCTACCTGCAACCCGTGCAGAAACTGCCTATCCTGCTGTTGGTATCAGAAGAACGCAACACGGGCAAGAGTACATTCCTGAACTTCCTGAAAGCTGTGTTTCAAAACAATGTCACTTTCAATACCAACGAGGACTTCCGCAGCCAGTTCAATTCCGACTGGGCAGGAAAACTGCTCATCGTGGTGGACGAGGTATTGCTCAACCGCAGGGAGGACAGCGAGCGGTTGAAGAACCTCAGCACCACACTTTCCTACAAGGTGGAAGCCAAAGGCAAAGACCGTGACGAGATAGCGTTCTTTGCCAAGTTCGTGCTATGCTCCAACAACGAGTATCTGCCTGTTATCATTGATGCAGGTGAAACACGCTATTGGGTGCGCAAGATAGACCGTCTGCAATCCGATGACACAGACTTCCTGCAAAAGCTGAAAGCTGAGATACCTGCCTTTCTGTATTACCTGCAATACAGACAACTTTCCACCGAAAAGGAAAGCCGTATGTGGTTTGCGCCCTCTTTGCTGCATACCGAAGCCTTGCAGAAGATTATCCGCAGCAACCGCAACCGATTGGAGATAGAGATGTGCGAACTTATCCTTGACATTATGGAAAGTGTCGGCACGGACACATTCTCGTTCTGCCACAACGACATTCTTCTTTTGCTGGTACATTCGCAGGTAAAGGTGGAGAAGCACCAAGTCAGAAAGGTATTGCAGGAATGTTGGAAACTTACTCCTGCCTCTAACGGGCTTACATATACCACTTACCAATTCAATTACAATCGGGAGTGCCGATATGAGCCGATAAAAAGAGTCGGTCGTTTCTACACCGTCACAAGGGAACAACTTGAATCCCTGTAATACTATTCTTTTTTTGTTGAATTGATGAATAATGATATAACCATACTGATAATAAACAGCATACACTCTCAACAAATTCTCAACAATCGAAAAGAAAAGTTGAGAGGGAAACAGCATCAGTTTGTTGGATTCTCTATTTGTGAGTGGTTTGTTGAGAAGATGTTGAGAATATAAAGCATTAACGTATAGGACAATACATATCTCATTCATCAAATCAACGTTTTTACAGTCATCATCAAATCCATAGAAATTATATCATGAACATCCAAGAAGCAAAACAAATCAAAATTGCGGACTATCTGCAAAGTTTGGGTTATTCGCCCGTAAAGCAACAGGGAAACTGCCTGTGGTATAAATCCCCGTTCCGTCAGGAAACGGAAGCCTCGTTCAAGGTGAACACCGACCGCAACCTGTGGTTCGATTATGGACTGGGAAGAGGTGGTAACATCATCGCACTTGCAGGGGTACTGTACGCATCCGACCATGTGCCTTATCTGCTTGGCAAGATAGCGGAACAGGCACCACACATCCGTCCCATATCTTTCTCTTTTCGCCAGCAGGCATCCGAACCGAGTTTCCAACATTTGGAGGTGGGCGAACTCACCCATCCGGCATTGCTCCGATACTTGCAGGAACGGGGCATAAACATCGCTTTGGCAAAGGCGCAATGTAAAGAGCTCCACTTCACCCATAACGGCAAGCCCTATTTCGCCATCGGTTTTCCGAATGTGGCGGGAGGATTTGAAGTGCGTAACCGTTTTTTCAAAGGCTGTGTCGCACCCAAAGACATCAGCCATATTCGGCAACAGGGAGAAGCGAGAGAGAAATGCCTTGTATTCGAGGGCATGATGGACTATCTTTCATTCCTCACGTTGCGGAAGAGGAACTGCTCGAACTTGCCCGACCTTGACAGGCAGGATTACGTCATCCTCAATTCGACCGCCAATGTTTCCAAAGCTATAGATGTGCTGCACGGGTATGGACGTATCCACTGCATGCTCGACAATGACGAGGCGGGAAGAAAGGCGTATCGGGAATTGGAAAGGAAGTTCGCCGGACGCATCCGCGACTTCTCCGACAACTACAAAGGGCATAAAGACCTGAACGATTACCTGCGTGGAATCCGGCAGAAATTAGCCGTTAGTCCACCGCCAAGAACTATCGTAAAACCCAAGAAGAAAGGGTTGGGATTATGACATCCCGAATGAGAAAAACGGGAGATGCCCGAAACTCATTCCTTAAGGATTGGGAGGTAGCAAGTTTGTGTTTCGGGTGTACCGAAACCGCTTGCCACCCACCATCCAAATTGCAGGAGGTGGCATCCCGTCGGTCTATACAGTTGAATCAGTAACCGAATTAAAAGGAATAAAATATGGAACAGACAAAGGAACACAAGGAACGCAACAAGGGAGGTCGCCCCAAGAAGGAAGCAACCGAGAAACTGAAATACCGTATCGCAGTGAAAATGACGGCAGCCGACTACTTCCGCCTGCTGACACGATCGCATGAGGCGGGCGTATCACCAAGCGAGTACATGAGGGAATGTTTCCGTAACGGTCATGTGAAAGAACGGCTGTCGGAGGAACATGCCGGATACATCCGCCAACTCTGCGGCATGGCTAACAATCTCAACCAGCTTGCGCGTAAGGCAAACGCCGGAGGCTTCCACGATGAACGGTGGGACTGCAAGGTGGCAGTGGCAAGGATTCATGAACTTATAACCAAGATAGGGATATGATGGCGAAAATCGTAAAAGGAAGCGACTTCAAGGGTGCGGTGGATTACATCATCGACAAGAAGAAGGATACGCAGATAGTAGCAAGCGAAGGCTTGTTTATGGAAAATCTGGAAACTATCGCCATGAGTTTCAATGCCCAGTCACGGATGAACGATAAGGTGACAAAACCTGTCGGACATATCGCGTTGAGTTTTTCCAAAGAGGATGAGTTACGGCTGACGAACCGTATCATGGCAGGCATCGCGCTTGAATATATGGAACGGATGGGAATCAAGAATACGCAGTTCTTCATCGCCCAGCATTTCGACAAGGAGCATCCACACGTGCATATTGCTTTCAACCGCATAGACAACAACGGCAATACCATATCGGACAGGCACGAGCGTCTGCGCAGTACCCGCATCTGCAAGGAATTGACCTTGAAATACGGCTTGCATATGGCTGGCGGAAAGGACAATGTCAAACGCAACCGCCTGAAAGAGCCAGACAGGACGAAATATGCGCTTTACGACATCATCAAAATGGAAGTCGGCAGATGCGGCAACTGGAACGTGCTTATCGCCAACCTGAAACGGCAGGGAGTGGAAGTACATTTCAAGCATAAGGGGCAGACCAGCGAGGTGCAGGGTGTTGTATTCTCCATGAATGGCTACCATTTCAACGGCTCCAAAGTGGACAGGCGTTTCAGTTATTCCAAGATTGACGCGGCTTTGCAGCACAACAGATGCAGGGAACGTATGGGAATAACAGCCGGAATATATGAAACGGCTACACCAAGCGCACCGTCCGGCACGGCACAAAGCGAGTTGTTCAACGGCTCTTGGGGATTGCTAAAAAGCAGTGGCTCATCTTATAACGCTGCTGATGCGGAAGCCAATCAGGAAATGGTGGATATACTTCGCAGAAGGAAGAAAGTTAAGCGCAAGAGAGGTGTTGGGTTCTAATATTCTGTACTAATCCAATTCTCACGACACTTGCGCTCTATATTCATTCGGAGTGTAACCTACCTCTTTCTTGAACAGTCGGGTAAAATGTTGCGGGTACTGAAAACCGAGATTATAGGCGATTTCATTAACGGTGTCGTCTGTAGATGCAAGTTCCGTCTTGGCTATTTCAATAGACTTGTCATGAATGAAATGCAGGGCGGTTGAACCTGTTTCTTTTTTCAATAAATCACTGAAATAGTTGGGCGAGAGGCAGAGCTTGTCTGCACAATACTGTACAGTGGGCAAGCCTATCCGTTTAGCAGCCCCATCATGGAAGTATTCGTCAAGTAACCGCTCAAATCTTGCGAGGATGTCTCGGTTTTGGTTGTCGCGTGTGATGAACTGGCGGTCATAGAAACGTGTGCAGTAATCAAGGAACGTCTTGATGCTGTCTGTGATGAGGTTCTTGCTGTGACGGTGTATCGGATGGTTCAATTCATATTGAATCTTGTGGAAGCAATCCATGATGATTTGCCGTTCTTCCACACTAAGGTGCAATGCCTCGTTTGTCTCGTAGGAAAAGAACGAATATTCACGCATTATCCGCCCGAGAGGTGTATTCCGCAGCAGGTCGGGATGGAACATAAGCAGGTAGCCATCTGGTTGGAACTGCATGCCGTCATCTTCCGCACCGAACACCTGTCCGGGCGCGATAAATATCAGTGTGCATAATTATTCCTAAGTCTGTGAAACCGGAACGCATGAAGCAGAATCTCGACATATTAGACTTCACCCTGTCGGCCGAGACATGGCACGGATAAAGACGCTGGATACCGACAAGCCTTTCTTACTCGGCTCGCACGAAGATCCAGAAATCGTAAAATGGTTCATGCAGTACAAAAACGCCTGAACATCAACAACCATATTTCGATAGCCGCTATCGACTATATTAAGAAGTTATTCGTATATGCCTTTATTGTAATCCGTCATGTACTGAGTAAATGTTTTGCCTGTTTGCTGTTTGAAGAAGCGCATGAGATGGCTCGGATCAGAGAAATTGAAATCATCCGCCATTTCACTGACAGTGCGGTTGGAGAATAGCAATTCGTTCTTCAGTTCCTCAAGCAGACGTTGTTTTATCAAATGGGTAGCTGATACTCCGAATTGGGCTTTTACTGAGTTATTGAGTGTGATGCGACTGACATGAAGCATGTCTGCATATTCCTGCACCCGCTGGTGGGTGCGGATATTCTGTTCCAACAAGTCCTTGAACCGAAAAGCGAAATTGTTTTTAGCAATTTCAGCGGGCAAGCAATAGGCGGCAGCGTATGTACGATTGATAATCAGCAAAAGATAATATAGTAAGGAAACAATGATATTGTACGTATCGGACACTGGATTCATCAGCTCATACTTAATCTTTCCGAGCAGCCGCATATATTCCTTCATTTCGTCATGTGTGGCATTGATGTAAGGCGGCGTATCTGTCTGGTAACAATACAAAAGGCGAAAAACGAAGAACTTGTCGGCGATAAAAGTACGCATGAAATCTTCGCGGAATATAAGGAACGTGTAATCCAACGCCGTCTCATCTACATGCCACTCTTGTTGCTGATGGGGTGAAAGCAGGAGAACCATGCCGTCGCGCAGTTCAATCTTGCGGAAGTTCAGTAGCAAATATCCGTTTGCCTTACGGAAAAAGTAGAAGCTGAAGAAGTCTGTCTTAAACCGCTTGTTTTCTGTCAGCACAAGTCCGATGTCCTTGTTTATGGCAGTATTGATGTAAAAATCCACGCCGCAGCGTGTCTTGTTGAACGGTACGCTGACCAGTCGATCAGGGTTGATTATCTCGTCCATATCCTTGTCGTTTTTGCAAAGATAATAATTTCATTTATCAAAATGGCATAATTACCGTTTTTTCAGGCATAGATGTTTCGCCGGATTCTTCCGAACTTTGCACCCGTAATCAATAACAAGACATATATCATGAAAAGAACATCCACAGTACAATTGGTGCGCAATGCCACCTTGAAAATCAGGTATGCGGGACACACCATGCTAATTGACCCCGTTTTAGCCGACAAAGGCACTTTGATATCGGCCCTCGGTGTGAATAAAACACCGAGGGTACACCTCACCATTCCTATTCAGGATATTATCGGAGGCGTGGACATGGTGCTCCTGACCCACAATCACATCGACCATTACGAGCCGAGTGTCCCCACACATTTGCCCAAAGAAATTCCTTTCTACGTTCAGCCCCAGGACGCGGACGCCATCAGAAACGACGGATTTACAAATGTGATACCCATCGAAGAAATAAAAACAATAGACGGCATATCCATTTACCGCACGACCGGACATCATGGTTTCGGGCAGATCGGGCAGATGATGGGACCTGTATCAGGTTATGTGCTAAAAGCCGAGGGCTTCCCGACCGTTTATATAATGGGTGACTGCCGATGGGAAGCATGTATCCGAGACACCGTGGAACGGTTCAATCCTGACTATATCGTGGTAAACTCCGGAGGTGCAATCTTTCCCGAATTTTCCAAAACGGACGGTCCTATCATCCCGACGAGAACGAAGTGATGCAGATACTTGACGAATTGCCTTCGCATATCAAGCTGATAGCCGTACACATGGATGCCATCGACCATTGCCAGACCACCCGTGCAATTCTGCGCAATGAGGCAACGCATCACGAAGCCGACATGAGCCGGCTGATTATCCCGGAGGACGGAGAAACAGTTGTGTTATGAGTGTCTGCATTAAATCCCTGATAAAAAACATGAACATAGTGGTAGGGTGCACTATAGGATGCCCTTACTGCTATGCCCGTAACAACTGCCGCCGTTTCCACATTACCGACGACTTTTCCGTGCCTGAATACATGGAACGAAAACTGCGCATCATCGATACGTCCCGTCCTCATGTGTGGCTCATGACAGGAATGAGCGATTTCTCCGATTGGAAGCCTGAATGGAACGCAGAAATTTTCGAGCGGATCAGCAGCAATCCCCAGCACGCCTATATCTTTCTGACGAAGCGCCCTGACAAAATCAGTTTCTCCTCTGACGACGAGAACGTATGGATGGGCGTGACCGTCACGCGCAGTTCCGAGAAAAGGAGGATTGATGATTTGAAAAAGAATATCAAAGCACGACACTACCATGTCACGTTTGAACCTCTCTTCGATGATATCGGCGAGATTGATTTCGAGGGAATTGACTGGATTGTCATAGGCACAGAGACCGGAAACCGAAAAGGAAAGTCATATTCGCGCCCCGATGGTGCTTAGCATTGCAGAACAGGCAAAGGCTCATGGCATACCGGTGTTCATGAAAGAGGATTTGCTGCCGATTATGGGCGACGAAAGAATGATTCAGGAATTGCCGGAACAATTTACCAGACGAATACAATGAATATGGATACAATAAAGGAAATAGATGTAAAGAGTGTAATGACCAAATCCTCTCTGCCGGTGGGAGGATATTCGGTCAACCCTTATGTAGGGTGTCCCCACGCCTGCAGGTATTGCTACGCATCGTTCATGAAACGGTTCACCGGGCACACCGAGCCGTGGGGTACGTTTTTAGATGTAAAAAACTGGAAGCCGATAACGAATCCTCATAAATACGACGGTGAACGTGTTGTAATAGGGTCTGTGACGGACGGTTACAATCCGTATGAAGAAGAATTCCACCGTACCCGAAGGCTGCTCGAAGAGCTGCGAGGAAGCGATGCCGAGATTATGATATGCACAAAGTCCGATCTTGTCCTTCGCGATCTCGACCTGTTGAAGAGTTTTCCCAAAGTGACTGTGTCATGGTCTGTCAATACGCTCGACGAGCAGTTCTGCGCAGATATGGACAACGCCGTAAGCATTGAACGCCGTCTGAAAGCGATGCGTCAGACATACGAGGCAGGTATCCGCACCGTATGCTTCGTCTCGCCCATATTCCCCAGAATAACAGACGTGAAGGCAATAATAGAGGAGGTAAAAGATTATGCTGATTTAATCTGGCTTGAAAACCTGAATTTACGCGGGCAGTTCAAAGGCGGGATAATGACGTATATCCGTGAGAAGTATCCTGACCTCATACCGCTTTACGAGGAAATTTACAATAAAAAAAGGCTTGAATACTGGCAGGCATTGGAGCAGGACATTTCAAATTACGCCAAGGAGCAGGGCTTCCCGTATCGTATAAACGATCTGCCATACGGACGCTCGGAAAAAGGCAAACCTGTCATCGTAAACTACTTCTACCACGAAAAAATACGATTGACAAAATGAGCTATGCCGGACTGATGCAGAAAAGTTGTAGCGCGGATAAAAGCACCATGTATGTGGATAATATCCGGCAATCTTCCGAGCGTATGCGGGAGATGCTCAACACGCTGCTGGATTTCTTCCGTCTGGACAACGGCAAGGAGCAACCCAACCTTTCCCCTTGCAGGATTTCCGCAATCACGCATATTCTTGAAACGGAGTTCATGCCCATTGCCATGAACAAGGGGCTGACTTTGATAGTGGAGAGCCACACCGATGCGGTGGTTTTGACCGACAAGGAACGTATCCTGCAAATCGGCAACAACTTGTTGTCAAACGCCATCAAGTTCACGGATAACGGTAGTGTATCATTGGCAGCGGATTATGATAACGGTTTGCTGAACTTATCGTTGAAGATACCGGTACGGGCATGACCGAAGATGAGCAACAACGAGTATTCGGTGCATTTGAACGTCTTTCAAATGCCGCCGCAAAAGACGGCTTCGGATTAGGATTGTCCATCGTGCAGCGTATTGTGGCGATGCTCGGTGGAACTATACACTTGGAAAGCGAGAAAGGCAAAGGGAGCCGCTTCACGGTGGAAATTCCCATGCAGACAGCCGAGGAACTGCCGGAACAGACAATTCAAGCGCAAATGCGCCATAATCATATCTGCCATGATGTGATTGCCATCGACAATGACGAGGTACTTCTCCTTATGTTGAAAGAAATGTATGCCCATGAAGGGATGCACTGCGATACCTGTACCAATGTTTCGGTACTGATGGAGCTGATACGAAAAAAGGAATACAGCCTGCTTCTGACGGATCTGAATATGCCTGAGATAAGCGGTTTTGAACTGCTGGAACTGTTGCGCTCATCCAATGTAGGCAACTCGAAGAGTATTCCCATAGTCGTGACAACCGCTTCGGGCAGTTGCAGCAAGGAGGAACTTATAGGGCGTGGATTTGCCGGATGCCTGTTCAAGCCGTTCTCCATATCCGAACTGATGGAGATTACGGATAAATGCGCATTAAGCAGCATATTGGATGAAAAGCCGGATTTTTCCACTCTGCTATCTTATGGCAATGAATCCGTCATGCTGGACAAACTGATAGCGGAAACCGAAAAGGAAATGCAGGCGGTCAAGGATGCAGAACAGCGTAAAGACCTCCAAGAACTGGACACACTTACACACCATCTGCGAAGTTCATGGCAGATTCTCCGTGCCGACCAGCCATTGAGGGAACTTTACGCCCAACTTCATGGAAGTGCCACTCCAGATGACGAAGCGATATGCAAAGCGGTGACCGGCTGTGCTGGATAAAGGTGCTGAAATTATCCGGCAGGCAAAAGAAGAAAGTAAAAATACGAAAATGGATAAAACAAGAATCATCGTGGTGGAGGACAATATCGTGTATTGCGAGTTTGTCTGCAACCTGCTGGCACGGGAAGGATTCCGTACCGTGCAGGCTTACCACCTCTCGACCGCGAAGAAACTTCTGCAACAAGCCTCAGACGGGGACATCGTGGTTTCTGACCTACGACTACCCGACGGTGACGGCATCGACCTATTACGATGGATGCGCAAGGAAGGCATGACACAACCGTTAATCATCATGACCAACTATGCCGAAGTGCATACGGCAGTCGAAGTATGAAACTCGGCTCGCTGGACTATATCCCCAAGCAGCTTGTGAGGATAAACTTATGCCTCTGCTTCATACCATCCTGAAAGAACGGAGTATCGGACGAAATCGTATGCCCGTTTTTGCCCGTGACAGTTCCGCCTTTCAGAAAATCATGCAACAGATAAGATTAGTTGCCCCTACTGATATGAGCGTGCTGATATTCGGAGAGAACGGCACGGGCAAGGAGCATATCGCCCACCATCTGCATGATAAGAGCAAAAGGGCAGGGAAACCGTTTGTGCCTGTGGACTGCGGTTCACTCTCCAAAGACCTTGCGCCCTCGGCATTCTTCGGACATGTCAAAGGCGCGTTTACGGGTGCGGACAGCACAAAGAAAGGATACTTCAATGAGGCAGAGGGTGGCACATTGTTCTTGGATGAGGTAGGCAATCTCGCATTGGAAACCCAGCAGATGTTACTCCGTGCCATACAGGAACGGAGATACCGCCCTATAGGTGACAAGACGGACAAGAGCTTCAATGTCCGCATCATCGCCGCCACCAACGAGGATCTGGAGAAAGCGGTCATTGAAAAACGTTTCCGACAGGATTTGCTGTACCGTTTGCACGACTTCGAGATAACTGTTCCGCCCTTGCGTGACTGTCAGGAGGACATCATGCCGTTGGCGGAGTTCTTCCGTGAGATTGCCAACAATGAATTGGAATGTAGCGTGACTGGGTTCGATGCGGAAGCCGTAAGACATTGCTGACCCATCCGTGGCCGGGTAATGTCCGTGAGCTTCGGCAGAAGATAATGGGCGCGGTGTTGCAGGCACAGACGGGAGTTGTCATGAAAGAGCATCTGGAACTTGCCGTAACGAAACCGACCTCACCTGTCAGCTTCGCCTTGCGAAACGATGCGGAGGACAAGGAACGCATCTTACGCGCGTTGAAGCAGGCAAACGGAAACCGCAAGGTTGCCGCCGAATTGCTCGGAATCGGACGTACAACGCTGTATAGCAAGTTGGAAGAGTATGGATTAAAGTATAAATTCAGCAATCATAGCCCGCAACTTGCCGAAAATAGAAGTAACGGTTAAACCGGATTATTCAGCGAAGATAAAAAACGTCCTGTGATAAAAATCATGGGACATTTTGATGTGTATCCGATTTTTATTGCTACTTTTGTACCAAGACGAGAGACATTGACAGCAACTCACAGCAGAACGTAGAAATAGACAGGGTTGCCAAATCATTACCTCATTTTTACCTTATCCTCAGAACTGCTTGCTAATAAAGTGGTTATAAAAATCTTCCAGAATTATGAAAAGAAATTTTATCCTTGCCATTTTATCCGCTTATATGCTGTTATTTTGCCTTTTTTGCATTGCTTTTTCTTTTTATCCGCGTGGAACCGCTTGGATTGTCCTATTTGCTTCCTTTCGGTTTCTGTAAACGGACTGCCGGATGATGACTGATACGGGCGGGAGACCGGTTGGTGTGTTACGGGCAGTATCGGGACTTCCGGAAGTTTTGGAAAGTGCTGTGAGTCAGTCTCTCCACGAGGAAGTTTAAACTATAAGCAAAAGAATGGCGGGAAGGCTTGACTTTTGTTGCAGGAATCAGTATCTTTGATCACTTATATTAAATCGTTCCACCATAGAGAACGTTATGTTCCATTATGGGGTAGTTTTCGTTCCACCATGGTAGAGACTACCATAATGGAATGATTTAATATCTACACGTTTGCTTCTTGATTCTTTCCAAGGGAAAACGTAGGTATAGGGAAAGAAATAACAATTAAAAAGACAGCTTGAATGAGTATCTATTATGATTTGATAAAGAAGCCGGATGTCCGGCAGACGGGTGAACCGCAATCTCTCTATGCTCGTGCAGTCCCTAAGGGAACCATTGACAAAAAGGAGTTTATAGATCGTGTACATCGTTTTACGGGTATCAGCCGCAGTGTGCTCGAAGGTAGCATGACGGCTTCATGGACGAGTTGCGCGACTGTCTGGTAGGAGGCTGGACGGTTGAATTGGGTGAGCTCGGTTATTTTTCTCCTTCGCTGAACTGCCGTCCTGTCATGGAAAAGAAAGAGGTGCGGGCCGCTTCGGTTTCATTGCGTGGACTGAATTTTCGTGTCAGCAGGGATTTTTATCGGACGCTGAATGAGAAAGCCGGTTTCGAGCGTCATCCGAAGTCGTCCGTGTCTACACCGCAATCCGTTTCGCGCGAACATTGTCTTGAACTGCTTAAAGCACATTTCCTGACAGCTCCTTGCATCAGCCGGGCGCAATACTCCCGCATGGCAGGCCGTAGTTACAAACAGGCTGTTGTCGACTTGAATACTTTTGTTGCCGAGGGGGTGCTGATGCGCTATGGAGCGGGAAGGAATGTGGTGTATGCAAAGGCGCTTCCCAAACCCTAATCCTGTATTATTAAAATCGGTTCTCCCAGCGGAATGTGTTTCCTACTCCGGGCAGCTCTCGTCATCGCATCGGTAGGAGGAGAAACATGATCCTGACGCACGAAATCGTCAAACGTTATCGGTACGTCAGCCAGTTTTGCAATCCTTTCCACGATTCGCCAGCGGCTCGGAGCATTAAAATACGGGATATTATTTTCCATGCAGCTCAAGTATTCGGGTCGCCATACACCATAATTATAGAGAAAACCTCCTTCAAAAGCACCGACATAGGCATATTTCGGTATCTTAGTAAAATCGGCCCATAGAATTTGGGTCAGGTCATTTGTTAAATCCAGATTATGGTAGTAACCGTACGACTGCCACAATTTCAGCATTTCCTTATCTTCCGACGAAATTGCACCATAATACCTGTATTCGTCACCCAATCTGCCAAAAGCGTGTCCGCCGGCTTCGTGATAGATAAGTGCTTCAAAGTCATAGGTCGGTATGTCCCCGCTTACAGGACAAGCTGCAACAGAGAATCCATTGGAATACATTATGGCAGTTCCGGCATATTTGCGACTATTCAGAATAAGGATGCCGGTTACCTCCACCACCTTATCTAAACCTGGGATCAGGTCTATATAATTCCTACATATCTTTTCATCCCACTGGATATTCGTCCCTTCACCGAAAGTCGAACTAAATCTGTTGTTCACTTTTCGTCCGGGAATCTCTTCGCTTACACCTTCCTCTTCGGAAACGGCAGCTATCATGTAGACGTTAAAATATTCCCGGAAAGATTTGTATGGTTCAATATTGAAAAAATAATGTTCGGCCTGACGGGACAGGGTTTCATAATACCCGCCCTTGTCCAAGTCGGTTTGCAGGAATCCGTCTCCCATAATAACGATATTAATCCCTTTGCCTTTGGTGGCTGCCTGCAGCTGCATATATTCGCCGTCCCGATAATATTCCTTTGTTTCTGCTTTTTGTGCGATGTGTAATGTCCTTTCCAGAATCGAGGCGGTAACGGTTAGTTCTGTCTCGCGGTCAATACCGGTTTGGTTCTCTGATACTGAAACTGAAAGTATGCCTTGGTTGTCTACTTCGACCGTACACCAGTCTTTTGCGTCTTCGGGAAGCTTGAGTTCCAGTAAAGGGATGTCGTCGTAATCCTGATGAGACGTTGTCACGATTACCGTCCTGCTATCGGCGGACATTGCAAAATCGAGGGTATTACGCGACAGGCTAAGTTCTAACGGATATTGGTAGATCAGTAGTGTATCGGCTAAAGAAGAATCTTTTCCTTTTACATAAACACTGCCGATCCGGGGAAGTCCACTGAAGTTTTCTTCTATGCTTATATTAATCAAATCTGACGACAATTCTTTCGGTTCGACCAGTTTTATCCATTCTCTGGCTTCCGGTTCTATTTCGACTGAGTATTCGATGTTACGTTTAATTTCTAACGGGAATATTCCTCCTATCTGCCAGAAACCAATTTCTTCATAAGGAAGCTCTAGAATTTCGTTTTTTTCTTGGGCGACTTTCAAAGTCTGTGACGTCGAACTCCCGCGGAAAATGATCTCGGCGGTACGTTCGTCGGGCGTATCGTTTTCCGTCAAAGTAATCTGTATCGCAGATGTTCCTGATTTTCCGGAGACAACATTCAGACTGATCCAGGATGAGGAAGCTGAGGGGGCTATTTCGGCACTCCAAGATGTATTGGCATAGACTTCGACAGATTTAACTTCGCTCTTTGAACCGAAGGTTATTTCCGACATCGAAATGCTTAGAACTGCATCTTCTTCTTCCTTACAACTTCCTAGAATAAGCAGGAAGCATAAACAGACTAATAAGCCTGCACGAGTTTTGTTTGCTCTCATATTATATTTACTCCCTGCACAAATAACTTTTGTAATTAATGAGATATTGGGCTAAGAATGCGAATATAAGTAAATTCGGTGAAATAGAAAAATATTTCGTGTTGTAAATAGGGAGGCTGTTCCGACTTTAGGAATTTATGCCTGTGAGGTATCGCTTGTAGAGACATTCTGCAAAGCCACCTTTCATTATCAGTTGTTTAGCTGCATCACTTGTAGAGATTACGAGGGTGTGATGCTCTTTCTTTACTTTTTCTTCTTTTGGGATTTAGCTGCACTTGTAGAGATAAGGCTTTTTTAATCTGTTGTTTATGAGTGATTTATGCGTTTTGGCTGTAGATGCCATTTTCTTGCTTTCTCCTCCTTCTCACCCTAACTTTGCAACATCGATTTTGAGAAACAGAAGTATAACTGTTTGAGGCCTCACAGTGAAATTTTCCTGATTTCTTGGATGAGATAAGAGCTTCTTGATATACATATTATTATTAACGATTAAAAATTCAAAGATTATGGCTTTAAATTATGAAGTGAAAAAAAGAGTGTTCGGTTTTGATAAGACAAAAACGGAAAAGTATGTGGCTCAATTGAAAACACTGGGCATGGTGGGATTTGGAGACTTATGCGACGAGGTCACCAAGGTAGGTATGGCGCCGCGTGGTGTGGTGAAAATGGTGTTGGACGGGCTGATAGATACGCTGAATATGAATATTAACAAGGGCTTCTCGGTGCAATTGGGAGATTTCGGCTGTTTCCGTCCGGGACTTAATGCAAAAAGTCAGGATAAGGAGGAAGATGTGAAGTCGGATACGGTTTACCGCCGGAAGATAATTTTCACTCCGGGCCAGCAATTCAAGGAGATGCTGACACGTGCCAGCGTGACGAGAGCCGGGTGGGATAACTCGGAGGTCGTTTCAGGAGGAGGTTCTAATCCCGGTACTGGTGGAAATGGGGAAGAGGAAGAAGATCCGCTGGGATAATATGTTTTCGAATTTCCTAAGGTAAATATCAGCAAATGAGTGGGATATGAACTTTTCTCAGGAAAGGTTCATATCTTTCCTCCAAACACTTTTCGCACACTGGTACGCTGGATTAAACGCAACCGGAAACTGTATGCGGATCCGCTCCTTATGACATCTTTCTTATAATGCGAATGCAAAATTTGTAGTAGTATAAAAATCTACTGTTTCGTTTATTATAATATCTATGGGTGTATAATTGTAGACTTCGGGTTTCTTATTGTAGATTAAATATTCCAAGATGGCTTTGATGGCCATATATCCTTGATATTCCGGACGCTCGGCTATCAGGTGGGAGATATATCCTTCTTTCAGGGCATTAACATTCCGGGTATTTATATCAAACCCTATCAGTTTGACGTTTTTGATGTTATTGCGTTTCATGAAATCGGATATGATATATGCACAAGTATTGAATACTACAGCTCCGCCGATATTAGGGTGGGTACGGAAAAAATCGGTTAGCATTTCTTCATTTTGTTTTGCATCGGTACGGTTGTATTGTGCATATACGATATTTATATTCAGCGAATTTTCTTTTAAATAAGAGAAAAAACCATGTTGGCACACAACAGATTGGATAGATGTTTCATCGCCTATTCGTTTGGCCTGAAATAAAGCGATTTCCTTATTGGGCTCCATGATAGATGTCAGTAGCTTAGCCTGTGTCCTGCCTGCTTGAAAGGCATGGAGGCAAAGGTTGCCAATGGCTCTGTATTGTTTACCGGAGTGTCTACAAACACGTATGGAATGTCTTTCATATAAAGCTGGTTGGCAAATAATACATCTCGTCATAGAATGCCGGACCTATGATTACTGCGTCTTTTCTTAGGGCAAGTGCTTCTTTGAACACCTTTTGACATGAGAAAACATCAAACTGATCGTAGTATAAGTAACGGATCTTCAGTTTGGTATTGGCAAAATGGCTTAACGCTTTTTCGATGCCGGTCTCTATTTGTTCCCAATATTCTCCGGGGGCATGTTGGGGGAATATAACTAATAGACGTATTTGACGTTCGTTTTTAGGAGTTATTGAATGGATTTTACACACATAATTAATTTGTTGTAACGTCTTCCACTTTTTTGCGGCTTTCCGGTGATACGCCGCCTCTATTGTGAAGTATACGATCTACTGTTCCTGATGACACGCCTGCAATTGCTGCGATGTCGCTGATTCTATATTTTACTTTTTCTCCCATCGTAGTTCCGTTCTGTTTTATTGATTTTAGTTGCAAATATACTAAAAGATATAATAGACTGATAAATGCACGAATAAATAATAAACATAAAATGGAAAAATGTCTTTTTGCACGATTGCACGAATAAAAACACTATATTTTTTCTTGTAATGCTGAAAATGTGTTTTATAACAGTGTGTAGAATGTTATTAATATCAAAAGAAGCAGGATATTTGTATTGCAAAAGCGGAGATATGTTTCTGTTTGTGGAAATAATCAGTACTGATAAGAAAGAGAAATTTTAAAATACACAATAACACGAATTAGAAAATGAGCTGTGTAAATATGAAAAATATAATTAAAAAGATAGCATTGTTTTGGGCGACTATTGCACCGGGTATCTTTCTCGTAGGATATAATATCGGGACAGGTAGTATTACAACGATGGCTTCTGCCGGGGCAAGTTATGGAATGACGCTGACATGGGCATTGGCTCTTTCTTGCTTGTTTACGTATGTCTTAATAATTGCTTTTTCGCGTTATACTATAATTACAGGAAAAACTGCATTATTTAGTTTTAAGAATAACTTTGGTAGAGGAGTTACCATCTTTATTTTATTTTCTTTATTAATAAGCGAAATTGTATCCTGTATGGGAGTTATGGGGGTAGTGGCGCAAGTAATCCAAGAGTGGTCTCGTCCTATCACTCATGATGGCGAAGGGTTCAATATGATAGTAGTGGCAGGTGTTATCTGCATACTATTATATTATATATTTTGGCAGGGAAAGCAAGCTCTTTTTGAGAAGATACTTAGCCTGTTTGTTTTTGTTATGGGAGTTTGTTTTCTTGCTACCATGTTTATTGTAATGCCCGAACCTGCCAGTATATTGAAAGGACTTGTTCCTACTCTTCCCAATCATCCGAATGCTTTTTTAATTGTGGCAGGAATGGTAGGTACTACTATGGGGGGCGTCCTTTATGTGGTTCGTTCCATCTTGATTAGTGAGAAAGGCTGGCATATAGAAGATATGAAATTACAGAAACGTGATGCTGCTGTATCAGTGAGTATAATGTTTCTGTTGAGCTTTGCTGTAATGGCGTGTGCTGCCGGAACAATGTTCACGAAGGGGCTTACTGTGGATAATGCAATAGATATGGTGAAACTGATGGAACCATTGGCCGGACAACTGGCTGTGTCTATGTTTGTGGCAGGAATTGTGTGCGCAGGTGTTTCCTCTTTATTTCCTATTATAGTATTAGGGCCATGGCTCATCAGCGATTTCTTAGGTATAGATAGAGATTTGACTAAGCGTTGGGCCAGGGTTATGGCATTAGCAACTACTTTATGTGGGCTTGTGGTGCCGGTTTTTGGCGGTAGTCCGGTTTTTGTGATGATCTTCTCTCAATCTTTGGCGATTATATCTACTCCCCTTGTCATTGCATTGATGATTATTTTGTTGAATAAGAAACTTTTAATGGGAAAACATAGGGCTACAATAAAAGACAATGTTCTGTATGGCATAACTTTGTTGTTTGCACTCATTGTTGCCATTGTAGCTATTCTGGGAATTATTAATTATTAAAATATAGTATAAACATGAGAAACGTTTTTGACAGACACATAACTTGTGCATTTCTTTATAGTATTACAAGATATGGCTATCCGCCTGATGCAGAACATATGGTTACATATGTACATGAAATGGCCGATCTTGGTTTTCAATCTATCGAACTGGAAGGGATAGGGGAAGCACATCTGAAGACAGTTTACAAACATCGGAAAGAGATAAAACAGGCATTGGAAGACCGGGGGGTGGCGTTACCTGTGTTTTGTACCGTACTTCCGGGGATAGCTTCCCCACAGGGAGAAATTGCACAAAAGAGTTTGGATTTATTTAAAACAGGCTGTGAACTCGGAGCTTATTTCGGAGCCAGAGGGGTATTGGATAACGGCCCTCTTGTTCCTTATGAATTTCCGGCAGATATGCCTATTCACCGGCATTATTCACCGGACGTACTTCGTAATGTGCGTTTGCCGCAAAGACTGTCGTGGAAAGTATATTGGGACAATTTGCTGTCTCGGATGGATACAGCTTGCAAATTTGCGGCAGATTATGGGTTGAACTATTATATGCATCCCTGTGTGGGCTCTTTGACGGATACAACGAATGGTTATCTGTTGCTGAAAGAAGAATTGGGATGGGAAAATCTAAAGTTCAATTTTGATACATCGAATCTGTATTATATGCATGAAAATCTGTCTTTAGGTTTGCTTAAGCTGGGAAAGGATTTGGACTATATACATATCTCTGATAGTTATGGGCAACGCATAGAGCATCAGGCCGCAGGCAATGGAACGATAGATTGGGATTTGTTTTTCGGGACTTTGAAACAAATAGGTTTTTCCGGAGAACTTTCAATTGATGTGGGTGGTGATGAAAGCCATGTTGCCGATATTGATGAGGCTTATTTACAAACCGCTCGCTTTTTAGAAGAAAAAATAGCTGCTTATGAAATTTATTAAATGTTTGTTGGTTTTGGGACTGTTTGCAGTAAATGTTTCTGCAATGGATTATTCGGTGTCTGACTTCGGAGCGAGGGGAGATGGAAAAACTGTTAATACGAGAGCAATCCAGCGTGTTATAGATTTATGTGCGGAAAAAGGTGGAAAGGTGATTATTCCGCAAGGTGAGTTTGTAACAGGCACTCTTTTCTTGAAGAGTAATGTAACTCTTCGTTTAGAAAGAGGTGCACATTTATTGGGCTCTACAAATTTGGCGGATTATCCGAAAAAAACTGTTGGTTTCCGTTTTTGGGGAGATACATGGACGTATCAGTCTTTAATAATTGCCCATGACATAGAGAATGTTACGATAGAAGGGATGGTACAATTGATGGACGTGGCGGTTCATTTCCGGTGCAGTCCAAAAAGAAACCGGATAAGTATAGAGACCGCCTTATCTTTTGTGGTTTGCCAATAGTAGGAATATCAATATAACTGGAATAGAGCTCCGGAATTCCGCCATGTGGATGCAGTCTTATATTCGTTGTGACCAGTTGAAGATTGATGGTGTGAGAATCTTCAATCACTCCAACCTGAATAATGATATGATGGATATTGATGGTTGTAGGGATGTAATTATAACACGTGTGACAGGAGATTCGGATGATGATGGAATAACTTTTAAAAGTACTTGTGACAGGATGAGCGAAAATATAATCGTTTCGGATTGTCTATTAAGCAGCCATTGTAATGCCCTGAAATTTGGGACAGAGACGACCGCCGGATTCAAAAATGTGGCTATTAGCAACTGCGTAATTCGTAGATCGTCGGCTTCTACGGTGAATTCTGGGGCTGCAGAAGGAATTTCGTATATCGCTTGAAATTGTTGACGGTGGAACTATGGAAAATATAACTATCCAGAATGTTGCCATAGATGGCCAGCGGGTTCCTTTATTTCTTCGTTTGGGCAATCGTGCACGTAAGCATTATGCGGAGGCGCCTACCCCCTCTGTTGGTGCGATGAAGAATATTTTGATTTCCAATATAACTGCCGTAGCAACTGCTCCGATAGGATGCTCGGTTATGGGAATACCGGAAGGGAAGATTGAAGGGCTTACCATCTGTAATAGCCGTTTTGTCTGTACAGGTGGTGAATCGGAAGAACTGGCAGATAAAAAAGTTGAGGAGCTTGAGACCCTTTACCCGGAGTCTACTATGTTTGGCACACTGCCTGCGTATGGAATGTATGTGCGGCATGCCAGGAATATACAGTTATATGGTCTTTCTTTCGAACTGTTGAAAGAGGATGGCAGGCCGGCTATCATTTGTGATGATGTGGATAATGCGGATATACAGCAGATTATGAACTTACGGAGAAAAAGGCGGGAAAAAATCGTAAATAAATAATAGGTAATTAAAAATATAATATATATGAA
>ENA-OQLB01000077-OQLB01000077.1-human-gut-metagenome-genome-assembly--contig:-NODE-77-length-54484-cov-4.375131_pt1 | contig 54484 bp, 62 predicted proteins | sample MGYA00242656_ERZ504813 | MGnify/ENA primary metagenome ERZ504813 (study PRJEB26092, sample SAMD00036388) | human gut metagenome | host: Homo sapiens | study: EMG produced TPA metagenomics assembly of... | reverse complement strand
TTATAAAAAAGAGATCATGTGTCGCAACCGTACGGACACGTCTGCACTTAGCGAGTGGATGGTCGTTAGACCATTCAGGAGCTTAGTACAGCTACGTGGGAGTCCGAACGCGAGTGGGTTGCAGGCACATGATCTCTTTTTATAATATTCCACCAATAATTTCCGTCATTCAAACTACAAATCACAATTTATCCCCCTGCCAAACATCCTTCACCTTCATCTCATGCACAATCCTATTCAAAACTTTCCGCTTATAAACACTCCACTCAGGAGCAATCAACAAATCTCTCGGTCCATCTCCAGTTAATCGATGAATCACGATCTCAGGACTCAGATTCTCAATACATTTCAAAATCAGATCAACATAAGACTCCAAAGTAAACACATCAAAGGGATGGTCCTCATAATGATCAGCCAGATCCGTATTCTTCAAAATATGCAGCATAGAAAATTTAACCCCATGAATCGGAAGGTGATTCAGATAACGAACTGACTCAAGCATCATATCATCCGTTTCACCAGGAAGCCCAAGAATCAGGTGAACAACAGTCAATACACCGATTTTATGAAGATTCATAACTGCTTCATCAAAACAAGACAAAGGGTACCCACGCCGGATAAAAGAAGCGGTCTCTTCATGAATCGTCTGCAGACCAAGTTCCACAAACACAGGTTTGATCTTATTTAATTGATTTAAAAGTTCCAAAACCTCGGCAGGCAAGCAATCCGGTCTGGTACCGATCGCAAGAGCAACGATTCGCGGATTATTGACCGCTTCCATATATAAAGCTTCCAGTTTTTCAATCGGACCATAAGTATTCGTAAAAGCCTGAAAATAAGCAATATACTTCCCATTCTCAATCTTTCTAGAAACCATCTCAATTCCAGCGGTGATCTGATCTGTCACAGACAAAGCAGCTGAAGAAGCAAAATCCCCGGAACCGCCCTCACTGCAAAAGATACAACCACCAGTTCCAAGTGTTCCATCTCTGTTTGGACAGGTAAAACCACCATCTAAGGATACTTTATAAATTTTCTCACCAAAATAATTCTTTAAAAAACTATCAAACGAATAATAACGTTTTCCATGCCAATTCATATGATCATAACTCCTAACTACAAGTTTGTTATCTACAAGATAGCACGAAAAATGTGGAAATTCCAGTGTTTTCAAGTCACAAAATGTTCATAACATTAACATGTACTGTTCATAAAACTACCATGAGATGTTCAAAAAGATTTTCTACAATAACAAACAGAAAATCAAAAACAGCATATGAATTGGAGGCATATATGGAAAAGAAAAATATGATATCAAAAATAAAGAATCATAAACTATGTTGTATTGTGATCATTTTAGCATTACTTGGTGGCGGAGGATTTGGAATTTATAAATTCTTCTTCCAGAAAAAGCAGCCACAAAAAACGGTACAGACACAGAAAGCAACAACAGGAACGATTGAAAAGACAGTAGAAGGAAGTGGTTCTGTAAAAGCAATAACGCAAAATGTCACATTTTCCAGTGATGTCACCGTACAGTCAGTTCTTAAAAAAGACGGAGCGGCAGTCAAAAAAGGAGATGTGATCGCTAAGCTTACAAGTTCTGATCTGGAAGATTCAATCACACAGTTAGAAAGCCAGATTGAAACTCTAGAAGATACGATTGAAGGTAGTGATTCATCCGATGATGATTATGCAAGTAATGTACGAAAATATAAAGATCTGACAATGAAGTTATCAACCTTGAAAACAGAAAGAAGTAACCTGACAGTTACATCAAAATATAATGGAATCGTAAGTGGCACGATCACAAAAGGAAAAACGATCAGTAAAGGCCAGAGTGTATGCAAAGTACTGAAAACAAGCAGTTATAAAGTAACGATCAATGTTGATGAATTAGATATCAAAAGTGTCAAGAAAGGCCAGAGTGTTACAGTAACAGCAGATGCAGTGGAAGATAAGACATTTACAGGGAAAGTAACAAAAGTATCGAAAGTTGGATCAACAAGTGATGGAGTTGCGACATATCCAGTCACGATCCAGTTAAGTAATGCAGCTGACCTTTTGCCATCCATGAGTGTCACAGCAACGATCACAACAGCCAAAGCAGAAAATGCGGTCTTAGTCCCAGTATCAGCAATCCAGACAAAAGACGGGGAAAGTTATGTAACAGTAGTAACGGATGACAATGAAAATGGAACACAGACCAAAGTAGAGACAGGGATCATCAATGATACTTATGCACAGATCACATCAGGAGTCAGCGAAGGAGATCAGGTTAAGACCATCACAAGAAGCAGTAGCAGCTCTGATGAAAAATCCGATATGAAAGGTGGAATGGATGCACCATCTGGTGGTGGAATGCAAGGTGGAAATAAGCAAGGCGGTGGAATGTCATCTGGTGGAAAACAGTAGGAGGTGATCATTATGATATCCGTAAAAAATCTAAAGAAAACTTATTTTCTTGGTGGAGAAGAAGTTCATGCATTGGATGATGTGTCACTTTCGATCAAAGAGCACGAATTTGTGGCAATCATCGGGCAGTCAGGAAGCGGAAAATCAACATTTATGAATATGCTTGGATGCCTTGACCGCCCGGATTCTGGAGAAATAACACTGGATGGAACAGATATTTTAAAATGTAAAGAAAAAGAATTATCAGTGATCCGCAATAAAAAGATTGGATTTATCTTTCAACAGTTCCATCTGCTACCAAAACTCTCCGCACTGGAGAATGTAGAACTTCCGCTGATCTATCAGGGAATGCCGACAAAGAAGCGAAGAGAAAAAGCAGTAAAGGCATTAAAAGCAGTTGGTTTGGAAAAACGAATGAACCACAAACCTAATCAGCTTTCCGGAGGACAGCAGCAAAGGGTCGCGATCGCAAGAGCGTTAGTCGGAGAGCCATCCCTGATCCTTGCCGACGAACCGACAGGAAATTTAGATTCCAGATCAGGAAAAGAGATCATGATGTTGCTGCATAACCTTTATGAAGAAGGAAATACGATCGTATTGATCACACATGACAACAATGTGGCAATGGAAGCACCGCGACAGGTACAAATCAGCGATGGAAAGATCATAAAAGATTCAGGAGGTGAGGCAGAATATGAAGATCACACAAGCAATTAAAATGGCATTTGCTTCTATATGTTCAACAAAATTAAGATCATTCTTAACCATGCTTGGAATCATTATCGGTGTGATGAGCGTTACAGTTCTTGTATCGATTGTACAAAGTACGACAAATAACGTCAGTGACACATTATCACAATTAGGCGGCAATGTGATCTCAGCAACGGTAACAAGCAGAAGAAGCAATAAGATCACAACCAGTGACATTAAAAGCCTTGAAAATAACCCAGCAATCGAGAGTGTATCACCGATCATTTCAGGAAGCTCTACAGCAAAAGCATCTGGAAATTCATCCAGTGTAACATTAAAAGGAATTACAGAGGAATACGAAGATATTCAAAATATCAGTGTACAAAAAGGACGTTATATCTTAGATGTAGATAATGATAACCGGCTGCAAGTCTGCCTCATTGGAGTCACAGCAGCCAAAGACTTATTTGGACATACCGATGTAGAAGGAGAAACAATCCGAATCTCAGGAAGAAACTTCAAGATCATAGGAGTCTTAGAAGAAGATGGATCATCTCAGAGAGACTCCAACGATCAGTAATCTATACTCCATTTACAACAGCACAAAGGATCATGCAAAACAGCACGATCAGCAGTTTTATGTATCTGCAACAAATGAAGGAATGCTTAACATGGCAGAAAGTGCAGTAGATAGCTTCCTGTTAGAAAAAACAGGAGATGAAGATTCCTATACGATCACAAATCAGTCTGATATCGCAGACAGCGTCAGCGACGTTACAAACTCCATGACATATATGATCGGAGGAATCGCAGGAATCTCACTTCTGGTAGGTGGGATCGGAATCATGAACATCATGCTTGTGTCCGTTACAGAACGAACAAAAGAGATCGGAATCCGAAAAGCCATCGGGGCGAAGAAGAAAGATATCCTGGCTCAATTTATGATCGAGTCAACCGTTCTGTCCTGTATGGGAGGTGTGATCGGAATCGCATTAAGTGCAGCAACCATTTTTGGAATGAATCAGTTAATGTCAGCAGATTATACGATATCAGCAGGAATTAGTCTGATCGCATTAGCATTTTCAGCGATACTTGGAATCGTGTTTGGATTATATCCTGCTAATAAGGCAGCGAATTTAAAACCAATCGAAGCGTTGAATTTATAAAATACTTTGAAGCCTCTTGCGTAATGTATTATAATATATACATTACACAGGAGGCAAAATCATATGAAAAAGCGATCAAAAGAAATATTAGATTTGTTAGGCCGAAGAGAAAATGATCACACGATTTCAACACTAGCAGCAAAATTTGAGGTTTCAGAACGCACGATTCGTAATGATATTAAAGATATCAATGACTACCTCAAAGAACAAGAGATCAAACCGATCCGTTTTGGAAGTAACGGCTTAATCGTGATGGAAGAAGATATAAGTCAGGCGAGAGAGACAACACAGCAGGAAGATTTTTATACATACAAACTATCAAAAGAAGAACGAAGAATGCTTGCAGCAGCAATTTTGATCAATACGAAAGATCATATTACATTATCACAAATCGCAGATATATTATATGTAAGCCGTGCTACGATCATTAATGATCTGGATGAAGTCAAAAGAATGTTGGAATCAGGAAAATTAAAAGTAATCTCACATTCAAATAAAGGATTAAGACTTGAAGGATTAGAAGGAGATAAACGTTTATTCTTATTAAGATTAATGTCTGTAGGTTCTAATGGAATTAAAGAAAATTCAACAATCCGGAGTTTTTTTAAAGGTCTGAATATGGAAATTAAGATGAGTGAAGATGAACGAAGGAATCTTCAAAAGATCATCAATGAACAGGAACATGCCTATGGAAGATTTATGACGGATGATTCTTTTGACTATTTACTTCAATATCTGATGCTTTCCATTGAAAGAATTCGCAATGGAAATGTAATGACAGAACCAATTGAAGGGAACAAAAGCAAATATGCAATGGCGAAAGATATTCAAAAATACATCTGTCAGTATTGGGATTTAGAAGATGCCAAAGGCGAAGTGGATTTCTTATGTGGTGTGCTGGATAGTATGAGCTATGTAAAAAGACAGCGAAGAGAACAAAAGATTATAGGACTTCAACTGGTTACAAGAAAATTTATTGAACATATTTCAAAAGATCTTGGTGTAAACTTAAATAGAGATTTTGCGTTTTATGAGAATCTGACAGATCATTTAGAATCTATCATTATGCGTTCCTTTAATGTAACACAGAGGGATGATTTTCTAAAACAATATGTGGAAAAGAATCCTAAGGTCTTAGAAGTTGTTCAAAAGTATAAAGATATGCTAAGTAATTTTATGGATCGAGAGATATCTGAGATTGAGATTGACTATATTGTAATTCATATTTGTGCAGCGCTAGAGCGCAGAAAGAAAAAAGAAGTGGAATTCCGTGTGCTGATCGTATGTGGCGGAGGAATCGGAACTTCGCAGCTGCTTCTTGCCAAGATGAGGAATCGTTTTGATTTTCATGTGGTAGATGTAGTTTCAGCACATTTACTGGATAATGAGAAGTATCAGAATATTGATCTCGTGATATCAACAATTCCATTAAGAGACTATGAAGGGGAATACATTCTTGTATCTCCGGTATTTTCTGATGAAGATTATTTAAGAGTAAATGGAAAGATTGAAGAGATTCAGGAAAAACATAAGATTGAACCAATTCCGATTCAGGAAAGAGTTGCATTGCCACAAAAAGATGCACAGAAATTGATCGATGAATTAAGTCAGATTATCAAAGATCCTTCATTGATGAATCAAGTAACAAGAAAAGTACAGGAATTCTTTGGGATTGAAGTAGAGATACAGGAACCATTTTTATGTGAATTATTAACAGCAGCCGATATTCAGCTAGACATAGAATGTAGTGATTGGAGAGATGCGATTATCAGATCAGCACAGCCATTATTAGATCAAGGCAAGATAGAAGATAAATATATTGATGCCATGATCGACAATGTAAAGGAGAATGGTGCCTACATTATAATCTCTCCAGAATTTGCATTACCACATGAAGGATTTGACAGAGGATGCAATGAAGTTGGAATGAACTTGATCCGCTTAAAAGAACCTGTTACGATCGAAGATATTGACGGAGAGATCGCTAAGGTAAGATTTTTCTGCTGCATGAGCACAGAAGATCATAAAAAGCATATGAAAGCCTTCTTTCATTTGGTCAATATGCTGACAAATCGTGGGTTTAAGGAAGAACTTGCAGCAGCGAAGACACCAGAAGAGGCCGCAGATACGATAAGGAAATACGAGATACGTATCAAATAATAAGATACATTGTTATAGAAGAAAGTAAAGCAGGTTGAAAACCTTTCACAGATTTTTGAAAAGTTTTCAATCTGTTTATATTTTGCAAAAATCAAGGAAAGTCTTTTGACTGTTTTTTTTCTTTGCAACCATAATATAATAAAACCATCGAAAGGACGTCACTTCAAAGTAACAAAAAATAGAGTAGAAAAGAGAAAAAAGGAGGAGTCACAAAAATGGTTTGGGAAAAGCTGAAGGAAGAACTGATCATACCGGGACTCGAAGCAAAATCAAGCGATGACATTTTTGAAGCACTCGGAGGAAAACTTGTAAAACAAGGGTATTGCAAAGAAGTTATGTGCAGGCTTTAAAAGATCGTGAAGCTGAATTTCCAACAGGAATCAATACAGGAGAAAAAGGAGTCGCAATTCCACATACAGACGTAAGCCATGTAAACAAAAAAGGAATTGCAATCGCAACATTAAAACAACCAGTCGAATTTGTAGAGATGGGAACGGATGATGAATATGTAAATGCACAAGTCATTTTCATGCTGGCAGTTGATGAGAAAGGACATCTTGAATTATTACAGGCAATCTTGGCAGTCCTTCAGGATCAGGAAGTATTAAAGAAATTAATCAAAGCAAAAGACGCAAAAGAAATCATCGAAATCATCAAAGAAAAGGAGAATATATAATTATGAAGAAGAAGTAATCGTAGCATGTGGAGGAGCAGTCGCAACATCAACAATCGCAGCAAACGCAATCGTAGAATTAGCAAAAGAAAATAACATTGATATCGAAATCGCACAGGTAAGAATTTCAGAGATCGCATCTAATCTTCCAGCAGATCTGATCGTGACAACATCAAAGGTAAAAAGAGACTTTGGAGTACCTCTTATTACAGGAATGCCATTTGTATCAGGATTAGGTGTAGATAAGACAAAAGCTAAGATTCTTGAAGTATTAAATAAGTAAGATGAAAGAAAAGACTAGACGTAAGAGACCATTTTAAAAAGACATAAGAAATGAATATAAAATTTATTTGAAACGTTTATTTTAAAATGGTTTTTTTATAAAGGTATATGTAAAAATATAGAATAAAATCAAAAAAAGGGAGAGACAAACATGGGAATTTTTGGAGATATGATCAATTACATCATTGATATGGGAGCGTCCGCAATGCTTCCACTTGTAATTGCGATCTTAAGTATTATCGTAGGAGTAAAAATTGGTAAAGCGGTTCGTGCAGGTTTGATGGTTGGTGTGGGTTTTGTAGGATTAGGACTGATCGTAGACATGATGAACGCAAACCTTGGACCAGCTGCACAGCAGATGTCTAAAAACTTTGGATTAAGCATGAGTGTTGTAGACCTTGGATGGCCAGGAATGTCCCCAATCACATGGGCATCAAGTATCGCAACTGTTGCGATTCCAGTCGCGATCTTAGTCAACATTATCATGTTAGTATTAAAACTTACAAAAACAGTTAATATTGATATTTGGAATATCTGGCATATGACATTTACAGGAGCGATCGCATATGCAGTCACAGGAAACTTTGCGATCGGTATTGGTGGAGTTGTTGTTCATGCTATCATTGCTTATAAATTTGGTGATCTTTATGCGCCATTAATGGAAGATTACTTTGAATTAGACGGAATCACTGTACCTCATGGAACAGGAACATGGATGGCACCATTTGCATTTGCAATTGATGCAATTATTGAGAAGATTCCTGGATTAAATAAAATTGATTTTTCAATCGATAATTTACAGGAAAAAGTTGGAGTATTAGCAGAGCCTATCGTTATCGGTGGTATCCTTGGTGCAATCGTAGGAGCCTTAGCTGGATATGATTTCTCAGCAGCATTCCAGTTAGGTATCAAGATGTCAGCCGTTATGGTATTAATGCCTAAGATCACAAAATGTATCATGGACGGATTAATGCCATTATCAGAAAGAATGAAAGAAATCTTAACAAAGAAATCTCAGTCTGGAGAAGCTGAATTTTATATCGGACTTGACCCAGCAATCATCCTTGGAGATTCAGAAGTCGTAACAGTTGGACTGATCTTCATTCCATTAACAATCTTGATCGCGATCATCGTGCCAGGAAATACAATCCTTCCATTTGGTGATTTAGCAACAATCGGATTCTTCATTGGTATCGCAGTAGCAGTACATAGAGGAAATTTATTCAGATCATTGATTTCAGGATGTGTGATCATGTTCACAACCATCTGGATCGCAAGTCAGGCAATCCCTTGGACAACAGCATTAGCGAAATCTGTAAACCTAACAAACGGAGCTTCACAGGTAGCAGCACTTGATCAGGGTGGAAGTCCAATCACATATCTGTATACACAGATCGTGACACAGCAGAACATCAAAGGACTGGTAATTATCGGAATCATTTATGTGATTTGCATGATCTTTACAGTTCGTGGATCTAAACAGAGAGCAGCAGCTTTAAAAGAAAGCGAATATTAAAAACAAGCAAACAATGATATAAAAGTGTAAATATATGAACGGGCGGACTTAAAAAAGTCTGCCCCGAACTTTAGAGGAGGAAAAAGAGATGCCTTTAGTTACAACAAAACAGATGTTATTAGATGCCCAGGCAGGAAATTATGCAGTTGGGGCTTTCAATGTAGAGAATATGGAAATGGTCATGGCGGTTATGGAAGCAGCAGAGGAGTTAAAATCTCCAGTTATCATGCAGACAACACCATCTACAGTTAAATATGCAGGATTAGATTTCTTCCTAGCAAATGTAAAAGCAGCAGCAGAAAGAGCAAGCGTGCCAGTAGCCATGCATTTAGACCATGGAAGCAGTTTTGAATTAGCAATGCAGGCATACAGAACAGGATACACATCTATCATGATCGATGGATCTCACGGAAGTTTTGAAGAAAATGTTGCAGTATCCAAAGCAGTTGCAGATGCATGTGCACCATCAGGAATTCCAGTTGAAGCAGAACTTGGTAAAGTTGGAGGAAAAGAAGATGACTTAGATGGTGGAGATGACAACCCATATACAGATCCAGCACAGGCTGTCGAATTTGTAAAACAAACAGGAGTTACATCCTTAGCTGTGGCAATCGGAACAGCGCACGGTGTATACAAAGGAGAACCAAAACTTGACTTAGATCGATTATCAGAAATTCGTAAAGTTGTTGATATTCCATTAGTATTACACGGAACAAGCGGTGTACCAGATGCAACCGTTACAGAGTGTGTAAATCGAGGAATCTGTAAAGTAAATTATGCAACAGATTTAAGAATTGCATTTACAAACGGAGTTGAAAAAGTATTTGAAGAAAATCCAGATGTCATTGACCCTAAGAAATACAATGCAGCAGGAAAAGAATGTGTCAAAGAATACGTTATGTCCAAAATGAAAGTATGCAAGAGTGTAGGAAAAGCAAACTAATACATCAGGAAGGAGAATAAGCATGAAAGCAGGAGTTGTACACGCAAAAAATGATATTCGTTATGAAGAAATTGAAAAACCACAGCCAAAGAAAGGGCAGGTTTTAATTAAAGTAAAATATACAGGAATCTGTGGATCAGACGTACCACGAGTAAACGGAGATGCATGTCATTTCTTCCCTAATGTATTAGGACATGAATTTTCAGGTACGATTGAAGAAGTTGGAGAAGGAGTTACAACACTAAAAAAAGGTGATCGTGTTGCCGGGGTTCCATTGGTACCATGTATGGAATGTGAAGATTGTCAGAAAGGAAATTATTCTTTGTGTAAGCATTACAGCTTTATTGGATCTAGAGAATTTGGAAGTTTTGCGGAATATGTAACAGTTCCAGAAAAGAATGCAGTCAAATTCGAAGATGAAGTAAGCTTCGAACAAGGGGCATTCTTTGAACCAGCAACTGTCGCACTTCATGGATTAAACAGAGTGGATTATCATGCAGGAGAATGCGTTGCGATTCTTGGTGGGGGAACCATCGGATTATTCACAGCACAATGGGCAAAGATTTTTGGAGCAAAGAAAGTTGTTGTATTTGATATTAGTCCAGAAAGACTTGAATTAGCGAAAAAATTAGGGGTAGATGAAGGAATTAACACTTTAGACGAAGACTTTATGAATCAGGCAATGGCAGTAACAGATGGAAAAGGATTCGGGTATATTTATGAAACAGCTGGAGTGACTACAACAATGAAATATGCATTCGAATTGGCTGCAAATAAAGCTAGTGTATGCTTTATCGGAACACCGACAAGAGAATTAAACTTTTCCGTAAAAGAATGGGAAAACATCAATCGAAAAGAATTTACATTAACAGGTTCATGGATGTCATATAGTGCTCCATTTCCAGGAAAAGAATGGATCTTAACAGCACATTATTTCAAGACAGGACAGTTAAAATTTGAAGATTCTTTAATCTTTAAGAAGATACCATTAAGCAGGATTGATGAAGCATTCGAAATGTACAAAACACCAGGAACTGTAAAAGGTAAGATTTTAATTGACAGTGAGGCATAATTATGATTACAACGGTAACATTAAATGTATCTGTAGATAAAGCATACTATATCAAAGGCATTGTTGTACCAGGAACGGTTGCACGTGTCCAGAAATGTGTCAATTCTGCAGGCGGAAAAGGATTAAATGTATCAAGAATCATAGATTTTTGTGGAGAAGAAGTGTTAGCAACAGGATTTGCCGGAGGATTTAACGGAGCTTATGTGGAAGACATGTTAAAGAAAGATGGAATCCCAAGCAGATTTACAAAAACACAGTCAGAGACAAGAAGCTGCATCAACATTTTGGCAGAAGATGAGTCGTCTACAGAATACTTAGAACCTGGAGCACCAGTCAGTGAAGAAGAAATACAGCAGTTTTTAGAAGATTTTGACCGAATTGTTGACGAAAGCGATATCATCACAATATCAGGAAGCATACCAGCCGGGGTTCAAAAAGACATCTATGCAACATTAGTTAAAATGATCAAAAACAAGGGAAAGAAAGTCATTTTAGATACGAGTGGAGATTACTTAAAAGAAGGAATCAAAGCAGGACCAACAATGGTTAAGCCAAATGACGAAGAACTAGAAGCTTTACTTGGTATCAAGATCGAAAATAGATATCAGACGATCGATGCAGCCAAAGAAATGCGTGAGAAATACGGAATCGAATATGTTGTTGTATCTTTAGGTGGAGATGGAGCTTTAGTCGTATGTGAAGAAGGAATCTTCCATGGTAAACCACCGAAATTAAAAGCAGTCAATACCGTAGGATGTGGAGATTCTATGGTGGGAGCATTTGCAGTCGCATTCAAACAGGGAAAAGGGATTCAGGATGCCCTGACCTATGCGATCGCCGTATCCGCAGCCAATGCAATCAATCCAGAAACAGGACATATCCGCAAGGAAGATGTAGAAAACATCCTTCCACAGGTAGAGATCAAGAAATTATAATTTACAGGGGAAGATCAATATGGAATATACATTAAAAAATAAAAAACTCACCGTGGTCTTCGAATCCAAGGGAGCAACACTTCATTCCATCAAAGACAATGATGGAGTGGAATACCTCTGGGAAGGAAATCCAGAGTACTGGTCCGGACAGGCACCAGTTCTATTTCCAATTTGTGGAAGCATCAGAGATGATAAAGCACAGATTGGAAATAGAAAACAGACAAACATGCCAAGACATGGTGTCGTAAGAAAAAAAGAATTCAAGTGTGTTGAGCAGACAGAAAACAGCATCTTATTCGAGATTGAAAGCAACGAAGAAATGCTTGCTCAGTATCCATATGAATTCAAACTGGGAATCAACTATATCCTGGAAGGTAAGAAGATCACAACCAGATATATTATTGAAAATAAAGACAAAGAAATCATGCCATTTCAGATCGGAGGACACCCAGGATTCCACTGCCCACTCTATAAAGAGGAAAGTTACGAAGACTACGAATTAGTTTTTGAGCAAAAAGAAACCTGCACCGTTCCAACTCCAGTCACAGAAACTGGACTGATCGACATGGAACACAGAAGCGAATTCTTAAAAGACACAGACACATTACCATTAAAACATGATTTGTTCTCCGTAGACGCAGTCATCTTAGACCAGCTGAAATCCAGAGCAGTCACATTAAAGAGTAAAAAACATAACAAAGGAATCCGCATAGACTTTAACCAGTTCCCATATCTGATCCTATGGTCAACAGCCAAAGAAGCAGATTTCGTAGCGCTGGAACCATGGATCGGACTCTCAACCTGCAGCGATGAAGGTGATAAATTCGAAGAAAAACGAAATATCCAGTATGCACAGGCAGGGGAAGTGAAAGAATACGAATTTCACATCAATATATTATAGAAAATAAAAAACAGCAATATCGCATAATCTTAGTAGAAAAACCTCATTAAATCCATATACAATAAATTCCAAGATTCTACATAGGTTGGTGATGTTGCTGCTTTTTTGCAATTATTAATCAACTACATTCAAATCAAAATCTCAATCACAAAACTCAAAGTTTCATGTTCTCCAGGCTCCAAGAATCGCACCCCTCTTTTATGTTCAAACACATCATCCTCATCACTGCAGGTAGAAGTTCCACTCCAAGGTTCCAAAGCAACAAAAGGTCCATCATTTGCACTAGACCATACACCAGATAATCAAAATCAGGGAAAGTAACTAAGATACCATGACCGCTTTCCTTATGTTTTAATGCAACCGTGCGTGATTTCAACTGATCAAAGATCAAAGCATCCTTGTAAAATAAAGAATGTTTTACATGGATCACAGTTTCATGATCAAGAACAGGAATACGATCGTTGTTATTGATCAAACCATCATCTGTAAGCTGTGCACAGGCAGCAGTTTCCGGTTGTTCAAATTCCACGATATAATCTTCAAAATTCTCCCCTTCATACACTGGACAGTTAAATGCAGGATGACCGCCAATACAGTAAGGCATAACGATGTCCCCATGATTGATCACCTTATGACTGACTTTCACTCCATGATCCGTTAATTCATAGATCATCTGGAGTTCAAAATCATAAGGATACTGTTCTTTCGTAGAATCATCCGCTTTCAAAGAATAAACAGCACAAGTTTCAGAAGAAGAAACCAAAGTAAATTCTAATTTTCTTGCAAGACCATGACGGCCAAAAGAACAAGTCTTAGAATTACCGATGGTTGCAGTTCCATTTCTTAAACATCCAACGATCGGAAATAAGACAGGTGCCTGTCCGCTCCAGAAGTCAGGGTTTCCCTGCCAGAGATATTCCGTACCAGAAGCATCTTTGATAGAAGTCAGTTCCCCACCAAGAGATTTTAAAGTGACAGATACATTTTCATTGCGTAAGATTGTATTGCTCATGAGATATCCTCCTAGATTTAATATAGTATGATTATACCATGAATTAACATCGAAAAACACTTGTGTTTCTTGAGAAAAGCAATAGTTAAAAGCATATTTTTTATAAAGAATCAGTAGAAATTTAAGGAGTGGTGTGATAATATGACTAAGTATGCGTAGAAATGTAAAATAATAGATAAAAATAGAAAAGAGGAAAAAGATTATGGCAAACAGTATTGAGCAGGAGATCGGCCGCAGAAGAACCTTTGCGATCATTTCCCATCCGGATGCCGGTAAGACAACGTTGACTGAGAAGTTCCTTTTATATGGAGGAGCGATCAATACAGCGGGGTCTGTAAAAGGAAAGGCAAACTCCAAACATGCAGTATCTGACTGGATGGAGATTGAAAAAGAAAGAGGTATCTCTGTCACTTCTTCTGTATTACAGTTTGAATACGAAGGAAAATGTATCAATATCCTTGATACACCAGGACATGAGGATTTCTCAGAAGATACGTATCGTACACTGATGGCAGCGGATTGTGCCGTCATGGTGATCGATGCTTCCAAGGGTGTGGAGCCACAGACGATCAAGTTATTTAAGGTCTGTGTTATGAGACATATCCCGATCTTTACATTTATCAATAAGATGGACCGTGAAGCTAAGGATACTTTCGATCTGTTAGACGATATCGAGAAAGTCTTAGGGATCGAGACATGTCCGATCAACTGGCCGATCGGATGTGGAAAAGAATTTAAGGGTGTATACGAGCGTGCAATCAAGAAATATCTTACGATTCGAGCAGTCTCCACAGGTGGTGCAAAAGAAGCAAAAGAAACGATCATTTCAGCAGATGATGATAATGCAGCAGATCTGATCGGAGAAGATTTCTATGAGAATCTGATGGAAGAAATTGAATTGTTAGATGGTGCGGCAGCAGATCTTGATATGGAGAAAGTACATCAGGGAAAACTATCCCCAGTATTCTTTGGATCAGCACTTACAAACTTTGGTGTAGAACCATTCTTAGAGCATTTCCTGAAGATGACAAACAGACCACTTGCAAGAACATCCAAGGGAGAAGAAGTAGATCCTGTGGAAAATGGTTTTTCAGCGTTTGTCTTTAAGATTCAGGCAAATATGAACAAAAATCACCGTGACAGAATTGCATTTATGAGAATCTGTTCCGGTAAATTCGAAGCGAACATGGAAGTAAAACATGTACAGAGTAAGAAAAAGATGAGGCTTTCCCAGCCACAGCAGATCATGGCACAGGAACGTAAGATCGTAGAAGAGGCGTATGCAGGAGATATCATCGGAGTATTTGACCCGGGAATCTTCTCTATCGGAGACACTGTCTGCCTTCCAAAAGATGACTTTGAATATGAAGGAATCCCAACATTCGCACCAGAACATTTTGCAAGAGTCATCCAGTTAGATTCTATGAAGCGTAAGCAGTTTGTGAAAGGTGTAGAACAGATCGCACAGGAAGGTGCTATCCAGATCTTCCAGGAACATGAAGCAGGATTTGCAGAGATCATCGTCGGAGTTGTAGGAACACTTCAGTTTGATGTCTTAAAATACCGTCTGGAAAATGAATACAACTGCGAGATCCGTTTAGAACCATTGCCATATCAGGCAATCCGCTGGATCAAAGACCGCAACACGGATATGAACAAATTACGTGGTGTATCTGAAGTTAAGAAAGTCAAAGATATGCGAGGAAATCCACTGTTGTTATTTAAGAATGAATGGGGAATCCAGTTTGTACTTGATCGTAATGAGGGATTAGAGTTAGTTGAGTTCAGCAAAGAATAGTATAAATTATATTTCTTTTTGATAAGAAAAAGCATTGTAACTTGAGAATAAAGGTGGTATATTATATTAGTATATTTCTTAAGTTATCAAAAATAATATAAATATCAGACTTAGAAAAGAGATTGTTATGGCGTTGATAGATATTCATACACATATATTATATGGAGTTGATGATGGAGCAAAGGACATCAATGATTCAATGGGATTGTTGGATGAAGAACGGGAACAAGGCGTGGATCAGGTAATACTGACTCCGCATTACGGTCCGAAGTTTGGACATCCAGATACAGAAGTATTAAGAGAGAAGTTTGAGGCGATCAGAGAGAAGGCACACAAGTATTATCCAGAGATTCAGCTATACCTTGGGAGCGAATTATATTATCAGCAAGGGACAGTTTCAGATCTGAAACAAGGGAAAGCATTGACGATGAATGGGACCCGTTATGTTTTAGTGGAGTTTGCGACATCAGATGCCTATTCGCATATATATCGCGCGGTTCAGGATTTTGTATATGCAGGATATATTCCGATCCTTGCGCATGTAGAGCGATACAAAGCAGTTTTCGGACATGTAGACAAGATTGTCGAACTGATCGAAACAGGTGCATATATTCAGATAAATGCGGAAAGCCTGATCGGAGGAATTTTTGATAAACGAGCATCTTTTTGTAAGAAGATTATGAAAGAAGGACTGGTTCATTTCCTTGGAACGGATTGTCACGATTTTCGGACAAGAAGACCAAATATGAAATTGGCAGCAGAAGTTGTACGGAAGAAGCATGCGGACAGATTCTTTATGAGAATCCAAGGAGAATGCTTGAGGGGAAAAGTATTTAATTAAAGAAGGGATAAAAACATCTATGTACGAATTAGAGAATGATGATGAGATCGAGATTGATTTAAGGGAATTGTTTTTGGCATTGAAGAAGAAGATCGTTTGGATTTTGTTGACAGCAATCGTCTTTGCAGGTGCATCAGGATTGATCACGAAGTTTGCGATGACACCGATCTATTCTTCTACAGCACAGCTTTATGTTGTATCCAAAGGTGGACTTTCACAGCTTACAGATCTTACAATGGGGAGTCAGTTAACACAGGATTATATGGTAATTGTTAAGACAAGGCCAGTCCTTGAACAGGTGATCGCAGATCTGAAGCTTGATATGGATTATAAAGAATTAGAGAAGAAGATAACGGTAGAGAATCCATCTGATACACGTATCATGCAGATCACGATAACAGATAAGGATGCAGCACTTGCACAGAGCATCACACAGGATCTTGCAGAAGTAACAGCGAAGACAGTTGCAGAGAAGATGGATGTGAAATCACCAACGATCATCGAAAAGGCATATAAGGCAGATAAACCAGACAGCCCAAGTCTTAAGAAGAACGTATTGATCGGAGCAGTTCTTGGATTTATATTGATGGCAGCAGCCATTGTGATCCAGTATCTGATGAACGATACGATCCTGAAAGAAGAAGATATTGAGAAATATCTTGGAATTAATACTTTAGCGCAATTACCTTTGGTAAAGGGAACTACAAAGCGAACAAAGAAAGTAAAGAGGGCGAGGGAATAAGATGAAGAAATTAGTAATAGATCTTCCAGAGATCAATGATTATCGTATGGTAGAAGGATTAAACCAGCTAAAGACGAACTTAGCCTTCTGCGGAAAAGATATTAAAGTGATCACAATGACAAGCAGTGTTCCGAATGAAGGAAAGAGTTCTGTTTCTCTGAGCCTTTCAAGAACACTTGCAGAAAGTGGAAAGAAGATACTGATGGTGGATGCTGATTTAAGAAAATCAGTAATGGCAGCCAGATATCATATACAGGGAATCGATAAAGGATTAAGCCATTATCTGACAGGACAGGCAGAAGTGGAGGATATCATCTACGAGACAGAAGTTGAGGGACTTTGTATTACAGTAGCTGGTCCGCTGTCACCAGATCCAACAAGCATTTTGGATTCTGAGCAGTTTGAACAATTCATTGAGAATGTTAGGGATATGTTTGATTATGTGATCATTGATGCACCACCGCTAGGTGTTGTCATTGATGCTGTAATCATCGGTAAATATACAGATGGAGCAGTCATCGTGATCGAGCAGGGAATGATCAAACGTAAGATCGTTCAAGATGTCATCAAGCAGTTGAAGAGGGGCGAGGTTCGTATCCTTGGGGCTGTATTAAATAAAGTTGATGAGCGTATCGGTGCTTATGGTAATTATGAGTATAAATATTCATATTACGGTGAGTCAGATACGGGAAAAAATCACCCAAATACTTAATAAGGAGGAATGTAAGTATGAGTAACAAAATCATCAAGAAAGCAGCAGCTTGTGGATTATCCGCAGTTATGGCTTTCGGACTTGTCGCAGTAACAGAAGCACCAAAAACAGCTAATGTTAGTGCAGCAACAAAAAAGGTAAAGAAATTATCTTTTAAGAAGAAAGGGTATGTGATCAGTGCATCAGGACACTGGATGAATGCAAAGACACGCCTGAAATTCTCACCAAAAAGTGCTAAAACTTATAAGTTAAAGTACAAAACAAGCAACAAAAAGATTGCTACTATTTCTAAGAATGGTATCATCCGTGCAAAGAAAAAAGGTACAGTAACAATCACAGCAATTGCTAAAAACAACAAAAAAGCAAAGGCTACAACAAAGGTTACAGTTGGTAAAGTTGTTAAAACTTTAAAATTCAAAGAGGGAAAAAAGAAAACAGTAACAGCTGGAAAGAAATTCACTCTTCACCCAACTTACTCACCAAAGAAAGCTTCTACAAAAGCTGTAACATTCAAATCTAGCAACAAGAAAGTAGCTACAGTAACTTCTAAAGGTAAAGTAACTGCAAAGAAAGCTGGTAAAGTAACAATTACAGCAACATGTAAAGATGCAAAAGGTAAGAAAGCTAAATTTACAGTAACAGTAAAAGCAGCTCCAGCACCTGCAAAAGTTGTAACACCTGAAACTGTAAAACCAGTTGTAAAAGATAACACAGCTGAATATACAGGATTAGTTGCTAATGCTGACAAATACGTTTTAACTCGTGGAAAACAGAAGTTGAGATCTCTGCAGCACAGGTTAAAGAAGCATTAGGATATATTGCTGATCCAGCAGCTGGATTCAAAGCATGGGAAAGCAAAGAAAACTTTACATTAGGTGTATTATCAGCTACTGGTAAAGGTGCTACAAAGACAGCTACGATCAAAGGTACATCTAACTATGATGGAAAATACACAGCAACAGTTACAAAAGTATCTGATACAGAATACGCTGTTGTAGCAAAATCTGAAAAAGGTCAGAACCACAACATTAAAGTTACAGTAGCAAAAGACGGTACAGTAACAGCTACAAGTGCTAAATACGTTGTAACAAGCGACAAAAACGCTACAAACATCGTAGTAAAAGATGCAGCTGGAAAAGTTATTGCTTCAGCAACAGCAAAAGATGGTAAATACACAGTAAAATTACCAGCAGACAAAGCAAAAGATTTAACAATTACACAGTATGTAGCAAAATAATCAATTGCTGAGTGATAAAGGAATCTTGGAGGAGCTTTCCTCCAGGATTCTTTTTCTATAAAAGAATTTTCTATTTAAAAAGGATCAGGAACATGAAGAAAAAGATAATGACGATGCTGATGTTGCTTGCAGTTTCCTGTATGATCATGCCAACAAATGCGAAAGCTGCCAAAAAAGCATATATCAAAACATCAACAGGAAGCAAGGCAACGGTTTTTGTTGGAAAAACTTTAAAATTAAATGCAAAAACAGTTGGGAAAAGGAAAAAGATCACATATAAGACATCTAAAAAATCTGTAGCGACAGTAAATAAAAAGGGTGTGATCAAAGGAAAGAAATACGGAACTGCCAAGATCACAATGAAAGCTTCTGGAGTGAAAACAAAGAAGATCACTGTATATGTAAGAAAAGCAGCGACAGGGATCAAACTTTCATCTGCACAGACGATCAATTTCTACAAGACAGGAAATACTGCCCAGATCAAAGCAACAGCTTTACCTGGAGGAAAACAGATGGCATCAAAAACTCTGACTTATAAGAGCAGTAATCCACAGGTAGCAGTGGTTAACAGCAAAGGAAAAGTGACAGCTAAAAAAGGCGGATACAGCAGAATTCAGATTTCTACCACTGCAAGATCAGGAAAGATCTGCACAAAAGATGTTGATGTTTTTGTATATGATGGATTTGATGATGTATGCAGTGAAACATCTGGAAGCAAGACAACATTTACATTTAATCCAAACTGGAGATCCGTCACAATCTATTTTACAAGTCAAACAGGAAAACAATATTCTTATAAAGTGGATAGCATCAAAACAGAATTTAATATGCTGGCGAATGTCAAAGGATTTGCAGACGAACGTAATGGTGTAGCAGTGAGCAAAGACAGTGCGAGAAAGGCGAACATCATTAATTTCAAGATCATTGAAACTGGCGAAGATTATGATGTATTAGCGGATGCCCAGAGATATCAGCTGACATTTTATAAAGCGTTGAATAACAAAGTGACATTCAATGTAGAAAAATAAAAAGATAAGAAAAATACTTGACAATAAAAATGAAAGCATGATATAATATCAAAAGTTGTGAAGAACAACAGAAACAACAAAGAAGAGTATCCACTCTCACCTTAGCACATATGATAGATTAGGAAGTGACTTGGGTTAATATTTAAGAATATGATATTTCGTGATCATGCTTGAATTTTATGTGGATAGTCTTATAACTATCCACTTTTTTAATTATCATGGAGGTGTAATTATTAGCGATTTAATGATTAACGGACAGATCAGAGATAAAGAAGTACGTCTGATCGCGAATGATGGCGAGCAGCTTGGAGTTATGTCCGCAAGGGAAGCACAGAAGTTAGCAGATGAAGCAGGATTAGATCTTGTCAAGATCTCACCAAAGGCAAAACCACCGGTTTGTAAGATTATCGATTACGGTAAGTACAAATACGAGCAGACAAGAAAAGAAAAGCTGGCAAAGAAGAAACAGAAAGTCATCGATGTGAAAGAAGTCCGCATGTCACCAAACATTGACACAAACGACTTAAACACAAAGATTAATCATGCAAAGAAATTCCTTGCAAAAGGTGCGAGAGTGAAAGTCACACTTCGATTCAGAGGAAGAGAACTTGCTCATGTGAATGCAAGTAAGTATATCTTAGATGATTTTGCGAAAGCATTAGAAGATGTAGCCACCATCGATAAGAAACCAAAGTTTGAAGGAAGAAGCATGACAATGTTTTTAGCTCCAAAGAACAACTAGGAGTTTAAGATATTCAAATATGAGTAGATACAAGCAGGATTAAGGAGGAAATAACCATGCCAAAAATGAAGACATGTAGAGCAGCTGCAAAAAGATTTAAAAAGACAGGAACAGGAAAATTAAAAAGAAATAAGGCATACAAAAGCCATATCTTAACAAAGAAATCTCCTAAGAGAAAGAGAAATTTAAGAAAAGCTGCAATGACAGATGCAACAAATGAAAAGAACATGAAGAAGATTTTACCATATCTGTAAGATGGATCGTTAAGGAGGAAATGTAAGCAATGGCAAGAATCAAAGGCGGAATGAACGCAAAGAAAAAACACAATAGAGTATTAAAACTGGCTAAAGGATATAGAGGAGCTAGATCTAAACAGTATAGAGTAGCAAAACAGTCTGTTATGAGAGCTTTAACAAGTTCTTACGCAGGAAGAAAACAGAGAAAACGTCAGTTCAGACAGTTATGGATCGCACGTATCAACGCTGCTACAAGAATGAACGGACTTTCTTACAGCAAATTCATGCACGGATTAAAATTAGCTGGTGTTGACATCAACAGAAAAATGTTATCTGAGATGGCAATCAGCGAACCAGAAGCATTCAAAGCTTTAGTTGACGTAGCAAAAGAAAAATTAGCTTAATCAATAGAATTAACATTGTAAAAACATCTTGACTTTAAAGCGGTGGTTATCAGTCTCAATAGACAGATGGCCATCGTATTTTTTACATATGGCAGTGACTGATTTAAGACCTGTACCGACGCAGTTTTTGCGGCGAGAGGATAAGAAGAAGCCACTGTCTGTTTTTTTGATCTCATGCTCATAAGGGTTCTCGATGAGCAGAACAAAAGCACCAGGAGATGTCTGTCTGGCTTTGAGATGGATGAATTTCTCATACTTCTGTAATGTCTTACATTCAAGGTAAGCATTTTCTAAAAGATTTCCAAGAACAATACAAAAATCAACGGAAGAGATTGGAGAGAGCGTTGGAAAATCAACGGCAAATTTTGTTTTGATCTTATCTTGTGCACATAAAAGATCATAATGCGATAAAATGGCATTTACAGCGGGCTGACGGCAGTAGATCTTAGTCTGTAAAGAAATAGATGATTCATATTGGGACAGATACTCCTTTAATTCTTCATAATTTCCTTGATTTAACAATCCAGAGATAACAGTGATCTGATGACGAAAATCATGGCGGATTTCTCTTGTCTCCTGTACATGTTGGGAAAGCTGGGAGTATTCTTTTGCCTGAATCTCCAGAATCTTTTGTTCTTCCAATATGTACTGATTTTCTACATAACTGTGGATGATAGTATAAAATAAGACATATAAAAGAAATACAAAGACCAGTAAAGTGAGCATCATGGAAAAGTAAACATGTAGATCATGATAGGTATAAATATCATAATAATTGTGTGGAATATAAGTAAAAACGAGAAAAGTAAAACAGCATGGGAAAATACACGCAATCCGCCAGACAAAGGCATTGTGGAAATTCGTAACCATCCAGCCGAGATATTTCTGGCAGGTTATATAAGATGATATCGGCGAAAACCAGAAAGATCAGTTGTGCGATCATGGATTCTGGATAAAATTCTGTACTTTGTCCATGTGGATGAAAGATGACACCGAATGTATGATAGATAACATAAGAAAGAGAACCAAGACAACATGCAGTCAGCATAACAAAGAGAGATGCAGGAAGCATCAGGTTCGTTTCTTTTTGAAATAGATAAAAGAACACAGGTACAGCAAGGAATATAAGAATATTGCCCAGATCCTGTTGAAAGATCATATACGGAATGATCAACAGAACAAAATAGCATATAAAAACAAGGCTGATTTTGATCAGCAGATGGTGGATCGGAGTCTTTAGATGATTAATTACTGGAAACAGGCAAAAAACTGCCAGTGGAATGATGATTGTAAATGTACATAAATATGTAAAAATATCATAAAAAGTCATAAAAGATCATGCCTCCTCAAGTTTCAAAAACTGGTATTTGATATATTGATCTCGGATTTGCTTGCGTCCTTTCGTTTTGATCGGAAAACACTTTGAATCTGTCATTTCGAAGTAATCGGATTCCATCGTCTTAATATAGTCCATATTCAACATGATTCCACGGTTGCACTGAAGAAATCTTGAATCATTCAGATGATCTGTGACAGAATAAAAAGGAAGCCGGAAAGCATGTGTTCCATTCGTTGTATGAATGATTACCTCATGATTATTTGAGTAAATATATTGAATCTTTGATAATGGAAAATGAACATCAAAAGAACGATATTCAAAAGATAATTCAGCTTCCTGCTCAGGAAGAAGCGCTAAAGCATCATCAAGTACATGAAAGATCTGTGTGGATTCAAAAGGCTTTAAAATATAATCAAAAAAATGAAAAGGGGCAGCTTCAAAAATGTATTCTTTACTTGTTGTTAAGAATACGATCATCACTTTGGAATCCATCTGACGGATCTTGCGTACAATATCGATCCCGTTCAGTTCATTTAGATAAATATCCATAAAGATCAGATCAAAATCTCCAGGGACATAGGTATTCAAAAAAGAATTACCATCGCTATAAGAAGAAATATCAAGGGAGATGTTTCTTTCATGTTCATAAGTACGAAGAGTGTTGAAAATGAGCTCCTGTTCTAATTTATTATCATCAACGATTGCTAACTTCATATTAGTACTCCTTGTTGTAGGGAAATTGGGGTTTCTTTAAGTATAACTTGCAAATGAATGGAAAGCAAGAAATGGGAACTATAATTTTTGTAAACAATAGGATGTGTGTGGAATGCATTTCATTTTGTACAAAAATGTGTCATAATGTAAGAAAAAGAACTGGCAGGAAGGAGATCGATAATATGAATAAAATATATGATAAAGTAAAGGAATGTTATAAACAAGTAAATGAAATGACAGAGTTTAAACCACAGATCGCATTGGTCTTAGGTTCCGGTCTTGGAGATTATGCGGAGAAGATCAAGATTGAGACTGTGATCGATTACCATGAGATCAAAGGATTTCCAGTTTCTACAGTACAGGGACATAAAGGAAGATTTGTACTTGGTTACGTAGAAGATATTCCAGTAATGATCATGGAAGGACGAGTTCACTATTATGAAGGATATTCCATGAGTGATGTTGTACTGCCGATTCGACTGATGAAGATGATGGGAGCAGAGATCTTGTTTTTGACAAATGCATCCGGTGGGATTCATCGTGGGTTTGAAGCGGGTGACTTTATGATGATCACGGATCAGATCGCAAGTTTTGTACCATCTCCATTAATTGGGCCGAATATCAAAGAATTTGGAGAAAGATTTCCGGATATGAGTCATATTTATGATGAAGAATTACAAGAAGTGATCAGAAAAAGTGCGGATCATCTGCAGATTGATCTTAAAGAAGGAACTTATATCCAGCTTCCAGGTCCTAATTTTGAATCTCCGGCAGAAATCAGGATGTGTAAAGCCATCGGTGCAGATGCGGTTGGAATGAGTACTGCCTGTGAGGCGATCGCGGCAAATCATATGGGAATGAAGATCTGTGGAATTTCGTGTATTGCGAATCCTGCTGCCGGAATCAGTAAGAAACCACTGACACACGAAGAAGTTCAGCAAAGTGCAGATCGTGCAGCTCCAAAATTCCAGAAACTAGTAACAGAATGCATCTGTAGAATGGGGAAGAGTCTGAAGAAATAAGAGGTGATCAAATGATAAGAATCTACCATGCAAAAATTTTAACCATGCAGGAAGATCAAGAGATCTTTGATGGAGAGATTTGGATCTCAGATCAAAAAATACAGTATGTCGGACCGGAGAATAAAGAAGAAGCGGCAAAGATCGCATGGGAGAGACAGATTGATGCAAAAGGCAATCTGATCATGCCTGGATTTAAGAATGCCCATACACATTCCGCGATGACATTTTTAAGATCTCATGCAGATGATATGCCGTTGCTTTCCTGGTTAAATGATCAGGTGTTCCCATATGAAGCCAAGTTAACACCGGATGATATCTATCATTTATCCAAACTTGCCATCATGGAATATTTAACAAGCGGGATCACCGCCAATGCGGATATGTATCTGACACCAGATACGATGATCCAGGCATCTGAGGATTGTGGTTTTCGGACGACTGTTATTGGAGCAGTGAATGATTTTACCCAGTCTGTGAAAGAAGTAGAGAATTGGTATGAGAAGTACCATAAAGAAGATGGACTTACCAGTTATGAACTGGGGTTCCATGCAGAATACACAACCAAGAGAGAAATCTTAGAAGGCATCTCAGAGCTTTCTAAGAAGTACCATGCACCTATCTATACCCACAACTCAGAAAGTGCCTCAGAAGTGGTACAGTGCGTCGAGAGAACAGGTATGACACCAACGGTATATATGGAACAGCTAGGGCTGTTTGAATATGGAGGAGGGTTGTACCACTGTGTTCATATGAGCGAAGAAGATCTTGATGTCGTAAAGAGACATCAGATTTCTGTGATCACCAACCCAGCTCGAATCTAAAATTAGCAAGCGGGATCGCTCCGATCGAGGAGATGTTAAAACGAAATATTGATCTGGCGATCGGAACGGGATGGACCTGCAAGCAATAACTGTCTTGATATGTTTCGCGAGATGTTTCTTGTCACAGCACTTGCCAAATACCGGGAAAATGATGCGAGTGCAGTTGATGCAACAGAGGTATTAAAGATGGCAACAACAGGCGGTGCAAAAGCAATGAATCTTTCAGACTGTGATGTGTTAGTCAAAGGAAAGCAGGCAGATCTTATAATGATCGACCTGCATCAGCCAAATATGCAGCCAATCCACAATATCAGAAAGAATCTGGTATACAGTGGAAGTAAGCAGAATGTCAAGATGACAATGGTCGCAGGAAAGATTCTGTATGAAGATGGCGAATTCTTTATTGGAACAGATGCGGCTCACATTTATGAAAAAGCGAATGAGATCACGCAGAGGATCATGAGCGAGATCTGAATTTAATCAATACAATCTTCTGCATGCTTTAGTGCAGAAGCATAGTGTTAAGAAATAAAAAGATGAAATGTTTTCAAGAATATACAAACAAATCATCATATCAAAAAAAGGAAGCCTAAATCTCAGGCTTCCTTTTTCAATGGAAATGGGTGATATTTCTTTTCCCATTTTTTCAAAAGATGTTTGATCTTATATTTTCTATAAGTTTGTATGATCACAAAAACAGATAGAACAAAAAGAACAGGTGCTAAAATAAATTTCATGAATAGATGCATAAAAACCTCCTATTTATAAATGATAACAATAAATTAGTTGGTTTTATCATAACAGAAATAAGCCAGCGGTCCATTACAATAGAACTATTGCCACAGGCGGTTATTTGAAAAAATGATTCATAATAAATCAAGAGTATATAAGGAGTGTGGAGAGCTATGAAGCCCATTAATTATAAAGCTCTGGGAGCGAAAATTAAAGAATATCGTAAAAAAGAAAATATAACACAGGAACAACTTGCCGAGATGGCAGATATTTCATTAAGTCATATGTCAAATGTGGAGACGGCTTCAGTAAGCGTTTCGCTGCCAGCACTTAAGCTGATCGCAGATGCACTAGGTGTTACCATAGATGAACTGTTGGTGGACAGTTACAGCAAGAAACAGAAAAAATATTTTTACAGCAAGAAGATGGATCTGATCATGGAACAATGTGAGACGGTAGAGCAGGAGATTATTGTGAATACTGTATCAACCTTAGCAGATAATTTATTAAAGAGTCGAAAGAAAAAAGGAGTCTGAGGACTCCTTTTTGTAGTTATTGTATGAAATAAAAAACCGAAGTCACAAACTTCGGTATGCCGATGGCGAGATTCGAACTCGCACGAACGTAAGCTCACTGCGACCTGAACACAGCGCGTCTGCCAATTCCGCCACATCGGCTTAAGTGCAGTTGAGGGGACTTGAACCCCTACCCAGTTAACCCGGACTAGATCCTTAGTCTAGCGCGTATGCCAATTCCGCCACAACTGCGCAACACCGTTATGATATCACTATATGGAACTTGTGTCAATAAAAAAACGAAAAAAAGTTCAAAAAAATTAAATTAAGTATCAAAATATGGATTTACAGCATATTTTCGGTATAATCTGCAACAGAATGACACACAAAAAAGAAGAAAAATTTTTAATCGGAGGGAAAATTATGCTGATTGGTTCTCATGTAGGGATGAAAGGAAAGGACATGTTTCTAGGATCTGTCAAAGAAGCATTATCTTATGGAGCGAATACTTTTATGGTGTACACTGGTGCACCACAGAATACAAGAAGAAAAAAGATTGAGGAATTAAGAATTGAAGATGGAACGAAATTAATGAAAGAACATGGAATGGAAACGTTTGTTGTTCATGCACCATATATCATCAATCTTGCGAATACGACGAAACCTGAGACGTTTGAGTTAGCAGTGGAATTCTTAGAAGTTGAAGTAGAACGTACCAAAGCTATGGGAAGTCATACGTTGGTCCTGCATCCAGGTTCTCATGTTGGAGCTGGTGTTGACAAAGGAATTGATCGTATCATCGAAGGATTAAATCAGGTCATGTATCAGGATATGCCGGTTCATATCGCACTGGAGACAATGGCAGGAAAAGGAAGCGAGATCGGGCGTGAGTTTGAAGAACTAAAAAGAATCTATGATGGTGTAAAATATCCAGAGAAATTAAGAGTCTGCTTCGATACTTGTCATGTGAGCGACAGCGGCTTAGATCTGTCTGGAGAAGGATTTGAAAATGTCATTGACCAGTTTGATAAGACGATCGGCAAAGACCAGATCGCAGTCTTTCATATCAATGACAGTAAGAATGTGATCGGTGCAGGAAAAGACCGTCATGAAAATCTTGGATTTGGAACGATCGGATTTGAGACGTTAAACCACATCGTACATCACAAAGACTTCGAACAGGTACCTAAGATTTTAGAAACACCATACATTAAAGCGGAAGACAGCAAGAAATCCTATCCGCCATACAAATATGAGATTGAGATGTTAAAACAGGAACAGTTTGATCCGCAGATGAAGGAAAAGATTTTGGAGGATAACCAGAAATGAAAGTAACATTTATTGAACATAGTGGTTTTATGGTTGAGATGGAACAAAATGTTCTGCTGTTTGATTACTATCAGGGAGAAATCCCGTCATTTGACGGCAGTAAGACTCTCTATGTCTTTGCATCACACAGCCATGCCGATCATTATGATCCAGCAATCTGGAAACTAAAAGAACAGTATAAAGATATTCATTATATTCTTTCTGATGATATCAAAGATAACGAAGGTGCAGTCGTTATGAAAGCACATGAAAAAAGGAAGTTGCTGGAATCGAAATAGAAACTTTAAGATCAAATGACATGGGAGTAGCATTTCTTGTGAAAGTGGAAGGAAAGACAATCTACCATGCAGGGGATCTTAACTGGTGGCATTGGAATGGAGAACCAGAGGAAGATAATGAATATTACAAGAAGACCTTTCAGGATGAGATGAAATATCTGGAAGGAAAGAAGATCGATCTTGCATTTATGCTCCTTGATCCAAGACAGGAAGATAAGTATTGCTGGGGAATGAATTATTTCTTAGAACATACGGACAGTAAAGTTGTATTCCCAATGCATTGCTTTGAGCATTACAAGATCAACCATCATTATTTAAACTGTGAAGATGGGCGCAGATGGAAGAATATCGTCAGAGATATCACAGGTGCAGGTCAGGTATTTGAAATCTGATTCCACTGACTGATCAGCCGTTCTAATGAATAAGAAGCATTCGCAGGGCTTGTGGAAGGCAGTTTCACAGCTTCAAATCCAGTCACTTTTTCACAATATTTATGATAAAGTTTATAAGCAGTCCCACCGTTGGTATAAATCTGGCGAATTGGGGCTGTTTTTAAAATGAATGAAAAATCATTTGGCACTGCATTTTTAATACTGCTGTCGCTGGAACCTTCAATATCGCAGGAAGCGATCACATCCCAGATGGCAATGTTGTGTCTTAATAAAAACTCTTTTTTCTCCTCGATCGTTTCAGGCAGAGTATCCTCAAAGACTGCAGCAAGAACCTTCCAGAAACGGTTTTGCTTATGATGATAAAAAAACTGTCCCTCTCTAGACTTTACAGAAGGAAAAGAACCAAGGATCAGGATCTTTGATCGGTCATCATATACGGGAGGGATTTCATGAATCACATGAGTCATTTCAAAAATTCCTTTCTTATCGTATTTTTCTACAAATTTCAACTTCTATTTTATCAGATGATGCAGACAGAAGAAAGTTTTCGTCAGAAACTGTAAAAACTTGCAGGGCGTTACCGTCATGGTATGACAAAATATTTTTTAGAAATTTTCTATAATTGCATTATGTATTTCATCGAAATGTTTTTGGAACAATGGATCATGATCGCGTTCCAGCTAAAATTACTGGAATGGATCATACATAAAAAGATGAAATTTTATAAAATATTTGCCGCATCCATCTTTGGAAGTTTTTCAGGATGTCTTATACTTCAGCTTTATGACGAAGATCATGGACTGAAATTGGGATTGATGATCATTTCCATTGTTATGACGGTAAAGATATCTTGTGCATTTCCAATGAAAAAAGCATGGAAATACAGCGTGTATCTTCTGGTGTTGAGTTTATTTACTGGTGGAATCTTTACAATGATAAAAAGCCAGATCATTCTGCCGTGGCTGATCCTTGCGACAGCCAGCTGCATGCTTGTAAGGTATTTGTATGTATCAGCCGTAAAAGATATGAATCACGACAAAGAATCTTTTTATCAAGTGGAATTTAAGATCCTGCATAAGAAATTAGAGGTTTGTGCATTCTTGGATACAGGAAATTTCTTATATGAACCAGTCAGTCAAATGCCAGTATGTATCTGGAAGAAGAAACATTTTTGAAGTATTTTCATGAGCCGTTGTTCAAGATGATAGAAAAGCAGGAAGCAGAGGGCATCCGCATGATTCCATATCAAAGTGTTGGAAGGGAACATGGGATGATGCCGGCAGTGATGGCAAATGATATGAAAATCACGAAAGAGGACCGGATAATAGAACACAAAAAGGCAGTGATCGCCATATCCAAAGTATCCCTTTCCAAATGGGGAGCTTACGAAATGTTACTACATCCGGATCTGATCAAAAATGGGAGGTAATGATTGTGTTAAAGTTGAGCTTGGTAAGTGGAAGAAGGACATTTTTTGGAAGAGGAAATGAGATTCATTATATTGGGGGAACGGAGATACTTCCAGCACCGCTTGATACAGCGGAGGAGCAGAAAATGATCCATATGTTAGGAACTGTCAATGAAGAAACGGCAAGAAGCATGCTGATCGAGAGAAATCTACGATTGGTTGTATACATAGCAAAGAAATTTGACAACACGGGAATCGGTGTGGAAGATCTGATTTCGATTGGTACGATCGGTCTGATCAAAGCGATCAATACATTTAACCCGGCAAAGAAGATCAAACTTGCGACTTATGCATCCAGATGTATCGAAAATGAAATTTTGATGTATTTAAGAAGAAATAACAAGACAAAAATGGAAGTTTCCATCGATGAGCCATTAAATGTAGACTGGGATGGAAATGAATTATTATTATCCGATATCCTTGGAACCGATGAAGATATCATTTACAAGGACTTAGAACATGAAGTAGATAAGAAACTTCTGACAAGAGCCATGACGATCCTTACGGACCGCGAGAAAATGATCATTGAATTAAGGTTTGGGATCAATCAAAAAGAAGGAAAAGAAAAAACACAGAAAGAAGTCGCTGATATGCTTGGAATTTCACAATCTTACATATCAAGACTGGAGAAAAGATCATCAACGCCTGAAAAGAGAGATGATCAAGATGGGATGTGTATAAATTTACAGAAAAATTAAGAAAATGTTCACTTTCTGCCGAAAAAAATATGATATGATAAATGTGGAAGAAAAAATAAGGAAACGATCATACTTAGGAGGCAGAGATGAAAATGAAGAGAAGTGAAAAACTAGGAATGTTTACTGGATTGGTTGTTGGGGTACTCTTATTGCTGATCAGCGTGTTTATGATATTTCAGACAACATGCAAAGTCTGGGGTGCAGAGAAACCAGCCAATGCAACACAGCAGGGAATTGATGTAAGTTCGCATCAAGGCAAGATCGATTGGGAACAGGTAAAGAACAGTGCTTTGGCAGATTATGCGATCATCCGATGTGGATATGGTGTAAATCAAACAGATAAAGATGATAAGTATTGGGACTACAATTCCAGTGAATGTGAGAGACTGGGGATCCCTTATGGAACTTACCTGTATTCTGGAGCTGATACAACAGCGAAAGCAAAAAGCGAAGCAGAACATGTTGTCAGACTTTTACAGGGAAAGAATTTAACATATCCGATTTATTATGATATGGAAGCTGATATGTTAAATCAGTTAAGCAGCACACAGATCGGAAATATTGCAAAAACATTTTTGAATACGATGGATCTTATGGATATAAAAATGTCGCAGTTTACAGTAACAAATACTTATTTGAAACGAAACTGACAGCATCTGTATTTTCTGATTACCCAAAATGGATTGCACAACATAGTAACAAATGTACATATCAGGGAAGTTATCATATGTGGCAGTATTCAACACAAGGTGTGATCCCTGGAATTTCAGAAAAAGTTGATTTGAATTATAAGATCGGAAACTGGACTTATGCAGGATACAGTCCAGCAAAGAAACCAGTTGTGGCGAAGCAAAAGCAACAACGATCAAGAGCTTAAAGAAGAGTGGAAAGAAAGCGGTCAAGATCACATATAAGAAGGTTTCAGGAGTCAGTGGATACCAGATCTATATGTCTACAAAGAAGAAATCAGGATATAAAAAGATCGCAACACTTTCCTCTAAGAAATCATCTTATACTAAAGGAAAACTAAAAAAGGAAAGAAATATTATTTTAAGGTCCGCACAATGAAAAAAGTATCCGGCAAGTACAGATACAGTAGTTTTTCCAAAGTAAGATCGATCAAACGATAAAAAATATCAATGCGGCATCGAAAGCATGAGAATAAGCTTTCGGTGCTGTATTTTTATGCAAAAATCAAACCGACCCCCTTTTCAATCTGTTCCATTTGTAGTAGCATAAAGGATATCAATGAATAGAAAAAAGGAGATTTTGTTAAAGGTTTATGAATAATAAATATACGATCATCAAACAAGAATCTATCGAAGAATTAAATGGAACAGGATATATTTTAAAGCATGATAAGACGGGAGCCAGAGTGGTTGTGATCTCCAATGAAGATGATAACAAGGTATTCCAGATCGGATTCCGTACACCACCAAAAGATGATACAGGAGTTCCTCATATCTTAGAGCATTCCGTACTTTGTGGCTCCAGAGAGTTCCCAATGAAGGATCCATTTGTGGAACTGGTCAAAGGATCACTGAATACATTTTTAAATGCAATGACTTACCCAGATAAGACTGTTTATCCGGTTGCAAGCCAGAATGATAAAGATTTCTTTAATCTGGTGCATGTTTATCTGGATGCTGTATTTTATCCAAATATCTATAAGAAGCCAGAGATCTTAAAGCAGGAAGGATGGCATTATGATCTGTTAAACGAAGATGCTCCTCTGACGTATAATGGAGTTGTGTTTAACGAGATGAAAGGAGTATTTTCATCTCCAGACCAGCAGCTTGCACGTATCATTCAGAAGTCTTTATTGGAAGACACACCATATGGATTTGAATCAGGCGGAGATCCAAAGGCAATCCCAGATTTAACTTATGAGATGTTCCTTGATTTCCACAAGACTTATTACCATCCATCCAACAGCTATATTTATCTGTATGGAGATATGGATGTTGATGAATACCTGACATTTATCGATGAACATTATTTAAAAGATTTCGATAAGAAACAGATCGATTCATCATGGGAGAAACAAGAACCATTTACAGAAGTAAAACGAGTGGAAGAATATTATCCAGTCGGGGAGAATGACTCCGAAGAAGAAAAGACTTATTTATCCTACAATGCAGTGATCGGAGACAGCTTGGATGCAAAACTTTACTTAGGATTGAAATCTTAAACAGAGTATTATTCGATGCACCTGGAGCACCAGTGAAGAAAGCTTTGATGGATGCACAGATTGGAAAAGATATTCAAAGTTCTTATGATAATGGGATCATGCAGCCAGTATTTTCTGTGATCGCACAGGAAGCAAGGGATGATCAGGAAGATGAATTTGTTAAGATTTTAGAAAAGAACTTAGCCAAGATCGCAAAAGAAGGAATTCCAAGAAGAAATCTTTTAGCAGCATTTAATTACTATGAATTCAAATACAGAGAAGCAAACTTTGGACGTTTTCCAAAGGGATTGATGTATGGACTTCAGATGTACGACAGCTGGTTATATGACGATGAGAAACCATTTATCCATATCAAGACAAATGAGATCTTCAAACAGTTAAGAGAAGAGATCGAGAATGGCTATTTTGAGAATCTGATCAAAGAATATCTGATCGATAATAACCATAAAACGATCGTGGTGATGAAGCCAAAGAAAGGCTTACAGAAGATCAAAGATCAGGAAGAAGTGGATAAATTAAAGGCTTACAAAGATTCTTTATCCGAAGAAGAAGTAAAGAAATTAGTCGAAGAGACGAAACAGTTAAAAGCATCACAGGAAGAAGCATCTACAAAAGAAGAATTAGAGAAGATTCCAGTGATCGACATTGAAGATATCAGAAAAGATGTCAAACCATTATCCAATGTGGAATCTGAACTTGGTGGTGTGAAAGTATTATGGCATCAGTATTTTACAAACAAGATCGCTTACGTCAAGCTTGCATTTGATATGAGTCATGTGCCAATGGATCTCGTGCCATATGCATCATTTTTAGCAGAGATCTTAACGATCGTTGATACAACACACTATAGTTATCAGGAATTAGGAAACGAGATCAGCATTGAGACAGGTGGCATCAGCGCAACAATGGATGTGATGCCAACGGATGTGCATGAATTTCTTCCAATGTTTATCTTAAAGACAAAATGCTTCTACTCTAATATCGAAAAAGCATTTGATTTATTAAAAGAAGTGGCATTTGAAAGCAAATTAGATCATAAGAAACGACTAAAAGAGATCATCGGACAGATTTATACAAACCTTAAGATCACATTGACAGAGACAGGACACAAGAGTGCGGCAAACCGTGCAATGTCTTATTTCTCAGAATATGCAGCATACCGTGAAGCAATTCAGGGGATCACGATGTATGAGACTGTGAAGAAATGGTATGAAGATTTCGAAGAAGAATATGACAATATCGTCAATGGTTTAAAAGAAGCTGCAAAAGTGATCTTTGAAAAACAAAATATGACGATCAGTTATACAGGAAAAGAAGAAGCACCTGAGTTCATGAAGGCAGAAGTGGAAAGCTTTATCGAAGGATATATGAAGACCAGAAACAAGGTGAGAAAGTCAAAGTTACATGCACAAAGAGCAATGAAGGATTTGCAACTGCAGGTGGTGTTCAGTATGTGGCATGCGCTGGAAACTTTAAGGATGCAGGACTTGAGTATACAGGAGCGTTAAAAGTGCTTCAGATGATCTTCTCCTATGAATATCTGTGGATTCAGATCCGTGTCAAAGGTGGTGCGTATGGATGTATGTGCAGTTTCTCAGATCAGGGAGATTCTATGTTTGTGACATACCGTGATCCAAACCTTTCTGAATCTTATAAAGTATACGATGAGGCAGCAGATTATGTGGCAGATTTTGATGCAGATGATCGCGATATGAAGAAATATATCATTGGAACGATCGGAAGCATGGATATGCCAATGGAAGCTGTTGATATGGGGGCAAGAAGTTTTCATGCATATTTCTTAGGCAAGACAGAAGCTGATCTTCAGAAGGTCAGAGATCAGGTATTATCCTGTACACAGGAAGATATCAGAGCGTTAGCACCGATCGTTAAAGCAGTAGTAGAAGCAGGAAACCGCTGCTGTATTGGAAATGAAGAGAAGATCGATCAGAATAAAGAATATTTTGATGAAGTAAAACATGTACTATAGAGAAAACAGGGAAAGGACAATTTATGGCAAATGAATTTAAATCCGGTTTTGTAACATTTATCGGACGACCAAACGTTGGAAAGTCAACATTAATGAACCGTCTGATCGGACAGAAGATCGCGATCACATCAAGCAAACCGCAGACAACAAGAAATCGTATCCAGACAGTGTACACCGATGAAAGAGGGCAGATCATCTTCCTTGATACACCAGGGATCAACAGGGCGAAAAATAAACTTGGAACTATATGTTACAGGTTGCAGAACGCACATTAAATGAAGTCGATGTCGTACTTTGGTTAGTAGAACCAAGTACGTTCATCGGTGGTGGTGAAAAATATATCATTGAACAGTTATCTAAGATCAAAACACCGATCATTTTAGTCATCAACAAGATTGATACAGTAGAAGAAAAAGACATCTTAGAAGCGATCGATACATACAAAGATGTATGTGAATTTGCAGAGATCATCCCGGTATCTGCATTGAAAGGCAAGAATACGGATGATGTCATCGACAGTATTTACAAATATTTAGATGAAGGTCCAATGTACTTTGATGAAGATACGATCACAGATCAGCCAGAGAGACAAATCTGTGCGGAATTGATCCGTGAGAAAGCTCTTCGTCTGTTAAGTCAGGAGATCCCGCATGGGATCGCTGTTGTCATTGATGCGATGAAAGTCAGACGTCATGGACATATCGTGGATATCGATGCAACGATCGTATGCGAGAGAGATTCTCATAAAGGGATCATTATCGGAAAGCAGGGATCTATGCTTAAGAAGATCGGTACACAGGCAAGGATCGAGATGGAAAATCTTCTGGATATGAAAGTAAATCTTCAGTTATGGGTTAAAGTCAAGAAAGACTGGAGAGACAGCGATATGCTGCTTAAGAACTATGGATATGATAAGAAAGAAGTATAAAGATGTCACAAGAGATCAAAGTGACGGGAATGGTCTTACAGGCTGGCAATATTGGGGAGTATGATAAGCGGATCGTGCTTCTTACAAAAGAACGTGGAAGGATCTCGGCATTTGCAAGAGGTGCTAAAAAAGCAACCAGTCAGTATGCGGCAGCCTGTCAGCCATTTACGTTTGGAGAGTTTTCTTTATATGAGGGAAAAAATTCTTTTAATCTGATGTGGGCAGGGGTTGAGAATTATTTTGATACTCTGAAAAAAGACCTGGATCTCATTTATTATGCGAGTTATTTTTGTGAACTTGCATCCTACCTGACAAGGGAGAATAACGATGAGTTAGAGATCTTAAAATTACTCTATCAGACACTGCGTGCATTAGAAAAAAAAGACGATTGATATTGAATTGGCCCGCTGTATTTATGAGATTAAGATCCTTGCATTATATGGAATCGGAATCGAAGCATCCAGATGTGTAAAATGTGGGAGCAGGGAAGATCTGATCTGGTTTGATGCAAGAGAAAGCGGAGTGGTATGTAACAAATGTGAACATGGAAAAGTGAAAGTAAGTCCTGCAACATTATATACACTTCAGTACATTCTTTACAGTTCGATCGAGAAGCTTTATACCTTTAAAGTCAGTGCGGATGTTTTATGGGAATTAAAAAAGATCATTCGCGAATATATGCGTTATCATGTGAATCATGAATTTAAATCTTTGTTATTTTTATAAGATCAGATTTTAACGAAAAAAGAGTGAATAAAAAAAAGAGCCGGTCATCCGGCTCTTTTTATGTCTGAGATATGTAATCTATTTGCATAAAATGCGAAGAACTTTAACAAATTTTTCTTTGTCGTCTGTAGAGAATTTTTCCAATAGACGAAGAATTTCTTTGTTCAGTACATCATCTTTTTCACCATTCTCATCTGATTCTGGGCGAAGAAGATAATCAATAGATACATTCAGAAGTTTTGCGTAATAAGATAGTACACGAAGGTTCATCTTTACGCGGTCATTTTCAATGTTGCTGATGAATGCAACTGTTACATCGAGTGCATCAGCGATCTGTTCTTGAGTGTACCCTGCCTGCTTACGCAGAGTTTTCATTCTTTTACCAACATTGGTATAGTCAATTTGATACATGGTTATAAATTCCCTTTCTTCATATCTCATATAATAATATCATTAACTATTATAATATAAAAAATATAAAAAGTAATATTCATTCAGTATATTTTATATATCTACAAGCGTTAAGCTTTTGAAATATACCTTGAAAAATTACTTATTACAAGATACAATATTATAATAATACAAAAAATTTGAAGAGGTAAAGGCTATTATGAAATTATCAATGGAGAAAATCGTTAACCTTGCCAAGGTACGTGGATTTGTATACAGCGGTTCAGAAATTTATGGAGGACTTGCTAATACATGGGACTATGGAAACCTTGGTGTAGAACTTAAGAACAATGTAAAGAAAGCTTGGTGGAAGAAGTTCATTCAGGAAAGTCCATATAATGTAGGAATTGATGCTGCAATCTTAATGAACCCTCAGACATGGGTTGCATCAGGACATCTTGGTAACTTCTCAGATCCATTAATGGATTGTAAAGAATGTCATGAACGTTTCCGTGCAGATAAACTGATCGAAGATTATATGCAGGAACATGGAATGGAGATCGAGGGATCTGTGGATGCATGGTCCAAAGAAGAGATGGAAAGCTTCATCAATGAGCATGATGTTGTATGCCCAACTTGTGGAAAGAAGAACTTTACAGAGATCCGTCAGTTCAACCTGATGTTCAAGACATTCCAGGGTGTTACAGAAGATGCGAAGAATACAGTTTACTTACGTCCTGAGACAGCACAGGGAATTTTTGTAAACTTCAAGAATGTTCAGAGAACATCAAGAAAGAAGATCCCATTTGGAATCGGACAGATCGGTAAATCTTTCCGTAACGAGATCACACCAGGAAACTTCACATTCCGTACTCGTGAGTTCGAACAGATGGAATTAGAATTCTTCTGTGAACCAGACAAAGATTTAGAATGGTTTGAATATTGGAAGAATTACTGCATCAACTGGTTACAGACACTTGGAATCAAAGAAGATGAGATGAGAGTGCGTGACCACGAGAAAGAAGAGTTATCTCACTATTCTAAAGCAACATCCGACATTGAATTTATGTTCCCATTCGGATGGGGTGAATTATGGGGTATCGCAGACCGTACAGATTATGACTTAACTCAGCATCAGAATACATCTGGTGAAGATTTAACATATTTTGATGATGTGAACAAAGAACGTTACATCCCATATGTGATCGAACCTTCTCTTGGAGCAGACCGTGTAACACTTGCATTCTTATGCTCTGCATATGATGAAGAAGAATTAGAAGGCGGAGATACAAGAACAGTTCTTCATTTCCATCCAGCATTAGCACCTGTTAAGATCGGTATCTTACCATTATCTAAGAAGTTAAGCGATGGTGCTATGAAGGTTTATGAAGAATTAGCGAAAGAATATAACTGTGAATTCGACGAACGTGGTAATATTGGTAAGCGTTATAGAAGACAGGATGAGATCGGAACACCTTACTGTGTAACATTCGATTTCGATTCTTTAGAAGATGGAGCTGTTACAGTTCGTGACCGTGATACAATGGAACAGGAACGTGTTAAGATTGAAAATCTGAAAGCATATTTTGCAGAAAAATTTGCATATTAATAAGAATGAGAATCCGGGGGAATATCAATATCTCTCCGGATTTTTCATAGGATATAGAATGAATGATGGAGGGCAGGATGATGAACAAAAACTATGATTTTTCTTACACACAGGACAGGGAATTATCCTGGTTGAAATTTAATGAGCGTGTTTTAAGAGAAGCAGATAAAAAGAGCGTTCCTATTTTTGAACGTCTGAAATTTTTAGAGATATTTACGAACAATCTGGATGAATTTTTTATGGTCAGAGTGGGCAGCATTCATGAAATGAGTCTGATCCATGATAATCACAGAGATATCCGTTCGGATCTGACCCCAGAAGAACAGTTAGATGAGATTGCAAAACATGTCAGACCACTGTATGAATTAAGAGATAAGATCTTTGCAAAAGTATCCAGAGAACTAGCAGACAAGAAGATCAAACGCTGTCAGATCGAGGAATTAGAAAAAGAGGAAAAGAAAAAATTAAAGACATATTATGAGGCGATGATACTGCCAGTACTTTCTCCGATCGTGATCGGGAAACAGCATCCATTTCCTCATATTCCGAATAAAGTATTGCAGATCGGATTGATCTTAAAGAAGAAAGAAAAGATTTCTTTTGGGATCATTGGACTTCCAAAGGATGTGGAGCGTATAATCTTTCTGCCGGGGGAAGGAAGAAGCTATGTACTTTTAGAAGATATCATTTTGTATTTCTGCGATGAATTATTTGAGAATTATACGGTAGAAGAAAAGGCAGTTTTATGTATTACAAGAAGTGCTGATATCAATCCAGATGATGAGATTTATGAATCAACGGATGATTATCGTACACATATGAAGAAGATCATTAAGATGAGGGCCAGATTAAAACCAGTTCGCTTAGAAATTGAGGGCAATCGTCATAAAGAGATTAAAAAATACCTCTCAGAACGTTTAAATATTTCAGAACAGGACATCTTTAAAAGCCAGGCGCCGTTGGATTTAAAATATGTTTATAAGCTGACAGATAAAGTGTCAAAAGAAGAGAGAAAAAATGGATGCTATCGTCCATTTGTACCAGCGTTAAACAGAGATTTTATTCCAGGATCAGTGTGACAAAACAGATTCTTGAGGAAGATAAATTATTATCCTTTCCGTTTGACAGCATGGATACATTTATTGAATTATTGAAAGAAAGTGCAAAGGATAAAGAAACTCTTTCTATCAAGATCACCATTTATCGTTTGGCAAGGCAGGCAAGGATCGTCAAATATTTATGTGAGGCAGCGGAAAATGGAAAAGAAGTTCTTGTATTGATGGAACTTAGGGCAAGATTTGATGAAGAAAATAACATCAATTATTCTGAAATCTTAGAAGAAGCTGGTTGTAAGGTTATGTATGGAATGGAAGATTACAAAGTTCATTCTAAAGTTTGTCTGATCACGAAGAAAAACAGTCGTGGAATTTATTACATCACACAGATCGGAACAGGAAATTACAATGAAAGTACATCGAAATTATATACAGATTTAAGCTTTATGACAGCATCCGAAGAAATTGGACATGATGCATCTGTTTTCTTTCACAATATGGCAACATTTAATCTTCAAGGAACGTATGAACATCTTCTTGTGGCACCATCAAGTCTTCAGGATGGGATCATAAAAAGGATCGAACGTGAAAAAATGAAAGCAGAAAGCTTTCAGCCATGTGGGATCTTTATGAAAATGAACTCTTTAACAGATCGTAAGATTATCGATGAGTTATCGAAGGCGTCAAATGCAGGAGTTCCGATATTTCTGCTGATTCGTGGAATCTGCTGTATTCGTCCTGGAATCCCAGGGAAGACAGAGAATATCCGTGTAGAAAGCATTGTCGGAAGATTTCTGGAACATTCAAGGATTTATGCATTTGGAGTTGGAGATGATACAGAGATTTATATTTCATCTGCGGATATGATGACAAGGAATACAAGAAGAAGAGTTGAAGTCGCAGCACCGATCTATGATCCAAGGTTAAAACAAAGAATCCTGAAGATGATCAATGTGATGAAGCAGGATAACATTCAGGCACAGGTACTGCTTTCCAACGGAGAATATACAACTAAGAAAAAACGTGAAGATAATATGAATTCACAGATCCACTTTTTAAATGAAGCAAAAAGACTTGCTCCAAAAGAGAAGACACAAAAACAAAATTTTTTCTATCAGGTAAAGGGGATATTTTTTGGAAAGAAAAAATTAAGAAAAAAATAGCTCGCAATTTATCTATAAAATAGGGTATACTATATCTGACTAAAATGCCAGCATTCAAGGAGGGATAGAACCATGAGAAAAATTATTTTTAACAAAAAGTTTTTAGCCATTGTAGGAATCTGCTTATCTGTAGCAGGAGGATTTGCGATCAAACAGAAGATCACGACCAAAGCCTCTGATCACAGTTTTGAAATCAATGGAATGAATGTCAGCATTCAGCAGTGTGAAGGAAAATCTGAGGAGATCATGGAAGAAGATCTAGATGAAACAATCTCTAATGAGGTAATGGCACTGGAAGAAAAAGGACATAATTACGAGATCGGAGATACGATCGAGACAGAAGAAGTAGCGTTTGTACCAATGACAAAAGAAATTGATGATGAGACAGCATACAATGCATTTGGGACGATCACATCAAAGAGCGGAAATAACTATGTTATTGTCGTGAAATCAGAAAAAGAACTGACACAAGATAATTTAGAAACTGTCGCTGAAGCAGTGAAAGAACAAGTAAAATAAAACATATGATCGTGGAGGCAGAGATGATTTTAATTAAGAATGCAAGAGTGATGGATCCAGAAAGCGGATTCGATCAGGTAACAGATATTTTATTAGACGGGAAGAGGATCAGACAGATCGGTAAGGTAGATGATGTCTCTGGCATTGAACAGGTCATTGATGCTTCCGGGATGATCGCAGCCCCTGGATTGATCGATGTACATGTACATTTCCGCGATCCGGGATTTACATATAAGGAAGATTTACAGACAGGTTCTGCTGCGGCAGCAGCTGGTGGATTTACGACGGTAGTATGTATGGCAAATACAAAGCCTGTCGTGGATTCTGTGGATATTTACAAAGAGATCGAAGACAGATGTGAACAACTTTCGATCAAAGTATGGCAGGCAGCAGCTGTGTCCAAAGGATTTGAAGGAAAAGAATTAACAGACATGGATGCACTCTATAAAGCAGGGGTTCGTGGATTTACAGACGATGGAATTCCACTGATGGATGAGAAGCTCGTAGAAGAAGCCATGAAGAAAGCCAAAGAATTAGATGTACCGATCAGTCTTCATGAAGAAGATCCAGCTTACATCAAACAGCCAGGAGTCAATCAGGGAAAAGTCTCTGAACAGTTAAACTACGGCGGAGCATCCTACATGGCAGAAGCAGTGATGGTAAAAAGAGACTGCGAATTAGCAGTGAAAACAGGAGCCAAAGTAGACATCCAGCATATCAGCTCAGGTGTTGCAGTAGACTACGTCAAAGAAGCCAAAGCAAAAGGTGCAAAACGTCTACGCAGAAGCATCTCCACACCATTTTACGCTGACAGAAGAAGCTGTCTTAAAATACGGAACACTGGCAAGAATGAATCCGCCGCTTCGAACAGAAGAAGACAGACAACGAATCATCAAAGGATTACAGGAAGGCACGATCGAGATCATAGCAACAGACCATGCACCACATTCCAAAGAAGAAAAAGACAAACCACTCGATCAGGCACCAAGCGGAATCACTGGATTAGAGACATCACTAGCCCTTGGAGTGACAGAACTCGTAGGAAAAGGATATCTTTCTATGATGCAGCTTCTTGAGAAGATGACGATCAATCCTGCGAAACTGTATAATATGGAACAGGGAAGATTACAGGAAGGGAAACCAGCAGATGTTGTGTTATTTGATCCAGAAGAAGAATGGGAAGTCAAGGAATATAAATCTAAGGCAACGAATTCTCCATTTACTGGATGGAAATTGAAGGGGAAAGTGAAATATACGATCTGTGACGGTAAAATTGTAGAATTATAATGTATACAAAAAGAAAACAAAATCGTTAAGAATTATGTAGTAGAATCTTAAGATTTTGTTTTCTTTTTGATGCTTTTCTTTTGTATAATAGGGATATAAATGGAGGTGGAAGATATGATAAAAAAGAGAGCATGGATTTTTACTGGAATATATTTCATTTTAGGAGTTCTTGCAGGATATTTCACAAGCATAAGAATGAAGCTTCCAGAAAGTATTTATATTATATTAGATGATGCGATTCCTGTGATCGTTTTGATTCTTTTCTGTGTTATTTTCTCTAAAACTTATAAAAGATCGTGGAAAAACAGCATAGGATTGGGAGCTGGATTAGCATTTGGACATGATATTTATTGGGGAGTCAGTTCCTATCTGAATATTGGAAGCGGAAATGTAGGATATATAATAGAAGGAATCATGGGGGCAATGTTTACAATTGTAGGAGTTGTAGTGATTGTGTTGATTTTACAGATGATCAAGTCTGTATTCATAAAATATATAACAAAAAAACAATAAGATGATTGAAAGGGGAATCATTATGAGGAAGTTAGGAAAAGGTACTTTATTATTGGTGAGTGCTGTTATGGCAGCGTCATTGTTTACAGGGTGTGGGAAGGAAAGTAGTCAGAAAACAACAACAAAGAAAAAAGAAGTTTATGCAACGATCAAGAAAAGTGATCAGTCAATGACAGCGGAAGAGATTTGTGCGTGGCTTGATTATGGAGTGAGAAATTACACACAGTTTCAAAATGAAGTGATGGAATTATCCTATTGTTCTGATGATTTGGCAGTTTTTCAGATTCTGTTGGAAGTGTGGTTTATGACAGAAATAAAAGGAACATTGTGGCATCTGTTGATCTTGATAAGATGGATGCGATCATTTTAACAGTGAGGGAGATGAAGAAAAGCAGGATTAGAAACTCAGGTAAAAGTATCAAAAGATAAAAAATGGATGATCGTCTATAATAAATCACAAGGAAAAGTCAGTGGAAAAATCTATGCATATTCATTAGAAGATAGTAATATAAAGAGACTTTCTAAAATAGAACCAACAAAAGAAATCGAAGAAAAAGATGATTTATATAAGAAAATCATAAAAGATAATAAAAACAGAATAAAAGATTCAAGTAGTCTGTCAGGAAAGATTGGTGATCAGATTCGTGCGATGGATGTATCAGCAAGTCCGCATCTATATGAGTGGAAAGATGCCAAAGGAAATAAAAATCAGTCCGTACTTGTGGTAGACAAAGATGGCTTAAAACTATATACTTTATCAGGAAAAGAAAAGCAGTCGAAAGTACAAAGTGAGCAAATTGATCTTCATACACAAGCAACCACCAAAATAGACACAAAATTGCCAGAATATAATTACACAGGAGATGATAAACGAGTAAAAGCAGTTTTTGAGGAAACGAAAAAGACATATGAAGACAATAAAGAAGAAAATATTGTAATAATTCCAATGATTGATGTCTATAAGATTGTCGATACAAAAAATGGTGCAAAAATATATGCAAACTTCTGGTGTGAAACATACTATCGTTATGGCAGATTATTAAAGAATTATTCCGCTGGAAGTTATCCTGGAGTTATGTATTTAAAGAAAATAAACGATGGTTATAAAGTAACGAAAACAAAATACGCAGAAGATGGAGCATTATTAGAAGAATCCATTTATAAACTGTGCAAAGGACATCCAATCGTAGCAGCGAAAATGCTCAAAGGATCTATTTCAGAGAAACAAAGAAAACGAACACTGAAAAAATATATCAGACAAAATAATTTAAAGATCAAAGCTTATAAGGAATATGGCTGGCAGTATATTAATTTATAAAAAACAAAAGGAGTCTTCCATGAAATTAGCATTCAAAAAAACAATTGCAAGCATTCTATGTATCACCATGGTCCCAGTCATGATGACCGGCTGCAAAAAGAAAACAACAAGCTACAGCCACACAGACTTTGCAATGGGAACAGTCACAAACATCACACTCTACGGAACAAGCGACAACTTAGAACAGACAGAACAAAAGATCATCAATATGGAAAAGAAACTAGAGAAACAACAATTATCATGGAGACTAAAAAGCTCTCAAGTTTCAAAGATTAATCAGAAACTAGAAAAAAACAATGGACAAGCAAAAGTCACAGGTTCCCTAAAAGGCTGGTTACAGCAAGCAATCAAGATCAGCCAGGACTCCTATGCAGACGGAAGAAACACCGTAGATCCAACGATCGGAGCATTAACCAAACTCTGGGATTTCGAATCAAGCAACCCAAAGGTACCAGATGCAAATAAGATCAAGAAAGTGATCAGCGGAGATCTGTCAGAAAACAGCCAGCACGTCACAGTCAAAGATAACGGAGAAATCCTATCATGCGACAAAGACACAAAGATAGACTTGGGAGCCTACGGAAAAGGAATCGGAACCGACGAAGCCATCAAACTCATCAAAAAGACAAAGAAATCACAGGAGCATGGTAGCCCTCGGAGGCAGCATCGCCATCTACGGAGAAAAATCCGACGGCTCCGACTGGAACGTAGGAATCCAAGACCCAAACGGCAAAGACGGAGAAGTCCTAGGAGGGATCAAAGTCAAAAGCGGCACAAGCATTTCAACATCTGGAGATTATGAAAAAACATTTACAGATAAAAAGACAGGCAAACGCTACTTCCATATCTTAGATTCCAAAACAGGATACAGTGTAAAAACAGATATCAGATCCTGCACGATCATCTGCAATTCAGGACTCAACGCAGACGGACTATCTACAGCATGTTTCAGTTTAGGAGTAAAGAAAAGCCAGAAATTGTTAAAAGAATATAATGCAAAGGCTGTTTTTGTAGATAAAAACAATAAAGTATATGTAAGCGATGGAGTGGAATTTACATTAACAGCAAAAGATTATAAAATTGTAAAATTTTAAATTGTATGAGTTGAAGGTCATCGAGTATTTAGAGAAAAAATAAAAGATAGCATGTGCGCAACACGAATTCCATTGACGGAGTTTTGACAGAACGCTTATCCGCTGGATCTCCTGCGATAACTCGCGTTGAAAATTACTGAAACCAGTAATCTTTGACGCTCAAACAATCGTCCGATCCAGCTGCGATGTCATTAAGTTAAGAAAAACAGAGATAAAAGATAAGTTTTAAATTTATCTTTTATCTCTGTTTTTATATATTGACAAACTCAGGATAAAGAGTGATGTATTAGGTAGGAGGTGAATGATTATGAAGCATGCACAGAAAGTAAAAAAACGTTATTTAACTATATTAAATGATATGGCTAAAAATCGAGATTCGTATGTTAAAAATCCAGAAAAAGATTTTACAAGAAAAAGAAAACTATCCTTTCAAGATACCATTAATACGATTGTTACTTATGATGCTGGCAGCATTGGCCGTTGCATAAAACGCTACATTCCAAAAGTTGAAAAAACTCCAACTACTTCTGCATTTCTTCAACAGCAAAAAAAATTAAAATTGTCTGCATTTCAAACTCTTTTTTACAGATTTAATGACCCGTTTCCAGATAAAACTTTGTATAATCTTCATATTTTATCTGTTGATGGTACTGGTGTCACGGTCCCTATGGACAGAATAAATGAAAATAAAGAATACGCACGCGTACGTACCAATAAAGACTCTACCCGACCTGCTTATCAGTTTCATGTTTCCTGTATCTATGATCTTATCAATGAAAGATACTGTGATGCTTATATCGAACCTTTTCGAACACATAGTGAAACTCACGTATTTTCTGTGATGTTGGAACGTAAAAATTTTCCGCAGAAAGCTCTGTTTATCGCAGACCGTGGCTATGAAAGTTATCTGCTGATGGCACAGATCCAACATGATGGAAACTATTTTCTGATCCGTGCAAGAGAAGATTTTGGACAGGGCAGTATGATCAAAGGATATCCATTTCCAAGAGATGGTACTTTTGATAAAACAGTTACCTATATTTATACGAAAACACAAAACAAAAGGACAAAAGCTAATCCAGAGCTTTATAAAAGGGTCGCTACAAGAAATTCACCCTATTTTATAAACAAAGAACACCCTTATGTAAAAATGACATTGTGTTTTGTGATGATCGTACTTCCGAATGGACAGAAAGAATGTCTGATCACGAATCTGCCAGCAAATAAATTTCCACCAGAAACACTAAAAAAACTTTATTGTATACGCTGGAAAATAGAAACATCTTTTCGTTTGATCAAGTATTCTGCCAATCTTCTGGAATTTCATTCAAAAAAAATAGAGTTTTTGCAACAGGAGATATGGCCAAGATGATCTTTTATAACTTTACGACCACGATCACCCAACATTTGCGATATAAAAGAGATCGTGGAAAGTATCAATATAAGCCGAATATGACCAATGCACTCCAAATGTGCAAGGACTATCTCCGAAATGCAAAAACTCCAAATGATGTAGAAGGACATATATTAATGGAAATGACTCCGATCAGGGATGGACGATCGTTTAAACGAGATAAGTCCAGACATCAGAGTGTTTTTACCACTTTCAGACACAACTAACATCAACTTTAATATAATCTTTTTGTAGGCAGAAATCAATCTGTCTTTTTGGAATGCAGAAAATAAAAATCTCACCAACAGACATAATGAATATCTTTTGATGAGATAACAATACTGATTCTTAACTTAATGACATTGCGATCCAGCTGCGATTCTATCAAAACTCCTATGGAATTCGATCGTTGCTTACATGCTATCTTTTATTTTTTCTCTAAATACCAATATAGTAAAACATACACACTCCGTAGAAGTTTGAATAACGTAAATTATTTGAATATTATAAAAAGAGATCATGTGTCGGCAACCGTACGAACACGTCTGCACTTAGCGAGTGGATGGTCGAATGACCATTCAGGAGCTTAGTACAGCTACGTGAGAGTCCGAACGAAAGTGCGTTGCAGACACATGATCTCTTTTTATAATATTCCACCAATAATTTCCGCTATTCAAAATTTTACATTTAACAAAAACTTTACACAACTCTTCTTTTTGATTTTACATTTCTCAAGTAACATAATATCTGTAATTGATACGAACACAAAGTTCAAAAGGAGAGAAAGAACTATGAGAAAGAAATTATTAACATTAGCAGTAGCAACAGTAGCAGCATCAAGCCTTTTAACAGGATGTGGCGGAAGCTCAAGTAACGATAAGAAAGCAGCATCTGATGAAAATATCACAGCAGTATCCAGAGAAGATGGATCAGGAACAAGAGGAGCTTTCATTGAGTTATTCGGAATTGAACAGAAAGATAAAGATGGAAATAAAGTAGATAAAACAACATCAAGTGTACAGATTACAAACTCAACATCTGTCATGATGACAACAGTTGCAGAAAACAAAGCAGCCATCGGATACATATCTTTAGGATCTTTAAATGACACAGTAAAAGCAGTTAAGATCGACGGAGCTGAGGCGAGTGTTGATACTGTAAAAGATGGATCATACAAGATCGTTCGTCCATTTAATATCGTAACAAAAGATAAATTAAGCAAACAGGCTCAGGACTTTGAAAACTACATCATGAGTGCAGATGGACAGAAGATCATTCAGGATAATGGATATATCAAAGCAGACGAGAAAGCACCAGCTTACAAATCAAACGGAGCAAAAGGTAAAGTTGTTGTTGGTGGATCTTCTTCAGTAACACCAGTTATGGAAAAATTAAAAGAAGCATATGCAAAAGCAAACAAAGATGTAACAGTTGAAGTACAGCAGAGCGATTCAACAACAGGTGTTACAAATGCGATCGAAGGAACATGTGATATCGGTATGGCATCTCGTGATCTTGCAGACAGCGAAGCTAAAAAAGGTGTAAAAGCAACAGTTATCGCAAAAGATGGTATCGCAGTCATCGTAAATAAAGACAGTAAAGTTGATGAATTAACAAGTGCGCAGGTAAAAGACATCTACACAGGAAAAACAACAAAATGGGCAGACATTAAATAAGAAAGAATCATCGATATAAAGGAATGGTAATAATGAAGAAATATTCAGAAAAAATCATGCATGTCGTGTTTTTACTCGCAGCATGTGCCTCAATTTTGGCAGTAATTTTAATCTGTGCATTTCTGTTCGTAAATGGTATTCCTACAATCGGGAAAATCGGACTTGGAAATTTTGTTTTAGGTAAGATCTGGATGCAAAGAGTGGAATCTTTGGCATTTTCCCGATGATCATAGGAAGTATTTATGTAACAGCAGGAGCGATTTTGGTTGGAGTTCCAGTTGGAATTCTTGCTGCGATCTATATGGCAAAGTTTTGTAATGAAAAAGTGTATAAAATAGTAAAACCAGCAGTTGATCTTCTGGCAGGAATTCCATCTGTTGTTTATGGATTCTTTGGAATGGTAGTGTTAGTACCAGCTTTCCGTAATATATTTGGAATGGTAACTGTGTATTTACAGCATCTATCTTGCTTGGGATCATGATCCTGCCAACGATCATCGGAGTATCTGAAAGTGCGATCCGAGCAGTCCCAGATAGTTATTATGAAGGGTCCTTAGGACTTGGAGCAAGTCATGAGCGAAGCGTATTCTTTGCAGTGTTACCTGCAGCAAAATCAGGTATTCTTGCAGGGATCGTTTTAGGAATCGGACGTGCGATCGGTGAGACAATGGCGGTAGTAATGGTAGCTGGAAATCAGGCTATCATCCAGATGGAATGTTCTCAGGAGTTCGTACTTTGACATCCAATATCGTCCTTGAAATGGGATATGCGACAGACCTTCACAGAGAAGCACTGATCGCAACAGCAGTTGTATTATTTGTATTTATCTTAATGATCAACCTGTGCTTTGCAGTATTAAAGAGCAAGGAGGAACGTTAAAATGGAAGCGGTGAAAGAAATGGAATCAGTAGAAAAGATCCAAGCGATCAATAAAACGTCTTGGATACAAAGAATGAAATCATATAAAAGAACGCCGTTATCCTTTGTATTATGGCTTCTTGTAAATGTTGCGATGATCGCAACTGTCGCAGTACTTGCATATTTGATCGTTTATATTCTTGTAAATGGAGTACCATACTTAAATTCACAATTATTTGAATTAAAATATACAAGTGAAAATGCATCGGTATTCCCAGCAATCATTAATACCTTGATCATGACAGTATTATCTTTGGTATTAGCAGTACCACTTGGAATTTTTGCAGCAATTTATTTAGTAGAGTATGCAAAACGTGGAAATAAATTAGTTGAGGTTGTTCGTTTAACAGCAGAAACATTATCAGGAATTCCATCAATCGTGTATGGATTATTCGGTATGTTATTTTTCGTAAAAGCTTTGGGATGGGGATTATGTCTGCTATCTGGAGCAGCAACAATGGCGATCATGATCTTACCATTGATCATGAGAACAACCGAAGAAGCATTAAAGTCTGTGCCTGATTCTTTTAGAGAAGGAAGCTTTGGACTTGGAGCAGGAAAACTAAGAACAGTATTTTGTATTATCCTGCCATCAGCAGTTCCAGGAATCTTATCTGGAGTTATTTTAGGAATCGGACGTATCGTCGGTGAGACGGCAGCATTAATGTATACAGCAGGTACGATCGCAGAAATCCCTGCAAATGTTATGGGATCAGGACGTACACTGGCACTTCATATGTATGTATTATCATGCGAAGGATTACATATCAATCAGGCATATGCAACAGCAGTTGTGTTACTTCTGATCGTGCTTGTGATCAACGCCGTATCTTCATTTATCGCAAAACGAATTACGAAAGGGTAACCAATTATGGATAGTAAAATGAAAGTTGAAAACCTTGACCTGTATTATGGAAAATTCAAGGCTTTAAAAAATATTAATCTGGATCTTCCTAAAAATGAGATCACAGCATTTATCGGACCATCTGGATGTGGTAAATCTACACTTTTAAAATCATTAAACCGAATGAATGATCTTGTAGAAGGTTGTAAGATCACAGGTAAAGTAACATTAGACGGAGATGATATTTATGGTGACATGGATGTCAATTTATTAAGAAAACGAGTTGGAATGGTATTCCAGAAACCAAATCCATTTCCAATGAGTATTTATGACAATATTGCATATGGACCAAGAACTCATGGAATCCGAAGCAAAGCAAAATTAGATGATATCGTAGAAAAATCTTTAAGAAATGCAGCAATCTGGGATGAATTAAAAGATCGCTTAAAGAAAAGCGCTTTAGGGCTTTCTGGAGGTCAGCAGCAGAGACTTTGTATCGCGAGAGCGTTAGCTGTAGAACCTGAAGTTTTACTAATGGATGAACCAACGTCAGCTCTTGATCCAATTTCTACTTCCAAAATTGAAGATCTTGCGGTAGAATTAAAATCAAAGTATACGATCATCATGGTAACACATAATATGCAGCAAGCAGTCAGAATTTCTGATAATACAGCATTCTTCTTATTAGGAGAGATGGTAGAGTACGGAAAATCAGATCAGCTATTTTCTATGCCACAGGATAAGAGAACAGAAGATTATATTACAGGAAGGTTTGGGTGATTTAGATGAGAAATCGATTCGACAGACAGCTGCTTAAGTTAAATCAAGAGATGATCGACATGGGTTCTTTATGTGAAGAGATGATCACAGCTGCGGCCAAGATCGTTGCGACAAGAGATAAAGAACTGATGGATGATATTGTAACAATGGAAGAAGAAATCAATCAGAAGGAAAGAGATATCGAACGTATCTGTATGAAACTTCTGATGCAGCAACAGCCAGTGGCAAGCGATCTGCGTGTTATATCAGCAGCTATGAAGATGGTATCTGATATGGAACGTATCGGAGACCAGGCATGTGATATTACTGGAATCGTTAAAAAAGATGCAGAAGTTCTTACGATCAGAGAGAACACACATCTTGATAAGATGGCAAAAGCTACGATCAGTATGGTAAGCAAGAGCATACAATCTTTTATTAAACAGAATCTGATAATCGCGCATGAAGTGATCGAACAGGATGACACTGTGGATGAATTATTTAACAGAGTTAAGAAAGAAACGATCTCACTGATTCATGAAGATCCTGGGAAAGGAGAAGAGTGTGTAGCCATCGTTATGATCGCCAAGTATTTTGAAAGAATCGGAGATCATGCAAGTAATATCGCAGAATGGGTCGAATTTGCAATTACTGGGGAATATAAAGGAGGAAGCTTGTGATTTTTGTTGTAGAAGACGATCCGAATATCAGAGAACTGGTGACATATACCTTACAAAGTACCGGATTTGATGCCTGTGGATTTGAAAATGGATCAGAGTTTTTAAAAGCTTTAAGTGATGGAGAGAAGCCAGAACTGGTATTATTAGATATTATGCTTCCAGGAGAAGACGGAATATCGATTTTAGGAAAACTTCGCAAAAAATCAGCGACCAGAGATCTGCCGATCATTATGATGACAGCAAAGGGAACAGAGTATGATAAAGTACTCGGACTTGATAGTGGGGCAGATGATTATATTACAAAACCATTCGGAATGATGGAACTTGTATCCAGAGTCAAAGCGGTATTGAGACGTTCCAGCAGAAATGAAAAAAAAGACGAGATCATTGTTGGACAATTAAAGATTTATCAATAAACATAAAGTAAAATCCTGTGGGAATGAAGTGACATTAACCAATAAGGAATTTAAACTATTATGTTTATTGGTAGAGAGTAAAGGAAATGTATTAAACAGAGATCAGCTGCTTACAAATATCTGGGGATATGATTTTGATGGTGAGACAAGAACTGTCGATGTTCATATTCGTTCATTAAGGCAGAAGCTTGGAGAATGTGGAAAGCTTATCGAGACGGTCAGAGGAATCGGTTACCGGATCGGAGGCAACGAATCATGAAAATGAAACAAAAGATATTAAACAACATGGTATACATCGCAGTTGTAGCTGTTCTGATCACGACAACGCTTATTGGAATGTTTACATATTATCGTTATATGGAACAGATAAAAACAGGAATGAAAGATGAGGCGGCCTATTTGGCGGCTTCACTTAATTTTGAGGATCAGCAAAATCTCGATAAATATAAAAATATTACAATCACAAGGATTACAAGGATCGCTAAGGATGGAACGGTTATTTATGATAGCAGCGGGAAAGAAAAATCCATGGGAAACCATAAGAATCGTACAGAAGTCAAAGAAGCATTTAAACATGGACATGGGGAAGATACTCGTATGTCAATGACATTACGAAAACAGACTTATTATTATGCGCTGAAGTTAAAAGATGGAACGATTCTTCGGATGAGCCGGGAGACTCAGACGATCGTAAGACAGATGGAAGATATCATTCCGATCATCGCCTTGATTCTTGCAGTTGTAACGATATTATCTGTGATATTATCAAGAATGTCGACAGATCGTATCGTAGAACCGATCAACCAGATAAATTTGATACATCCAAAACAGAACAAAACATATAGTGAGTTGACGCCATTGCTTGATAAGATTGAAAAACAGAATATGGATATAGAAAGACAGATCAAAGAGATCAAAGAAGCAGAAAATATGCGCAAAGAATTTTCAGCCAATGTATCCCATGAACTAAAAACTCCATTGACTACGATTTCAGGATACGCTGAATTAATGAAAGATGGGCTGGTGAAACCAGAAGACATGCCAAGATTCTCTGCAACGATCTATGATGAAGCAAGAAGATTGATCTCGATGATCGAAGGAATCATCAAACTCTCAAGACTTGATGAAAATAGAGTGGAATTAGACTGGAAAGATGTCGATCTCTATGAATTAGCATTCAGTATCAAGAATGATCTGAAGCGAAGAAGTGAAGAAGAAAATGTAGCTATTCATATCCGCGGAATTCATACGAAGATCCGAGGAGTTACACAGATCCTTTACGAAATGTTTTTTAATGTATGTGAGAATGCTATTAAATACAATCATCCTGGCGGAGAAGTCGTATTCACGATTTCAAAAATGGGCGATTACCCAACAGTTATTGTAGAAGATACCGGAATTGGTATTCCAAAAGAAGACATTGATCGTATATTTGAACGTTTTTATCGTGTAGATAAGAGCCATTCAAACCAAAAAGAAGGCTCAGGACTCGGATTATCCATTGTAAAACACGGAGCAAAATTCCATCATGCAGAGATGGAAGTAGAAAGTGAAGTGGGAAAAGGAACAAAGATTACGGTTGTATTTCCACGGCAAAATTCTGATTTGTTGTAGTGTTGCATGTATGAGTCAGAAAGAAGAAATATTTATAAGAAAAAGGATGACACTCCGCATTTTTGAAAGCGTTTTTTACAAATCGCTGATCCGCGCCTGTTCCTTTGGAAACCTCCCTCGCTGCGAGCCAAAATGCCCGCAGCTATGGTCAGACATCCAACCACAGGGCGCTGCGAATTTGTAAAAAACGCATTCAAAAAGTGCTCATGTTGTCATCCTTTTTTCTTATAAATATTTCTTCTTATCTTCTTTCTGACTCATACAACGGAACGCTATTCAAATCACTACACAGTGTGTATGTTAAACGGTATTGGCTGATAAGATTTAACATACACGTCCACCTAAATTTTTCAATCTTGTAATTGTCCACACTTTAGACTTCTGGTATATGATAAAAATAAATAAACGATCGGAAGAGCAGCATTAGAATTTTGCCATGTTTTTTACGGATTCGCAGCCGGCTTGGTGCGTTGTCTGAGCCTCAAAGAGTTTTGGTTTCAATACCTTTGAAGGCGAGTTCGCAAGGAAAGCCGGCGGATCAGCGATCTGTACGTGAGGAAATTCTCTAGCTGCTCTTCGATCGTTTATT
>ENA-OQLB01000076-OQLB01000076.1-human-gut-metagenome-genome-assembly--contig:-NODE-76-length-54601-cov-4.104215_pt1 | contig 54601 bp, 71 predicted proteins | sample MGYA00242656_ERZ504813 | MGnify/ENA primary metagenome ERZ504813 (study PRJEB26092, sample SAMD00036388) | human gut metagenome | host: Homo sapiens | study: EMG produced TPA metagenomics assembly of... | reverse complement strand
ATTAAACGAACGTTTATTGGACACTTTTATGAGTCTAATATCTTCTTTAATAGCTTATTATCATTGCAAAAGTGTACAATACGGTTTGGGTGGGAAAATGTCTCGTTCAAACCGCGAAGCGCACCCGGAATTGAGCTAATTTATTCGAAAGAAAATTCCTAAGTGGCTGAACAACAGAAATATTGGTTTGCGGCTCGCACCCGTGACAAGCAGGAATTTACAGTCCGGAAATCTTTGGACCGACTTAAATCGGAAGAGCATTTGGAGCTTGACTATTATCTTCCACGCGTTTTGTCATTTCTCAATTGAAGTATCGTCGTAAGCGTAGCGAAGTTCCAGTAATCCGCAATCTGGTATTTGTTCATTCCACCAAGCAGACAGCCTGCGATATTTCCAACATCTATAATGTCCCCCTTTTTTATATGAAGGACCTTTCCACGCATTCCATGCTAGTGGTACCGGATAAGCAAATGGAGGACTTTATGTTCGTAATGGATTTGAATCCTGACGGTGTCAGCCTTGATAGCGAAATTCTGACTGTTGGGCATAAAGTAAAAGTTATCAAAGGCGAACTCAGCGGTATTGAAGGTGAGGTTGCCATCGAAGCCAATAAAACATACGTTGTTATCCGCATTAAAGACCTTTTGACTGCAAGTGTCAAAGTCCCCAAATCCTATCTGAAAATAATCGGGTGACTTCTAAATAAGTATAATCTTATATTTTAATCATATATCATAATAATGAATGATTTAACTTCCCGTGCTCTTGAGCTTCAGCATGCAGCTCATGAGCTGATGTATCTTGGTATGGACGGTGAGCCGGTCTATTCCGACACTTTTTGCCGGTTGAATAAGGAAGTGCTTGTTAAGTCCGATTCTCTTTTTTCTGCTCAGAGTTCCGATGTTGAAGAGGAGGCGAATTTGTGTCTGGCTCTTTTGATGGGGTATAATGCTACCATTTATGATGATGGGGATAAGGAGCAAAAGAAACAAATGGTATTGAATCGGATTTGTCTTGTTTTGGAGCAGTTGCCTGCTTCTTTACTTAAAGTCCGACTACTGACTTATACATATGGGGAGGTTTATGAAGAGGTCTTGTTTCAAGAAGCCTATGCGATTATTGAAGGTTGGAACAAAGATAATTTGACTTCGGAACAAACTGTAATCATCGAAGAATTGAAAAATATCGAAGAAAATCCATATCCGTTTGAGGAAGTGGAATAGGATTTGGGTGTGATAAGGAAATCATAAAAAATAGATAACTTTTATTGATATGAAAGCATGTTTTATGGGGTTGGGTTATATTGGCCTGCCTACTGCGATTATTGCTGCTAAACACGGAATTCAGATTATCGGGGTTGATATTAATCCCAAAGTTGTAGAAATGACTAATCAGGGTAAGTTGCATATCATTGAACCAGGTATGCAGGAGCTTCTTCAAGAAGTCGTTACTATCGGTCAGTTGAAGGCTTCAACAACTCCAGAAGTGAGTGATGCCTATTTTATGGTGGTACCTACTCCTTTTAAGGGAAATCATGAGCCTGATATTTCTTACGTGGAAGCTGCTACCCGTGCCGTAATTCCTTTGTTGAAAGAGGGAGATTTGTATGTCATAGATCTACATCACCGGTAGGTACTACTGATAAAATGTGTGATTTGATATTTGGATTACGTCCGGAATTGAGAGATAAAATTTATATTGCTTATTGTCCGGAGCGTGTTCTTCCTGGGAACGTCATTTATGAGTTAGTTCATAATGACCGGGTCATTGGCGGTCTGAATGAAGCTTCTACAGATAGGGCTATTGAGTTTTATAGTAAGTTTGTACAAGGAACGCTCCATCGCACTAATTGTAAAACGGCAGAAATGTGTAAACTGACAGAAAACTCCTCCCGTGATGTACAGATAGCTTTTGCCAATGAACTCTCTCTGATTTGTGATAAAGCAGGAATCAATGTCTGGGAATTGATTAACTTGGCGAACAAGCATCCCCGTGTGAATATCCTTCAACCTGGTTGTGGTGTTGGAGGACACTGTATAGCGGTTGATCCTTATTTCATTACGGCTGAATTTCCTATGGAATCTAAAATCATATCTACCGCTCGTGAAATCAATAACTATAAAGCATTCTGGTGTGCAGAGAAAGTGCGGAATGCTATGTTGAAGTTTGAATTGGAATATCATCGTAAACCTACTATTGCTATGATGGGGCTGGCTTTTAAACCCGATATTGATGATTTGCGTGAAGCTCCTGCCAAGTATATTACTACTAAAGTGATGCAAAGCTGTAATAATGCAGATATTTTAGTAGTGGAACCTAATGTGCAGGAACACAACGTATTTAAACTTACAGATTATAAAGAAGCCTATGAGAAGGCTGATATCGTCGTTTTTCTGGTTGCTCATTCTGTATTTAAATCTCTGCCATATAATGAACGGAAAGTAATTCTTGACTTTTGCGGAATTTACAAGAAATAATAAATACCTTATAGCATGAAGAAGATTATGTTGGTTTTCGGGACTCGTCCCGAAGCCATAAAGATGGCTCCTCTGGTGAAAGAATTTCAAAAATATCCGGAGGAGTTCAAGACAATCGTATGTGTTACCGGTCAGCATCGCGAAATGCTTGATCAGGTATTGCATATATTTGAAATCATTCCTGATTATGATTTGAATATTATGAAACCAGGACAGGATTTGTATGATGTGACAGCTCGTGTTTTGATAGGTATGCGTGATGTTTTGAAAGAGGTACAGCCAGATGTTGTTTTGGTTCATGGTGATACAACCACTTCTACGGCTTCGGCATTGGCTGCTTTTTATCAGCAGATTCCAGTGGGACATGTAGAGGCGGGACTTCGGACTCATAATATATATAGCCCTTGGCCGGAGGAGATGAATCGAGTGATAACAGGGCGTATTGCCAGTTATCATTTCTCTCCAACTCCTTTGAGTCGTCAGAATCTGTTGGATGAAGGTGTAAAGGAATCAGCTATAATAGTGACAGGTAATACAGTAATAGATGCACTTTACATGGTTGTAGATAAGATAAAGAGTGATAAGAGGTTTGATGAAGAGCTGAAAGGCATTTTGAAAACTGCCGGTTATGACATCAACCGCTTGTTAGATGGAAAAAAATTAGTCTTGATAACAGGTCATCGTCGTGAAAATTTCGGTGACGGATTTGTTTCTATGTGTCGGGCTATTCAGACTCTTACAAAGAAATATCCAAATGTTGATTTTGTCTATCCGATGCATTTAAATCCCAATGTTCGTAAACCAATTCATGAGGTATTTGGCAAAGATTTATCCAATTTAGGGAATATGTTCTTCATAGAGGCTTTAGAGTATCTTTCTTTTGTTTATCTGATGGAGAAATCCGCTATAGTTTTGACAGATAGCGGTGGTATTCAGGAAGAAGCTCCCGGACTTGGGAAGCCAGTACTTGTGATGCGTGATACGACAGAGCGTCCAGAGGCGCTGGAAGCTGGAACTGTGAAATTAGTAGGAACAAATTATGATAAGATTATAGGTGAAGTTGCTGTTTTGTTGGATGATGAAGCATGTTATGAAAGAATGAGTAAGGCGGTGAATCCTTACGGGGATGGGCTGGCGTGTAGTAGAATTGTGTATACGTTGAAATAATGTGAGTAATGCCACTTTTGAAAGATACTTTAAATGCGACATTGTGGTCAGTATTGGCTGAAATTATTGCAAAAATAATTAGCCCTGCTGTTTTCTTAATACTTACTCATATACTGTCACCATCGGATTTTGGAGTTGTTTCAGTTGCTACAACAATTTTAGGACTCATTTATGTTGTGAGTGATATGGGGACAAGTAAAGTTCTTATTCAAGCAGAAGATGATGAGGGTAATATCCAAAAATTATATGATGCTGCTTTTTATCTAAATATATTTGTTGGCATTATATTATTTTTGTGGTTTTTCTTTTTTCAAAAGAACTCGCATCATTTTATTCTCAGCCTCAATCAGACTCTGTGATAAAAGTCATGTCTGTACAAATATTGTTGTACTCATTGTGTTCTGTTCAAAATGCCATTAGAAAAAGAAATTTAGATTTTAGATTTTTATTTTATATAAGACTTATAACAATATGTTCTCCATTATTGATAGCATTGCCTATCGCTTTTTCAGGTGGTGGCTATTGGGCCATAGTTTTAAGTACTATTGCAGGTTCTTTATTAAATACTGTGGTATTATGGGTTAAAAGTAAATGGAAACCGATATTATACATTAATTGGCATATGATTTATCGTGTTATAGGTAAATCAATATGGAATACGATAGAGCAAATATGTGTTTGGATACCAGTATGCTTTGATACTTTTTTGATATCAAAGTTTTTATCTGTAAATGATTTAGGCTTATATACTACTTCCAAAACCTTGTTTAATACTGCAATCGGATTGTTATTTACTCCTATATTACCTGTGTTATTCAGTGCTTTCTCACGTTACCAGAATAGTGGAAAGCTGTTAAGAGAGGCACTTTTATTTAGTCAAAAGGTTGTATTTTTATTGGGAGCAAGTCTTGGATTATTTGTATATATATTTAATAGTTATATATCAGATTGCTTCTTTTCTAACACATGGAGTGAAATATCATCAATTTTAGGTATTATGTTTCTGATTATGGGACTTGAGTCTTTTTATTCTGCTTTTATCGAGGGGGTTAGGTCTAAGGGATATTTTAAAGAAATTGCGGTTAATACAAGTGTAAGTATTTTGGTGGCAATACCGTTTTTATTGCTTTCTGTTAAATATGGTTTATTTTATTATGTTGTTGTTAGGAGTTTAGCTTTATATATACATTATCCCGGTATTTTTTATCTACTTGATAAAAAATAGGAATTTCATTTAAGCAATCTGTTTACAATGTTCGTTTCATTTTAATTTCTATAATAATAATGTTACTCTTAAATTATTGTTTGGAGGGGCTTGGTGTTGAATCACGGTTTGGACTTTTTCTATTGAAATTATTTTCTACTGTTTCAGTTTTATTGATTTTCTTATTTGTGGAACGTAAATTCTTGAAGCAAATATTGTCATTGGTAATGAAGAGATAATTTTATGAATGTTTTATTTGTATTAAGAAGTTTCCCATCCTGTGGTGGTGTGCAATCTATTACAAAGATAATAGCGGAATCTTTGTTAGATAGAGGATTAAACGTTACTGTATTATCTTGTATTCAGACATTAAATGAATGTGATAATTTGAATTCGTTTCGTTTTCATCATTTATCATTACCATCTTCTGTTTTGATGAGTGATATTAATATTCAATATTTCCATACGATATTGGAAGATGATAAAGTTGATATCATCATTAATCAGGGGGTATATCGCGATGTTACAACATTTTTGTATGTTGCATTAAGGCATAAGAAAAAATATAAGGTACTGTCTGTTATACACAGTGATCCTTTGGGTGAAATTAAGGATTTGAAATATCAGATATCCCAAAAAGGTTTCAAACCATTAATAAAACGTACTTTTTTATCATTGTATAAACAAAGGATTAAGAGCATTTATATTAATAGACTAAAAGCTGCAGAAGCATTTTCTTCTGCATTTGTATTACTCTCTGCATCGCATATTAATGATTTTAAGGCACTTTGTCCCAAAATAGTGAAGCCCATTTATGTTATACCCAACTGTGTAAATTTTGAAGATATAAATATAGATGATGAGTTCCTTGCTAACAAAGAAAAGAAAATTGTCTATGTTGGAAGAATTGTTGAGTCCCATAAACATGTTAGTCGGTTGTTGTATATATGGGATAAAATATGGTATAAACATGCTGATTGGCGGCTAGAATTGATAGGAGATGGGGATGATTTAACATATAATATGGACATTGCTGAGAAATTGCATTTGCAGAATATTTCATTTATAGGGAGGAGAAAAAATGTTGTACCTTACCTCATAAAAGCTAGTATTGTATGTCTCGTTTCAGAATCAGAAGGATTAAGTATGTCATTGTTAGAAGGAATGTATTTCGGTGCAATACCTATTGCTTATGCAAGTTTTTCGTCAATCAATGATTTTATTATTAATAATGTTAATGGGTTTTCTATAACTCCTTATAAACAGGAAGAGTACATATCAAAACTTGAGATGTTGATGATGGATGTTGATTTACGGATTAAGTTGGCAAAGGAAGCAAAAAAAATGACAAATACTTTTCCTTGAGAGTGTAACAGATAAATGGATAGATTTATTCTCAACTTTATGATTTTATATAAAATAAAAAGTTTTTTCATTAAACTATATTGGTTTTTGGCTCATCTTATAGTTGATAGATTACTATTCATTATAGATTATGTTTTTTTCTTTAGGCTGAAGAAAACAAATTTCTTGCCTCTTGATCTTACCTCTCAAAAAGTTTTAGTGATTGCTGCACATAGTGATGATGAGATATTAGGATTAGGAGGAACTCTTTTAAAGCATAGTACATTGAATCATGATATTACTATATTGTATGTAACAGATGGATGTAAAAGTTTCAATCCATCTGTTACTCGTCAAGAAATGGTTGCTATGAGAAGACATGAAGCTCTTAACTTGTCAAATTATTTTTCTAAAATAAAAACAATTTTTCTAAATAAAATAAGCTTTGAATTTACTGTTTCTGAAAGTCTTATATCTGAAATAGCTCATGCTATCCAAAACTCCAATCCTGATATAATTTATGTATTATCTCCTATAGATGTTAATATAGACCATACCAATGCAGCCTTGGCATCATTTGCAGCTATCCAAAATATTCATTATAGAGGTCGAATGTGTTTATATGAAGTACAAACGCCTTTGACTTATTTATATGCTAATAGATATATTGATATTACTGATTTTATTGAAAATAAGAAAAATATATTATTGAGCTATAAATCCCAAAGTGTTATGTTTAATTCGTTCATTAAGATTATTTGTTATAATAAACTTGCTGCTATTCATTTACCTAATACTAATGCTGCTGAATTTGTGAGAGAATTGTCAGAAGAGGATATATTGCAATTAATCAGAAGATCTAATTCTATCAATAAGGATAAAATTCTAATTATGAGAGCAAAACGATTTCTGCGAACTAGTTACAAGTCAATGGAGAAATTCTTTTTAGATTGATTTATGAAATTGTTTCGGATTAATATAATTTCTTTTCGCAATTGGATAATGCACTTATTTCTATGTTTGCTCATTATTTTCGATTTGAGGACTTATTTGGTGACTGGAAGTGGAATATCAATCATAACATCGGGATTAATATTCTTTTATCTTGTGTGTTATTTGTATTTATGTGTGTTATATCCTAAAATTTATATTAGATTCTTCGATGTAATAGTATTTTTGTTTTTATGTATATATGGTGCTAGAGTTTATGTAAATATATATATAGATGGTATTTATAATACAATTTTGAGAATAATATAACATACATAGTGTATTTCTTTCTGCTTGCAGCTCTTCCTTATCAAGCATGTAGGCGCATTCCTTTTTCCAAGATACATATAGAAACTCTTCTTGTAATATTATTTGTGTTTTATTTTTTAGCTTTAATTTATTCGTTTTCTAATGTAATGACTTCTATTGCGATGAAACTTATGTTGGCAATGAGGGGCGGTTTGAGGCTAACGCTATGCTAGATACGATTGGCTATGGACATTTAGGACTGACACTGGTTCTCATTTCATTTTCTCTTCTTATTTGTCATCATAAAAAACTGATTATTGGTATATTGGGAGGATTAGGAATATTATGTGGGGCATTGTCTATTATCCTTGCTAATTCAAGAAGTCCAATGTTGGCTTTATTAGTATGCTTAATAATTATCTTCAGTAATCGTATTAGTTTCAGACTATTATTGCTTATTTCTATTTTAGTTTCTTTGTTTATTATCTATATTGATGAAATTAATATCTTTTTTCAAGAGGTTTTTAAAAGTCAATTTATAGATCGCTTTCTTACAATTTTTAAAGGGGATGGAAATGGTATGTCTGGAAGAAATATTTACTATAACCAAGGTTGGGCAATCTTTTCTGATAATCCCTTATTAGGACAATCTTTTTTGCTCACTTCAGGTGATATAAAGGGGGATTATGTTCATAATTCTTTTTTGGAAAGCTTAATGGCAGGGGACTTTGGGAGGAATACTATATATAATAATGACTCTTTGGGGAGTGACTTGTTCTTATAAGCTAATTAATAATCGCAGTAGATATATATTTTTTGCACTCTTTTTTATTCAGATGTTGACTTATTCATTGTTTTCACGTTCATTCATAGCATTACCATTGTATTGGGTTTCTTTGTCATCTGTATTTTCAATTTATCAATTAGAATATGGAAAATCTTAGAATTGTAATTGTAACAGCTTACTATTATCCATTAAACGTACCAAGGGCTTTTCGTGCAACGGAATTGGCTCATGAATTTGCTAGAAGAGGACATCAAGTAACGGTTATAAATGCAATAACAGTATTAAACTCCGATGGGGTATTGTTGTCTATAGATAAAACACCTAATGTTAAACTGATAAATTTGCATGCCTTTAAATGGTGTATTGATAGTTCCAAAAAAGTACAATACAGTAATAGTGGATTCTTTTCAAATATAAAACAATATCTCGGGAAGTTTTTGTTTTATATTTCTACCAATAAATGGTTTTATTTGTACCTAAAAGTTAAGAATTTATTGACTTTTGAACAAAAATACGACTTATTAATCTCAATAGGTCTTCCTTTTGCCATTCATTGGGCAGTAGCACATAAAATTGCAGGTCGGAATATTGCCGATTGTTATGTTGCAGATTATGGTGATCCTTTTTCTAAATTTAATATTGCAACTAAAGTTGCTCCCTATTTCCAGTTCATAGAAAAAAAATGTATAAATCGATTTGATTTTATTTCTATTCCAACAGATATAGCAATCAACTCCTATAGGTGGTTGAAGGATGATGATCATATAAAAGTTATACCTCAAGGATTCAATTTTAACGGAATTAAATTATCGACATATACGCCAAATTCTGTACCTACATTTGCTTTTGCTGGCTTATTCTATTCTGATATTCGGAATCCTCAAATATTTTTAGATTTTTTGTCTGACTTTACTTTGGATTTTCGTTTTGTTATTTATACAAATATTAATGTTCAAGATAGTATGAAGTGTCTTAGACCCTATATTGATAAATTGGATGGACGTATGTTGATAATTGATTCTATACCACGTGATAAATTGATTTTGGAACTCAGTAAAATGGATTTTCTGATAAATGTGAAAAATTCCTCAAATAATCAAAGCCCAAGTAAATTAATAGATTACACCTTAGCAAATCGTCCTATTTTTTCTTTTTCATCAAAACTTTATGATTCTGAACGTTTTTTGAGATTCTATAATGGAATATATGATAATTTAGACTCTATAGATTTATCGCAATTCAATATTGTCAATGTGGCAAATCAGTTTTTGAATTTATACTATATAAATCAATAAGTTATTTATGCTATATATTGAAGCATCCCAAATTAATTCTAATGGTGGGATAGTGTTATTGGATTTGTTATTGCGAAGAATTAAAGAAAGAAATATAGATGCAATAATTTATATAGGTTATGGGCATGTTTTGAATAGACTTAAATATTTAGAATCTAAAAATATCAGACTTGTGAGAACTTCTCTATTCAAGACTTTTGTCAGATACGTTAGTCGTAGAAATAAGGTTCTTTTTTTGTGTAACTTGCCTCCATTTCGCCGTAATCTTTCTTCAATCATCTATATCCATAATCTTTTTTTTTTGCAGAAAGACCTAAATGGACAAATATAGATAGTACCATTGGGTTAAATTTGCGAAAATATTTATATTATATTTTATTAAAATTGTTCATGCGAAAAGTTGATATAGTAGCTTGTCAAACTTCGGAAATGGCAATACGGTTGAAAAATACATTTGGAATATCTCCTTAGTGCTTCCTTTTTTTGAAGATATAAAGAGAAAAGTTGCTGAAAAGAAATATGATTTTTTTATCCAGGATCAAGTGCTACTCATAAAAATAACAATGTGTTGTTAGATGCGATTGAAAAGGCGTCTCGGCATGCCCATTTTACCATCGCACTAACTATAGGATGTAAAAACACCATTTTACAAAATCGTATAAAGCAAATAAATCAAAGTGCGGGATATGAAATAATACATAATCTCGGAACAATTAGTCACGATGTGGTTTTAGAGGTTTTCTCGCAATCCCGGGCTTTATTATTCCCTTCATTAAAAGAATCGTTTGGACTACCCTTAGTAGAGGCACTCCAACAAGGAATTACAGTAATTGCTTCAAACTTGCCTTATACTTTTGAAGTGGTACATAATCCTATAACTTTCTATCCTTATGATTCTTCTGATATATCGGACTGTATGTTACATTTTTTAAATGGAGAATATATAGATATAGATCAAAGGCTTATGGTGTCTAATAAAATTGATAGGCTTATTGATTTATTGATTGGAAAATTAAGTTAAATATAATATGATACTATTAGTTTTCGCTTTTTTGGGGAGTATTAATACAAATAATTCACGCATATCTAATATATTCCACTACACATCAAATCTAGCAATAAATGTTGTAACCTCTGACTTTAATCATGGAAGTAAAAGATATAAAGAATGTATAGATAATATCAATAATCATTATCTTCATGTTCCTGCATATAAAAAGAATATTTCTATTGAGCGTATATATAGTCATATTGTTTTCGCTTATAGATTAAAAAAGTTTTTTGAATTCACTTCAGGAAATTCCAACGGCCATTTATTGTGCCATGCCAACTTCAACTGCTGCTTATGTTTGTGGAAAATATTGCAAGAAACATGGTGTGAAGTTTGTGATAGATGTAATTGACTTATGGCCTGATTCTTTAATGCCAATTGTGGTTGGAATAAAAAATAGGCTTTTGAATCTTTTTATTTTCCCTTGGAAGTATATTACGATACAATCATATAAGATGGCAGATGTGATATTAGGAGAGTCAAAACAATATGCTAACGAAGCTGCTTTTTATAATCATAGGGCTCCTATATATCCTTTATATTTAGGAGTTGATAAGAAGGAAGTGAAGAAACTTGTAGCTGAAAGTAAACTTACTCTAAATAAGCCAAATGAAGAGAGATGGATTGGTTATGCTGGTAGCTTAGGTACGAGTTATGATTTTGAATCATTGATAAAAGGGGTGGCTGTTCTTAATGGAAAATATCAATATAAACTTTTTTTTTATAGGAGATGGAGTATGCCGTGCTAAAATAGAAAATCTTATAAGTCAATATTCAGTAAATGCAGAGATTACGGGATTTATGGAATATGGAGACTTGTTGAAATACTTAGCTAATTGCGATATTGCGGTGAATATTTTTCGTGATAAGACGAAAGTTGTTCATAGTTATAAATTCAATGATTATGTAGCAACAAATTGTTTTATTTTAAATTCTTTGCCAGGAGAAACAGCTGATATGATTGACCGATATAAGGTTGGACTCAATTTTGATTTTAAGGACAATACTTTTGATAAGGTGCTTCTACAGTGTTTGGAATTTTGGGATGATTATAGGGAGTGGAAGTTGAATAATGAGAGATTGGTGGATGAACTCCTTGATAAGGAAGCTATATATTCTCAAATAGGAACTATTTTATCAAAATAAATGTTATGTATAAATGTTTCTTTAAACGGTTGATTGATTTCATCATAGCTTTGTGTACACTAGCTTTTATTTGGCCCATTTTATTACTTATTACTATTTGGTTATATTTTGCCAATAAAGGTGCAGGAGCATTCTTTACTCAGGAGCGTCCTGGAAAGGATGGAAAAATATTCCGTGTGATAAAGTTTAAAAGTATGACGGATGAGCGGGATGCATCCGGCAAATTATTGCCGGATGCTAAACGATTGACTCATGTGGGTAAATTTGTTCGTGCCACTAGTATTGATGAGCTTCCGCAATTAATTAATGTTTTGAAAGGGGATATGGCATTGATTGGTCCAAGACCTTTATTGCCGGAATATCTGCCTTTATATAGTGAAGAACAAGCGCGTCGTCACGAGGTTAGACCTGGTATCACAGGATGGGCGCAGTGCCATGGGCGCAATGCTATTAGCTGGACTGAAAAGTTTAAATTAGATGTGTGGTATGTAGATCATTGTTCGCTACTGACTGATTTGAAAATAATTTTTATTACCATTAAATCTGTACTGAAGAGAGAAGGAATTTCATCTGCTACATCGATAACAATGGAGAAATTTAATGGTCACAATTAACAGATAATAAGTCATGAAAGATTTGGGTATATATTGTGCAGGTGGTTTTGGCCGTGAAATATATTGTTTGATTTTTAAGACTCTAAAATCTCCTGATTGGAATTTTGTCGGATTTTTTGATGATGGAGTGGATAAAGGCAAACAACTTCAGTATGGCGATTGCATAGGAGGTATGGATGAATTAAACTCTTGGAAAACTCCAATAGATATCGTAATTGCTAATGGCAATCCCCAAATGCTAAAGAAAATAAGTGAAGGTATTACCAATCCATTGATAGATTATCCGAATATCATTCATCCTTCTTGTACGTTTGCAGATGACGAGACAATAAGTTTAGGTAAAGGGAATATATTTTGTTTAGATTGTCATCTTAGTTGCAATGTATCTATGGGTAATTTCAATATAATGAATGGACATATCAGCTTCGGGCATGAAGTCATTGTCGGTAACTGTAATGCTTTTATGCCTGGAGCAAGAATTTCTGGTGGTGTTACTGTTGGAGATGGCAACCTTTTTGGAGCCATGTCATTTGTAGTGCAATATAATAGGATTGGTTCAGGCGTTAACTTAGGTCCGGGTGGCATTCTCCTCACAAAACCTAAAAATGAGTCAACCTATATAGGCAATCCTGCAAAATTATTCAAATTTTAAGCACAGATTTATATATGATTCGTATAAGTAAGCCGATTGTTAGAGAAGTGGATAGAAAGGTCTTTTTAGTTTCGTATATGTCTGATAATAAAAGTAAAACGGAAGTAAATCCTAATGGGGAAGAAGTATTCTATGCGACAACCAAAGATTATGGACAGTATCTCACGAATGAATCTTCTGATTGTTTCGTTGTAGGTATCCTACTGATGGCAATTAAATTGGGGCAAGATATTGAGTGCGATACAATTTCTGAAAAACTTTATTATAATCTTGTGCATACAGTAATACCAATATTGGCTCAGATATATGGTGGAAAAGAAATAAAAATTCATTGTAAGCATTTGTCTAATCAAAATTATCAAGCAAAAGCAGTGGCTACCGGTTGCTCACTTGGCGTGGATAGCTTCTCAACTATAATTGACCATATTGGAACTGATTGTTCTCCATCGTATAGGCTTACTCATTTCACCTATTTCAATGTAGGTGCTCACGGAGATAAGAATTTGGATAAAGTAAAAGAGTCGTATGACAATGACTTTAAACTAGTGGACGCATATGCGGAAACGAAGAAAATTCCGGTAGTAGCTGTTGAATCAAATATCTCAAAACTCTATGAAGGCTTTGATTTTAATCAGTGTGCATTGATTAGAAATATGAGTGTGGTTTTGAGTATGCAGAAGCTTTTTCGCAGATACATCTATGCAAGTTCGTTTCATATAAGGGATACGAGTTTTTCGAATAAAGATATGCATTATCAATCGCCATTTTTACTTCCGGCATTATCCACTGAGACAACAGAGTTAATAAATGGTGATCCATGTCTTGATAGAGTAAACAAAACAAGAAAAATTGCAGACTTTGAGGATACTTACAAATATCTCTATGTTTGTTGGAAAGAACTTATTGCTAATGATGGACTTAATGAAGACATTGCAAAAGTGAAAGATGAGTTTTTGAATTGTACTCGATGTGATAAATGCCTGCGTACCATTCTAACGCTTGATATTTTGGGGAAGAAAGAGAAATATCACAATATTTTTGATTTAAAATATTATGATAAATCAAAAGACCTCTATGTAGGAAAAGTGATTGCCTATAAAAGAAGGGAAACCTATTATCAAGAGATATATCAATTGATGAAAGAGACAGATTTCCCCATTACATTAAAAGCCAGAATATATACGTTTATGTGGACTATATATAAAGTAATAGGTTTTGGTGTAAACTACAGATGGTTAAGAAAAATAGTTGGTAAATGTTAGAACATTCAATAATAATCATTCAAAATTGTACCATAATGAAATTAAATGAATTTATCGAGAATTTTGCAAATCAGTTTGACGATACTGATGTAAGTGAAATCACGGCTGCAACAGAATTTAAGGCTCTTGACGAGTGGAGTTCTCTTGTTGCTCTTAGCATCATTGCAATGGTTGATGAGGAGTATGACGTTACCATTAAGGGTGACGATATTCGCAACTCAAAGACCATTGAAGACTTGTTTAATGTAGTCGCAAGTAAGGCTTAGCTCTTATGGCTTATTTGAAAGTAGAGAATGTTAGGATCACTGGCATATCGGCTGGTGTTCCTAAACATGCCGAAGGTTCTGTTTCTACTACTGATAAGTATGGTGCTGAAGACTTCGTACAAACTACTGGTATCAAGGAGAAACGTTATGATGAACGATTGACAACTTCTGACCTTGGCCTCCCTGCTGCTGAAAAGTTGATTGCAGATCTGGGGTGGGACAAGAAAGAAATTGGTGCATTGGTTTTCGTGTCCCAGACTCCTGACTACATTCTTCCTGCAACTGCGTGTATTCTGCAAGCTAAATTGGGATTAGAGCGTAGTTGTATGGCAATGGATATCAATCTTGGTTGTTCTGGCTGGGTGTATGGATTGTCCGTATTATCCAGTTTAATGCAGACAGGGAATATTAAAAAAGCAATCCTGCTGGCTGGTGATGCTCGTAAACAAGCAAAAGAAGAGCTGGATCAACTCTTTGGTTATGCTTGTACAGCTACGGCATTGGAATACAGTAAGGAGGCAAAACCGTTCTATTTTGATTTGGGAACTGATGGTACTGGTTATGATGCGATTATTCGCCCGGGTGGTGGTTGCAGAAACCAGTTTAATGAAGATTCTTTAAAGCTTGAGTTGTGTGAAGATGGGCGTAAGCGCCATGCTATACAGACTCGCATGAAGGGTATGGATGTATTTGCTTTTGGTATTACGACAGCGCCAAAGAGCATAAAGAAGCTGACAGCTAACTATGAGATGGATTACACATCTTTTGATTATGTGATTTTGCATCAAGCTAATTACAAAATGACAGAAACAATCCGTAAAAAGTTGAAATTGGATGCTGAAAAGATGCCATATAGTATGCTCCATTTTGGAAATACATCATCGGCATCGATTCCCTTGACGATTGTTACCCAATTGAAAGGTAAAATTGAAGATAAGCCTACCAAAATAATTGGTTGTGCATTTGGTGTAGGCCTTAGTTGGGGTACGGTTGCTTTTGAGACAGAACATTTATTAATATCTGAATTAGTAGAAGTATAATGGTAGAGTTTAATCCTTTTGCTCTCAAGCGAAAAACAATTCTTGTTGTTGGCGCTTCTTCTGGTATTGGAAGAGAGATAGCTATTGAATGTTCAAAAATGGGCGGTAAGATAGTTGTCTGTGCTCGCAGTGAGGAAAATCTAAAGTCTGTTTTGGATGAGATGGATGGAAACGGTAATACTTATATAACTGCTGATATAACCAATCAGGAAGATTTGACGAAGTTGGTCAGTGATATGCCTGTTATAGATGGTTTAGTAATCTCAGCAGGTATCGGTGGAACTTTGGCTCTTCAATTTGCAACGCGAGAGAAGTTCGATAGAATTTTCAATCTGAATTTTTTTGCAGCGGTAGAACTTACTCGATTGATTTATAAAAAGAAAAAAATCAATAAAGGAGGGAGCATAGTATATATTTCATCCATTGCAGGCAATAATCGAATCACTCCGGGTAATGTAATTTATGGTTGCGCAAAAGCTGCATTGAGTACATACATGCGCTATGCTGCTATTGAATTTGCTGGAAGAAAAGTGAGGGTAAACACCATCAATCCGGGTATGACTAATACAAATCTTATTAATTCCAGTGGGGCGCTCTCTGATGAAGATTATCAAAAAGACATGGAACCTATCCTTTGAAACGGTATGGTGAAGTGCAGGATATAGCTCCCGCAGCAATATATTTACTGAGTGATGCTTCTTCTTGGGTTACAGGATGCCAATTCGTTATAGATGGTGGAGTAACAACTAAATAAATTATTATGGACTATAAAGAGAGAATTAAAGAAATAATTGCCGATACATTGGGCATTGATATTGAACGAATTACTGATGATTTGGCCGCCGGTGATATTGAGGAGTGGGATTCGGTCGGGAATCTGACTATTATATCAACTATTGAGGAAGAATTGGAAGTTGATATTCCTATTGAGGACCTCTATGAACTCAACAACATAAAAGCAATAGTTGAAGAAATAATAAAACTTAAGAATGAGTGATATTTCGCATAGCTGTTTGTTGCAAGCCATAGTTGAGCATGCGGAACATATGCCTGATAAAATTGCACTGGTATGTGATGCTAAAGAGATTAGCTATAAACAGCTTAAAAATAGCATTTGGCTGGCTTCTGATTATCTTGATACTCTAAGCCTTCGTAAAGGAGACAGTATCATCATTACAGCACGGAAAGAACCAGAGTTTGTTTATCTATATTTCGGTGCCCATTTGAGGGGCATTGTGAATGTGGTGGTTGATCCTGCTTCGACACAAGATAAACTCTTATTCATCTCGAATACTGTAAAGCCAAAGTGCATTTTCGGTCTTCCTAAGTTTGTGTTTGATGGGGCTAAGAATATTGCTATAGATAGTCTGGAGCTTTCTGGTGAAGCTAAGGATACTAAGAATCCTTCATTGGATAAGGATGACATAGCGGACATCATGTTCACCACTGGTACGACGAGCGATCCTAAAGCTGTCTGCTTATCGCATTATAACATAGCCTCTTCGGCAAGGAACATTAACGGATTCATTGGCAATAGTGCTGATGAACGTGAAGTATTGGGATTGCCACTGAGCATTCGTTTGGTCTTGGCCGTCTTCGTTGTTCACTCCTCAAAGGTGCAACCCTGATATTAGTAGGGAACTTTGCCAATCTAAAGGTCTTTTTTTGAAGCTATGGAAAAGTATAAGGCTACAGGATTCGGCATGGTACCAGCTGTTTGGGAGTATATAACTAAGTTGAGTGGAAATCGTATAGCACAGTTTGCTGATAGTCTTCGTTATATCGAGATAGGGAGCGCCCCTATGTCTATCGAGGCAAAGCAACGATTGATTGGCTTGTTCCCCAACACGCGCATCTGTATGCACTATGGATTGACTGAAGCCTCGCGTTCGTTCTTCATGGAATTCCATCAGTACAAGGACAATCTGGATACTATTGGGATGCTACATCCGAAGAGGTGGAAGCGAAAATTATGAATGATAATGGCACAGAAATGCTACGGGACAGCAGGGTGAGATTTGCGTAAGGGGTAATATGGTGATGAGCCGTTATTTGCTTGATAAGGACAATGCGGCGGCATTCTTCGGGGATTATTTTCGCACAGGGGACTTTGGTTTCAAAAATGAAAACGGACTCTACTATATGGTTGGTCGCAAAAAAGAATTAATCAACATTGGAGGAAAGAAAATCAGCCCGCTGACTATCGAAGAAGCTATTAAAAGTCTTGGTGTAATAGACTGTGCTGTGGTTCCAGTCAAAGATCCTAAAGGTATTCTTGGCGAAGTGCCTAAAGCTTTTATTCAGAAGATGGGCTGCCAACTCTCCTTTGACGAAATCAGGCACGGTCTTAGCGGATTGCTTGAACCTTATGAAATTCCAACAGAGTATGAATTTATTGCGCGCATTCCGAAGACTGCAACAGGGAAAGTGCAACGATTATCACTCATTAAATAAGATTATGTCTGCATTAACAGTTAATAATGTAAGGGTAGCAGGTTTATCGGCTTGTGTACCTGAGAAGGTTGAAGAAAATCTTACTTTGTCAATTTTTGAAAATGAAGAAGAGGCCAAAAAGATTATTGCGTCAACCGGTATAGAGAGGAAGCATGTGGTTGATTCTGGTACAACGGCATCTGACTTGACAGTTGTAGCTGTTGAGAAGATGATTGCAGAATTGGGTTGGGAAAAAGAAAGTCTTGACTTGTTGGTATATGTTTGCCAATCACGTGACTATATAGCTCCTATGACTTCTTGCATTCTTCAAGATAGATTAGGGTTAAGTAAAGGCTGCTGCGTGATGGATGTACCTCTTGGTTGCTGTGGTTTCGTAAATGGTATGAGTATTGCTGCTTCTATGCTCTCTCATGGCGGTTTAAAACGTGGTTTGATGATAAATGCAGAGACTAACTCTACTAACCGGAATAAAAGGGATAGAACTGTTCGTCCTCTGTTTGCTGATGCTGCAACAGTAACGGCTCTGGAATACGATGTGAATGCAAAGCCCATGAATTTTACATTCGGAGTAGATGGTAGCGGTATTTCTGCCATTTATACCAAGTATGGTGGTATGCGTTATCCTATTACTCCAGAAACATTACAGGAAAAAGAGGTTGAACCTGGCATTATTCGTAAGGGTAATGATATGGTTGTCAATGGCATGGATGTTTTTTCATTTGCTATTAAGGTTCCTCCTCGTGCCCTAAAGGAATGTATTGCTCAGTATAATATCAATGTTGATACTATTGATCTTTTGCTGTTGCATCAGGCAAATAAATTCATTGATGAAAAAATTCGTAAAAGTATAAAAATTCCCGCGGAAAAATGTCCGTATTGCCTAGCGGACTATGGTAACGTTACATGTGCATCAATTCCTCTAACTCTCGTGACTCAGTGTAAGGAACGGCTTCATAACAACGCCAACCATATTCTAGCCTGCGGTTTTGGGGTGGGGCTTCAGTGGGGATGTATGGAATTCAATATTGATAACATTGTTTGTACTGATGTACAAATATATAAGTCAAAATAATCATGTTAGAAAATGCACGTTTCCATCATATAGGCTTTGCCGTAAATGATATAGAAAAAGTTAAGCCAGAGTATGTAGCTGGAGGGTATGTTGTTTCTGAAACTGTAATTGAACCCATCCAGAAAGTTTATGTAGCCTACGCCTGCAGAGAAGGATTTCCTACTGTTGAACTTCTTCAACCGTTGGATGAGACTTCTCCTATAGTGAAAATATTAGCAAAAAATGGTCCTACACCGTATCATATATGCTATGCGGTAGATGATATTGACGAAGCTATGCAAGAACTCCGTGCACGTAAGTTCATGCCTTTGGCGAAACCTATACCTGGTCATGGACTGATGATGCTTTGATGGTATTTATGTTTAAAAAAAATGTTGGATTGGTGCAGTTGGCACAAATTAAAGAATAGTGTCATGGAAAAATTTATCAATACAAAAAAAGAACAATTCTTAGGCTTTGATTTTTTAAAGAATCATACACTGCCTTCACGTGATGTTTTTGACTATAGAGTACATAAGAAGGAGTATTCTGAGTATTTTGCACAATATGGTTTTCAGGTTTCAATGGTATATGCTGATTTCTATTCAAGGATGTGGTGCTCTGATTATAATGATAGGTATATGTCGGATGATGTGTATTACTATTATGTTATTCCTTGCTTGAATCGTTTCGATTTTATCAATTCCTATATGGATAAAAATGGTTATGACAGACTATTCCCTGATATTAAGAAACCTTCCATTCTGATGAAGAATATTAATGGTAGATTCTTTAGCCTGATGATATGCCTATTTCTACAGAAGAAGCTGTTAAACTGGTACTTGCAACTGATTTGGATTGTATAATCAAGCCATCCATTGATTCAGGTTCAGGTAAGAATGTGAAATTGGTTCGGAAGGAAGAAATTGATACAGCGAAAGTCAAGGATTTGTTTGAGACATATAAATGGGATTTCAATATTCAGAAACGGCTTGAACAAAGTGCAACATTGAAGAAACTGAACGAGTCGTCACTGAACACGCTTAGAATTTATACTTATCGTACTTTAGCTGGAGAATATGTACTATTGGTATCAGTCGTTCGATTTGGAGGTAAAGGTGCGTTTAATGATAATGCATCGACAGGTGGTGGTTTCTGCCATGTTTATGATGATGGTAGTCTCGATCAGCGTGTTCTTCGCTATCACACACTTGATAAACCTACATTGAAAGAATTCTTAGGATTTGAAAGCCTTACTATACCGAATTATGATAGAGTGATGAAATTCGTGTTTGATTTGCATCGTCGTCTGCCCTATTTCGATTTGGTCGGGTGGGATATTGCACTTGATGTAAATAATGAGCCGGTTTTCATAGAGATGAATCTAACTGCAGAATCAGGATTTGCACAGATGAATGGTGGACCTCTTTTTGGAAAATATTTGGATGAAGTGATGGAGAGAGTCTCTAAAGTTCATAAAGACTATCGCAATAGCGTAGAGATGAAATTTGAGAATGGTTCAAGACTTATGATGAAAGTATGATTAAATTGAGTTTTCTTGGAGACATCATGTGTTTGAAAGCACAGAATGATGCCGTAATGAAGAAACATGGTGAGTATAGATATGATGGGTATCTGTCTGGTTTGGCACCTCTGTTGAAGGATTCTAATTATGTGATTGCTAATTTGGAATCACCCATCATGCGTTCCCCTTATACTCAAGATAATATCACTCAATCAGATGTATGCTTTGCTACTCCTTCTTCGTTATTGGATGAGGTGAAAGCGGCTGGTATTGATTTTGTAGCGACCTGCAATAACCATTGTTTGGATAGAGGGGTAGATGGCTTGTCTGAGACATTGCGTTGTATTAAAGCTGCTGGCATTGATTGTTCTGGTAGTTATCTTACAGTAGGAGATAGTGAAAAAGTATTTGTTAAGCAAGTCGGTACTCTGAAGGTAGCTGTTATATGCTGTACTTTTGGAACCAATTCGCAACTGAATGGGGTGTTTCTCAATGAGGATGAACAGTGGAGAATTGATTTGACCAAGAAACAACAGAAATTATTGAAGTTGGAATTTAAAACATCAGGAGAGGGAAAATCTATAGAAAAATATATTTCTGATGATGTCTCACCTGCTGCTATTACCAATTCAAAAAATCAAGTTTTTCTGGAAAGGGTTCTTGAAAAGGTTCATAAAGCAAAAGAAGTGGCAGATATTGTCGTGGCTTATCCTCATGTTGGAGGACAATATAATCCATCTCCAGGTTTCTATACCAGATTTATTATTGATAGTCTAAAAGAGGCCGGTGCTGATATTATTGTAGCTAACCACCCTCATACTTCACTACGCTGTGAACGTTTGGATAATGGTGTATTCTGCGCTTATGCCCTTGGGAATTTAGCATTTACTCCCGATGTCGGCTTCTTTCTTGATAATGTTTTAGCTGAATTTGGTATAGTTCTTCACTCTTATTGGGATGAATCAACTAAACGGCTTATTAAGTTAACTTTCAACGTAACTCGTTGCATGATAGGAGAAGATGGAATCACTCGCGTTGTAGAAGTCTCTGAACTTTACAACCGTTTGACGAATAAATCTGAGCGTGAACGACTCATGATTGATAATGAATCTGTTGTCAACCGTTTTGCTGGATGGGCAAAATCGTTTGAACCATATAAAGAATACGTAATATTTTAACTGCATAATTATATGGATATGCAATATGTAAAATTAAATAATGCATTGAAATGCCGCAAGTTGGTCTAGGAACGTTTCTTATACCGAAGGATAAGCTAGAAGATACTTTGATAAAAGCTTATGATATGGGTTACAGGCAGTTTGATACAGCTTGGAGATATTATAATGAGGCTGATATTGCCGGATTTTCAAGAAACATGGTATTAAGCGTGAAGATGTGTTTATTACTACAAAAGTAAATATTGATGCGTTTTACTATGGGGGATATAAGTATGGAATTCATAGAATTCTTAACCGAAGAAATAATGTCAGTATCGAACAAGCTATTCTAAAATCTTTTGATAACCTTGATACGGAATATATAGACTTATTTTTGATTCATAATCCTTGGAAAATATTCATGGATATGTGGGAGGTTCTTGAGAAATTCTATAAAGAGGGAAGAATCAGGGCAATTGGAGTTTCCAATTTTCTGCAGCCACATATTGAAGCTTTGAGTGAGATTTCGGATGTTGTTCCTGCTGTAAATCAAATAGAAATTAGTCCATTAAACGCTCAGATTGAATTAACAAAATACTGTCAGGATAGAGGAATTGCAGTTGAAGCTATGTCGACATTCAGTCATTTTCGTTCAGTAGAGCCAAGACTGGAGATTATCGAGCATCCTTTGATTTTGGCAATCGCAAAAAAACATGGTAAGAGCACCGTTCAAGTAGTCCTACGGTGGCTTGTCCAAAGAGGTATTATTGTGATTCCTAAGACTTGGAATATGGTTCATTTGAAAGAAAATATTTCGATTTTAGATTTTGAACTAAGTGTTGATGAAATGGCTGAGATAACTTCTTTGAATAAGGGGAGGTATTTGAACTATAATCCATTTGTCGCACAAAGAGGGTTGCCTAAAAAATATAGGAACTGGGAAGGGTTTAAGAATCCTGATAATTTCACGGATATGTTCAATAATTTTCCAGCATGGAGAAAATGGTTATCAATCTATTGATGATATAATTTGAAGGCATTGAAGATTGTGCTGATAATCGGTGATTCAATATTTTTAATATAATGTTAACTGTAAAATCCATTGTCAATACTATTCTAGAATCAAAAACATATATTCTTGAAGTTGATAGATTGGATTTTTGGATTGTGGACCCTGGAGATGTTGAAAAAATTATGGAGATTGTGGATAAAGACAGGGTGCTGAAAGGGATTTTACTGACACATATTCACTACGATCATATCTATGGATTGCCTGCTTTAGTACGGATATTTCCCAGTGCAATAATCTATACTAATGAAGCTGGTATAAAGCTTTGGCTTCTGTAAAACTGAATCTATCGAAATACTATGGTACCCAATGGTATATTGGGGAGAAAATATTAAAGTTGTTCGTGAAGAAGATTCCATTACTCTACTAGATGGGATAAATGTAAAGGCAATAGAAACACCGGGGCATAGTCCAACTTGTATTACTTATCTTGTAGGGAACTATGTTTTTTCAGGAGATTCATATATACCGGGATATAATGTTGTAACGAATCTTCCCAATGGTAATAAAAAGGAGGCGGATAAATCGAAAGCACGAATAATTCGATTGGCTGAGTCTCGGATATTATGTCCAGGACATCTTGAGAAAGTAACCCTTGCTAAAAAAGAAGCAATTATATAGTTTTAGATATGAAACGGTTTTGGAAAAAGCTCTGTAAAATCCTTGTTTTTTTGCTAATTCCATATTATGTAAAAAGAGAGATATCTTCATAATATTCATTGCACTTCTTTGAAAAGAAATTCATTTATAACTTTATGGACAAACGAATATATCTTTGCCTCGCTCACATGAGCGGCAAGGAGATGGGCTTCATACAAGAAGCCTTCGATACGAACTGGGTTGTTCCGCTTGGCCCGAACGTGAATGCCTTCGAGCAGGATTTGGAACGCTTCGTGGGACAGGATAAAAAGGTAGTGGCCTTGAGTGCAGGTACAGCAGCGGTACACCTGGCCCTGCTCGCTTGCGGAGTTGGTCAGGGTGACGAAGTGATAGTACAAAGCTTTACCTTTTGTGCCTCTTCCCATCCGGTGACCTACCTCGGTGCTACTCCGGTATTCGTGGATTCTGAGGCTGATACATGGAACATGGACCCGGTTCTTCTGGAGCAGGCTATCAGGGACCGTATCGACAAGACCGGCCGAAAGCCCAAAGCAATTGTTCCGGTGGCTTTGTATGGGATGCCCTACAAGATAGACCAAATCATGTCAGTGGCAGATAAATATGATATTCCGGTCATAGAGGATGCCGCCGAAGGCTTTGGAAGCAAGTTTGACGGGCAAGTTCTCGGAACTTTTTGGCAAATATGGTGTGCTTTCTTTCAATGGCAACAAGATGATAACCACCAGCGGTGGCGGTGCTTTGATTTGCCCTGATGAAGAGTCCAAACGTGAGATAATGTTCTATGCTACCCAGGCCCGTGAGTCCTATCCCTACTACCAGCATGAGCGTATAGGCTATAATTATAGGATGAGTAACATTTGTGCGGGAATCGGCCGCGGTCAGATGACGGTGGTGGATGAGCATATAGCGCACCATAAGCATCTGTGCGGTCTGTATCGTAAGTTGTTGGCCGATGTGGAGGGAATCACGCTTCATGAGAATCCTTCCGGACGCTATGATAGTAATTATTGGCTGAACACGGTACTGCTTGACGGGAATCTGCATGTGAGAGGTGAGGAGGATGCCTATCGTGAGACAGTGAAAGGTGCTGTAGGTGGTGCCGCCGGTGTTACGCATGAGTCAGTGAATGCCCATACTTCTTGTGAGCCTAACCGTAATGTAGAGGCCATGCGTGTTTGCTGGATAAAGCCGGTATCGAGAGCCGTCCCTTATGGAAGCCCATGCATCTTCAGCCGGTTTATTCGGCTAATCCTGCCTATGTGAATGGTGTCAGTGAGGGCTTGTTCAAACGTGGTCTTTGCTTGCCGAGTGGTCCTTATGTGACGGATGAGGATGTGAGATACATAGTGAATGAAATGAAGGAGAGTATACTATGAAATCTACATAGTATCAATTTTTATGAACTAATTTCAGAAAACAGCTTCAGTGGGGCTGTTTTCTTTGTTTATAGGCATATTTGAGATGGGTACCGAGAATCTTCTCTGACTTTGGGGGATGTCCATAATGTGATCCTCTGTGATAGAGAGTCATAGTTGTGTGTTGCCACTCTTACTTGAATAACCGTTCTTTGGTGGTGAATAATAACCAATAAACGTTTATCAATTATGGCAGTAGTAGCTTATTTAAGAGTAAGTACAGAAAAACAGTTTTTAGAGAATCAGCGCGAGGAAATTATACGCTTCGCGGAAAAGAATGGGTTGAGCATCGACAGATGGTACATGGAGACGGTCAGCGGAAAAGTGAGTAGCAAAGAGCGTAAACTGGCGGGCTTGTTGGATCGGATGAAACCGGGAGACTCCTTGATTATAACGGAGATTTCGCGGCTTAGCCGGACACTGCTGGAGATAATGACCATTCTTAACTCCTGCATCAAAAGGGGAGTGGTGCTGTACAGTACCAAAGAGGGGTATGTGTTCCAGAATGACATCAACAGCAAAGTGCTGGGTTTTGCTTTTGGACTGATGGCCGAGATAGAGCGTAATCTGATTTCCATGCGCACCAAAGAAGCACTGGAACGACGGAGGAAGGAGGGAAAACATCTGGGCAGGAAGAAAGGAGACACACCCAAAATGAAGATACTCTATGCGAACAAGAGGAAGCTTGTAAGGGAGCACCAAAGAGGAGAGTCGTGTGCTGAGCTTGCCCGGCAGATGGGAGTGTCACGGACTACGATGTTCCGTTTTCTGAGACACTATTGAGCAATTCAGCTAAACGAAGGTGTCAAAGGTGGGATTCCTTTTGACACGCTTCGTGTGGGCTACTTATTCGGCTGATACTTCTTTCTTTTCCTTCCACTCTTTCCCGCGCTTGTGCAGGTTTTTCAGCTCGAATGACAGCATGATACGGAAGAAACCTATAATCAGGAATGCAAACGAAATCATGTACACGGCGTAAAGGGCGCCTACTGCCGGTTGCCACAAGATGATGAGCGAGCAGATGACGGCAAGAATACCGAAAGCAACGTACCATCCAGTCTCTTGTCCCATATCTTTTGAGGTCCATGGCATAGCCTACGGATGAGAAGCCGCGGAACATCAGCCAGAAGGCGATGAGGAACGGAATGACTTCCATGCTGAGCATCGGGTAGGCTATCAGGTAGAATCCCAGAATCATGTCGATGATACCTCCAGCCAGATACCATCCCCAACTGGATACCCTTCTACGGTTACTTACTGCAAAGGATATTTCCAGCAGACCGCTGAACAACATGGAGACGCTGAACAGAATGCTCAATACCGCATACCCGCTGAGAGGGAGAACATCAGGCTTATAGCCACTATTACATAAAGAATACCAAGAATGAGTGAAATCCACCAATTCTTTACTTCCTGCTGAAGTTCGTCAAAAATAGTTTTCATGTGAATTTAATTTTTTAAGTGATTATCATTAATTCGTCCGTAGAATAACAGTTTATCTGGAAAAAAGTTTCGGGTGAACTTTTTCTGTATGTAATTTGTTATGTATACATATAATTTGATAAAACTATGGCTACAACAAAATTTAAAGGACAACCGGTAAAGGTTATCGGTGAATTTATAAAGGTGGGCTCTGTTGCCCCCGATTTCGAATTGGTAAAAACAGATTTGTCTTCATTCTCTTTGAAGGAACTGAACGGGAAGAATGTTATTTTGAATATTTTCCCCAGCCTTGACACTGGTGTGTGCGCTACTTCTGTACGTAAGTTCAACAAACTGGCTGCCGGCCTGCCCGATACGGTAGTGTTGGCAATCTCCAAGGATTTACCTTTTGCACATGCACGTTTCTGTACAACGGAGGGTATTGAGAATGTGATTCCTTTGTCTGATTTCCGTTTCTCCGATTTTGATGAAACTACGGGGTACGCATGGCCGACGGACCGCTTGCCGGTTTGCTGGCACGTTCGGTAGTGGTTATCGGTAAGGATGGAAAGATTGCCTATACGGAATTGGTACCTGAAATTACGCAAGAACCTGACTATGATAAAGCTATTGCAGCTGTAAAGTAGAAAGTTTGGATTTGGGATAAGCAATAAAAAGCGGTGGACAGAATTTATCATGCTGTCCACCGCTTTTTTATTATCATACCGTTTTCTTTTTTATTTCTTCTTCATGCCTTTATAGATGAAGAATGCCACGATGAGTACGCCGATGCCGATAAATACATAACCTATCTCATGGCTGTATTCCGTTACTTTGGCAAGCAGCTGTTCCTCGTTCTCAATGCCGGGTACTGTGGACAAGTAATAGCCGATAAAAGCAGGATGGAATTCCAAAGGCCTGCACCCAAGGTGGTGTACAGCAAGAAAGTTCCCAGCTTCATGCGTGCCAGACCGGCAGGGATGGATATCAACTGGCGAACAGCAGGTATCAGGCGGCCGACAAAGGTTGATACGGCTCCATGCTTATCGAAGTATTCCTCCGCATGCTGCACTTTGGCTTCGTCGATGAGGCACATGTGCCCGAAACGGCTGTTGGCAAACTTGTAAATGATGGGGCGTCCCAGCCATTTTGCAGATAGTAGTTTATCAATGCTCCGATATTTGCCCCTATGGTTGCAAACAATACCACCAGATATATATTCATGTTGTCATTGTTGGCGGCTTTCCAAGCGGCAGGAGGGACTACAACTTCCGAGGGGAAGGGAATAAACGAACTTTCAATGGCCATCAATAAAGTGATGGTCCAGTAATTGAGGTGGTCGAGACACCATTGGATAAAGGCTACTGATTCCATTTGCTAGATTAGTGGTATATAATTACTGTTATTGTAATGCATTGAAAATATTCTTCATCACTAGAGCCAGCTCTTCCTGATTATCTTCTTGTAGTATCTGCTGTAATCTATCCAACTCTTCCAGCCTGAACGGATGTTCGCACAGCTGGTTGTACTTCATGAAGTTCTCTTTGTCTTTGAGCAGCATATACAGAGAGGTCAGCCTTTCGTTGATACCTTCAAAGTCCGGCTCCATCTCTTTGACATGTTCAAAGGCCAGCTTGGCATAGCTCAGTTGTCCTATTTCCATGCTACACATGCCTATTTCGTGCCAGGTATCCGCATAGGGGGCATACTCTAAGGCTTTGGCCCATCTCTTCACACCTTTCTCATACTCACCTTCTTCCATGTAGATGCGCCCCTCAATCAGATACGGGTCTATCTCTTCGGGTGCCAGGTCGTATGCTTTTTTACAATACTGGTGTGCTTTGCGTTTCTTTCCCATCTTGTGCAGGCATAGGGCTGCATTGGCATAAAGAGAAGGCAAGGCGAAGTCATGGCTGTCTTCGGCCGTTATGGCTTTTTCCAGATAGTCGTATCCTTCTTTCCACTCTCCTTTGGAGGTTTTGTTCAGGCCGATGAAGGTGTTGATGAAACCGTGGGAGACGAGATGGAACTTTTCGGCTTGCAGGTAGTTCTCCATGGCACTTTCCTCATTTCCCAATTGGAAGAAGGAATGTCCTTTCATCAGGTAGGCATCGGCAAACTCGTCATCGGCCACCGTGGCATAGTCGCATGCTTCGATTGCTTTGTCGAACATCTGCTGGTCAAAGTAGCAACGGGCCAGTCCAAACCAGTAAGGAGCCGAATACGGATTCTTGTCAATCAGCTTATTGAAGAAGAAGGTGGCTTTTTCAAACAGTCCCTGGGCATAGTAACAATCGCCGGTGACGGCAAGGTAGGCTTCTTCTTCGGCATATTTTTCGAGTCCGCGCGTCAGCCATGTCAATGCTTTTTCCGGGAATCCCATGTCGATGTACATATAGGATACATCAACGATATTGGCCAGGTCGTCCTTATCGTCTATGCTGTCGAGTATCGCTTCTGCTTCTTCTTCTTTGCCTTCGCCCAACAGTAGGTTGGCTTTCAGCACTTTCACTTCGGAAGATTCTTCGGCAATCCGTTCCAATATATCTTTGGCTTGCTCTTTATGCTGGGTGTCGAGGAACAAGTATGCCTGTTCCACCAACAGAGCCGTATTATCCGGATGTATTCCCAAGCCATACTCTACGACCTCGGTAGCCATGGCATATTTATGATGCACGGCATACCAGTCTGCGAGGTCGGCTAAGTCGTCTGCGTCCAGATAGATGGTTCTGTTCTCTGCTTTGGCAGCTTCATATTGTTCTGCCATTTCTTGCAGTTCTTTGTCTCTTCCGGACAGCAGGTTTTTTTTACTCATATTCTTATTTATTGATTTTACCCCAAACGTCTTTCAGACCTACAGTACGGTTGAATACCATTTTTTCTGGCGTAGAATCTTTGTCAACATTAAAATAACCGATACGTTGGAACTGCAGGTAGGAGAGGGGCTGCATGCCGGCAGCGTACTTCTCGATGTAGCAGCAGGGCAGCACATTCAGGGAGTCGGGGTTGATCATTTCTTTCATGGCTGTCAGTGCGTCGCAGTTCTTCGCTTCGCGGATGGCGGCAAGCTCATCGCGCGGGTTCTCCACTTTCCACAGACGGTCGTAGAGACGTACTTCTGCTTCGAGGCAGTGGCACAACTTACCCAATGGATGGTGCCTTTCACCTTACGGTTGGCTCCGGGCAGACCGCTCTTGGTATCGGGGTCGTATTCGCAATATACTTCGGTGATTTCACCGGCGTCGTTCTTCTTGCAGCCGGTACACTTCACGATGTACGCGTTCTTCAGACGTACCTCTTGTCCCGGTGTCATGCGGAAGTATTTCTTTGGGGCATCTTCCATGAAGTCGTCGCGCTCCATCCAGAGTTCGCGGCTGAATTCGATGACGTGGTTGCCTTCTTCGGGATGCTCGGGGTTGTTGACGGCTTCCATCTCTTCCACTTGCCCTTCGGGATAGTTGGTGATGATAAGCTTCACCGGATTCAGTACGGCAGATACGCGGGTGGCGCGGTCGTTCAAGTCCTCGCGCACGGCGCTTTCCAGCAGGGCGAATTCATTGAGCGCATCGTAGGTTGTATATCCTATTTTGTCGATGAACTTATGAATGGACTCCGGAGAGTATCCCCTACGGCGGAAACCGCAGATGGTCGGCATGCGGGGGTCGTCCCAACCGTTTACCAGACCTTCCTTGACCAGAGTCAGCAGGTTGCGCTTGCTCATCAGCGTATAGCTGAGGTTCAGTTTGTTGAACTCATACTGATGGGGGCGGTTATCGTCGAGGTCTTTGCCTTCCTTCACCCAGTCCACGAAGAGATCGTAGAGTGGACGGTGGGGCACAAACTCCAGTGTGCAGAGCGAGTGTGTCACGCCTTCGAAGAAGTCGCTTTGCCCGTGGGCGAAGTCGTACATCGGATAAGCCTTCCAAGTGGTGCCCGTGCGATGGTGCGGATGCTTCACTACGCGGTAGATGATAGGGTCGCGGAAGTGCATGTTGGGGCTTGCCATGTCTATCTTGGCACGGAGCACCATGCACCTTCCTCAATCTCGCCGCTGTTCATCTTCTGGAACAAATCCAGTGTTTCTTCGATAGGACGGTTGCGGTAGGGACTTTCCACACCGGGCTGGGTGGGAGTTCCTTTCTGGGCGGCAATCTGCTCGGAAGTCTGTTCGTCGATGTATGCCTTGCCCTCTTTGATGAGGCGGATAGCGAAGTCCCACAATTGCTGGAAATAGTCGGAAGCGTAATATTCGTTACCCCATTTGTAGCCCAGCCACAGGATGTCTTCCTTGATGGCTTCTACATATTCCACATCTTCTTTGGTGGGATTGGTGTCATCGAAACGCAGGTTGCAGACACCGCCGTGTGCGGCGGCAATACCGAAATCAAGGCAGATGGCCTTGGCGTGTCCGATGTGGAGGTAACCGTTTGGTTCGGGCGGGAAGCGTGTCTGTACTTTTCCCCCGTTTTTACCCTCTTTCAAATCGTTTTCTACTATTTGCTCAATGAAGTTCAAGCTCTTTTTTTCGCTTGTTTCTTCGCTCTTTATTTCTGCCATAATGTTACTATTTTCGTATCGTGGGGACAAAGATAGGGTAAAAAAATGAAGAATGAAGAATGAAGAATGAAGATTTATTCGTTATGTACCGGGATATATCCGCTCTCTTTGATGATTTTCTGTCCTGCGGCAGACAAAATGAAATCGAGCAGAGGGGCTATGACCGAAGCGTTTTTCCGGTTATAATAATAGTATAGCGGGCGTACTATCGGATAAGTCTTATTGATGGCATTCTCCAGCGTGGGAGCGGCATAATGCTGCCCGTCGTATGAAACGGCGAGTGTCTTGATACGCGGTGATACATAGGCTAGACCCACATATCCGATGGCTCCGCGAGTTTGGCTGACGGATTGGATAATGGCTCCCGTGGCAGGCATGGAGAGACTGCTGCTCATGTAGTTCTTGTTTTTCAGTACGCTTTCCTTGAAGAACTCGTAGGTACGGAGGAAGTCTCGCGGGAGTAGACTACGATTTTGCGGTCGTCTCCGCCCACTTGCTGCCAGTTGGTGATTTTGCCCCGGAAGATATCTTCCAGTTGTTGGCGGGTCAGTTGTGTCACCGGGTTAGAGGGGTGGACCACTACGGCAAGGGCATCGTAGGCGATGGGTACTTCCGCCAGGTCTTCTCCGGCAGCTTTGGCTTTCATCTTTTCGCTGAACTTGATGGCGCGGGAAGCCATGGCGATGTCCGTGGTCTGGTCCAGCAGGGCTGAAATACCGACACCGGTTCCGCCGCCGGTCACGGTGACACGGGCAGAGGGGTTCAGGGTCATAAAGCGTTCGGCGGTCTGCTGCGCTATGGGGAGCACGGTATCGCTGCCTTTGATGCGTTGCGCCTGCATGCCAGTGGTGGCAGCTGCCAGGGCGAGGAGTAGGAGTAATTTTCTTGTCTTCATAAAACACATGGTGCAAATAGGGTAAACACATGATGCAAATTAAGGTAATGGATATTACAAATGTGTTACATGGAATGTGCTTTGAGTCGTTGTAATAGTTTTGTAACACCTTTGAAACATTTCTTTCAAACGTTAGTCACACTGCCTTAACATCCGGCCCGTTCCTTTGCATACAGAAATCAATAGGCAACATGAAAAAGATTTTTGAGAAGATTGTAGAAGGTATACTGGCTTGTAGCGGCTTTGTGACGAGTCTTACCATCGTACTTATCGTCGTGTTCCTCTTTTCCGAAGCGCTGGGCTTGTTCAGCAGCAAGGTGATAGAAGAAGGGTATGTATTGGCCTTGAATAAGGAGAACCGGGTGGGCGAACTGACTCCGGCACAGATAAAGAATGTCTTTGATGAAGAGCTGACAAACTGGAACGAAGTGGGAGGGGAGGACCTTCCTATCCGCCTTTTCCGTTTGGAGGACATCACACTGTATTATACGGAAGAGCAGTTGGGCGCTTCCTACGAAAATGCAGGTGCCTGCATTACGGAGCTGGTGGAGCGTACGCCTGGCATTATAGCCTTTGTACCGCAGCAGTTCATTGTCCGTCCGGACTCGGTGCATCTGCTGAAAGACAACACCATTTCGGTGAAGGACGTCTTTGCCGGTGCCGAATGGTTTCCCACGGCAACACCTGCTGCGCAGTTCGGCTTTTTGCCGCTCATTACGGGGACGCTGTGGGTCAGTCTGTTTGCCATCCTCTTTGCATTGCCGTTTGGTCTGTCGGTGGCAATCTATATGTCGGAGGTAGCCAATTCCCGGGTAAGGAATCTGCTGAAGCCCATCATTGAGTTGCTGAGTGGCATACCGTCGGTGGTCTACGGCTTTTTCGGCTTAATTGTCATTGTGCCGTTTTTGCAGCAGGTGTTCAACTTGCCGGTAGGCGAGAGCGGGCTGGCGGGCAGTATTGTGCTTGCCATTATGGCGTTGCCCACCATCATAACGGTGACAGAAGACGCGATGAGGAATTGTCCCCGCGCATGCGCGAAGCAGCTTGGCACTGGGAGCATCGCAATGGCAAACTATATATAAGGTGGTGATTCCTTACTCCATTTCGGGCATCACCTCCGGGGTGGTGTTAGGCATCGGCCGTGCGGTGGGCGAGACGATGGCTGTGCTGATGGTGACAGGCAACGCCGCCGTCATTCCCCATACCATCTTGGAACCGCTGCGCACCATTCCGGCAACGATTGCCGCCGAACTGGGCGAGGCGCCTGCCGGCGGACCTCACTACGAAGCATTGTTCCTGCTGGGTGTTGTGCTGTTCTTCATCAGTTTATTGATAAACTTCACGGTGGAAGCGGTTTCGCCAAGACGAAAATAAAAGAAGATAGATATGGTTAATAGGAAGCATCTTTCGCAAAACATGGCATTCGGCTTGTTCCGTCTGTTGAGCCTGAGTGTGGTGGGGATTCTTTTTGCAATCCTCGGTTTCATTATATATAAAGGTATAGGAGTCATCGATTGGGAGTTCCTCACTACAGCTCCTACCAACGGTATGACTGCCGGCGGAATCCTTCCTGCCATTGTAGGTACGTTCTGCTTGATGGCGGGCAGTGCTTTATTTGCCTTTCCGGTGGGAGTGATGAGCGGCATTTATATGAATGAGTATGTGCCGAAAGGCTGGGTAGTACGCTTCATACGGATGATGACGAATAATCTGAGCGGCATCCCTTCCATCGTGTTCGGTCTGTTCGGCATGGCACTGTTCGTCAACTATATGGATTTTGGAGACAGCATCCTGCAGGTTCGTTGACACTGGGCTTGCTGAGTCTGCCTTTGGTTATCCGCACCACGGAAGAAGCACTGAAAGCCATCCCCGACAGCATGCGCGAAGGAAGCCGCGCGTTGGGAGCCACCAAGCTCCAGACCATCTGGCATGTCATCCTGCCGATGGGAATGCCCAATATCATCACCGGACTGATTCTGGCGCTGGGGCGCGTTTCGGGCGAGACGGCACCCATCCTTTTCACCTGTGCCGCCTACTTCCTGCCGCAACTGCCGACCGGTATCTTCGACCAGTGCATGGCGCTTCCTTATCACCTCTATGTCATCTCTACCAGCGGTACGGATATGGAAGCGCAGCTTCCCATCGCTTATGGCACAGCATTGGTGCTGATACTGATTATCCTCCTGGTGAATCTGTTGGCGAACGCCCTGCGGAAATACTTTGAGAAGAAGATTAAGACGAATTGAAAACATATACAATAGGTATGAAGAACAAGATAGAAACCCGTGACGTGAACTTCTGGTATGGCGATTTCCATGCCCTGAAAGGCATCAGCATGGAAATTGAGGAGAAGTCTGTGATAGCCTTCATCGGTCCCTCGGGCTGTGGAAAGTCTACCTTCCTGCGCCTGCTGAACCGCATGAACGATTTGATTCCCGACACCCGTCTGACCGGCGAGATACGCATTGACGGACAAGACATCTATGGAAAAGGAGTGCAAGTGGACGAACTCCGCAAGAACGTAGGCATGGTGTTCCAGCGGCCCAATCCTTTCCCCAAAAGCATCTTCGAGAACGTTGCCTACGGACTTCGTGTGAATGGCATCACCGATAACGCCTTCATCCGTCAGCGGGTGGAAGAAACCTTGAAAGGCGCCGCCCTTTGGGACGAGGTGAAGGACAAGCTGAAAGTCTCCGCCTACGCCCTCTCCGGCGGTCAGCAGCAACGCCTCTGCATAGCCCGTGCCATGGCGGTGTCTCCTTCGGTCCTGCTGATGGACGAGCCGGCATCCGCCCTCGACCCCATCTCCACCGCCAAGGTGGAAGAGCTTATCCACGAGTTGAAGAAGCAGTACACTATCGTCATCGTCACCCACAACATGCAGCAGGCAGCGCGTGTCAGTGATAATACGGCTTTCTTCTATATGGGGCGGATGGTGGAGTTTGGAGATACCCGGAAGATATTTACGAATCCCGATAAGGTGGAGACGCAGAACTACATCACGGGACGTTTCGGGTAGCGGATTGTTCCATACAAGCAAAAATAAGTTGTACAAAAGTAATTTTAAAATAGAAACATTATGGTGAAGTTTATCGAATCTGAACTCGTCTTGCTGAAAAAGGAAATAGACGAAATGTGGACCCTGGTATATAATCAGCTCGACCGTGCAGGTGATGCCGTGCTTACGCTGGACCGGGAACTGGCCCAGCAGGTATTGGTGCGCGAACGTCGCGTCAATGCTTTCGAACTGAAAATAGACAGCGACGTGGAGGATATCATTGCCCTTTACAACCCCGTTGCCATCGACCTGCGCTTTGTGCTTGCCATGCTCAAAATCAATACGAATCTGGAGCGTCTGGGCGACTTTGCAGAAGGCATCGCCCGCTTTGCCCTCAACTGCCATGAACCTGCTTTGGATACTGAGCTGGTCAAGCAACTCCGTCTCGAAGAGATGATAGCCCAGGTACTCTCCATGCTCGAACAGGCAAAACAGGCGCTTCAGGAGGAGAGCCAGGAACTGGCTACCGCCGTGTTTGCCAAGGACAATATGCTGGATGAAATCAATGCTGAGGCCACTGCCATTCTTGCCGACTACATCAGCCGGCATCCGGAGAGTGCACTCTCTTGTCTGAACCTGGTGAGCGTGTTCCGCAAATTGGAGCGCTCCGGCGACCACATCACGAATATTGCCGAAGAAATAGTGTTCTTTATCGACGCAAAAGTGTTAAAACATAGCGGGCAGACAGACGAACACTACTTAAATGATAAGAAATAAACAAAATTTTAGGATAATTTCAGTGTTTCATGGAAAATAGCCTTATATTTGTCCATTGAAAACGATTGCAGGTGTAGAAAAATGCTTTGAAATGATAATAAACTTAAATGATTTCTCAAAAAGATGTTATAAGACATGTTTTTTAATTTGGTTAGTATCACGAAAAGCGCCTATATTTGCATCGTTATCCTGAAAACAATCTTTTTACCTTAAAAAAAAACTAATACCTATTGAAAACTGAAAAAGGAGGCTTTGTGAAAAGCTTCCTTTTTTTGTACCTATACGAAGGGCTTTTTGTATCTTTGCGCATATTAATAATAAATCGTGTATAACCTAAAAGTATATAGAACCATGTTTTCCGGAATAGTAGAAGAATGTGCCACATTGGTGGCGATGGTCAAAGACCAGGAGAATGTACATTTTACTTTCAAGTGTTCATTCGTCAGTGAATTAAAAATAGACCAGAGTGTGTCTCACAACGGTGTTTGCCTTACAGTATCAGTCTGACAGATGATACCTATACCGTGACGGCCATGAAGGAAACGCTGGACCGTTCCAATCTTGGCTTGTTGCAGGTGGGAGATGAAGTGAATGTGGAGCGTAGTATGATGATGAACGGCCGGCTGGATGGCCATATCGTTCAAGGACATGTGGACCAGACTGCCACTTGCATCGATATAAAGGATGCGGAAGGAAGCTATTACTTTACTTTCCGGTATGCTTTTGACAAGGAGATGGCAAAGCGCGGCTACATCACGGTAGACAAAGGCTCGGTAACGGTCAATGGTGTCAGCCTGACCGTGTGCAATCCCACCGACGATACTTTCCAGGTGGCCATTATTCCTTACACCTTTGAGCATACCAATTTCCATACTTTCAAAGTGGGCAGTGTGGTGAATCTGGAGTTCGATATCATTGGTAAGTACATCAGCCGCATGATACAATATAAATAAGGTAACGGCACTATGGACGATTTCCTGCAATTAGTGGCATCCCGTCAGAGTGACCGTGCCTATGATATGACTCGTGTCGTGGAGCCTGAGAAATATCGGTGATTTACTTTTTAGACACAGATGACGCAGATGACGCGGATTTTTTAATATTCCAATCCGCGTCATCCGCGTCTAAAAAATAATCAAAAAGAAAGCAGATACGGAGTTTCCGGAAAGACTTCCGCGTGCTTACAAATCCTTCAGCAGCACCTTGCTTGCATTCTTGTAGTATTCCTCCCGTGCCTTCAGCAATGCTCCCCATTGGTTGTTGAATTCATTTTCCTTATCAATTTTGAAATCTTCTGAGCCGTGCGTGTCCAGCTTGTCTAGTAGGAGGGCCACATTCATTTTGTTGATATCCATGGAAGGCTGGTAAGCGATGTCTTCACTCTTTTCATCGGTCACCACTTCATGTAGGAGGTTGATTTCCTGCAATTCATAAAGGGTTTCGTGTGTCAGCCGGATGGGAATCTGGCACTCTTCGGATATCTCTTCGGCTGTATAGGGCTGGACGTCTTGTTCAAAGCGCTTGGCTATGAGAGACATTATCAGGATGGAGATAAAATCGCGGTAGCGCCGGCTGATATTGCGCGCATCCTTGTCGAAGCTGAAGTTCCGGATATTCTGTCCGGCGTAGGTCAGTTCGGCACCGAATAGGCAGATGGTCCAGGATACCTGCAACCATAGCAGAAACATCGGAAGGGCGGCAAAACTACCATAGATGGCATTGTAACGGGAAACCCACAACTGGCTGCTGATGTAAAGGAATTGGAATGCCTGGTGTGCCGTACCTGCCAGAATACCGGATATGAGTGCGTGTTTCAGCTTGACCTTTGTATTCGGCATAAAGACGTACAGTGCTGTAAACATGAACCAGGTCAGCACGAAGGGGATGAGGCGCACCATAAACTTGCCGACGGGAGCCAGCAGGGTAAAGTCTTCGAGGTTCTTCACCATCGTACTCATGAAGATGGAAAGACCACCGGACACCACCAGCAGAATGGGCATCAGCAGAAGCATAGAGAAGTAATCCGTTATTTTGCGGTACATGCTGCGCGCCTTTTTCACCTGCCAGATGCGGTTGAAGGTGATTTCCATATTGTTGATTAGATTCAGGACTGTCCACAGCAACATAATCAGACCCACTCCGATGAATATTCCACTCTTGGTCTGAGACAAATACGAATTCACGAATTGCAGGATGACTTCCGTGGTTTCCGTAGGACCGCCGAAACCGTTGACAATCTGGCTTTCCATCAGATTATCGAATCCGAAACCGCGGGCTATGGCAAACAAAATGGCAAGAATAGGCACGATGGCAAGCAGCGTACTGTAAGTCAGCGCCGAGGCTTTGTTTACTATCCGGTCTTTGGTGAAGCGGTTGATGCAAAGATAAATCGTCTTGATGATATTGTATACGGAAAAGGTCGTTCGCGTGACTTCATCTTCCGTAATACGCCAGATGTCGTAGGTGAGGAATTTCCAAAGGGCAGCAATACGCTTGTTCATGCTATTATCTCGATTATCCATTGTCAATAAAAAAGCAGTCAGTCTGTAAGCCGGGTTCTGTTCTTCTGTTTCTGAAAAAGCCTAATTAGGAATTATCCATTCTTCATTATCCATTCTCCATTAAAGAAGTGTCTGTCATTTATCTGAGCCGCATGTCACCATACAAGCTTTAGCGGTCTACCCTCCGACATGGAGCGAGCAACTCTCATAACGTCGGTTTACATGACCTTACAACTCCCAAGACGCACAGCCCTTGTGTCGCCACAAGACTGGTAGGCTCTTACCCCACCTTCTCACCCTTACCGTAGCCCAAGGGCGACGGCGGTTATTTTCTTCTACGTTACTCTACCCTCACGGACAGCTTTCTGTTAGGAAGTGGGACGCTCTGTGTTGCCCGGACTTTCCTCATACGCACGAGGCGCAAGCGACAGACCGACCAACTGCTTTATAGGGTACAAAGATACGGAATATTAATGAAGAATGAAGAATGAAGGATGAAGAATTTGTTGTGCAGTGTGCGGATGCAGTACGGATGAATCCTTCATTCTTCATTCTTTACCCTTAATTATCTTAAAAACATGTATCTATTTCGGAATAAATTCGTAGCTTTGCTATTAGTAATAACCCCCAAATCCTTTTGGCCAATGAAAAAGTTATCCTCTCTTTTTTCTTTATTTCTGTTAATCCCGCTTTTTGCTGTCGCTTCGGAAGTGGGTGACCGTACAATACCTGCAGAAGTGGCGCAACTCGCTGACAGTTTGAAACAAAAGTTTGCACCGGACAAGCGCGTGGCTTTGTTCGATGTGGATTACTCTTTCTCCGGAAAGAATGTGATGTTGCGTGGTGTCACCACTTCGGCAGAGGCAAAGACGGCTTTGCTGGATGGTTTGGCAAAGAAAGGATATGCGGTGATGGATTGTCTGCAAGTGCTTCCGGATGAGCCGGACTTGAAGGCAAGACGTATGGCATTGTCAATGTGTCTGTGTGTAATCTTCGGGTAGCCCCGGATTCTCTTCAGAAATGATGACGCAAGGCTTGATGGGTATGCCGGTGCGGGTGTTGCAGCGCGACGGCTGGTACCGTATCCAGACACCGGACAACTACATTGCATGGGTACACCGAGTAGGCATACATCCCGTCACGCGGGAAGAGCTGACCGCTTGGAACAATGCAGAGAAAATAGTGGTGACTTCGCATTATGGCTTTGTCTACTCACAGCCCAGCCAGGCATCGCAGACCGTCTCTGATGTTGCTGCAGGAAACCGCCTGAAGTGGGAGGGGACAAAAGGTGCCTTTTATAAGGTGGCTTATCCCGACGGCCGTCAGGGATATATCTCCAAATCCATCTCCATGCCTGAGAAGAAATGGCGTGCCACCTTGAAGCAGGATGCCGCCAGCATTATAGCCACGGCGCATAGCATGATGGGCATCCCTTATCTTTGGGCTGGCACTTCCTCCAAAGGGGTGGATTGTAGCGGCTTCATGCGCACCGTTCTTTTCATGCACGACATCATCATTCCGCGGGATGCTTCCCAGCAGGCATACGTGGGCGAGCATATCGATATCACTCCTGATTTCAGTAACCTCCAGCCGGGCGATTTGATTTTCTTCGGGCGCAAGGCGACGCCGGAACGCAAGGAACGTGTGGTACATGTCGGCATGTATATCGGCAACAAGCGTTTCATCCATTCGCAAGGCGATGTGCGCGTCAATAGCTTCAGCCTGACGACGAGCTGTTCGATGAATACAACCTCGGTAGACTGTTGTTCGCTACGCGCGTGTTACCTTATATAAATAAGGAGGCGTCGCTCAATACAACGGAAACGAATCCATTTTATTCAATGTAATAATGTGCTAATGTGCCAATATGCCAATGACCTGCGGCGTGACGGTGCAAACATAACGTAGCATATACATAGCGCAGCCCATTGGCACATTAGCCCATTAGCATATTGGCACATTTAATACACACACAATTATGTCAAACAGAAGAGATTTCCTGAAAACCGCCGCTTTTGCCGCACTCGGCTCAGGCATGGCAATCAATCATGTATTTGCCGGAGGAAATGACGCTCCTTCCTTGTTCAACGTGAACAGTAGGGCAGGTGTAACCCCCAAAATGAAACTGCGTTTCTTCCCCTATGAACTGAAATTGCGCCATGTCTTTACAGTGGCCACCTACTCGCGTACTACCACTCCCGACGTTCAGGTGAGATAGAATATGATGGCATTATCGGTTATGGTGAAGCTCCATGCCCCCGTACCTGCAACACGAACTAGGCACGATGGACAGTGTACTGGCTTTTCTGAAGAAGGTGCAGGATGTTATCGGCCAATTCTCAGACCCCTTTCAGCTGGAAGATATACTGGCTTATATAGACAGCCTCTCGGCAGGGGATTCCGCTGCTAAAACTGCTGTGGACATCGCCTTGCACGACCTTGTGGGCAAACTGTTGCAAGCCCCTTGGTATAAGATATGGGGTTTGGACAAGGAAAAGACTCCCTCTACAACTTTCACCATCGGTATTGATACGGCCGACGTGGTGCGTGAAAAGACGAAAGAGTGTGCCGACCAGTTCAATATCCTTAAAGTGAAGCTGGGGCGGGAGAACGACAAGGAAATGATAGAGACCATCCGTTCGGTGACGGACCTTCCGATTGCCATTGATGCCAACCAGGTTGGAAGGACAAACATCATGCGCTCGATATGATACATTGGCTGCACGAAAAAGGAATTGTCATGATAGAGCAACCGATGCCCAAGGAACAACTGGACGATATTGCATGGGTCACCCAGCAAAGCCCGTTGCCCATATTTGCCGATGAGTCCATTCAGCGTCTGAAGGATGTGGCAGGCTTGAAGGGTGCCTTTACGGGCATCAACATCAAGCTGATGAAGTGTACCGGCATGCGCGAAGCCTGGAAGATGGTGACTTTGGCACGTGCATTGGACATGAAAGTGATGGTAGGATGTATGACCGAGACCTCTTGTGCCATTACCGCTGCTCCCAATTCTCTCCGGCAGTGGACTTTGCGACTTGGACGGTAGTCTGCTGATTGCGAACGACCGTTTCAAGGGTATGGAGGTTGTGAAAGGTAAGATAACGTTGCCCGATTTGCCGGGTATTGGAGTGGTGAAGTTATGAGAAAGCTATTGTATACCGTCGCTCTGTTTGTGATGGCTTCTGCATGCAGCACGAAGCCCGAGAGCAAGCCCTATAATTGGGAGGACGACCTGTACCAACGTCTGCTTACGGATTTCTGTATGACGGAATCCCAGGTGAAGGACTATATCCGCAAGTATATTCCCGACGTGACCGATGACAGATGCGCCAGTGGGAAGCCTCCAAAGCTTGAGTGCATGATGCTGGATGGAGAGAAACGCTATTTCCGCAATGCCGGACCTAATCTGTTTCGTGTGGACTCCACTTGCTATGACATCAAGATAGCCAAGGAAGGCACTTCGCCGAGTGGCAGCGAGAAAGTGAATATGGAGAACCTGCCCGAAATCATTTCTGCTGTGAAGAAAGAGGGCAAGGCCATTGTTGCGCCGAAGCGCATGCGCGTCACCTACACGTTGACCGTAGATACCAATGCCGTGCCTGCCGGGAAAATCATCCGTTGCTGGTTACCCTATCCCCGTCAGGACCAGGCCCGGCAGCAGGATGTCAAGTTCATTTCGGCCAGCGAACCGCAATACACCTTTTCGTCGCCCGAGTGCCGTCACAGTACATTGTACATGGAGAAACGTGCTGTCGAAGGCGAACCGACCGTATTCTCCGAAACCTTTGAGTTTACCGCCAACGGCGAATGGCATAATCTGAAGCCGGAAGATGTGCAGCCCTATGATACGACGACCGCCCTTTATAAGGAATATACTGCCGAGCGTGAGAAGCATATCGTCTTTTCCCCGCGCTTGCGCAACTTGCTGCCAAATTGACAGCCGGTGAAACCAACCCCTACCTGAAAGCCAAACGTATCTTCCGTTGGGTGAATGACAACTTCCCGTGGGCTTCTGCACGCGAATATTCCACCATTGAGAATATCCCGGAATATGTGTTGGACAACCGTCACGGAGACTGTGGCCAAGTCAGCCTGCTGTTCATTACGCTTTGCCGCATCAGTGGTATTCCCGCACATTTCCAGAGCGGCTTCATGATGCATCCCCGTGCATGGAATCTGCACGATTGGGCAGAAGTCTACTTCGAGGGTGTGGGTTGGGTGCCTGTCGACCAGTCATTCGGCATTCCTGCCTTTGCCCGCAATGCCGACGAAGAATATTTCTTCCTGGGTGGTATAGACTCTTGGCGCATGATTGTGAACACTGATTACGGCATGCCGCTACAGCCCGAAAAGCAGTATCCCCGCAGCGAGACCGTCGACTTCCAGCGTGGCGAGGTGGAGTGGGAGGGAGGTAACCTCTACTTCCCGCAGTGGGGCTACCACATGGACATTGATTACTTGAATTATTAAGGTGCTATCTGCCCTCTAAAAACAGATGATGCGTTCAGCCCGAACACATCATCTGTTTGGTATAAACGCATCATCTGTTTACCCCAAATGCATCATCGTTTCGGCCGCAACGGGTGATGCGTCTTTTTATACCCTATCTGTCAGTTCTTTAACAGTCAGCAATCGTACATAAATGCTAATTTGTCAGTCTTTGCCGTTAACCGCTGTTAAGCCCTAAATATCCTCTGTTAAAAGAGAACAAAAAAGAGTGACAAGCGGAATAACTGAACGTTTTTTGTCGTTATTTTAACGTCGTAATGTTAAACGAAACTTGAATATTAACAATTTAAAGAATAGGAAGAATAGTATGAAACAGACAACAAAAAACATCCTTGGAGTTGCGGCTATCGTGCTCCTGAGCTCTGGAGTGGCTGGATTGACCACTTATAAGATGCTGAATAAGGAAAAGCCTGCCGCATTCAGCGAGTTGTTCCAACAGAACCCCAATAATCTGCTACCGGCGGCTTTCCATGCAACGGATGCCCAGCCAGTGGATTTGACACAAGCAGCGGAGAGTTCGCTCCATGCTGTAGTGCATATACGTGCCACTCAGTTGAGTAAGACCCAGACGGTACAAGAACAGCCGGATATTTTTGACTTCTTCTTTGGAGACGGTCGTGGACGCCAGCGCCAGATACAGACCCAGCCGCGTGTAGGTTTCGGTTCGGGTGTCATCATCTCCAAAGACGGATATATTGTGACGAACAATCACGTGGTGGAAGGTGCTGATGAAATCACTGTGAAACTGAATGACGACCGTGAGCTGAAAGGACGCATCATCGGTACTGACCCCAGCACGGACTTGGCATTGATTAAGATTGAAGGGGATGACTTTCCGACAATTCCGGTTGGTGACTCCGACCAGTTGAAGGTGGGAGAATGGGTATTGGCAGTAGGTAATCCGTTCAACCTGAACTCTACCGTAACAGCTGGTATCGTCAGTGCAAAAGCCCGTTCCATTGGCTCTTCTGCTCCAATGGACAAGCTGCAAACATCCAGTCTTTCATTCAGACGGATGCTGCCATCAACCAAGGTAATAGTGGTGGTGCGTTGGTGAATGCCAAAGGCGAGCTGGTTGGTATCAATGCCATGCTTTACTCACCCACGGGTGCTTATTCCGGCTATGGTTTTGCCATCCCTACCAGCATTATGACAAAGGTGGTAGCCGACTTGAAACAGTTTGGTACCGTGCAGCGCGCGCTCCTTGGCATCAAGGGTAGTGATTTGAGCACAGACCTGCAGATGGACGAACGCTGGACCGAAGAACTGAAGAAGAAGGCCGACGAACTTGGTGTGAAAGAGGGTATCTATGTGGCCGAAGTTGTTGAAGGTGGTTCCGCTGCCGGCATCTTGAAGGAAAATGATGTAATCATAGCATTGAACGGCAAGAAGATTCACAAGTTCTCGGATTTGCAGGAAATGCTGGCAAAACACCGTCCGGGCGACAAAGTGAAGGTAACAGTGGTTCGTGACAAGAAGGAAAAGGAATTCGAAATCACGCTGAAGAATGAGCAAGGCACTACGAAGGTAGTGAAGGATGCCGGAATGGAAATCTTGGGTGCAGCCTTCAAGCCCGTATCTTCCGAGCTGAAGAAGCAGTTGAACCTGGGTTACGGTCTGGAAGTTACCGGGGTTACCAATGGCAAGATGGCCGATGCAGGTATCCGCAAGGGCTTCATCATTCTGAAAGCCAACGGAGTGCCGATGAAGACGGTAGACGATTTGGAAAAGGCGATGAAAGAGGCAAGAAAGTCTCCTGAGCAAGGTTTGTTCATCACCGGTATGTTCCCGTCAGGAAAACGTGCAATGTATGCCGTTGATTTGACTCAAGAATAAAAAATAGGGATAGTTAGGTAAGAAGATTGTAATATTAGCTAACAATAGCGAAAAAGGGGGTGTCGGTACAATACATACCGGCATCCTTTTTGTTATATAGGATAAGATATAAATAAGGTGAAAAAGTTGGGATGAAATTATTGTAACAAAATAATTTGTCGTACCTTTGCAACCCAAATCTGTATTATAAGAATGAGACAACTTAAAATTACAAAAAGTATCACTAACAGAGAGAGCGCTTCTCTTGACAAGTATTTGCAGGAAATCGGTCGCGAAGACCTCATTACTGTTGAAGAGGAAGTGGAGCTCGCTCAGCGCATCCGCAAGGGTGACCGTGTTGCACTGGAGAAATTGACACGTGCCAATCTGCGTTTCGTTGTATCTGTGGCCAAGCAGTACCAAAACCAAGGTTTGAGTTTGCCCGACTTGATTAACGAGGGTAATTTAGGACTGATCAAGCTGCCGAAAAGTTCGATGAAACACGTGGTTTCAAGTTCATCAGTTATGCAGTATGGTGGATACGTCAGTCCATTCTGCAGGCTTTGGCAGAGCAGTCGCGTATTGTACGTCTTCCGTTGAACCAGGTAGGTTCGCTGAATAAAATCAGCAAGGCCTTCTCCAAGTTCGAGCAGGAAAACGAACGTCGTCCGTCTCCTGAAGAGCTTGCCGATGAACTGGAAATCCCTGTTGACAAAATCTCTGATACGCTGAAGGTGTCCGGCCGTCACATTTCGGTGGACGCACCTTTTGTAGAAGGAGAGGACAACAGCTTGCTCGATGTACTGGTCAACGATGACTCCCCTATGGCTGACCGCTCTTTGGTGAACGAGTCTCTTGCGAGGGAAATTGATAGAGCTCTTTCTACGTTAACCGATAGGGAAAAAGAAATCATACAGATGTTTTTCGGTATCGGACAGCAGGAAATGACATTAGAGGAAATCGGCGACAAATTCGGCTTGACCCGTGAGCGTGTGCGTCAGATTAAGGAAAAAGCAATCAGAAGATTAAGACAAAGTAATCGTAGTAAATTGCTCAAATCTTATTTGGGATAAATAAGAAATATCAGTTTCCGACAAATAGAAGGAATTAAAAACCGTACGTCTTTAGTAGGCGTGCGGTTTTTATATCTTTGCCCCATTGATAATTCATAACTTATAACTCATAACTCAATGAAATACGTTCGTATACTTTGTGCCGTAGCTTTGGTTTTTGCGTTGTGTTCGGCTTTTACAATGAAAGATAAGGAAAAGGCTGTATATGCTTTTGGGGTGGCGGCTTCTTTCAATGACTCCATCGTATATTATACAGACATCCAGGTATTGGACAGCGTAGAGCTGGATAAGAATGGATTCTTGCCCAAGCGTGATTTATACACTTACCAGCTTAAGAACTATCTGGAGTACAATCTGAAGAAACCTGATTATACTTGCATGATTTATTTCGCTGAAAACAAGAAAAAGTTGGAAAAAGAGGCTGTAAAGGTAAAAGGCAAGTATAAAAAGAGTAAGCATATGGTTTTGCAGGTGGTGAAGCCTGAGGCTTTCACATTTGCAAAACCGCAGGAATAAGATTTCAAGTATGAAAACAAAACTATATCTTCTTTTTTTCTTCGTTTTCCCCTTGTTCATGTCGGCGTGTCGTGGTGATGACCCGATACCTGATCCTCCGGTTGATGGGAAACGTACTGTGCTGGTATATATGGCAGCGGATAATAGTATAAATCCATTGGCTAGCTTTACGGATGGGGATTTGGAGGAATTGAAAGCTGGGATGGCTTCAATTGATAATACATCTGATATGCATTTATTGGTGTATATAGATACGGGATTTCCTCGTTTGATTGAAATTGAAAATAAAGGTGGTACTGTTGTTGAAACAATAGTCAAAGAATACGAAGATAGAAATTCGTGCGGAGTCGCTGAGACGCAAGAGGTATTCAATGATGTGTTTGGGAATTCTTTATATAAAGCGGAAGTTATGGTTTGATTTATTGGTCGCATGGGGAAGGATGGATACCTACTCCATTGCCTTCTACTCGCTGGATAGGAAATGATAAGACTGGAGGAGGGCATTATATGAATATTGAGGACTTGAAGTTAGTATTACAGAACGCTCCTCATTTTGATTTTATTATGTTTGATGCTTGCTTTATGCAGTCGGTGGAAGTCGCGTATGAGTTGCGTGATTGTTGCGATTACTATATTGGTTTCCCTGCTGAGAATCCTGGTCCTGGTGCTGCCTATGATAGAATGTTTCCATTTATATTTCAGAAAGGTGCAGCGGTAGAAATGGCTATTGGGACTTTTGCTGCTTATGATGAAATTTATACTGGAAAAATAGGAAGTAATAGCAATTGGACAATGGGCACTGCTATAGATGTGCTGAAATCTTCTGAGCTTGAGAACTTAGCTGCTGCTACAGCAAATGCTTTGTCGGGAGTGACAGCAGATAGAGAAGTTCTTCGGTCATCGGTCTTTGATTATGATCAGCGTAAAGTAGGATCGTCTTATTATGTAGGCTATTATGATTTCGTAGAAATGATGGAAAACTCGTTGTGGATGAAGTTGCCTTGGATGAATGGAAGCAAGCATATGATGCAGCTTCTGTCTGTTGGAAAAAAACGCCGATGATTTATTCGATGTCTGTTGGTATGTTCTCCATGAAGCGGGCAAATGGGGTTAGCCATTATATACCTTCCACTGCCACTTCTGCTGCTGCTCAAGCTGCTAATGCCGCTTATCGTTCTACCTTATGGTATAGTGCTGTCGGTCTTGCTCGGCTTGGTTGGTAAGCTTATAAAAACTTGCATACTGAACGGATTATTATAGGTGTAAAAACTTGTAATAATCCGTTTTTTTATGCCTATTCTTATTAAAAATGAGTCTTTTAATAATATTTCCTTTGGAAATTATGTTTTATTGAAAATAATTATTTTCTTTGCATCGTCAAACTTAAAAAACGAAGAATTATGAAATATGTAATCATTGGCGGTGTAGCAGGTGGAGCCACGGCAGCCGCCCGACTGAGAAGAGTGGACGAAATGGCTGAAATCCTTTTATTGGAGAAAGGCCCTTACATCTCGTATGCTAATTGTGGTTTACCTTATTATATAGGTGGAGTGATAGCAGAGCGCGAGAAGCTGTTGGTACAGACACCCGAATCTTTCGGCAAGCGCTTCCGCATTGATGTGCGTGTGCAGAATGAAGTAATCGCCATCCATCCCAAAAACAAGACCGTTACCATACGCAATGTGGAAGGCAAGGAGTACGACGAAAGCTATGACAAACTTTTGCTTTCTCCCGGTGCCAACCCCGTGAAGCCCCCCTTGGAAGGCATTAATTCCGAAGGCATCTTCACGTTGCGCAATGTAGAAGATACCGACCATATCAAGGCTTATATCTCGGACAAGCAGGTGAAACGCGCCGTGGTGGTAGGTGCCGGTTTCATCGGATTGGAAATGGCGGAGAACCTGCATCATGCCGGTGTTCATGTGTCTGTAGTCGAAATGGGTAATCAGGTGATGGCGCCTATCGACTTCTCTATGGCGGCACCTATTCATCAGCATTTGTTGCAGAAAGGCGTCTCTCTCTATCTGGAAGAAGGAGTAACCCATTTCAAACGTACGGACAACGGAATCACCGTATTCCTGAAAAGCGGAAAGGCCATTCCTGCCGATATGGTGTTACTCTCCATCGGTGTGCGTCCTGCCACTGCATTGGCGCAACAAGCCGGCTTGAAACTGGGCGAGATGGGCGGTATCTGGGTAGACGAACACTTGGAGACTTCCGAAAAAGACATCTATGCTGTGGGCGATGCCATCGAATATCCTCATCCGCTGACCGGAAAGCCCTGGCTCAATTATCTGGCAAATCCTGCCAACCGCCAGGGACGTATCGTTGCTGATAATATGGTGTTTGGCAATACTGTTTCCTACGAAGGAGCTATCGGCACCTCCATTGCCAAAGTATTCGACATGACGGTAGCCTCTACGGGCCTTGCAGCCAAACGCTTGAAGCAGTGGGGCATGGAATATCAAAGCTCGGTGACTCACTCGGCATCTCATGCCGGTTACTATCCGGATGCCCTACCTTTGACCTTGAAACTGACTTTCCATCCCAAAACCGGTAAACTCTATGGTGCGCAATGTATCGGTTACGAGGGAGTGGACAAGCGAATCGACCAGATAGCCGGACTCATCAAGCGGGGTGGCACAGTCTACGATTTGATGGAGACGGAGCACACGTATGCGCCTCCTTTCTCCTCGGCCAAAGACCCCATCGCTATTGGCGGCTATGTAGCATCGAACATTATCAGCGGTGCAATGCCCGTCATCTCTTGGCGCGAGCTGGTGGAAGAGAAGGATAAAGTGATGCTGATAGATACCCGTACGCCCGAGGAATTCTCTTTCGGCACCATTCCGGGAGCCGTCAATATTCCGTTGGACGAAATGCGCGAGCATTTGGCAGAGATACCTACAGACAAGCCGGTAGTGCTTTTCTGTGCTGTGGGTCTGCGCGGTTATCTGTCCCTGCGCATCCTGATGGGGTGCGGCTATCGCAATGTGCGCAATCTGATAGGTGGTTATAAGACCTACTCCACGGCAACAGCACCTCTGCCGTCTCCATCTGCTCCGGCAGGCGGCGGCTCTTCTTCTTCTTCGGTAGAGGCTGCTACTGATGATGTTCCTGCGGATGCATCAGTGTCCAAGAAGGAAACGTTGAAGATAAATGCTTGCGGTTTGCAATGTCCGGGACCTATCATGCAGGTGAAAAAGGCGATGGATAGCATTGCTGTGGGCGAGCGTGTGGAGATTGTGGCAACCGATGCCGGTTTTGCACGCGATGCTTCTGCCTGGTGTGATACGACGGGAAATAAATTGATAGAGAAGCATGACGAGAAAGGACGCTATACGGTAGTCATCGAGAAAGGTGCTCCGGCTTGTACATCTGCTTCCAATGTTTCCGCAGCCGGGGGTAGGGGAAAGACGCTGATTCTGTTCAGTGACGACCTGGACAAAGCGCTGGCAACCTTCGTACTAGCAAACGGAGCAGCGGCAACGGGACAGAAAGTAACCATTTTCTTCACCTTCTGGGGACTGAACGTCTTGAAGAAAGTGCAGAAACCCAGTGTGCAGAAGGACTTCTTCGGCAAGATGTTCGGCATGATGCTGCCGTCCAGCTCTTTGAAACTGAAGTTGTCGCAGATGAATATGTTTGGCATGGGCAGCCGCATGATGCGCTTCTTGATGAAGCGCAAGGGAGTGGATTCTTTGGAGTCGTTGCGCTCGCAGGCATTGGCGCAGGGAGTGGAATTCATTGCTTGCCAGATGTCTATGGATATGATGGGCATCCAGCACGAAGAACTTCTGGATGAAGTAACCATCGGCGGCGTGGCTACCTATATGGAACGTGCGGACAAGGCAAATGTGAACTTATTTATATAGGAGGACAAGATATGGAGACTTTATGTAAAATCCGTGATGTTTATCGGGCTATTGCCGAGTTCGAGGTGCAGTTTACGCAGATGTATGATTTATCGCTGAATGAAGGAATGCTGTTGTGCACGCTGCTCAATACTCCTAAGCTTACCTCCAGTGAGATAGCCGAGGCACTGGGTTTGTCTGCCTCCAACACTTCAAAGGTCATTCGCTCTGTCGAGGGAAAGAAGCTCATTACCCGTCTGATAGGTAAGGAAGATAAGCGTCAGATGCGTTTTTCTCTTACGACAGAAGGCAAGAACCGGATTTCGGATATTAAGAATGCTACTTTCGAATTGTCGGGGTTGTTGCAGCAGGTAGTTAGCCTCGTATAGTTTTGTGTAAAAGCGAATTAATATCGTGTTTGCAGGAAGTTAATATCCTGCGGACACGATATTTGTTTTTTGTAGGACACGTTATTAACTTCTTGCACGACATGTTGTTAGTATCGTGTATTGCATGCTATAAATTGTTTGTATCTGTTCATGTATACTGTTTTTGTTTTGCTTGAATAAACTGTGTAATTGCTTGTAACACAGAAAGATGGAGGAGATGCTGGAGGAGTTTTTTTAACGTTCGTTTAATGAACGTCTATTTTTAAGAAAATAAGTAGAGGCATAAAAGTTAAAAAGGAACAAAACTTTAAGATGTTAAATATTAGATTTATATTATTGTAAATCAATACATTAATATGAAATAAAAATTACTTTGGAAATATTTTTATTAAACATTTTGTTAGTTCAAAAAATACGGCTTATCTTTGCGTTTATTAAACGAACGTCTATTGAACGCTTTTCTACTTCTAATTCGTTCGGTGACAACGTTTTATAAGCACTTGTCTGCAGATACGGTTCGAAAGAGTAAATGACTCAATCGGACCGCGAAGCGTACCCCAAAACAAACTTCCGATTATTTATTAAACTTCTCCAAGTGGTTGAAACACAGAAATATTGGTTCGCAGCCCGTACACTAAGCAAACAAGAATTTGCAGTTAAGAAGCGTATCGAAAATCTTAATTTGGAGGAAGGTATTGATGTGGAGTGTTATCTTCCCACTCGAACTGTAATCTCACAGTTGAAGTACCGTCGGAAGCGTAGCGTGGTTCCGGTTGCCCGTGGATTGATTTTTATTCATGCCACCAAACAGTCTGCTTGTGACATACATAATGTTTATGGTGTTCAGGTTTTCTATATGAAGGATTTTTCCACTCATTCCATGCTGGTTGTTCCCGATAAACAAATGCAGGATTTCATGTTCGTCATGGATTTGAATCCCGAAGGTGTTTGTTTTGACAATGAACCTCTTACCGTTGGCAAAAAGGTTACAGTTGTCAAAGGAGAGTTTAGCGGCATTGAAGGTGAAATCGCCACAGAAGCCAACAAGACTTATGTTGTTATCCGCATTACGGGTGTTTTAGTAGCAAGCATTAAAGTACCCAAATCCTATCTGAAGGCAATTAATGACTAAGCGACTCTCTGTCATCCTAATCTTCTCGAAAGATATTTTTTCTTCCCGATAAATAATAAAAAATCAATATAAAGATGAATTCTTTACTTTCCCGTGCTCTTGAGCTTCAACGGATGGCTCATGAACTTATGTATTTGGATACGAATGGTAGTCCTATTTATTCTGATGAATTCTGTCGTTTAAATAAAGAAGTTCTGACCCGTTCCGATTCTTTATTTTCCGAACAAAGCTCTGATATTGAAGAAGAGGGAAATCTGTGTCTTGCTCTGCTGATGGGGTATAATGCCACTATCTATGATAATGGAGATAAGGAGCGGAAAAAACAGGTTATTTTGGATCGTATCTACAATATTATGAGTCAACTTCCGGCATCTTTATTAAAAATGCGTTTACTGACATGGGGATATAGTGAAACGTATGATGAAGAATTGGCTCATGAAGCACATCAACTTATTGAAACGTGGAATATTTCAGACTTAACGGATGAACAGAAGGAAATAATAGAAGAATTGAGAAATTTCGAGGAGAATCAATATCCGTGGGAAGAAGTGCAAGAATAAATTTCCGCAAATCTATCAGGTTCTTAATATTACAATTATAATCAATGAAAAATTTTGCATTAATTGGAGCGGCGGGTTACATTGCTCCCCGTCATCTGCGTGCCATCAAGGACACCGGAAACCGCTTGGTTGCGGCTTATGATAAATTTGACAGTGTTGGGATTATGGATAGTTTTTTTCCGGAAGCATCCTTTTTTGTCGAACATGAATTGTTTGACCGTCACTGTACGAAACTGAAAGGTACTGACAAGCAAGTTGATTATGTCTCTATTTGTACTCCTAATTATCTTCATGATGCACACATGCGTTATGGGTTGCGTTTGGGGACTGATGTGATTTGCGAAAAGCCCTTGGTCTTGAATCCTTGGAATGTGGATGCCTTGGAAGAAGTGGAGAAAGAAACCGGACACCATATTTATACAATACTTCAACTTCGTCTGCACCAGTCTATTATTGATTTGAAGAAGAAAATAGAGAACGGTCCTAAAGATAAAATTTATGATGTGGACTTGACGTATATCACTTCACGTGGCAATTGGTATTATACAAGCTGGAAAGGTGATGTACACAAGAGTGGGGGAATTGCGACCAATATCGGCGTGCATTTTTATGATATGCTTTCATGGGTGTTTGGTCCTGTAAAGAAGAATATTGTTCATGTATATACACATGACCGTGCAGCAGGATATCTGGAGTTGGAAAGAGCGCGTGTCCGTTATTTTTTAAGTATAAATTCAGACAATCTTCCTGAAAATGCAGTACAAGGGGAGAAGCTTACTTATCGTACAATCAATATTGACGGTGAAGAATTTGAATTCAGCAAAGGTTTTACGGAATTGCACACTGAAAGCTATAAGGATATTCTTGCCGGTAAAGGTTTTGGTATTGAGGATGCACGTAATGCAATCAATATCGTGTATGATATTCGTCATGCAGAACCCATCGGTTTGAAAGGTGACTACCATCCTTTGGCAAAACTGCCTTTAGCCAAACATCCATTTGGGTGGTAAATAATTCTTGAGAATGAAATGGTTATGGATATGAAACTTCAAATGGTTGACCTTCATGGTCAATATTTAAAGATAAAAAAGGAAGTGGATACGGGTATTCGGCAAGTCATTGAAACTTCTGCTTTTATTAATGGCCCTCAAGTAAAAGAATTCGCTTCCAATCTGGCAACTTATTCCGGTTGTAAACATGTAATAACTTGTGGTAACGGGACAGATGCTCTTCAGATAGCATTGATGTCTTTAGGCTTGAAACCGGGAGATGAGGTTATAGTGCCTGCATTTACGTATGTTGCTTCTGCAGAGGTGATTGGCCTTTTAGGTTTGATTCCTGTGATGGTGGATGTAGATTATGCCACTTTTAATGTGACAGCTGCCAATTTGGAAAAGGCGCTAAGCCCGAAGACAAAGGCTATTATCCCGGTACATCTTTTCGGTCAGTCTTGTGATATGGAGCCTATCATGCAGTTTGCTGTAAAACATCACTTGTATGTTGTGGAGGACAATGCACAAGCCATCGGTGCTACATATACTTTTTCCGATGGCACTAAGAAACATACCGGTACCATTGGTCATATAGGATGTACTTCATTTTTCCCTTCAAAAAATTTGGGCTGTTATGGTGATGGAGGAGCAATCCTTACCAATGATGATGTATTGGCCGAACAGCTTCGTATGATAGCCAATCATGGTCAGCGGATAAAGTATCACCATGCGGTTATCGGATGTAATTCTCGTCTGGATACTGTTCAAGCTGCGGTTTTGAACGCCAAATTGAAACATTTGGATGAATATTGCCTTGCTCGCCGTGAAGCGGCACAATATTACACTTCACATTTGAAGGATGTGCGAGGCATCATTACGCCGGAAGAGTTGCCTCAAAGTACTCATGTTTATCATCAATATACTTTGAAGGTATTAGATGGTAAACGTGATGCCTTGAAACAGCATTTGGCAGATGCCGGTATTCCTAGTATGATTTATTATCCGTTGCCCTTACAGCAACAAGAGGCATTCCAAAAAATAACACGTGCTGCAGAGTCTTTGGATAATGCTGAAAAATTGGCATATTCCGTTCTTTCCCTTCCTGTTCACACCGAACTGACTACTGAGCAGCAGGATTTGGTTATTGATAGCATAAAAGATTTCTTTAAATAAATACACCTATGCAAGATTTTTTTGCTCATGAAACAGCAACCATCGATGATGGTTGCCGGATTGGTGCGGGTACAAAGATATGGCATTATAGTCATATCATGTCCGGATGTGTGCTTGGAGAAAGATGCAATATCGGTCAGAATGTGGTGATTTCTCCAGATGTGGTATTAGGGAATAATGTAAAGGTTCAGAACAATGTATCAGTCTATACTGGTGTGACGTGTGAAGATGATGTTTTTTTAGGTCCTTCTTGTGTCTTTACCAATGTTACCAATCCTCGTAGTGCTGTCAACCGTAAATCCGAGTACGCCAAAACTCATGTTGGCAAAGGTGCCACTATTGGTGCCAATGCACCATCGTTTGTGGACACGATATTGGTGAATACGCATTTATCGGTGCCGGTGCGGTAGTTACTAAAACTGTTCCTGCTTATGCTTTATTGGTTGGTAATCCTGCCCGTCAGATGGGTTGGATGAGTGAATACGGTCATAGGCTTGACTTTGATGAAGATGGGGTTGCAGTTTGTCCGGAGAGTAAGGAACGTTATCGGTTGAAAGAAGGTAAGGTTGCTAAACTTTAATTTTTAGTTCTTTAATTTT
>ENA-OQLB01000074-OQLB01000074.1-human-gut-metagenome-genome-assembly--contig:-NODE-74-length-54950-cov-3.395017_pt1 | contig 54950 bp, 75 predicted proteins | sample MGYA00242656_ERZ504813 | MGnify/ENA primary metagenome ERZ504813 (study PRJEB26092, sample SAMD00036388) | human gut metagenome | host: Homo sapiens | study: EMG produced TPA metagenomics assembly of... | reverse complement strand
TCAATGATAAATTTGATCTCCTTTCAAAAGACGAAATTTAAAATAAAAAGACAGACCCCTATGTGAAATAGGAAGTTCTGCCTTTCGACAAATTGTGAATCGTACGAGCGCAAAAACGCCTGAAGTAGAATGGTATCTATCGTACAATACCTATTCTATTCGGTTCGCACACCTCGTCAAGCAAAAAGAACAAGAAATTTATACGATAGACGCATGGTCTACCAGCCAAGTATAGACCTTATCGAACAAAACACTCTGGTTGAGGAATTCCTCACCGTAATAACTCTTTGCCTGTTTGACAGAGAGTTCATCGTTGCCGAAATAGGCGTTCACATCAGCGTCCGTGACCTTGATGTGCTGCTCCTCGGCGATAGCCTGGAAGATAAGCAGGCTCGTTACGCTGTTCTTGATTTGGTCGTTGTAGGTATCGAGCAGAGCATCCTCAGACTCGGCACCCACCTGCTGCAGATACTCCTCCTCGGAGATATTGTAGCTGGCTGCAATCGCCTTGATTTCCTGACGATACGACTCACGCTGGTCATCAAGGATACTCTGGGGAATCTCACCAACCGTAGTGTTGTCGATGATGTAGCTGTAAACTGCAGTCTTCAGAGAATCGCGCTCGTAGGTCTCGGTGTAATACTGCTTCAACTTCTCGACGGTATCTACCGCAGAACCATCACTCAGAACAAAGCCATCCTGTGTAGCAATATTGTCCTTCACATTCTGGTCGGTCAGCTTGATTTCATCGACTTCTTTCAAGGTGATGCGGAAAACAACATCCTGACCGGCCAGCGCAATCTCATTGCCTTCGAGGTCAGTGGTGGCAGGGTACTCGTCCGGGAAAGTCACCGTGATGTCAAAGACCTCACCGGCGAAATGTCCAATCAGCTGGTCCTCAAATCCGGAAACAAAATACCCTGCTCCGATAACGATTTTGGAATCACCTGCCGTGCTTCCGGTAAACCGCTCGCCGTTATAAGTGCCTCATAATCGACAACGACCTCATCGCCAGCCTGAGCGGAGCGTTCGACTTTCACGCGGTCACCGTAGCTGCTCGTAATCTGGCTGATAGTAGAAGTCACAGAGGCATCCATATCCTTCAAATCGAGTTCGTCGCGGGGAATCTGGATGTTGGCGTAATCAGCAGGCAGAGTAACCAGCTTCTTTGCCTTGACACCCTTGAAATAACCGTTCTTTTTCAGACCAACACCGTAATCCACGGTGACGGTCTCGGTAGAGGTCTCGGGCGTAGCGGATTCACCGGTTGCAGTCTCCCCCGTTGCGCTGGAAGAAACAGTAGAATCGGCAGCGGGAACAGCTGCTTCTTGCCGCAGCCTGCCAGCATCACGCTTGCAGTCATAACGACGCTCAGAATCATTGCGATATTTTTCTTGTTCATAAATTAGGGCAAGGAGACCCGCAACTTCAGTCGTGGGAGGAATTGCCCGTTCACATCCTTTCTATTAGATAATTTGTTGCAGGCTCTAATAGCCGTAATTTCTTAAATGTTACACCTTTAGAAATACGTGTGCCGTCTAGCTTTTTGAGGGTAAAGCTCCCTGATGCTCGACGTCCGGAAACAAAGCATTCCTGTCCTTTATAGAGAACCTTATCCCAAAGACGATAACCCTCAACAACATAAGGCATTTGACTTCTTTGCCGTGTACCTCCTTTTGAGAAGTTCGCTTTATGGGTTTGTCGATTATGGTGTCTTATCGCCTTTGTGCGATAGCAAACACTGCAAGGTTCAGCAAGTGGATGCTTGCTGATACAACGGGCATCGTTACATGGCTTTTCTTGATGCCGTTTTGCTCCCGCCGCATTTTGGTGATATAGCCATAAGTCCCTTGGACAGGAATAGGCAGTTCATCGCGCAATCGAGCCATTAAGGTTTTGCGCATAATGCCCATAAAAGCAGCATCGCGCATCGGCTTGCCGCGCTTCTTACTATCAAGGGATACTTTTCCCTTGTGAAGTGCATCATGGCAAGTGGTACACAAAGTAATAAGATTACTTGGCGCATTACCGCCTACTTTACGGCTTTCGAGATGATGTTCATGCAGCTTGACAGTTTTCTTCGTAGTAGTATGTGCTCCACAACACTGGCAAGTGTAGTAGTCACGCTTTAAGACATACTGACGGACATTGTATTCGTCGTACATCTCGCCAAGCTGATAGTCCGTCCCTACAGGCAGAGGCTTTCCTTCAAGCATTGCTTTCAAGCGTTGTGTGTCAAATTCTGCGGTTTCCACTCTTACGAGAGCGATAGGCAAAATTCGGCAGATACGCTTGATAACGGTAATATGCTCTTGAATCTTTACTTCTACTGAAGGAGCAAGCCATCCTTTATGCTTGCTGTGAACTCGGTTGTCAAATCTTGGCGCACGGTAACGAGTTTTACGATAGCGTCTTGAATGACGATACTTTTTGCGTGTAGAAAGTAGTTCGACCACATCATTGCGAGGAGTAAACTCTTCGCGGTAGAGTTCGCGCTTCTCTGTAGATGCAGACAATCCAACATGCTTGCTGCCTGCATCTACACCTAAGGTGATGGGCTGTTTGTATCCTGCACTGCCGTACAGGAGCTTAATAGTAAACGGTGTGCGTTTTACGACGTGTGCCTTTTTCTGTTTTAACAGCAGACGAGCCTTTCTTGGTGAGCACGGCATCAAAGGCTCGTCGTGCTTGTTAAGTACATACACATATTGCATGATACCATGCTCCTTTCGATAAATTGGCAGCTAAGAAAAAGTTGCTCTCTCCTCCGAAGAGGGTAAAAATCCTTCCCCAAGGTTATAAACGGCTTGATACAGCCACACCTGTCGGCTTTACCTCAGCTTTATGTGATGTGTTGTTGTCTTAGAGCGCACGGCTAGGATTTACACCATGCGGTAACTGTCTATTCGCTTGTAACGGGGCACAACTTAATGTGCAAAGGGTAGTCAACATATCCTTGCGGACACTTCTAAAGTGCAGACTTACCGAAGCAAGCCTGCGACTTCAGTCGTGGGTTATTGACGCGATACAATCTCCTAAATGCTATTTATTGAAGTCCCAGAACTGAGGTCAGCAGGTCGGCGTTGTTCGTGAACGCCATGACGTTGCCTTCATCGGACTCGATGAGATATGCCTCGGTATCATTCACATTCGCATAGTCGCTGTGCGTGACAGCAGCGCCGCTCGCAGTCGTCCCGGCATCATCGAATGCGATGGTCTCGGAATCATAAGAGGACGGGGTAAACTTGACCTCACCATCGCCGTTCTTAACAAGTGCCAGACCGTTCGAGAAGGAAGCCTCGCAGCCATCAGCAGTTACGGCAACACCATTGAGCGTGATGTTACCGGACCCCTGTGCGGGCACAGCCTTTTCGAGCATATCAGCAACAGCAGTGCGGACAGCTGCATTGCCTTCATCGTCACCGGCAGAACGAGTACCGACCACGACCAGCACCTGACCGTTTCCGGCGAAGCGCATACCCGAGACCGTGAAACTCTCATCGGTCTGCTCCTCTGCGTACTGGGCAGCACCGGTATAGGAATCGGCAACCATACGCACAATGTAAGTGGCACCGTCCTTCTCAAAGGACAGGCTCTTGCCATCGTACTGGAAGGTCTCAGCGGCATCCACAGGAACAACAGCACCGGTCCCATCCTCAGCCTGAATCAGGACATTGGATGCCCCCATCGCCCACCGGCGACCATCAGAGGTGAGAGCCGTAGACGGGGCGACCGCAGCCTGCTCGGTGAACGAAGTATCCTCTGCGACATTTCCGGTCACAGAGAACGAACCGCCAACAGCGGGAATCGAGGACTTGTCAGCATTCTTGTTCTGAACCATCGTCATACCCATCACACCGACTGCCGCGACCATCACGGCGCAGCTAACACCGAGAATGACATTGCTGCCGCCCTTCTTAGAAGGTTTGGCATCCTTCTTGTTCGTCTCGGGCTTCTTATCTTCCTTGACCTCTGCCTTTTTGTCCTTTTTGAACTTGTCCTTGGCAGGAACATCTTCGGTCTTAGTCTCGGATTTCTCCTTATCGGGAGTCTCCTCAGCCTTTTCAGGGGCAGAATCCTCCTTCTCATCAGGAGCGGCGGGCTCAGATTTAGGAGTCTCTTCTTTCTTCTCCTCGGCGGTATCTTCCTTTTTCTTGGTATCAGCAACCGGAGTCAGAGAAGTGGCGAACTCCTCTTTCGGGGCTTCGATATTCGTCTCGAACTCTTTCTGCTCCTGCGTAGGAACAGCGAGACGATTCTTAGTCTTTTTACTCATGTGTTTTCAATCCTCCTGACCATCAAGCGCGGTTAAAGCAGGCAACACGAACATTGTACGCATCACCCAAGCAAGTATAGACGATGAGTTCTGCGCTGCCCCAAACGACAGTGCCGTCATCTTTCTGGAGCGCATCATAGCCCGTCACATCGTTGTGACCATTGAACGCATCCACGCAGACATAGTTGATTTGCTGTCCGCCCGGCGTGATGACATATGCCGTAGACCCAACCGCCACGGAAGTCAGCGATTCAAGTTCGTTGTCAGCCACGATATTGCTGCCGCCATCCTCAGGACGATGCGGGAAAATCGCAGCACTGTCGGTCCGGTTGCAGGTATCCTGAGATGTGTTGTTGTACAGCGCGACATCAATACCCGCAGCAGGGATATACAGCCGTCCGCAAAAATCCGGATAGTTGTAGTCGTCCGCAGACCTGTTGGCGGGATTTTCCTGCGCGGATTCCTGAGCAGTGCCGTCCGGCTTCTTCTCTTCGCTCTCTTCCTTTTCAGGTTTAAGCTTTGCCTCGATTGCCCCCAACGGACCCGCAGTGCTGACAGTTGCGTCCAGTGTCCCGACTTCCGTGTTCAGGACCTGTATACCCAGAAGCTTTGCTTCACAGGTATCAGAATCAAGAGCGGATGCAAGAGCCGTTTCCTCCTGCGCAGCAACAACGGCTTTCGTCACCGTCTGCGCAGCTGCCTTTTGCATCTCTGCTTTTTTCTGGGCCGCATTCAGAGCCAGCACCGAAGTCAGCAAGGCTGCGACACTCAGAAGAAGTGCCGCAAAACTTTTCAAAGTACCCATGATGTTCCTCGGTTCTAGGTTAGCCGTTTTCCGATTATGGTTGAGAGTTAAAACGGTCAAGAAACGCTGCTCAACCAATTTCCATTATTATCCGTTCGCAAGAATGTGCAAGTGCCGGTTTCAATTCAGGAATTTGCCGTAAAAACGTATCAAATGCCATCGAAGCGCATCTGCTCGCCCTCCGAATACGGTTCTGGTTTCTTGGATTGATTTGCTTTCTTCTTACCGCCGCCTGAACCTTTCGTGGTTCTGTTCTGAAACCCTCTACCGAACAAAGAAGCATCATTGCGGTTATCCGCTTCCGGTTTCTTCGCAGGAGCAGGAGCAGGTGCCGTAGCCGGTTTGGAAGTACCAGATTCCGGGGTTTTCGGCGTTTTCGCCTTTGAGGCTTTTGCAGGTTTTTGTTTAGGCGCAGGCTTTTCTTCCACGGGCACAGGATTCTCCTGTTTCGTAAAGGCGTTCACCTTAACGGGATTCTCTGTGCCGGAATCAGAAGACTTCTCCGAATTAGCAGGAGCCTTATCTTTCTTTCCGTTCTGGTCAGACTCCATCCTGCCGGTTTCGGCGTGATTTCTTTTTTGGCGGGCGGTTCAGAGTCGGTTTCTGCAGGTTCGAGTTCCGGTTCAACAGTGAGTTCAGGTTCCGCAGTCTCCAACTCGATTTCAGCCTCGGTGTCAGGCTCAATCTCGGGAACATCTTCCGCCAGCCAGCTATCCATGTCAAAGGACTCGGAATCGTCTTCGTCCTCCTCGATGCCGGACGGGTCGAAGGTAGTGGGTGTCGGCAATGTTGCTTCCAGTGCCGCGAGTTCCCGCTCCAATGCCGCAGCATCGTCTTCATCATCAGAAGCTAAAGCCGCTTCCTGTTCAAAAGAGACAAGCGCTGCATCGGCATCATGTTCAGGGTCAGCAGTAAGGCTTACTTCCCCCGCATCTTCGTCTATGATTTCAGCATCCAGAGCGAGGGTATCGTCTGCTGCCTCATCCGTGTCCAGAGAAACATCGTCCAGAACGGGCAAATCGGGCTCGCTTGAGGCTTTTGCTGGCTCAGAGGGTAACGACACCTCTTTCGGCTTAAACGCAGGATTTGACGCCTCAGGCTTTGTCTGGTGGGGCGTGTCCGGGATGGACTCGACATCCGTGGGTTCTGGCGGCTTGCTTTCGGCTTTCTGTTCCGGTTTCTTGGGCGTTTCCGGCTTAACCGTTACAGGTTCCGGCTCCGGTTCAGCTGTGCCGTACTTGTCCATGATGTTTTGCAGGATGATGGATGCCGCTGAAGGGACTACATCCGTCTCCTCATTACCGTTTTTTGACGGTTCTTTCGGGCGTTTGATGAACTCGCAGGCATCATCCCATGCAGAATCCGGCAGAAACGGGATGTTGATGTAGATAAGTCCCGTAGCAGCCAGAATCAAAACGACCGACACGGTAAAGCTGACGGAATACAGCAGCAGGGAAAAGAAATACAGTGCCGCCGCCACGCTTCGAGCCGTGCGGCAGATGGTTTTTACCTTTTCTTCCTGCACACCTTCCAAGTCAACCGGCGCATACTTATCGTGGTGGTTTTCAAACAGGCATAGTATTTCTTGCCGCCGATTTTATACTGATGCAGGGATAGACTTAACGGCTCGCCTTTGCTTGCCGCAAATGCCGCTTTGAATTTTCGCGCTTCTTTGCGGGAAAGATGCACCGCCACATAATCTTTGCTTCCCTTGGCATCGAGTTTTAAGGCAGTGTTACCGGATTCCGTCACAACGAGTTCAAGCGCGGAGGCTTCTACTTCTTTGCTATGACGGCGGTACTTCCTTCCCATAGAAACCACATCGGTAAGCGAACGCCTGTCCTTCGTCACCTTGAATGCAAAAACAGAGCATACTAGGCATAGAAGGAGTGTTGTTGCAAAGTTCAAGCTCATCATCCTCCACATCCGTTTTGCTCTCATTCTCCGATGACGCCGATTCCTGCTTCTCATTTTCAGATTCTTGTACCGGACGGTTCTTTCCACGACGCAACAGCCCCTCTTTCTGAACTTTCGCCTTGACAGAATTCTGTTCGATAGCGACAAGGTTATCCTGCGTCAGTCGTTCGCCGTCTCCGGCGCAAAACAGCATATCGTAAAGTGCTCCGATATGATATTCGCGGTCACGGGGCTTTACTTGCAGGAAGATATCATATTTGCCGTTCTTATCCAGATACTCGCCATCTTCATTCACAGGATGAACCGCCATGTTTCCATCGGCTCTAATCCCGCTCTTGATTCATCCGCATTGACCGCCAAAGCGGTGACCTTGATATACTTGTCGGCTTTGCTGTTTTTGAGCATTGTTAAAAATTCCACAAGGAAGTATGCCGCAACTAAGACTCCGGCACCGAATGTCGGAAGGTTTTTCGTGTACAGAGCCAGAAAGGTTCCGACGAAAAAGGACAAGCATGCGGCGATTATAAGCTTTGCCTTTTGCGCATTGAGCATATCATTCATATTTATTTATAAAACGAGAGCCTGTCCGATATAGTATCAGACAGGCTTTAGAGCATCTTGATTTGTAGTGAAGCTGCCCGCCCGTTTGACCCCTTTCCTAGAAATCTGAATCTCAGAGTGCGGTTACTGACCGGAGGTCAGGGTGAATCCGCTGCCGTCCAGCAGGCTTTTCAGGTTTCCGTCTGTCAGGTTAGCACTGGACAGCGGGACCTTGTATTCGCGGCCATCAGCGGTACGCACCGTAGCGTAGAACTCGATGGTGACATCACCGCTCAGGTCGATGCCATTGAGGGCATTCTCACTGGTGCCGCTGCTTTGCTGCAGCTGAGGCTGGCTGACTGTCGGGGCATTGCCATCACCCGTGTTGGACGGGATAGTGCCGGAACGCCAACCTGTTTGCCGGTCACAGCAGTCAGGACATTATTCACACCGTCATAGACAGCAGGAACATAGGCATATCCCAGCGCACCGCCGCCAATAACGGCTGCAAGGACCACGGCAACAATGACGCCAGCCTTGGACTTCTTCCTGGCCTTCTCAACAGGCATATTCCCGTCAAAGCCCTCACCCTGCACCTCAGCAGGAGCGGATTTAGCCTTACCACGCTTCTTGTCGGCATGGGCATTCTTCTTGTCCTTACCTTTCCCCTTATGGAACATCTGCTTCTTGTCCGCAGCGTTCTGCTCGGCGGCGGGGTCCTGTGCCACAGGTGCAGGAATATCCTGTGAAGGCATATCGGCAGGAGCATTCATCTGCGTATCATAGCCCTGCTGGACCGGCTCGTTCTGGTAGTGCATTTCAGGAACGGCTGCGTTCTGAGGCATGACAGGCTGCTGAGGCTGTGCGGGCATCTGCATCTGCGGCTGGTAGGAAGCTGAGCGGGTTCTTGAACCTGCGCGGCGGGCTGCTGGACCTGTTCCTGACTCGGCTCAGGCTGGGTCATGCGGGGCTTTGCGGGAGCATTCGAACGATGGTGGATGCAGGGTTCATGGCCTGATTCTTAGCGATGAGGCATCGACACTTCCTGCTTGACCTTGCGCACCGTGCCATCCGGAAGGATGACAGAACGGTCTGCATAGACATTGACCTGAATTTTTTCGCCGTTGTAGGTCGTAGTGACCTTACCAACGGGCTGACCGAGATTCTGTGTATTGTCCATTTTGAATATCTCCTTTATATGAAAAACTAATGGAATCTGAATATCGAAGCGATTGCATTTGCCGTACCCTGCATCAGGACATTCCCCGCAGCAGAGAAATACGGCAAAAGGAATCCACGCTGAATGTGTCCCGTGGCAGCACCAATGGCAAACCATGCAGCGAAGCCCAAGAGCAAGAGCCAGATAACGGCATAAAAGACAACGCCGAATCTAGCAAGGAAAATCCAGAATCCGCCGGAATCCGATTTCCGGTTATTGCACTTGGGACACGATGCCGTGAGGTTGTGAAGATTATTGATGTTGCCGTCCGGAACCAAGACGCGATAAGCCCGGTGCTTATTCGCAAGGTTGATAGACACGATATGGTCCACCTGCATCGTCTTTTTCAGCATGATGCGCCCGCAATAAGGACAGAGGTAATACTTGCCCATGAATCCGGGATGGGCTCGAATGTATTGATAGCGGTAGTCGTCCGACCGCTCATATTTCGGTTTTTTGGACATGGCCATCACTTACAAGAAGTGGATTTCGTCCAGGGATGCTCCGGCGGCTTGCGGCGAGTCGGGAATCCTTCCGGAAGATGGTCCGGGAACTTCAACCCATCAGCCTGTGTACCGCTGTTCAGTTTCTCCCACTCATGCACCCAGGCAGAGAATTCCATACCGTGCGTCTGCTCCCAGATAGAGAGGTCACCATAAGAGATGCCTCCGAGATTAGAAAGCTTGGCACGCATGTTGAGTTCTGCTGCGCTGGTAGCGATACGATTGTTCTCTTTCATTTTTGCTTCCTCACGTTTCGTCTGTTCCCGCTCCATTTTGGTCCGTGCGTTACTGCGCTGGGCTGCATTGCGGCGGTTCTGGTTATAGCATACGGGACAATAAAGGCGATTCCCGCGTGCTTCGATGGGTGCTCCACAGATTTTGCAGTGTACGATTTTACCAATTTCGCTTGCCATAGAATTGCTCCTCCTTTTTAAGAGCAGTGGTCGTATTGTGTATAAAATACAACCATGAATAAAAGTGTGATTCAGGAGCCCCATGCGTCATTCCCACACATGAGGTTCTACGGACTATTCACAAGCAGGATAAATCCAGCCGGAATCATGGATAAAGTGCATTTAATACAAGCATGAATCAGCGCAAAAAAGTGCAGGAAAGAAGCCTTACTGTAACAGAGACAGTAAAGATTCAATATCGCAGCCCCATAATAGCGCTGACAAGGCGGTAAACGCTCGATGCTTCTTCTCCGAGAAGTAGCTGCTGTTGATACCAACCTGCTCAGCCAGTTTGGCTTCATCTGTGCCGTTTGCACCATACTTCTCGTTCACGACAAGCATAAGGACATCGTACAATTTAGAATCTCCGGGGAAATCCTTCACCAACTCGATAGCACCCCGGATGAGTTGGGCGTACTGGACAAGCACCTGTGCCTGATGGCATCGCGCATCGCTTTCCAGTGTGTTGCCGCCCTGTGCGAGAATCCGCAAAGACCGGTTCTCGTCAGCAACGGACGGATTGACGATTCGGGAATATTCCCGCAGCAGCACCTCTGTGTTATGGTAGAGGTAAGCAGCTTCTGCTGTTTTTGCTTCGCCTCATTCGGTGCTAGTTGCATGACTAAAGGTTTGATGGCGTCTCCGGCAATCGCCGTAACATCCTCAACGATAGAATCGAAGTTATTGCGGATAGTGACTGCCGTAACAGGGTCGCTGTCAAGAATCGAACCCCTGAGCATCGCCATCGCAAGGCTAATACGGCTCGGCTTGCTGGCTGGATTCATGAACACAGCCTTGTTCATTGCCTCATCAATCTCATCCACCAGCTGCTGGCAGCGGGCGAAGAACAGCTTTCTCATTTCAAGGCGAAGCTGAGGCTTGCACCCGCCCATAGACGATTCGAGGATACGCTGAATGTTGCTCATCCGCCAAACCGATTCATCCTCATTTTCCTCTTTCAGCTTCTCAATGAGCGCATCAATGTCCTGCGCCTTCAAAAGCCACTGAAGAGCCGGGTAACACAGCAGTGCAATCACGACGAACTTTTCATTCGACCCCTTGCAAGCCATGCGGTTTGCATGACGGGCAAAGACCCGCGAACGGTTCACGCCGTTGTATTCGATGAATGTGCGTCTGATGTCCACTACGATTCCCTCCGATGACAGAACCGAACTCAGAAAATCTTTGAGTTTGGCTTCGGTAATTGCAATATCATTGTTATTTTCCGCTTGCATCCTGCGTTCCCCTTTCGTTCAGGATTTTCAGCTGGCTGTACAGTTCAGCCATTGCATCGTTGCGAATCGTTGAACCAAGCAGGCTGTTATTACTAAAGAATAGATGGTATCCGCGCTCATCACAGAGTCGGCGCAGTTTCTGGCAAAGCTTGAAGTTATGCACAGGACAGTCGATTCCTGTGTTCACCGCATTGATATAAGTACGGTAGTTGTCGGAATTGATTTCATCTGAGGTATACACAAGCACCTCGCGGTCGTAAGGAAGTTTCCGCTCCTCACCGTCCTCAGCACCGAGCACATAGATGAGCTCGTTCAAAAACGACTCTCCCATCGTCTTGTTGTCGGCTTTCGATACCACCCTGTTGTGCGGCTGAACAGTATATCCATTCGGCTTCGTAAAGAGCACCTCGCTGTGAGTTATACCAATCGGCTCACCGTGGATGCGTGCCTGTTCCAGATACATAACGATTGCGTTTCCTTTTGCCATTTCAAACCCGCCTTTTCCCTTGTACTTAGTACAAGCATGTTATGCCGTATGAAGGAACTCGAACCTTTTTCCTGATGCCATCTTCAATGGTATGCAATTCGCACAAACGCACAAGACCTTTTTTGAGTGCCGAAACTATATCTTGTATTTATGTCAGACATTATACCACAAGATATAGTGTTTTGCAAGAGAAAAACGCTATCTGACCACTATATATTGTGTTTAAAAATATTATTTGCCATATATACGAATCCAAGAACACCTATAGCGGTGCTGAACCCAGACAAAAGCGGCACTATCCTTAAGTGAAACTATTGCATTGAATGTATCTCGATGACTGGGATTTTGACACTTTTTGACCACATGCATAGTTGTATTTAGTACACCTATTTGATATAATAAAGTCACGCCCAATAAAAAAAGTCATAGTTAGATGGCAGAAATGGGTTTGAATCAAGAACTGAGGTGATTGGAAAATGCTAACTCTCAAAATCAAAGAGGAAAATTACCGTAAGTTTGTGGAAGAAACATCGAGAAAAAGAGAAGACTGGATTAAGAGCATTTCAGACAGTGCCGTTGTAATCATGGAGCGGCAGCGCTACCTGATGGGCATGTCCAAACAAGAGTTCTACGGCGTGTTTCTCGGATGCCCGATGAATTCCCGCACATACCGGAAAATCATTGAAAAGCAGATACTTGTCCCGGAGAACCTGCTACTTTCTTTCTGCTTCACTTACGGGTACGACCTGAAACGATTTCAGGAAGTATCGAACCTGATTGACACACACGATTACTTCGAGAACTATCAGCAAATTGGTGCTGCGATTGAATGTCTCGGAAAGGGAGCCATTTACCAGCTGGCCGCAGCCACGCAAACAGTCTGCACTGATACCAGCCAGTATGCAAGAAGACGATGCGGGGAGGCGCTCACTGCGTTTGCGAAGAAGAAGGAATACGATGAAGAGGTAATCAGAAATCCCGAAATCATCGAGGCGGCAGCTGCATCCGTAAACGAAGCTGCTGATGAGGCGATTGCCGAAAGAAAAAAGAGAGATTCACAAGAAGCGATATCCTACGATATCAAATTAAAAGAACTGGTTTAAAAACAAAGACCGCTGCACCCGGTAATTTGGGTGTGGCGGTCTTATTTTGTGCGGCTCAGAAGAAGGCGTCAGCAATCGAGAGCAGCTGATTCATGTGTCCCTCGTCCGGTACGGTTGCTTGTGCGGGTACAGGAGCGGCAGGAACATACGGAACAAAGCTTGGCTGCGGTGTGGGAGCAGGCTGTACAGGGGCAGGCTCTTGAATAACAGAAACGGGTGTAGGCGTTTGTACGGGTTCAGGCTGGGGTTGCGGTGCGGATGCTTCGGATTTTGAGAAATACCGGTTCAGGACCGATTCCATCGATCTTCAACTGCGCGGCGGATATCAGTTTCCGATACATTCGATGCGCTGGATTCTTTAGCCTGGCTCAGTAAGACATTCGTTTTGAGGGAATCGAGCAGCGCATCCACGATGATAGGGGTGCGTTTTCCGTATCCTGCGTTTTTCAGAATCTCGTAAGCCGCTTTCTGTCTCGGGTCAGTGAGGTCAAACATCACCGGCAACCGAATCTGATTCGGGTTAGCTTTAGGCAAGGCAGTTCACCTCGCTTCAACGGTTTTCAGCAGCCAGCTTACTCTCCGCCATCATTTTGAAACCTACTGCGTTAGCACGGGGGTCTTCCACGAACAGGTAATCGTCCCGACCTAACTCACTCTCGATGACCGGACGCATCAGGCAGGAACCGCCGCCAATGAATACGGGATACGAGAGGGTCAAATCAACGCCCTTCTCTTTCAGGGTCCGGATAAGGGTCCGGGCATAGGAACGAGCGGTGCTGTGGACCAGTTCGTTGATTTCCCGACCGGGGTTGTAGCCTCTGCGCAGGACATTGTCGATGCTGTAGTCGTCCATATCCAGCTGGAAGCGGTTGCGAACCGCACGCTGTACCTCATCGTACATCTTGATGACGCCGTTGTTGAAGGATTCGCAGAAAGTCATATCGACTTGACCGCCGCGAGAGAACTTCACAACATCGGTCGTATACCCGCCGATATCGATGATGTAGGTATATGCCTCGGGACGCGCCATGATTTGTCCCATGTACGGAGCGATGGCAGCAACGCTGCGGGAACACGAAGACGCGGGCAACGCGAATCTCAAAGGAGATGTCGTTGTAGGTGAACTCGACTCGGCGTCCATCGCGGCCGAAATAGGTCTGGTATTTTGGGGCAAGGTCATGGATATGTGTCGGAGGCAAGCCCATTGCAAGGCAAATATCCTGACGGACATTCTTCTGACCGGGACGAATCATGCCGCTTGCCTGAAACTCCTTGGCGATGGCAAAGAGAGTCAGAACATAGTAAGACCAGTCGGAGGTCTTGTCGTACATGTACGGAACGCGGGACTGGGTCAGCGTATAGTAGTTGCCTCATAGCAGAGGGTATCCGCCTTGATGGCGGGCGGGATGTTGCCGTGGCAGATAAGCCCGGAATTGAACGGCTCGGTATGCGGGGTCTTGATGTTCTTGTTTCCGGTATCCACTGCAACGACCAGAAGATTAGCCATATTGATTACTCCTCTATGTTTTTATCAGCGCTCACAGAACGCCAGGTATTTTGCGGTAGCCAGTGCCAGTTTCCCGTACTCGCTGTTCACTTTCGTGGTCACGAACCGGACACTGACCTTCGTCATAGCCTTCCATGCCAACTCGATGTATTTGCGGCGCACAGGGGACTTGCCATCGAGAAGACGGTTGGCATTCTCGTTCATGATTTTGGCAACCACGGGTTCGGTATAGATGACGACATCCCGAACCGTGTGTTCATCCAGAGCGAGCAGCATCTCAATCGCACCCATCAGAGCGTACTCCTCCGGGTTATTGGCCTTACCGCACTTGGAAGACTGTACGAAATCCTTGCCCATATCGATGCATAACCCATAAGAACCCATGTCCTTATCGGTATTGTACCGGGCAAACAGGAAAACATTTGCTTCCTCCGCCCCCACTTTACGGGGCAAAGAACCGTAAGCAACAACGCTTTCGGTGAACTTGGGACCATTCATGCCGTCAGGCCATGCGGGAGTTTCCAGCTGTTCCGGCTTTTTATCGGGAATGACCATCTCACCAACAGGCTCATGATATCCGAGATTCTTCTCAGGTTCTTTCTCTTTGGTATCGGGACTCGCATCCAGATGCGCAGCAAAAGCAGTGGGTTCCTGAGCAGGTACATTCTCGAGCTGAGCGGTTGGTTCGCTTGAAACAGGAACTGCTTCTGCATTCTGAGAGGCCACAGGCTGCGTGGGAACGGCTTCGTTCTGAACGCTCTGGTCGGGCTGCTTGTTCTGGATGTCTGCCTCGGTATCGTCAAACTCGATGTCGAGGGGGATATCGTCAACGAAATCAACGGTATCAACGGTTTCGGGCACAGCGGGAGCAACCGTTGATGCGGGCGCAGAGGGTGCTACAGGCTGTACAGGGACAGGGGTGACAGGGACATTAAATGTCTCGCTCTGCGGCGCTGTAGGCTCGGAAGCGGGCGCTGCGAGGGTCTGCGGAGCTTGGCAGTATTTGTGCTCGCTGCGAGTTTCTCGCGGGCAGGACGCTCCTGCCTAACCTGCTTGTGAGAGCGCTTGAACAGGTTCTGGACGAAAGGGTTGTTATCTGCGATGTCATCCATATCCTTCTTGGATGCAGGCATTGTGGCGGCTTTTGCCTCAGGGGTGCCGGGATTCTGTTTTGGAATCATGACGAGCGGCTCCTCGACGTCCTCTACATCGTAGTCGTCATCGTACACATGGTACTTTTCTACGGCAGATTCCGCTGCCTGCTTTACCTTGCGCTCGTGCTCGGCTTCTTCCACCTTACGCCGCCGTTCCTGGTTTGTCTCGTATGCGCGGCTTGCTTTGGCGTTATCAAGGTGCGCAAAGATATCATTCAGAGTGTTAGGCATTTACGGATTCCTCCTCATTCAAAGTCGTGTCTGCCTCGCATTCATCTTCGTTCACATCGGTGCGAACCGTTGAAATCGAATGCTTGAAGCAAGACGGCCAGACACAGTATTCTCGATTGCTGCCGCGCCAGGGGCAGCTGGATTCGGTACAGACCATGCGGGCTTTTCCCTCCTTCACATTCACTGCAAAGGCACCGCCGCGCTTTGCACGAATCTCGGCGCGGTGTTTATCGTTCAGTTTCTCGTATCCGCGTTGTACGGATTCCGGGGTGATGCCGAGCGTAGCGGAAATCTCGTCGGTCGTGTGGTTCTGCTTTTGCAGACTCTCAATCTGCTCAAGCAATGCCTTGGTCATTTTCGGGTGTGCGCGAAGTTCTTTGAACTGGTCCATCAAAATAAAATGCCTCCTATCACTTATCGGGCAAGGCGCTTCAAGCGCTTATAGAAGAAGTTCTTTTTCTTCCAAGGAACATCCATAGCAACAATGGGTGCCTCGATGAATTTTAGCTTTTTAAGCATCGCCATCACCTCAGCCTGCTCGTGACCTGCGAACATGCTGACGGTTTCGGGAGCCGCCATGCTAATGAGGAAATCGAGCATTGCAGTGGCGATACCAAGTTTACGATGCGGGGCATCCACCACAAGGCTTTCGATGTACAGATGCGTGGTGATGGGAAGAACCATCGCAACGCTGTCCGTCTTCTCACGCTCACAGAGCGTCTCGACCTCTGCGTTTTTCTGGCACAGATAGTTGATAGCCAGCTGCTTTGCCGGAATAGGGTTCTGTTCCGTGGCGTGCAGGGCTTCGAGGGGAAGCTTCTTCGTGGGAACCTGCAGGACATGAGCCTTCACGGACGCAATCTCTTTCGTGCCGTCCATCGCCTTACAGACGATTTCAGTATCGGACAAGAGGTTGCGCTCCCCAAGCCGCCCGCAGCGGTCCTCGTACAGAGCACTGCTCGTATCTGCCAGCACGACGATGGGGGTAAAGGACTTATCGATAATCGTGATTTTCTTTTTCATAGCGGTTTCCTCCTTTACTCACTCACTCGCAGCAGAACTTGCGCTTCGAGCCATCAAAGACCACGACCATCGAAGGACGGGTCCCGCCAACACTTGCGGCTCCATGCTGGCCGTATTCGGCGTAAGACGGGAGCAGACGGTTCACGAACTTAACGCGCTCCGGCAAAAACTTACACGGACACCGGGTTTCAGGTAGATGTGCTCCTGAAACCAATGAGAATCCGTAGAAACAGGCAGCAGCATGACTACCGTAGTCCCCTTCTTCTTTGCCTCGAAGCTCCCCTTCTTTACCCAGCGGCGAAGATTTGCAGCACCGCTCGGCGGGCAGCAGAACACCGTATGCCCTTTCCAGTCCTGTACAAGACCATCATCTGTGCAGTAAAGAACTTCTGGCATTTGGCATTTTCAGGGCGGGCACAAGCATCAAGGGTGAAATGATATTTGCGGTCAAGTTCCCGGAAGAGTTCATCGGGGGTCTCCCACTCTCCCGCGATGGTAAGACTTACATTGCGGCTTACGCTTTTCGTGGATTTGTCGTACATAAGACTCTCCTTTATGACAAATAAAGTGTACGGAATACAAGCATGAAACTTTACAAAAAGAGCAGCCCTGCGGAAATTGTACCGCAGCGGCGCTCTTAATGTCCTCATACTTGTATTATCTGCAATTCGCACATTTCCGCAACAGGATTTTCGAAAAAATGCGCTGGTTCTGTGATTTTCTTGAAAGTGAAATGTGTCATTTGCCGGTGTTTGCCGCTGTATCCTCATCAACGGACCATGTGATGTCTCCGCCAAGGCTGTACAGGCTCAGCGTAGCGGTGAAGGAGGCATCATCCTTGCCGACCAGATACACCGTATAGTTGCCGCCGTTAAGTTTGATGGTGTCGTAAGCCGTTTCCGTGTACTCTGCTGCAACAGATTTCGTATCGGTATCGACAATCAGGATTTTGCAGGCTCCCGTATCGCAGGTGATAGTATCGTATACATCAAGGTTAGCAGAATCTGCGTGCATCGTGAACGAGAAGGCTTCTTTTGCGCCCGTCAAGGACACAGCACCAGCGGCGTAATCAATCGTACTTTCGTCCGTCAGGCTGCTCTGTGACCATTCTGCGGCTTTGTAGGAGGTCGTTCCCTGTGCAACAAGGTCGTTGTTCTCGTACAGCGTTGAAGGGTCTGTACAGCCTGTCAGAGCCATCATAGCGAGGGCGCAAGTCAAAGGTACTGCAATGTATTTGCGCATTGTGCTTCACCGCCTTAGTTCCCGGAGAACCCGAATGTGATATGGCTTGTTTTAGGCGTGACATGGACCGTTGCCTGTGTTTCAAGACCATATTCGTTCTGAATCTTCACAACGCTGTCGCCTGCCTCGATGCCCGTTACATCACCCTCTACAGAGACGGCGCAGATGAGGTTCGACTCATTCTCGTAGGTGTAGTTGGTGCCGTCCACACCGGATTCGAGGTCTTTCACATCTGTATAGACATTGAGTTTCGCCGTCTCGCCGATTTCGACATACAAGTCGTCAGCAAACAGTTCAGTTGGTGCCTGGGTAACTTTAAGGTTCACGATGCTGGACGGACCTTGTCGGAGCGAATCGTTACAGTCGTATCGCCGGCCTTCAAGGGGATGATGTTATTGTTCTCGTCAACACGGGCAATCTCAGAGTCCGCAACCGAGATAGTCACAGTGCCTGCATCTGCGCCTTCCGGGACAGTCGTGTAGGTAACGGGTACGAGGGTACTCTTTGTAGAGGCAACGATATCCTCAGCCTGGAATCCCTGCAGCGGTTCAACCACATTCACGACCGCACCAGCCGTCAGGCGCTTGTTCTGGCTCGTGATGCTGATTTCAGTCGTTCCGGAATTGTTTGCCGTAAGCAATCCGTTCTGGTCAATGGACGCAACATTGTCCGATGAACTCTCGTAGTGCATTCCTTTGCGTTTAAGAATCGCATCGAGTTCATCCCCCGTCACGGTCGTGCCGTCGCGCAGGATACCGGTAATCTCCACTTCCTTGCTCTCACCGAGCTGGAGCGTGATAGGGCTTGCGAGAGAAATCGAGGCCAGAGCTTCTTGTTCCCGCAGCTGCACAGCATCACGGCAGCGCACACCGCAATGCATCCCAATGTGACAATCTTCTTGATATTTCTCACTGTTAAATGTTCCTTTCTGTAATGGTTTCGCAGGTGTTTTCCTTATCCTGCCTGCATTTTCCATTATCTGCAATTCGCACATTTACGCAACTGACGAATTGTGTAGTTTTTGTGCCGGAAACAAAAAGAGAGCAGGCAGCTGAGTTCAGCTGCCTGCTCAAGGATATTGTACAGAAGCGACCATTAGGTCACACTGGATAAGTTAAGTCACTGCCGGAACATCAGGAGGCGTCTTTCAACCAATCCTGAGAATCAACCTTCTCAAACTCCGCTTCGTCGGGCATCGTGCCACCGTAAGGAGCGATGGTGTAGGTGACCTTCGTGACGGGAGTGCAGACATTGGCATCGTTCACATTGCCGGTTGCGGTATACACTGCCATCGGAACGCGCATTGCGGTGCCGGTAATCTTGTTGTTGAGGAAGTCGCCGGTAGCCTTGGGGATGACCCAAGCCGTATCGCTATGGTCGATTGCGTTATCGCCATCGGTCAGGACCTTATCACGCAGACGCATGTAAAGTTCGCCGCGATGCAGGGTGTTGTTGCTCATCGTGTAAGAGGAAGAACCGTAATCGGTGCCCGTGTAGTATTCCATACCCGGAACATCCTTCACAGTCCAAGGACCGCTCGTCTTGATGTTCTTCACCTGAATAGCAACCGTAGAATAGTTGGTGATACGGTAGTTGGTGGGTTCAACCACAGCGCCGGAAGAGTTGGAACCATACATGCAGACATACAGAGGCACGGTGGCTTTCAGCAGTGCCGGGTGAACATAGAGGTTACCCTTGTGGATGATGAGGTCGTAGTTCTTAACGGTCTCGCCGTTCGGGTTCGTGACCGAACGAACCGTCAGAGCGTTGCCCTGCATCGGGTCAGTGTTGATGTCAACAACATACGGGGCAAGCGGCTTGTGGTTGTAATCACAGAATCCACAAGTCTTCTCATCATGCGCCCACTCGAAATCGTCATCGGTGTCAGTCTCATTGACATACAGCGGCAGAGACTTTTCATTGCAGTCGGTAACGAAGGGCAGATTCGTTTTGCTCTCGTCTGCATTCTGCTTCTTCCAGTAATCGTAGTTGTTTACGAATTCCTGAGTAATAGCGGACTCAGTGCCGTTATTATCGAGATACAGAACGCTGCTGACAGTATCATTGGCTTTCAGCGGGGTGTCGAGAATCGGTGTTGCATCAACATCGCTCACAACATCAATCAGGTTCTCATCCACATCTTCCATCTGAATATTCACATGGAAGTTCGGGTTCTGCTGGTAAATCAGCTTGTCGTCATCCACTACAGTGACATGCAGAGGACGCTGAGCAACCTCGAAGCGGCCATTCAGGACCATCACGATGTAGTTCTTCAACACATCGTAGTTGTCTTCTGTCAGACCGACATAGGTCAGCGGATATACACCAACAGGAGTAGTCTCATCGGGGACAAGGTCCTCGTGGTCGGTAACAAGAGTCTTGAAGTGGCTCTTGGTGTAGGTCGGGTCAAGGGTCAGGGAATCACCGGGAACGAGACCATCCAGTTCCAGCCAGCAACCGTCAGAAGCTGCCGTGCCGTAACCGTAAGCCTTTGTATCGTGCCACGGGTCCTCGCCTACGCCGTCGCCATACAGTCCGCGCCAGTTCTTGACCTGTGCGGTCAGGTTAGCACGGGCGATAGCGCCGGAATAAGCCTGACGCTCAACATAGTAGTTCTTTGCGTCCTTACCGGTAAGGGCAGGTGTCGCATCAATCGTGATGGGATTCTCATCCAGTTCGGTGGGCCAGTTAGAACTTACCTTGCCATCAGCATCCAGACGCTGACCAGCGTCCTTGGTCTTGTACTTACCAGTCTGAATCGGGTTGACCAGCTTGACATCATCGCCTTCGAGGATACCGTCAATCAGGATATCCTTGATGGTGGCATTCGTGGTGCCATCGTAGTGTTTGATGTTACGAGGATTGGTCGGGTCTTCCAGATACAGGCTGTGGACATACAGACCGCGAGCAGAAATGCTGCCGGAATACTCTTCCGTGCCGATGTAGTAGTTGGTGCTGCCGTTGCCGACCAGCGTCAACTCACTCTCACGAACAATCTTGTACGGACCACCAGCATCGCTAACGCGGTTGCCGGTCGCATCGCAGTAGTAACCATCTACCTGCGTGGTGTTCAGGGTTACAGAGTCGCGAACCGCCATGCCGGTCGTGATACGGGCATCCGGGATAGAAGCGTTTGCAGTGTGGTCATAAGCCTTGCTGTGCTCACCGACTACCGTCAGAGCCATCGGTAGATATCGAACTTGACGGAAGAGCCTGTGCCGCTCGCACCACCGCTCGGGTAGGTGTTGCCGGGGTCGGTGTTCTCGTACTTGTAGGTTACGATATAGCCCTGTGCTGTGCAGTTTACGGTTGCCGTGTAGGAACCGCAATCCTGACGGGCGTTCTTGTGCTCGTCCGTAGACGCATCGATAGCAGATGCCTGTGTGCCCTTTTTATTGCTGTAGACAATAGAAGTGGCATTCTGGACCTCTGTCATCTGTCGCTGGACAGGTTACCGGAATAAGAGAGGGTTGCAGCATCGGGCTGACCATCGTAGGTCTTGTTGGCGACCGTGATATTCACAGTAACGCGAATCGCTCGCCGGAAGAATACGGGTCAGTATCCTCATAGGCCGTGTCGTAAGCATTGTGACCGTTGCGGGTGAAGCGGTCAACAGCCGAGCGGATAGTCTTAATGGTTGCATAGCCATTGCCGGGATGGAAGTTGTTCTGGTAGCTGTTGAAGTCGCCGCCCCAAGTAGTGGCACCAGTGCCAACATAGGACTGTGCTTCAAGGACCGTCACAGACTTGCCATTGCTGCCAGTGAAAGTACGGCCGGTCGAGGTAATGTAGTTAGAACCACCGTTACCGTCGCGCTTGCAGTAAGCCCAGCCGTCGCCCCACCACTGCTTAGAACCAGTGTTGGCGTAACCGCCTTGCCAACCGCCGCCACCGCCAGAAGGAGCTTCGACACAGTTTTCGGAAGAACCGTTGACAATACCTCCCAGATAGGGGTTGAAGTTACCGCCGGAAGAACCGGTAGCGAAGGTGCCATTGCCGCCGCCGTTACCGCCATTGACGGGAACACCGTACTGCGCATAACCGCCGGTAGAATCCAGAGCACCGTGCTGGTTGCCGCCGCCACCGCCTGCAACGCCGAGCATATACTGTGCTGCAGTTGTGGTATTGCCGTACTCAGCAAGACGACCGGTGCCCATAAGACCGATAGCGACTGTCGTAGCACCACCGCCAGAAGCACCAAGCAGGTTGCCGTGACCGTTACGGGTAATCATGGGAGTACCGCCGTTACCGCCGCCGTTGTAGCCGCCAGGAAGAGGACGCTTAACTTCGCCGCAGGCACTGCCGCCGCCATTCTCCCAGTAACGGTTATCGACCGTACCGGAACCGCCCTTGACAAAGTAAAGTTTAGCGCCCTGCTCAGCCTGAAGGACAAGGCGGACACGACCGCCGGAAGAGGTGTTGCTGTTCATGGAACCGCCGCCTGCACCGTAAAGCACGACTTCATAGGTGCCTGCATAGGTGAAGGTGTATTCACTGTAGGGGTTAGAGTAGCTGTTTGCGCCTTCCAGCTTATCATCGACCTTAGGACCGGAGCCCTGCTCATCGATGTAGAAATAGACCTGGTCCATATCCGCATTGTCGGTGGGAGCATCATAGCAGACATAGTAGACTGCATTGCGCCACCACCATTCCCAAGTGGCTTTGTCGAGGACATTGCCGTCCTTGGTGCGGTATGCGAAACCGTGGGTGCCAATCTTACCGATGTAATCATCGTCGCTCGCAGTTACCTGCTGGAACAAATCATACCAGTTATGACCGGCACTGTCGCGCACAGAGGAGTCGATAACCACGGTGTCGCGGCTGTCAACGGTTGTACGACTGTTGACGGGAGAGCCTGCCGTGAAGTAGGTCTCCATGTACCGGATACCGTTAGGAGCGATGATTGCGAGGTTTTTGTAGTTGTAGACTGCACCGCCGTTATTCAGCGCATCGTTGATAGCGGAAATGCTCTTGAGGTCGTTGATGTTCTTGTAGCTGCCGTTCTCTGTGGTGATGGTGTTGTGCTTTGCAGTAGCCTTATTGGGAACATTCGCCTTGATGGAGATGGTGTAGTCCAGGACCAGTTCAGCACCGTAAGAGGACTGGCTGAAATCCTTGTAGATGTGGTCGTTCGGGTCAGCGGAATCAACGACACGGTTGAAGTTGTACGCAACGGTGCGTCCGCAGGTATACGGCTGCATGTTGTTGCGTCCCAGTTCTTCATATACCGCTCTTCTGCTTCACACAGGAAGTAGTAGTGCGTATCGCCGAAATCCATCGGGTTCGTGGCGTTATCGATGTACAGAGACACGATAGCGTTCCACTCATTGTAGGTCTTGTTGTTGAGGTTTGCTGCATCCGTGGGATACATAGCTTCCAGCTTGATGTAAGCGGAGAACTTGTTGAAAGCAAGACCATTGCCGCTCATGAACGAGCGTTCCATATCATCGACATTGTTGCTCAGTGCGTTGACATTGCCGATTTTCTGACCAACCTGACTGTAGTTCAGCTGAATCGTGCCGTCGCCGTCCGTGACATTCATGAAACGGTCCAGACGACCGCCGCCAGCCACATTGCTGAACTTCCAGCGAATCGTGGGTGCAGAATCCTTGTTGCCGAAGAAGGTAATCTTGGTAGTGTAGACCGCCTTGTTATCGTTGGCAGCACCATAAGTCGTAGTACCGTCCTTGTGCAGCACATCGGGCGCAATTGCGTCCAGAGGTACATCGGTGGTACGGCGACCGTTGTTCGGGTTGCTGGTTGCGGTAGTCCACGCCATGTTGCCGTTCTTGGAATCGAAAGAGTTCAGCAACAGAGACTGTGCTTTCAGAGGCGTCAGTTCAATAGGCGGGGCATACACGACCAGGTGACCGGTACGACCGTTCGGCTCATAGTTGGAAATCGTAGAATCGGCGGTGATTTCGTGCGCAGGAGCCTTGTAGCTGAACACGCAGCGGAAATCCAAGCCATCCCAATCCATGGTTGCATTTGTGAGAGTCAGCGTGACGGTTGAATGCTTACGCATGGTAGAGATACCGGACTCGCGCAAATCGTTCAGAGGATTCCAGAAGGCAGCAGGCCAGAAGTACGATTGCCAATCTTGGTCGCATCAATATCAGAAACCTTGGTCGTGACATTGAAGGAGCCAGCCGGGAACATAGCGGGGTCGCTGCCGACCTCAACCCAGGTGTTGTTCTCATCGCGGTACTGGACCGTGTAAGTGACACCCTCATTGACGCCTTCCAGTAGTTGAGGTCAAAGTCGAAGGTTGTGGTCTCACCGACAGGAATACGCTTGTCGAAAGCCTGCTCAATGTACATGGGACGAAGTGCAGACTCGCAATAGCCGTTCCTGCCTTCCTCAGCCTTATCGAGGCTCGTATACTGCTTACCAGCGACTGTGAACTCGCACTTGAACTGAATCTTCTCGTTGCAGTAGTCGAGGGTCGTGTAGGTCACGGTGCTCTCGGTGTACGGGATATCAGCGTTGGTAGCAGCCTCCGTAAAGGTGGTCTTGTTGATTTTGCCCTTGACGACACCGTCATAGGTGGTGAAGGAAGTGCCGGGACCGCCAATCTCGAACCACTGGCTCATCTTGCCGCTCTCGGTGATGGCACGGTAGTACCACTTCACATTAGAGTCGGGAACCGTCTGGTCGTAGAACAGCTTGCTGCCGACAGTCTTGTTGACAGGACCTTCCCAGTCTTGTAGTCGTCAATCGGGTCCGCGGTGGGCTTGAGGAGTTCCAGAGGATGAGTCTCGCAGTCATTCCAGAAATGATTCGGAACATCCACGACAATCATACCGTACTCAACCACGCTATGACCACTGGGGTCGATGACCTCAGCACGCTGCATGCCGGTACAGGGTACATTGGAGATAACATACTTGCTATCACCATTGACAACGCAGTCGTAGTCAGTGTCATCGGTCGCGTGAACGATAACGCGGTAGCCGGTGTAATCAGAAACACCGTCATCCGGGAACAGAGCATTCAAATCGCCGACAACACGGGCAACGCCGGTGATACGGACATTGGGCTGGTTGTCGAGTTTCAGAACGGGCAGAGCGCCGACAGTCTTATCGCTGCCGAGGTTCCAGCCGTTGTTGCTGCCGGTAGTGACATGCCGTAGGTGTTGCCGGTGTTATCGAACAGCGGCTTGCCGTTGCTGGCAAGGTTCACATGGTAAGCATCGGAGTTCCAGTGACCGGAGAAGTTCTTGATGGGCTCCCAGCCTTCCGGCAGAGTCAGGTCGTCAACAACCTGATAGCAGCCGTTCAGAGGATACCAGAAAGAACCGCCAGCCTGCAGAGCAGACAGAACCTGCATGTAGTTGACAGAACTCACGCGGATAACGAAGTGGCTGTCTTCCTGACTGTTCTGATTTGCTGCACAAATTTCGCACTGCTTGCGCTGAGAGATGTACATAACGGTGTTGGCGAACAGAGCAGATTCATCACGAGTAGCTTGGTTATTCGGCAGGTGACCAATCTGGTTCATCAGGAAGTTGCCCGTGCCGGAGAGGTAGAAGTTGCTGGTGCCGAACCAGGAACGCCCCGTAGCAGGTCGGTAATGGTCTTGGTGGTGGGGTACGGATTGTAACCGAACTCTGCACCAGTGACATTACCGCCTGCGTAATCGACCCAGATAGGACCGAACGCAACCTGAGAGTTGGAATGCGTCTTGGCAGCAGAAAGAGTAGACGGCAAATCATAGGGGAAGTTCGTGGGGTCACGATACTTGACCGTAGACTGTGCCTGAGAGTTGGAATACGGCTTCAGACGTACACTCAGCTGGTCGCTGCCGTACATGATGCCAGCCTTGCCGTAGGAACTGTGGCTACCACCAGTAGACAGAATCATGGAGATAGCATCGGTCGGCAGAACAGTGCCGGAATCGATGTTACCACCGTTAGCGCCCATCAGAGCGTTCATGTTCCAGTGACCGTTATCAATGTTAGGAACAGAGTTCAGAACATAGTAACGGGTAGAACCATCGTTCTTATCGGGACCAAAGCGACCACCCTCGTAGTAATCGCGAGAACCGGGGTCGGTATAACCAGCGATGTGAGCGTCGTACCAAGAACCGGCATAGGCATACATGGTATCATGACCGATACACATGCCGTAGCCTGGCTCAGGAAGCCCTTGATGGCGTAGTAGGCTTTACCTGAGATATCGGGCTCCTGCTGTACGCAAACACCCCCAGCCGATAGAGTCGATACGGTAGTTACCCTCAGCGTCCATCATGAAACGGTTGGGGTCAGCGTTAAAAGTTTCCGCCTGAATTGACAAAACTGTGATGTGCTGGCTCATATGAGAGCCATCGTTGTTGCACAGCCAGCCATTATCTGTAATATAGTTGATATAGTTCGCGTAGACACGACCCGCATCAGAAATCCACGGGTTAAGGAAAACAACAGCATCCTTGTACTTAGTACCAGAAGCGCCAGTACCGTAGTTGCCTTTATCTGCATCACGAATAACAGCGGTGTAAGCAGGAACTTCAACAGCAGTGCCCGTGACTGTCCATGCGTTATTGCTGTTATGGGGACGGAAATAGACGGTCTGACCATACCACTCGGAGTTGACTTCCAGCATATTGCCATCCGTCAGCGGGAAACCGCTATAGGTGCGGGTAGCACCAGTGGGATAGCCCTTATCATCCAACTCGTTAGCAGTAAAGTTTCTCGCCCAAGCACCGCCGAGCTGAGTCCAGTAGCGGTCTGCGGTGGCCTTGTCGAATTTACCGGCATTGAACCACTCGGTAACCTGGTCGTACATGTTCTTGGTGATGTACTCGTAGTTGCCGTTAAGACCCGTAATCCACTGGTTATCAGAGGACAGTGCAGGACCATTCCCGCCAGCGCGGGGAGCAAAGGAGCGTGCCAGCATAGCAAAGGTGGCGGGGGCATTATCCCCATCCGCAGTCTCTGCAGTGGCAGTGTCAGAGGAAACAACCTTAAACTGGACAGTAGACAGGATGATATCGCCCGCCTTATCCTCATCGGTCAGTTCGTTACCAAGTTCCTCCAAAGCCTTGAAGTTTGCTTCCTTGTAAGCCTCGTCGGTGACAGTAATCAAGCAGCGATAGCTTGCAGTGAGGTCATCCTCCGTGACTTCGAAAGTGTAGGAAGCTCGGTAGCGCCCTCGATATTCAGCCAATCCGTATCCTGGCTGGCAGTAGCTTCATCACCGAACTCCCACTTACCGTCATCGTTGAGATGTGCGGTGTAGGTGTCTCTCCGTTAGAAGCATAGACTTCAACGGTGCCGTCTTCGGCATTGGCAGCGGTGATGGTGTAGCCATCCAGAACGAAGTTTGGAGTGTGGTATGCAATCTGGACATTGCTGGAATCGGCACCGATTTCATCGAGCGCATCGACTACAGCGTAGTACATCTCGCAGCCCTGCCACACATAATCCGGCTTGTCAGCGAGAACCGCTGTCTCGGTAGTATCCTCAATGATGAAGTTATACCAAGTAGGCTCGTCCTCTTCATACGGATAGAGGCATAGGATTCGTCAGCAACAGAAGCTTGCTTCTTCTGCCACTGGTAGGTTACAGAGACATCGTCACGGTTCAGCAGGGCATCCAGAGTAACTATGTCCCCCACCTCTGCCGAAATCTTATCACCGTAATCGGGTGTTACAGCCTGAATGCCGATGAACGGCTCAGCTGTTTCCGGTGTGGCAATGACATCCTCGGAGGTATCGGACTCCGTATAGACGACATCTTCGAAATTTGCCGTATCATCTTGACCGTGTCGGCCGTAGAATCGTGCGTCAAATCCACCACATCAGTCACAGTCTGAGAGGGCTCAGGCTTTCGACCGGCGTATCTTCGGATTCGGAATTTGAAGTGTCGGTCTTGTCAACGGATTCAACCGCATCCACTTCATCATCCGAAACCGGGGCCTCAGTTACTTCGTCGGACACAGTAGTGTTATCTTTGAATTCGTCCGCGAACGCCACGGTATTAACCGCGAACATAGAAAGCAGCATACTGGCCGCCAATGCAACAGAGGTCACTTTTTGTGCGATTTTGTGCATAATGCGTGTGTCCTTTCTGTACAGTGAGCGAATCAGCGTAAAACTTTGGCGAGGCTTCACGCAAAAATCGTCCCTGCACGATTACTTTTGCTTCCGTACATTTCCATTCTATGCAGTTCGCACATTTCGCAACTAGGCAAAACTTATTTTTTTATCGCAAAGAAAAAGTGCCGTTCTTGCAAAGAAAAGCGACACTTTATGTAAAACTATACGGGTAGAAATTTGCAAATTCATGGTATATTATATGATAGGAACACCAAAATGCCACATGAAGGAGTAAATATTATGCGTCTTGTCAATCTTAACGCCCTCTATATAGACATGCAACAACATAACGCTGATTCTATGGTCTTTGCTGCACAAGTAAAAGGCCATCCGTTTTCATGTACCTTTGCCAAGGTCATTGGTACACTTCATTTGTTTGTCACAGCCTTGGGACAGAATCCATTTACCATCGACATTCAAGTGGACAACAACTTCAATGTTATAAATGGATTGTTTCTGGCAAATGACATCTATGAAAAACTTCGAGTGTATCTTGAAATTAAAACAGGACGGGAAAATCCTTTTCGTCCCGCCAACTTCATTCAGAATTTGGACGCTGTAACCCCAACAAAATTTAATGGCAATCGTCCAACCCGGCATGAGGTTGCAGCATTATCGGTTGCTACAAGTCCCAATCTGTATGAAGACGCCGATAAAATATACTTCTGTGGTTGGCGCAAAAATCCTGCTGGGAGTTCTGTTAGTAGAAAGAATCAGAACAAGAGCTTGCTTTACTTTCCCGCGAAAGAGGTAGAGTTGCGTACAGAACTTAACATGAGTTCTTGCTGGAGCGCAAATCCGAATGAAGAAGCGTTAAACGCGCTGAACCAACTCATAGCTGATAATATCATTCCTTAATGAGCCGACATAGTATTCGTCGTGTTCACGAATCTTTTTGTCTGTTGCAATTATACCATCAATTTTATGTTTAATGTCGTCTATTGTGTGAAGCCATGAGGGCTGCATCAAGCATAAATAACCAATGCCATCATCGTCGTACAATATGTCTGGCACAAACGGAATGTACTCGTCTGAGGGGTTCATACTTTTGCCTTTATCGTCAAAACCCACGGCGTAAAAGCGCTTGTCGGAATTGCGAAAGTAATGGCTCTGATGTTTTGTGAGTCTGCAAAAAAGAGCTAAGTTGCCATAGTGCTTTGCTATCAGAAAATGTGGTGCTACCTCCTCGACGATGTCGATGTCGATATCACCCCAAATGTAATGATGCAGCATCATGATTATCACCTGCCTATAGTTATCATTGTGAGATATAAAGCTGCATTTTCCGGTCTACAAGTCTCCATTTGCGGACCTTCCAGTCTTTGTAAGGCTCATATTTACAATGGTGAATCCACTCTTCGTCACCACTTTTTCTATTAGTTTTATCGCACACACGGTCTACAAGAATTTTTCCTGTACGGTCATCGATTAGCTGATAGTCAAAGTAGACATCTCTTCCGCAAGCCATTATTGTTTTCAATTTCATTTTCATCACCACCATTTATCTAAGGAGTTGTGACCACTATGTCAAAATACGAATACGCTTACTACGAATCCGAACGCCGTCTGATTGCCATTGCCGACATTCGTGAAGAATCCAAAAAGAACCCCTATACCTACACACAGCGGTATGAAGGGCATCTTCTCTGCCCCGAATGCAAGCAAGCCCGGCTCATTGTTGTGCAAGGAACAGACTTCCCGTTTTTTCGCGCAGTTCCTAGGTCTGCTCACAGGGACGGCTGCGATTTTATCCGTCCCGAATATGTGCCTACCACCACTGACGCTCAGAACCCTGCGAACGAAAAGACCATCCGTTCTCAGCTTCGCCGCGCTCTGGCAAAAACCATTGAACATCAAATCGCTCGTGCTGACCACACAGGTGGAAACGGTGTTGCTCATCAGCCGGATGATGAAGGACCTTTGGCACAGAAGCTGCAGCGTCGCAAAATCGCCCAGCGCCTAATTGAAATGATTCCAAAAAGCAGTGAAGCCCACCTGCCAGAAGTTGCGGTCTATTACGGCCGCGTCAAATGCGTTTTAGACATCGTCGAAAGCCACTATAACAAAGAGCCGTTCTATCACTGTGACCTTCAGAACGTTGCTACAAGTGAGCCTTTGCTGACGATAAATGTTTCAAACTTTGTTTGGAGCCATTTGCCGCAAGAAGCCAAAGACCTACTTGGAAATTTTGCGGCAAATCTCCGCATTTCCTTTCTCGGAGAAGGTGTAGATTTTATGCGCAACGGTCACCATGTCGTTTCTCTCAAAGACTCCAAATTTCTGATTGTAGAAAAAATCGACTAATTTAGTTGATGTATAGTACGATTTCCGAGTTGTCGGAGGCTATCCATTCCGTTACTTTCTCATCTGCATAGCATTCCAAGACATCCTTCGGTTTACCACAAAAGACCTCTTCGTCGAAGTAACCATCAGCAGAATCTGATTTAAAACGGGCGATGTGAACTGTTTGCTCTTTGTCTTCAGCAAGTGCAAGAAACGATTTCACTGTCGGCTTCATGGATTCACCTTCTTCTTTTTTTGTGGCAGAATGTAAAATATCATCTTGCCGTCTCTCGCTTCCCATGCTCTCACGGTTTTCCATTCGTATGGCAAAAACAGGTCATAATCCTTGTTATCATCCACCGTGTATGTTTTATCGCTTACACGGTCTACAAGCACCTCTCCTGTTTTGATGTTCACAATTGCAAAATCAATATAAGGATTTGTACAGCAACCGTTGGCCATTAAATCGTGTATTGTAATCCTATGAGAATCACTGTTTGAGTTCTCCGCATACTTATTGAATTCCTCGTGCGGATTAACCCATACAAGAACAACAAGAACAGGCGTTCCCTCTTCGGGATACCAGTCGCTAATGTAGTATTTGCTTAACATCTCTTCAGGTACATCTTTCACAACGCCTTCAAACACAGTTTTCACCGAAAGCACATAGTTCTCCGCAATAGCAATTTTCTGAGTGGCAGGGTCTTTAGCTGTTCTTAGCAGTTCTTTGAGCTTTATCGGTTTCATACCTCGTCTTTCCCTCCATGTATAATCAATTGCGCAACCTCATAGCTAACAACAGCTTTCCTGCTGTCAGGCAGCGTTGTAATCGCTGTGTCTACCTCCGATATTATTTGAGCAATACCTTTAAGCCCAGCAACACTGTTATCCTGCATAGGACTAACCAAGCAAAGATATTCATTGCCATCGTCATCAAATGAGACATCCGGAGCAAAGGGGACGGTTTCATCAATTTTATCTTTGCCGTTGCTATTAAAAAGAATATCGTAAAACGTTGCCAGTGCTTCCTGCAGTGTTTTGCTTTGCTCCTTGTTCAACCGGCTGTATAACGCCAGCATGTTAAGTTCTTCGGCAATAAGAAACCGGCTGTCTATCTCTTCAATAACGGTAACGCTTGTGTTACCCCAAATATCGTTGTGCAGTACCATGAATGGTCACACCCTTTCCTATTCTCAATTCTACCCGGTTCGCACATTCTGGCAAATGAAAAGGCGAGGATTCCATCAGGCACCAAATATAATGTCATCAAAAAGAAAACTCGTAGCAGAGGGACACAGTATCCCAGCGCTACGAGTTCTTTTGTTTTTTGATGGCTGTGTCGGTAGGAGTTACTGCACCGAGATGTTCGTGACCTTAACGCCGCATCCTACCAGAAGCAAAAGCGTTGTAACAGCGGTAACAGTCACTAACGCAAATTCTTTTTTCATTTGCTTGCTCCCTACATTATTATAATATACAGATGTGATTCTTAAGAAATAAAAAACTCGTAGCAAGAAGACTTGCCGCTTCTATACTACGAGTTTGCATATTACTAATTATACAATTTTACTATTGTTAGCACCAACCGACTTCGTGCTCCTCAGGAGGACAGTCGTTATCAGTAGGAGTGGAAATTACAGGGCCGCCCCATTCCCATCCACCGCTGCCGTTAGGCTTGTTTTCCGTACTGCCGCTATCACCGCCGCTCGGCTGAGACGGTTGTGCAGGCTCAGGATTGCTCGGCTGTGCCGGTGCCGGGTCAGGCTGTGCAGGAGCCGGAGCAGCAGGCTCCGGATTGCTGGGCTGTACCGGCGTAGCGGGAGCGGACGGCGTAACTGGTGCGGTCGGTGTAACAGGTGCCGGGTTGGAAGGCGTCACAGCAGAACTGTTGCTGGAACTGCTCTTGGTATAGGTCTTGTTGCTGGTTGTGGCCTTCTTCGGCTGCTCAACAGTCACTTCGTAGTTGGCGCTCTCCTCACCGGCAGTTGCGGTAATGGTTGCATTCCCAGAAGAAACGGCAGTTACCTTCCCATTGGAATCAACGGTAGCAACCTTCTCGTTGCTGGACGACCACTCAATAGGAGTCTCGGCAGAGACCTCCTCGGGGGCAACAGTTGCCTTAATGGTGTGAGAGTTACCGACCGTTAGTTTGCCTTCGTTGGAATCGAGCGTGATGCTTTCAACCTCATAAAACGCTTTCACATGAGTCGTCTTCTCGGTGACCTTTTCGCCATCCTGCAGGAGGGTAGTAGTGATGTCGCACTCGCCTGCTTTGAGGACCTTCACCTTGCCGTCCTTATCGACGGTGGCGACTTCCTCATCGCTGGAAGCAAAATCAAACGAAATGTTGGACGCATCTTTCGGCTCGCATTTCGCTTCGATTGCGGTTTCGTCCGTATCGTTGAGTTTGACATCCAGAGTGTCGGGAACCTTCAACTCTTTCGCAGACACCTTGACGGTGATAACGCAGACATCCTGCATCTCGGTATCCTTGACCGTGGCGGTAATTTCAGCCTCACCGGCTGCGACTGCCGTGTAACGGTGCCGGTCTCATCGACAGTAGCAACACTCTCATCGGAGGAAGTCCACGCGAGCGTCAGCTTCTCAGCCGCTTGGCAATCTTTTCATCCTGTGCAGCAGTTTCTGCCGTAGCAGACTCACCGGTTGCGATGACAGGCGTCTCTGCGGGCGCATCCTCCGTGCCGAAATTCACCGGCAGCGTGATGCTCTCACCCTTTTCGAGTGTCGCAGCATCCGGAAGCGAGATGTTCGTGACCTTAACGCTGCATCCTACCAGGCTGAGCGCCATAGCCGCAGTCGCAATAACTGCCAATACGATATTCTTTTTCATAAAAACACTCCTTCTCGGCATCTAGCGCGAGGCTACTCAATAATGATAGGTTCCGCCAGCCCTACGCGGTTTTGGATTTCGTCATCGACGATACCGTGGACTCTTGGCGTCCTATCCTTCTGTACACTTGCATTTTATCACGGAGGTGTATTGAATACAACCAAGATGGCTCGATTTTAACAAATCCGCAACAAATTGTGTGAGAAAAAGGATAGGTGTTTCTTTCTTTATTATATTTTGCATCTCGAAAATGTCAATGCACATTCTTTACGAACGCACATTTTCGTCGATTTTCTTTAGCCGTTTTGCTGCCAATACCATACGACCGTTATTGATGTTGTAGTCACAGGTGACAAGGAACAAGAATTTGTCATTGTCACAGTCGAATTGCAGTTCCTTGTAAATCGAGGCTTTATCTTGGATGGTTTCGAGCATATCCTCAGTTTCGGAGGCAGAGAGCGTGTTCGCCCATGCCTGAATATCTACAAAGTTCGGGTCATCAACATATCCCGGCACGACCATGAGCGCGAATATCTGATAGTATTCTTTCCCGTACTCGCCTTCCCAGCAAACAGTCCCGTTTCATCGAAGAATTCCGGTCCTTGAACTTATCCAGAGAGCCGAACATCGTCCCGTCGTTCATCTTATGCCCATAGATGATAAGGTTACCGTGCTGCCGCGTATCACATACTTCATCGAGGAAAAGGGTGCCGGGGATACTATGCTCTCCGTAGATATCGGTACGGAGGTAGGTGTCGTTTGTTTCTCCCTGCACTACCGGCCCGGTAGCGGTCGTGCCATATACAGTAAGCCATCCCTTATAATCAGGGTTGACCGCAAGCATTCCGTTAGACCAGTCAGTCTCATTGGTTTCCTGTGCAGTTGTTCTGATAGCCTGCAAGGATGAAGTGAGTTCCTGGGTCTTTTTGGTTTGTGCTATACTTCTAAGCAGCATCCCGCTCAATATAAACACTGCGATGAGTGCAGCTATACTGATAAGGCGGGATACCCAGCCGAGGGTTTTTCTTGCGACAGTCTTGACATTTGCCATGCTGATAGACCTCTTATTCGATTCCTGATACTATATTTCTCTGTTGCCGCATAATCCTGCGGTCTTGCGATGACTCATGATTTTATTGTATGCGATTCGCACATTTCGGCACGCTCGCGCCTGATTTTCTGAGAGCTCCCGTATGATTTCTTGGTTTTGCCCCACAAACAAAAAGCCCCGGTGCCATAACGGCATCGGGACCTTGCATTTTAAGCGGGAGTTGCAGCCTTATCGTCTTTGCGCTTACCCTTGCAGGCGGTGGCAACACCATCGCTCACAAGGTAGCAGCCACCCGCGACCAGCAATGCTTCCAGCAGCGTCTTCTGGTCGATGCCCACATCACCCATCTTGGGGATTTCATGGACAATGGGGATGGTTTCCGGAATATCCGGAGCAAGGTACACGGTGAACTTCGTGCCCATTTTCGGCGTGATGTTCAGAGCAGTATCTACTTCATCCGACACCGCAGCCTTATTGGTAGTACCGTGGTCCATGTTCGGGTGTTCCGTTTCGGCAGCAAAACCCACAGCGGTAGACATCATCAATGCCATCGATACCGCCGCGCATGCTTTTGCAAAACGCTTCATGGAATTGCCTCCTGTGTTTTTCAAAAATGCCCCAGCACAAACGGATGGGTCTGCACCGGGGCATCGGCATACTTTAACTCAGAACGGAAATAGTAATCTTGGCGGCAGCAGAACCAACCTCAATCGGATTCTCGCTATCAGAAGTGTCATAAGCCGTGAAAGTCGCAGTACAGTCATAGGTGCCTGCTTCGAGCGGCTGGGACAGCTTATCGGTCTGAATGTGGTAGTTGGGCTGGATAAGACCACTGTTGTAAATCTCAGCACCGCCGTCATCGAGCGTGATGCTTACGACCTGAGCGTACTTGTTGTTGGGGACATTCTCGATTTCGAGCGTACCCTCAGAATCTCCGGTCTTGAATACGGGATTTACATTGATGGAAATAGCCATGGTGCCATCTTCTACCACCCGATTCAGTTCTTCCTGAATCTCAGCCTCGCTCTTGCCATCGAGCTGGCCCAGCTGTGCGGCAACGGAATCTTCCAGACGGTTGTCCGAAATCTTTCCGCTCTTCTTCCAGATGAACAGGCCTGCGCACAGCACAAGCAGCAGAACCACACAAACCGTGATGGTACGGTGTAAAAGCTTGTCATTCTTCTTCGAGGTCTTCTTGTCGGTGGATACGATATTGTTCGCCATAATATTATTCCTTTCCAAGTGTGATGCTATTAGCTAAAACCAAAGCCGCCGAGCGGCAGGTCACTCGACGGCCAACTCGCTAACGAGTTTGATTTATGCCGAAATTTTCAAATCAGCGGTTGCTGCCGACACCGCCAGCGGTAGCAGTCTGGGTGTCGCCGGTCTCGAACATCGGGATGATGCTGTAGGTGACGCGAACAACAGGAGTGCAGCCAGCATCGTTGACATTGGAGCCTGCAATCTTGGCGTTGACGATGAGGGGCAGAGCCTTGGCGGCGTCATGAGTGACAGCGTCAGCGGCAGCGCCGGTCTTGGTGACCTCGGTCGGAGCGGCCAGGAACCAGCCGTTCTCGGTGATGTCCAGAGGAGCAGAGCACTTAGCCAGGTCGATGGCAGAAGCGTTGTACATAGCGGAGTCAGGAGCAATGCTCATGCAATCTCGCCGCGCTTGAGAGCGGAGGTGCTCATGGGAACGACGCGCCAAGTAGCGGGCTCAGCCTGCAGCTCAGAAACCTTCAGAGCCAGACCCTCGCGCTTGGAGTTGTCGGTCATGGAGGTGCCGACATCGAACTTCTTGCCAAAGTTGCAGCTGGTAGCGCCATCGGAGATGACAAAGTCCTCTTTCAGCTGGTGGTTGCCGTCAATGCCCTTAACGGTCTCACGCAGGGCGTCGCCGTCCAGAGTGCCAGCAGCCTTGAAGTCCCACTTGCCATCGATGAAGATGACATAGCACTCGCCGGAAGCGTTGATGTGCTCGTCAGCACCATCTGATGGTAGTTGGCAGGCTCAGTCCAGCCAGCCTGGGTGGCGGGGTCGCTGTACCAGTAGGTGTAGGACTTGGTGGTGGCATCATAAGCGATAGCGAACAGCTCGTCGTTGGAGTGGTCGGTATCGTAGATGCGGCTGTAGTGGGTCACCTTGGCAATGTCAGCGATGTAGGTGCGGCTGTTCTTGTCGATGGTGGAGTAGTTGCGCAGCTGGTAAGCGTCCTTGGTCGGGGTGACAACATTGCCGGTGCTGCGGAAACCGTACATGCAGACATACAGAGGAACGGTAGCCTTGACATTGACATGGTTGACAGTAGCGACGGTGATGTCGTACTCAACGCGGCCGTCATCGGTGGCGACGCCGGGTGCTCTTCCTCCGTCGGAGGAGTCTCTTCCGGAATCTCGGAATTGTTGTCCAGGTAGATGTAGAACTGGGTGCTCATGGTGGGGTCTTCGTTGCTGGCAGTGTCAACACCGTTTGCCTTGGTGTCGTCGCTGACCTTGGCCTCATCAGCAGTACCGTGGTTCCAGTTCACCTTGCCGTTTGATTCCTGCAGTCGGAAATCTTGACGAAGTGCTCCAGCTTGCTGCCGTCGCTCTTGGTGGTGGTGTAGATGCCGTACTCGCCAACGGTGTTGTAGGAACTGCCCATGATGTAGGCGGCAGGGATGGCCTTGAAGCAGCAGTGTCCTGGTCGGCGTAGGTGACTGAACCGTCATCGTTCACCTTGTAGAAGGACTTCGTGCCGATGCGGTAGACGGGGGTGGAGTGCAGCATTGTCTCATCGTTGGATGATTGGCAATCACAGTGTTGTCAGTGGGCTGCTGAAAATCCTCTGCAGCGAATGCAGTGATAGGCGCCATGCAGCTGGCGGCCATTGCCATGCCCAGAACGGCAGAGGCAACGCGCTTATAACTTTTCATTGGAAAAGCTCCTTTCAAAAAATGTGTTTGTGTTATTCCATTCATCCCATCCGGAGATTGTTCCTGCATACAGCCGCCGTCAAGGAAGTCTGGTCGAAATCAGTGAGACCAAAATTGTATTTTGTACAACCATGGCCCTGCCCTTAAAAGCATCCGATACCGCCAGTATCGGACCACTGACTTTATTCTATGCGGTTCGCACATTCGTGCAAGCGAAAAACATCATCTTTTTTTCAAAAATCTAACACAAATCCCGATTTTTTTAGAAAATTCTTCGCAAAAACGCAAATCTGCCATGAATGTGTATGTTTCCCGATTACCCCTGCACGCAAAAACCACCACCCTTTCTCGGATAACCAGAAATCAGGCGATGGCTTGTATAGCAGAAATCGTCGAACTGGCATAATAATTCTCTACGGAATAATGCCATGCAGAATAATTCTTGACAGAATTATTATTGCAGTGTATGCTATAAGTAGCAAAAGATGCAGGAGGGAGTTAATATGCCATTCGTTGATAGAGAGATAGAGATGTCTGCGTTGGAAGCCGCCTATAAAAATCCTATCGCTTCTCTTTTTGTGGTCTACGGTCGCCGTAGAGTCGGAAAGACCACTTTGCTCGCAGAGTTTTGCAAAGGCAAACACGCATTGTACTATTTGGCCACTGAGGAAAGCATACAGGCAAACTGTGCAGCTTTTCGTGAGATGGCCGCAGACTTTCTTCAAGACGAACTTTTGCGCAGCGCAGCAAATGCTGGCTGGGAAATGATTTTCAAGACATTGCTTGCGCAGCCGAGTGAGGAAAAGCTGGTAATCATCATTGATGAGTTTCAGTATCTTGGCAAAGCGACAAAGCGTTTCCGTCTGTATTTCAGAAAATTTGGGATACCCAACTAAAAAACGAAAATGTGGAAGTGATTCTCTGCGGGTCACTGGTTCATATGATGATGGAGCAGACCCTATCCTATTCCAGCCCTTTATATGGGCGCAGAACCGGGCAGATTAAGCTGAAACAAATCCCATATGCCTATTACAACCAATTTTTCCCGGCGATGTCTGAGCAAGAGCGCATTTTGTACTACGCCGTCACGGGTGGTGTGCCTAAATATATAGAGTTGTTCCATCAGGGCAAGGAAATCTATGATGACATCCTTCAAAATGTTTTCACGCCACAAAGTTTCCTGTACGAAGAACCAGAATTCTTGCTTCGGCATGAAGTAAATGATATTGGAAGCTATTTTTCTATCATTCGTTCTGTAGCAGCCGGAAACTGCCGTGTGTCCGATATCGCGGCCTCGCTATCCATTCCGGTAACAAGTTTGCCGAAATCGCTGAAGACCTTATGCGATTTAGACATTTTGGAGCGTGAGGTCCCCCCAACCGAAAAGAATGTCGAAACAAGCAAAAAAGGACAGTATCGTATCCGGGATAATTTTATAGCCTTCTGGTTCCGTTTTGTATATCCCATGCGGTCTTTCATTGAAAGTGGTCACGCTGAAATCGCCATGAACAAACTGCGCAGCGGTTTTATTCCGAACCATGTCGGATATGTTTATGAAGATATTTGCCGCAGTAAAATGTGGGAATTGAATGCGCAAGGAAAGCTGCCTTTTTTGTTTGACCGTGTCGGCCGCTGGTGGGGCGGCAAAGACACAGAGATAGATATTGTAGCTGTCGATACAAATGACCGCAGTAATATCCTGTTTGGTGAGTGCAAGTTTCATCAAAATACTCAGATGCAGCTATCTGAACTACGCCAGCTAAAGGCAAAAGCAGCCGCTGTCCAATGGGGAAAAGAAAGCCGTACAGAGTATTTCATCCTCTTCTGCATCAGTGGATACTCAGAAGAATTGCATCGTTTAGCGGAATCTGACCCGCATATCATACTGGGTTAATATAGCTTAACACCAAAAAGCATGTGCATCACAAATCCTTTTAATTTAAAGGGATTCGTTGCACATGCTTTTGTTTTTTTGGATAACCTGAAAAATCAGTGGTAGCTATGATGTGGAATTCATTCCGCCTCAGAATTCCCTAACACAACATCATAAATGCCGGGGACATCATAAGGGCTCACGATACGAGGAACAAGTTTGTCGGATGCGAGAGTTTTGAACTTTTCCGGCGCGTCAGAGATGATGACATCCGCTTTGTCCCACTCGCCGTCTTTCAGAAACTTCGCATACCGCATCCCGACCATTTCCTTGATGGAGAGGCTTTTCAGCTGCATGGCATACTGGCAGACATCCTTCGTGGGCTGGTAGTCGGTGATGACATTGCTGTACGCAAGCGACCCGGCAACCGTCCTATCGACCATGATGAGTTCGCGTTTCTGCAAATCCATAACAGCCATGACCAGCTGGCCGGATTCGGTAGTCAGAGCGAACCGGTCCTTCACGGTGGCAGGCTCGAACTGTTCGCCGGTCATGCCGTCACGAACCATCACACCGCAGAAGGCTGTATCCATCTCGGAGAACTTCTCGCCGGTATAGGAGTTGACGACCATTGCGGCATAGCGGATACCGTTTTGCAGGCATTTCTTGATATCGAAATCCACATACTCGACAGCACCGTTCTTGCCGCTGCTCCTGCGGTCACCGGAATGGATAGCACCGAGCGACTCAACCTTCGGATTCCCGTAAAAGACGAAGTTGACCTTCTCATCGCCATAGAACGCGACCGAGAGGTCCAGGTCAACGCCGTCCCATGCCTCAGTCTCGAAACTCGCTTTCCAGTAGAGGAACGCACGAAGCACATTGCCCTCCGGGAGCCGGGTTCTGGACCCGCATGCGGCAGAACGCAGCGAGGAGGAGATTTGCCGGGGATTATCAGGGAACACAATGTCGTTGCAGTGGCAAGCCGGGTCAAGGTATACGCACTTCGGCTCGGTATCCTCCGCACGAAGAACCTGCCACAGCTGATTGAAGATATCGCGGGCAACACGGTTGCAGATATCCTCAGGGATAGGCTCAACTTCCCTGTCAAGAACCTTGCTGGCAGCACCGTTCGCCTTGCCGGTGGCAAGCTGGACGGGATTATTCCGATTCCGGAAATGGTTGATAAGCTGGACCAGAACGCGGGGCTCTACGCTCTTGCAGACCGAGATGAACCGGAACAGGACATCCTCCATCGCGGCAGCATCCTTGCAACTGCGCAGAGCGAAGTCCAAATACCTGGCAAACATACCGGGACGAAGCATAAGATGTGCCGTCAGCAGTTCTGCGTTCACAGGCGGCTTCATCAGTTCCTGCAGCTTCGAGTTATAGGTCTCGATTTTTATACCGTTGCGGACCTTATCGAAGATGGCTTTGTTCTCAGGGAAATACTTGGCGTACTCACCCGGATGCAGCTTCTCGCCCAGACGCTTGAACTGTTCAGGACGGAGTGCAAACCCTTCATCCTTCTCGACATGTTCAAGCAGACCCAGAAGTTCACGGCGCTCTGCTCTTGTAAAGCTGCGGAAACGCGGTGCCTTGGCAAGGCTTACATCCTGCCCGCTCATGGCAGCGGCAAGACGCAGCACATCGGTAGCACTCTTGAAATCTAAGAAGCATTTCTGGGATTTCCAGTCGGGGCGATGGATAATATAGGATACATACAGTGCAAGGTTCTCCTTACAAGGAATATCCTTATCCTTCATCAGGGACATTACCTTATCCAGAAACTCTTCGCCACTGTCAGAGAGAAGCATCTTTACGGTATTCTGCTCATCAGGAGAAAGAAGGGCTTTGCTCGTTACGCTCTGAACAAGATACCGGTAGATTTCATCCTCGGTGCAAGCCGGAATCTGCTTGGCTGCGGGAAGGTGGTCTTTATCAAGACCCTTGCAGAACCGGGACGGGTCAGAGTCCGGCGTCCAAACCCCACCGCTCAGGTAGTTCAGGTAATTAACGATATACAACTCCACAAGGCTTGCGTTCATCGCATCGTTCGGGAAATCCGGCCAGATGGGCGAGGTCTTTGAGACGGCTTTGCTGTCTTCCGTGATAAACTCGTACAACTCGGACCAGACTTCGAGGAACCCAGTATGCGCAGCCTTGCAGCACGCCTCAAAGAGGTCGTACGCCATCACATAGCCATACTCCAGCAACTTCATGTTCGCGGTGCATACAAAGCGCTTTTCTACCGCCGTCTCCCCTTCCTTTGCAGGTGAGGGCGGGACGATACCGCATGGTGCAGAAAAGTAATGCGGTTGAAATCTTTAATAGTCAGCATACAAACCTCCTGACAAAACAAAAATCCCGCATCGAGAAGAATCTCGACACGGGGCTAAGACACACGATTGATACGGAAAGCACGACCGCTAAATTTCATATATGCAGTCGAACAGACAAGCTGCAGGCGGCTGGCATGGTGTCTAAAGAAGGAAGCGGACATATAGCCGTATTGGGATGCGCTTACATTACCGTGACGGAGAGCAAAACCACGACTTTTCAAGTATCAAATAGAAGGATGTGGTTTTATAGCCATACACAGCGCTCAAGAAATTGGATATTGTGCTATCTTGAGCTAGTAAACACATTATACCATAATTTGGTGTTGGTTTCAAGAGAAACGGAACAAATAAATGTTGCTTATTTGTTAAATTGTGTCGCATTATGGTTGTTTTTCGTGCGCGAAGCAGGTCTGGCGGCAAGGGGGGGTGCTCTATCGGCATTTTGACAACAAAAAAGCCCCCGCATTGCTGCAGGGGCCGACATCAATCGTCGCCTTCGTCATCCGGGTCTTCGTCCGGAATGTCAGGAATCTCGATTTGCTCGAGTTTGGAATTGCTTTTTTCGGAATCCTCTCCGAGGTCTTTTCGCTTTTTGGTTCGCGTTGCTTTACGCTTCGCAGCAGTTTCATTGAGTTCCTTATCATACGGAATCAAATCATAGGGCGAACAGACAATAGCCGTTACGACCTTGTCTTTGATGTTGCCCGTGGAATCATCCCGAATACTCGTCATCTCAATAGAGTGCTTTAAGACCGGAATCAGTTTCCGCCATTGCCATTCTCTGAAATTTACGCCGGGTACAGATACTACCACCGAAGCATCTGCCTGCAATCCTTTCAGGACTACTTGCAGAAAGCAGCTGTACAGGTATCCAAAATGCACATCACTGTCATAAGCATCCGGCTTGTCTTTCCGGCAAACCATATCCGCAATCAGAGTATCCTCGTCCTCTCCCTTGCAGAAGATGACTTGTCCTAAGCGCGGCGGTTTTCCCTGTGCCTGTTCGAGGTATCTCGTCTTAGCGTCCGGAAAGAGCATGGCGAAATCATCGAGACCTTTATCCCATGTATTGGTGTCGGGACATAGACAACAGATGATTCTGCGTCCATAGATACCAACAGGCAGAGTCCCGGTTCTGGTCAATCTATATTCTACCGGCATTACTGTACCTCAGTCCAGATGCCGGACATAGTAAATATCAATGCCCAACCGCTTCGAGACAAGGTCACGCACTACATCGCCGCCGTAGCTTTGCACATTGACGCTCTGGTCAATAATAGGCATGTCAATGTCCAGAAAGTAGGGACCGTTGCCAGTGCTGCGCACCGTGTTGAACTTCTCGGCGAACTCAGTGCCTTCCAGAGGGAACCAGTTGAGCCAGCCGCAATCCATCATGGGCATCGCGTCACGCTGATGTTCCGTCTGGGTTTTCAAGATGGCATCGCGTGTCGCAGGTTCGTGCAAAAGGTCGTTGATAGCCTTGCAGGTATCCTTCACCTCTTCACGAAGCTTCCAGAGCGCATCCTGCCCCATCTCGTTTGCTTTTTTGGCAAAGTTAAGGTGTTCCGCTACTGCACCTTTCGGGTTGAGATGTTTGAGAAGTGCGTTGATTTCCTTCTCAGTCAGTGTATCGTCCAGTTGGAACTTGCAATCGTAAGTATCGACAAGCACGTTGCTGAATACCGGCAGCGTAATGCCGAATCCATTGATAATGACATTCTTCTGGTTCGTGGTGTAGCGGTACAGAGTCGGGCAATCGTAATTGACCCAATCCCGTACGAAGTTTTTAGCACGAGACAGATTTGTACAGCGTTTCGTGGTATTGCAAGTCGAGAACTCATACCAAACGATTTCGCTGTCGTTCGCGTAACGGATATCCCGCAGCTCAGGGGCAAGACCTTTGGCGATAGTCATAGGCTGCATGGCATCAATGCCGTTGACTTCGAGGAAATCCTGCAGCACCCACGGGTTGATGGCAAGAGCATATCCCTTGCCTTCTGGGTACGCATTGGCAGGCGTAACGCTGCGCTTATCCTTCTTGTATACGCGCAGCCTCGTGTCGTTTGCAGGCGTCCAGTCATCGTTGTAGGTGGACATAAATGCCTTGGGACCGTTTTTCGTTATGGCAAATTTGATTTCTGCTTTCATGATATTTTTTCCTTTCTGCCTCATTCGGGCAGCGTGTCGCATTTGATAATTCCTCCATCATCGGTTTCCGTCTCGAATCCGAAATGGCACCATCCATATTCGTCCGAGAGCCAGTCCGAGACATCGTCGAGGAATTCTTCGATATCGTCATACTGTTCCTGATGTAAAATGGGGCGTGTAGACCTCGGTCGGTAAAGAGGCAAGAGCCTCCATATCACCATCTGTATCCCACCTGATATTCTTAATCAACATAGGTCACACCTCCTGAGTGTTGTTATTCTTGTTCTGAAGCTGCTCCGTCTGTGCGGCATAAAGACCAGCAGCGTAGGCAGTATACAGTTCCTCAAAGCGGGACTCATCCTTGCTTGCCAGCCAATCCGTGGTGCGCTTGAGCGGCTCTTCCAAGGGCTCGAAGTCGTCTTCCATCAGAAGACCGGCGTGACCGCTATCGGTAAGGTACTGTGCCAGAGCACGCTGCCTGACATAATGCACCGCGTCAGCAGGCTCAATCACCTTCTCGTCAGCGCATGTCCAGTACATGTCTCGGTCCTTGTACCCGCGATACAGCCCCTCAATGGTCTTGGGGTCAGGCAGTTCACCGCACTCATCCCGTTCATCGAGGTCGAAGATACGAACTTCACGCACCGTGCCATCGTTCTCCGGAGGAAGCAAGATACTGCGTTTCACGACTACATCATCTTCTTCATCATTGCAAGGAGCGACGATGTCAAAAACGCGGTGTGTGTCGTAGTCAAGCTTACAAGGTGTTCTCTGGCGCATGCCGGACGCGTAGTCCGTATAGCAACTGACATTCTCATTGATGTGATGAGGAGCGTTCAGCGCTTCGATGTACTGACTACGACCATACCAGTAGACCTTCTCGGTATGCCCATCGCTGGAAAGCTTAAAGACCTCGCGGATGTGGTAGCGCTCACGCTTGAGGACTACAAGCGCGCGGCAGAGCTCGGCGATTGGGTCGGGCGAAGACCGAGGGACGGTCACCAGCTGGGTGCTGTCATCAAACATCGTGACAAGGAAGACGATAACGGTAGCAAAATTGATAAAACTAAACATGATTTTTCTCCTTTTAGTGTTATTTTTTCGTGGTTTGGTTTTGCTGCTCAGACACAGACCCTTGCAGCGGTTTCTGCTCTTTCGCTTTTTTGGCAGTCGCACTCTCTTTGCCGACGAGGAAAGATACGAAGCAGGTCGCCAGCATGTAAAAATACATGTATGTGTCAACCTGTCGTACTTCTATCTCTCCGTATTCCAGCAGTTCAAGAAACCGCCAGACGGTGCTCATACAGATGATAAGCGCAAATAATAGGTGTTTTTTGGTCATGAATACTCCTTTCTTTAGTAGTTCCGGCAAACAAAAAGCAGGCTCATCCGAAGATGAGTCTGCTTGTTAGAGCCAGAATGTGAATTGTACGAGCGCAAAGCGCCTACAGTAGAATGGTATCTATCGTACAATTTTCATTTTATGCCGTTCGCACATCCGTGCAAGTACTTACCGTCTGTTTTTTCGCCGCTATGACATACAGAACCCTTATTCCTCAAACATGTTCAGAAGAATATCCGAACTCGTTGCAAGGAACTTATATTTGTGTCCATCCACGGTTGCGATAAAAGGGATATACCTGTCTGAGAATCCTTCACATCACCGTATTTCAAGGTCAGGCCGTTCGGCAGTGTGAGAGACTTGGACAAAAGCGAGGTATCGATGCTTTGCTGGAACGCCGATACCAACACAGTATCTGTCCCCTTTTGCAGCTGCATATAGCTGTCACTGATTTCCAGAGAAACACCATCGGCTAATGTCTCACCAAAGAGAGCGACTTTTGGAGTCGCATCAGAGATAACGGTATTAGCGAGAAGCTTTTTGATTGCATCTACCTGCTCGGAGCGATGTTCCTCATCCAATGTTACTGCAACCGTCAGATACACATCATCCGACACATTGCGTGCGCCCGAAAGAAGCGTTTCATCGCCGTTCTGGAACTCTCCAATAGAGTTGCTCGCATCGCCATTGACAAGTGCTAAGCGGTACGCCCCTGCCTGCGCTGTGGAGTCTTCGCTGCGGTATGCGACTGTACAGGGTTCCTCAATATCGGCACAAGGTACGAAGACCTTAGCGTCAGACAGAGTCAAGGGCAGATAGGATTCCTGTGACATATGAACGCCTTTTTCGCCTGCCTCAAAGTTCATGACGGGGGCAAAGTCCGCAACTGCTGCGGATTCGGCAGTTCCAGCCGTTTCGCCGGTCTCAGCCGTAGCTATATTGGGGAACAGCATATCCTCAAACAGCTGCGTGTAGTTGACCGTCTTCTGCAGTTCCTTGATTTCGCGGTTCATCCGCGCCGCGTCAAACTGCGCGAATACGAGCATAATGCCCATGACTGCCAGAGAAATGGCAGCAAGGCGTTTCATATTATTTTTTGTTATTCATTTCCTTCATCTCCAAAAAGTAAGTGTTACATCGTGATAATTTGCGCCGTTGCAGGTATACATCAGAGTTCCGCCGCCCATTGTGGCGCTCGACCCGTCTGCATACAAAAGGTCACTGTCTCCGTTGATGCCACTGCAAACCCCGGTACAGGTCAGTGTCTGCACAGAAGTACCTCGGTAAATGTAAGCCAGCGTTCCGGCGTGGCAGTTTTTGATTCTTGAGAATCCTTGGTTCCAGTGGTCACCTACCAACATCGTATTCCCTGCCAGAAAATACGCGGCGCTGTCTTTTGCGTCAACAAATCTCTGCGCGTGTCCGTCGAAGAGCGCTACATTTACGCCGACAGAAGGAATCACAAGGCGTCCGTTCATGCCGGGTCTGCGCTGCATCTCAGCTTGAACGCTTTCGTTCGACACGCCGCCGGTCTTCTCTTTGAGTTCCTTATCGCAGAGTGAAGCTAAAGATTTTGCCTTTGCTGCATAGTTCTCATTTGAGAAGGAAGTCGTCACAAGTTGTGCATCGGTTCTCACTAAGACATCCTCCATGGTACGGGACGGCTGTCTTTTCACCGCCGTGGCATTCGCCTGTTCCTGCTGCGTCACGGCATCCACCTGACTGCGAAGTTGCTCTAAGTAAACTTTCGTCTTGTAGTTTGCAAAGAGGAGCAGCAAAGTACCAACCAGAGTAGACAGATAACGCCTAGGGTTCGTTTGGCTGCTTTGGTCATTGAGTTTTTACTCCTTTCGTTGTTTTCGGCAAATAAAAAACAGACCCATCCGAAGATGAGTCTGCCTGACAAGCCGAGTGTAAATTGCACGGGCAGAAAATGCCTAAAGTAGAATAGTATCTATCGTACGATTTCATTCTATGCCGTTCGCACATTTACACAAGTACCCTTTGCCGAATTCAACAGAAAAAAGAGCCACTGCCATTGGTTTTGGCAGCGACCCTAAAGCTATAATCTATTTCTCGTAGCTGAGCACTTTCAAATTGATGTATTTCTTTCCGTTCGGCATCTCGTGCGGTTCGATACCGACCTTGACATTGACATCCGCAGTCTTATCCTTGTTTTTAATTTTGGCACTCACAGCCTTGTTAGCAAGCAGGGCTTTTGCAGCCGTTGCACTGATTTTCACATCGTTGCCGTACAGTTTCGAGTTTTTCCAAAGCACGGCGCTGCAATCTTTGTTTGTACAGTCGTATCCTTTTGAGCCCTCCGCAACATCACTTCCGCAGAACGGGCATTTACCGAGCACAGTGCCGGATGCACCGCTATGGTCAAATTCCAAGTGAAATTCAGGACGGCCCTTAGAACAGTCGCAGGTCAGGATACAGTCGTATTTCTTACCGGTTTTCTTGCTCACACAGCCTTTGAGCGGTGCTTTGCCCTTCGTAAGCAGCGCGGCGGCAGTCGTTTTCGTGAGCTTCTTGCCGATAGATTCAAAGAACTTGTTATTCTTCCAGAGCGTTACAGGACACCGGTTCCCGTCTTTATCTTTCCCGATACAGGAGAAGGTTTTCTGTGTCTCTACCACATCATTGCCGCAGCGAGGACATCTGCAGAGGACCGGAAGGTTCCCGTGTCCGGTTTGCGCAGATTCAATCGCAACATCCTTCGCCATGATATCTTCGATGGTCTTTTTCGTGAATTCCAGAACATCGATACGGGTCAGGGTCCCGTCCTTGATAGAGTGCAGCTGCTTGGAGAGATTTACCGTTACCGGAACATCAAGGTCGATTCCGAGTTTTTCCATCGTATCGACTAATCGGAACCCTTCTGCTTCGCCGTAATAGACGCCCTTTTTCAGAGAAATATAGTTGCTCTTGACGCATCTGTCAACGGTATCGGCGCGGGTCGCCTCGGTGCAAATCGTAGCATCTGACAGGATTTCCTTCCATTCCTCATCGGAATACTCTTCATTCGCCTTCTCGGCACCGCGCATCGGCGCGACCATCCAGTTGTTGAGAGCCTCGACCGTATACCGTTTCGGAGGAGTCGTCATCTTCCCTACCGTCTTGAAATTGATGTTTACGGCATCGCCCTTATTGAGTTTCGGGAGCAGTTTGTCCCCACTCGTTGGTTTCTCGAGTTTTCGCCAGCCGGGAGTTACCTGCACATCACCTTTCAGAGTGAAATCCTCATCATTGCAGTGAATCACGATAGTCGTGCGGTCTACTGTACAGGCTTCTTCACAGAAAACAGCACAGAACCGGTTCAAGATACAGTCAAAGACCGTTTTCTGTGTTCCGGTAAGGGATGCAGGCCATTTTCCTGTCGGTGTGATAGCAGAGTGTGCTTCGATTTTGCTGTCATCATAGATGCTTTTGAGTTTCGGTTTATTGACAAGACCTGTAATACCGTTCTGCGCAAGACCTCGTATCGCGGCATCGACTTTGACGGTCTCATTCGTTGCCAGATAGTTGCTGTTGGTACGGGGATAGGTAACATACCCTCCCTCATACAACGCCTGCGTGGCGGCAAGCACATCGGCAGGAGACAATGTCTTGTCGGCTTTGCAGGCAAAACTCTGCAAATCGCTCATCGAGAACAGCTTACCGGGATTGACGGTCTTGCGCTCTGTCTTGATATCGGTCACTGTGGCACCGGCTTTGTTGAAGGCATCTGCCAGCGCCTGCGCCTCGGTCTCGTATCCTTCCTTGAATGTCCGTTTACTCGTGAGTCCAATTTCCTCACCGTTCGTCTTTTCTTTGCTGGAAACAGCCGAGTACGGCTTCGGGACAAATTCCTTGATGGCTTTCTCACGTTCGATGATATGCTGTACGATAGGACATACGCAGCGCCCGATACGGGTAAAGCCCCCAGCTTGATGGATACATACCGTGTTAATTCAATGCCGAGCAGCCAATCCATCTCACTGCGCGTTTCAGCAGATGAAGACAGGGACGCGTATCCGGCATTGGGCTTGGCCGTCTCAAATGCCTGCTTAATGGTCTTGTTCGTAGTATCTGGAAGCCAGAGCCGATAAATCGTCTTGGGGGCTTTCAAGCCATACAGAAGCACTTCATCGACAAGCCGCTGCCCTTCTCTATCCGGGTCTCCGGCATTGTAGATGGCATCCACATCCTTGCGGTTCATCTGCTGGTTGGCGACCTTGATAAGACCTTGTACTTTTTCCTTGCCCTCAAACTTAAACTTCCAATCATCAGGGAAGAACGGCAGTTTCTTCAAATCCCATGGCTGTTTCACAGTAGGGTCATAGCCGGGAAAATACGCATCAAGGTCTATCAGTTCATACAGGTGTCCGACTAGGGATACCACGATATAGTTATCGCTTTCGAGCCATGTGTTGCGGTCTTTTCCCTGCCTCTCGAACTTCTCGCCCTTCCACCATGAAATAGCGCCCGCGATACTTCTTCCTAGTGATGGTTTCTCGGCAATTACCAGAATCTTTCCCATGAAAAAATGCCTCCGTGCAAAAATCGGGTTTTGTGTATTCAGTATACGGCAATTCGCACGCAACAGCAACAGCACACCGCCCGGCAAAATTTCCGAAACGGTGTGCTGTTTTCGCTTTAGCTTAACCCGATACTGAGATTTCCTTCGGTATCCATCGTGATGCGCAGTTTATCGACCAGAGATTTCCGGAACAGTTCCTTCTCCTTTTCGGTCATCTCGATGCGCGTCTGACCATAGGCGCTTTTCAGCATATCCTCAATGTTGCAGCTTCCCAGCTGCTGCTTGAGATAGGATGCGCATTCGAGCGCCAGAGCATCGTTGCGGAGCCGGTATGCGTCTCCCGCCTTGCAGAACTGGTCCGTATAGCAGTAGAGCACATGATGTTCCCGCATCTTATTTACGATAGCTTTGCTGGTCTTTTCCCGCTCGAACATCATCAAGAACCTGGCCGTTACAACATTGTTGATGAGCGGCCAATAATCGGAGTCTGAGGAGAACAGAAGAAAGCTGTCGATTTTCTTATCGTAGTGTTCCTGACAGCAGCAGACTGCGACCGTCATATCGACAACGCTCTTTCCTTCTACAACGCGCTGGGTCATGAACCGGTCCACCTTGGCTTTCGTATAATGCTCCACGAGTCCCCAGATGGACGAAGCGTTCACATCATCGAACAGGAAAATCTTCTGAATCTTCCCGATAGCCTCAGGAGAAAGGCTCTGCAATACAGCAAAGAACTTCAACGGGTCACAGTTCTCGCAGTCCACGAGGATTTCAGAACGGACGGAATGAAGCAGGAACTGCTCGACATTCTGCTGTGTCTGTTTGCTTTCCCCGCGAACCTTGTCGTAATCGCAGAAGGTATCTCCGTTCTGAGCATACAGCCGGATAAGGAACTGTTCATCACTGCCCAGAAGGTTTCCGCCCTCGTCAGCCTTGAACTGCCAGTTGAGGAAGACATTGTACGGGAATCTGATAATATTCTCGTTGTAGTACAGCCACGCTCTTTCCTGCGCCCTGTCCTTCGTCTTGGTCGGGAACGAAAACATCTGACGAATATACTCCCACGGCACCCACATCGGGAAGATAATCCTTGCAACCCTGAATACGATTCGCGATTTCCGCCGCGATTCGGGGCCGGTATTCGTCCAGCGTACAATTTGCTTTGACGATATCAAGCCCGTCCTTGCGCAGTGCTTCGGTCGCTGCCTTTGTCATATCCATTGAATGCAGGTTTTTGAGGTCGTTTACCATCTGCATCTGCAGCTGCTTATAGCAGTGCTCGATGCAGGTAAATAGAAAACATAAGTTGCGCACCATCCGCGCATCCTGATTTTTTTCGAGTTCTTCGTAAATTTCCGACAGCAACTCTCCGGAATCAAAGATGTTCTTATCAACGCCGAGCAAATACCCGGCTTTTGATACGATTTCCTTTTTGTCGGTATAAGTATCGTTTGCGAGTGCAGTTTTAAGCTTTGCTTCGGCAAACAAATTGCCCATGAGGAATCCCTCCTTTATATTCGGGGTATTTGCAAAATTAGGTGATTTTCTATTCGAAAATAGGTGGTCTACTAATTTATGCAAAAACAATCCCTTTGTTTTTGGCAACAAACTTACATTTACCAGATGGATACGAGTTGCCGTTTGTGTCGTAATATCCATCCGCTTTACCGTTGTGTGAGCCGCTGGTTCCTTGCATCACATGAGTATGCTTGCCAACAAGAAACACACAGCCGGGAAAGTTACGTTCAGGATTTCGATATTCCGGATGATGCTCTTTCACCTTGAGTTTGCAAACGTCATTAGGTTGGCGTTGACGGAACTCTTCCAAGCTGTCAGTAGTCTGTTTAATAGCTTTATGCCGATTTGTGGCAACTTTTTTTACCATCGAGCGTGTACACGCGGCTCATATTTTCTTTGTGCAGCGCTCGTCTATCGTGACGGCGGAACTGTTTAAGTTTATACGGCACACGGCCATTGATGTTTTTATCGCAGGTATCGTTAGGTAGGATAGAACAAGCAATGCAGTAAGCATCGAGCCAATGGTCCTTACTAACATCATGCGCTGCACGATAATCGTGGGTACTTTTACCATTGGTCGCAAAGAAATGCTTCGGAAAAAGAGAACTCAACTCTTTCGTTAGTGCCGGAATGATTTGATTCAATATACTCAAAGCACCATATTTTTTATTAAGTCCGGTTTTCTTTTTGGCAAGCTTCTTTTGCCATGCGGTATCCTTATGCACAAGGTCGTGGTGCTTTGTGCATAAGCCAACAATGTTACCAATGGTATCGCTGCCGTTTTCGGATTGTGGCACTACATGATGGTAATGGACAATGGACTTTTTGCAAAACAGGCAATGATGTTCCTGCATTTCAGAAACGGCTTCTTCGAGGCTCGCCTTTTGATAGAGTGGACCTTGCTGATATTGCCATTTCTGAATATTGGGGTTGTCCAGCTGCATAAACGCAAATTTGTTGATTTCGAGCACAACATCGTTGACAGGAAGAAACTTCCGAATCTTCTTTATCAAGTTGATGTGTGTCTGCAGCAACTGATTTGCGGTAGGTGTGAGCCAACCTTCCGGTCTTGTGCGATTACTGAACTTTGCTTCCTTGTTTTTGATGCCGATGCAAAGGACTTTTTTCTCACAACCCGGAAGATGACGCTTGATGACACCAATTTTCTTTGCACGCTTGCTGACACTGCCATTTTGAGCAGTGGTTTGCTTTACGCACTTTTTAGAAATGGTGCCATTTGCTTTGGCTCTCCGTTGACGGCGGCATCGTCTGCCGTTGGTGCGTCTTGCACGACGGGCCTTTTTGCGTCCTTGCATCAGTTTCGGAATTTCTTTGTTGCGGGTTTCCAAATGCGCAGTAAAGACTGCCGTGCCGTCCGTTTTAACAACAGCAACACCGATATTGGTTCTGCCGGGGTCGATACCCAAGTAAAGCGGCTGCACTACATCGTCTGTTTCATATAACAGTTGAATAGTAAACGGTTTGATGTTACGACTCGTGCTTTCTTCTCTTTCAGAAGGTAGCGTACATGCCCACCGCGAGTCGTAGGCATCAAAGGTTTACCGTCTTTGTTAAGCACATATACAGTGGACATATACGCCACCTCCCTTACGATAAGTCTCCCCTGCCAAAGCAGGAGGTTGTGTTTCCCTTGGCTGGGTGTTTGCTGTGAGCGGTATTGTACGAGACAATGCCACTCGTGCGGAACTGCCAACTGGGAAAATCGACAGGCGCAACAAACATCCATATGCCTGTGATACTTGTAAAAACAAATGGTTTTATTCAAACCACCTGTTTTTGCAAATACCAATGTTTCGATGCAGCGTTTAATTTCTGACGTTCAGGTAACAAGAAACCCGGCATTGGTTTGCCGGGCAGGAATGTTATCTGAATTTGTCGCGGATTTCTTCGTCCGTTGCCGGGCGAGGTTCGCGGTGTTTTGAGATGATATACGCGGAGCACTGCTCATTCAGCCAGTCGATATCATTGCGGTCTACCTGACTGAATCGCTGGCACAAAACATACACATGTACGCCAGCCTTCGCAGCAGCTTTGAGCAGTTCGCGTCTGCCGTTGAAGATGTCGTGGCGGCACTGGTCGTAAAACAGGAACACCATCGGTTTCCGGCATTGCGCTTCCTCGCTCTCGGGGTCCGCCATCACAAGACTCTGCGCCTGAAAGTTTGCAAGGTCTACAGACTTGCCGATTGCTTCACCGGCACTATCCTGCAACGCGAACAGCAACCGTCCGTGCGGGGCGTTGCCGTACTTGGTGCGGACCATCCGGCAGATGCGGGCGAATTCCTGGTCAAAGCCGATATACAGGATAATATTGTTCTCATCGCGCAGGCAATCGACTACTTCTCGCGCCGCCCAGAGCGTCTTACCGGCTCCGGGGCGTCCGGCAACGACATTGATGCGATTATCGATGTTCATACGGCATCCCCCTTTTACTGCTTCTCGGCTTGTCTCCTCAGGCCTCCAAGCGGAAGTCTCAGGCTCTTCTGCCTTTTCGGAGGGATTTTTCTCGACCTTCTCAGCGGGTTTCTCCTCGACCTTCTCGGCATCAGCGTCAGAAGCCTTCTTCTCGCCGTTCTTGTCTTTCTCCTCGGGCATGGAGCAAGGAACCTTCACGACATGGACCAGAACGACCGGCTCGTCATCCTCGTCCTCGTTGTCGGCATCCTTCTCGGCATTCTTTTCGGCGCATTTGCGGCAACCGCCGCAGGGAGCGTCATCGCGCAGTTCATCGAGGTCGAAGTCATCGTCATCGGCGGTCATGGCCGTCGTGGCACCAAGCACAACACCGACAGCAACAGCGCCAAGAGTAGCAGCGCCGACAGCAGCGAACAGATTTTTCAGAATGGACATGATAGTTCTCTCCTTTTCGCAAAACAACAGCTATTTAATATTCTTGGATATTCAGAAATTTCAGATACCCGTGTGTGTATCCGAACAATCCCCACAGTGCAGCAGATGCCGCATCGCGCCGTGCCTTATCGGCAAAAGCCTTGAACGGAACGACCGCATCTTTCAGGTTCTTGTATTCGTCAACATCGACATTCATGAGAGACTCGATAGTCTCAGGCATCTCGTTGCGGAAGAAGATATATACTTCCTGCACTGCAGTTCCTTTTCTCCGCCGCCGACGAGCAGGTATTCGATGCCGATACGAAGCGCACCGGAAATTAAGGTCTTGTAAAATTCATCGTCAGGGTCGGGAAATCCCGCGAGGATTGTAGCTGTCATGTTCTGACAAGCAGCTGAAACTTCACGGTTTCTGTTAAACGATTCCGTTCCGGCACCGGGCAATACGAACTCGCTCGGCAATCTCGGACAAGAGCCTGTGCGGGGCTCAGTATACCGGATTCGATATCGGGATTCAAAGCCGTAGTATTCTGACGGATAAATTCGGCAGGCTCCGGCATCGGATGTCGTTTAGCCCAGGGCCAACTCATGCAAATCACCTCTAATTTTCATTATCTGCAATTCGCACGAATCGGCAAGAGTTTACGGGTTGTTTTTGTTTTGGGTTTGCTGTTCCTCAGTTTCAAAATGCTCAACGCGTATATGAGAGACTCGTTCCACCTCTTTGAACGTTGCGACCTTGATGAGGATATTTTGGGAAGTGATGTTCTTACGGTCCTTCCGAGTCACCGCAACATGCCGCATCGTTTTCCAGTAGAGGTCCGGCGAAATAAGGCTGAGCGTGTAGATGGGCGTTTTCGTGGTTTCCAGAATATAGTTTGCAGCCATCGCACGGATATGTTCACGGTCATGCAGGCTCATGGTGCAGGGGTTATCGTTCACGAGGACACGGAGCAAAACGGTCGGTACGAACTGAGGGTGTGCTGCTCCATCGTCATCGAAAGCATACGAGAGAGCGTAGGCAATGAAATCCATGGTGCGCCACTGCACGACCTTGTCGTTGTCGCGGACGGCGGGCGTGAGGGAATCCTTCGACACATACTCGGCGCTGACGATTTTCTCACCGGGTTCGAGTTCTTCCTGCATACAGGCAACGATTTCGAGGCGTTTGCGCTCGCAGAGTTCATCGGTGAGTTCTTCTTCCCCGCAGCAGACTACGATATCATGGCACAGTGTACGGGTGCCACGCTGAGTGACAATACGCAGATAGAGTTCTTTCGGATTGATGGATGACATCAAAATATCAGTACCTCCCGGCAGCAAGAGTATGCTGCAGATATTTTACGCGTTCACGGCGATGAAGAGTTATGCTTATCACAACAGCCGGTGCAGTGGAACACTCCCATCGCAACCAGGACTGTGCGGATAATCCAGAGTAGAAAGGTCA
>ENA-OQLB01000073-OQLB01000073.1-human-gut-metagenome-genome-assembly--contig:-NODE-73-length-55947-cov-3.021032_pt1 | contig 55947 bp, 77 predicted proteins | sample MGYA00242656_ERZ504813 | MGnify/ENA primary metagenome ERZ504813 (study PRJEB26092, sample SAMD00036388) | human gut metagenome | host: Homo sapiens | study: EMG produced TPA metagenomics assembly of... | reverse complement strand
GGTGTGCGTGTCGGGCCGCAGCGGCGTGACCGTCGGCGCGGAAAAGCCTTCCAGCTGGCCCGCAAGAACGGCAAGGCCACGATGGTCTTTGTCTCCAAGTGCGATTTGGAGAACGCGAACTACTTCAAGATCCTCGAGGACATGAAGATCAAGTTCGGCGCCACCGTCTGCCCCTGCGTCGTCCCGGCCAAGCTCGACGACGGCACCCCCGTGTACATCAACCTGTTCAGCCAGAAGGCCTTCAAGTATGAGGGCGGCAGGCAGGTGCAGGTGGACCTGCCCGACATCGGCCACCGCTTCCAGGGCCTGATCGAGGCCATGAGCGAGGCCATCGCCGAGACCGACGACGAGCTGATGGAGAAGTTCTTCGGCGGCGAGCATTCACCACCGAGGAGATCGTCGAGGGGATGCGCAAGGGCGTCAAGGACGGCTCATCACCCCCGTCTTCTGCGGCAGCGCTGTCAACCAGCAGGCTCTGGATATGCTGCTGTACAATATGCACAAGCTGCTGCCCAGCCCGGAGCATAACGCCGTGCTGGCCGAGGATGCCGCCGGTGAGCCGGTGGAGCTGACCTGTGCCGAGAGCGAGCCGACAGCGCCTACGTCTTCAAGACGGTGGCCGACCCCTTCGTGGGCAAGCTGAGCTATCTGCGCGTCGTCAGCGGCAGGATCACCGCAGGCGCTTCTCTCGTCACGCCCGCACCGGCGAGACCGAGAAGATGGGCAAGCCCCTCACGGTTCTGGGCAAGAAGCAGACGGAGGCCGAGAGCATCGGTGCCGGTGACATCGGCGCTGTGGCAAAGCTGGTCAGCGCAAAGACCGGCGACACCCTCTGCGACGCTTCCCGCGTGGTCAAGCTGCCCGCACCCGTCTTCCCGAAGCCCAGCCTGTTCATGGCTGTCACCGTCGCCAAGAAGGGCGACGAGGCAAGATCAGCAGCGCTCTGGCCCGTCTGATGGAGGAAGACCCCACCCTGAGCTACCTCAATAACGCCGAGACCCATCAGCAGATCATCGGCGGTCTGGGCGAGCAGCACCTCGACGTGGTCAAGGCCAAGCTGAAGAATAAGTTCGGCGTGGAGATCGGCCTCGAGGCTCCGCGTATCGCCTACCGCGAGTCCATCCGCAAGGCCTGCCAGAAGCAGGGCCGTCATAAGAAGCAGACCGGCGGCCACGGCCAGTTCGGCGATGTCGTCATCAACTTCGAGCCTGCGACAGCGAGCAGGTCGTCTTCGAAGAGAAGGTGTTCGGCGGCAGCGTGCCGAAGAACTTCTTCCCGGCTGTTGAAAAGGGCGTCCGCCTTGCCGCCGAGAAGGGCGTGCTGGCCGGTTATCCCGTGGTCGGCCTGAAAGCCACCCTGCTGGACGGCAGCTACCACCCCGTGGACAGCTCCGAGATGGCCTTTATCATGGCTGCAAAGCTGGCTTATAAGGCCGCAATGCCCGAGGCCGGCCCCGTCATCCTCGAGCCGATCCACACCCTGAAAGCTCATGTTCCCAACGACAATACCGGCGACATCATGGGCGACGTCACCAAGCGCCGCGGCCGCGTGCTGGGCATGGAGCCCGACGAGGACGGCCTGCAGACCATCATCGCCGAAGTGCCTCTGGCTGAGCTGGCCAACTTCACCACCTTCATCCGTCAGACCACTCAGGGCCGCGGCTGGTTCACTACCGAGTTCGCCCGCTACGAGACCCTGCCTGAGATGCTGGTCCCCGCCGTGGTCGAACAGGCCAGGAAGCTGGGCAACCTGGACGAGTCCGCAGACGACTAAATAAGACATTTTCCAAGCCCTGTCGGCACTTCCCTCTGTCGGCGGGGCTTTTTTGCGGCCTTTTTGGCCCGCAGGGCGGCAGTTTTTATTGACAAGGCCGCGGCTTGCTATTATAATGAATAGGTCAAAATGCATTCGTGTGCGGTTTTATGTTTTATGACACTCTGCCGTACCCCAAAAAATAGATAAGGAGATTTCCAAATGGCACAAGAGATCAAGATGTCCGCTGCTGGCCTGAAGGCAATGCAGGAGGAACTGGAATACCTGAAGACTGTCCGCCGCAAGGAGCTGGCAGAAGAGATCAAGGAAGCCCGCAGCCACGGCGACCTGTCCGAGAACAGCGAGTACGATGAGCCAAGAACACTCAGGGTCTGGTCGAGAACCGCATCACCGAGCTGGAGCAGATGGTCAAGAACGCTGTCGTCATCGACGAGAGCGAGCTGAGCGTTGAGAGCGTCTCTGTCGGTACCCACGTCACCATCCAGATGGAGGGTGAGGACGAGGTCGAGGAGTACGACATCGTGGGCCGTACCGAGGCCGACCCCCTGAACGGCAAGATCAGCGACGAGAGCCCCGTGGGCCACGCCCTGCTGGAGAAGGCTGTCGGCGACACCGCCGAAGTCCTGCTGCCCACCGGCCTTACAGTCAACTACAAGGTGCTGGGCATCACCCACTCTGCAAACTGAGCCAAGCGGGAGGAAATCATGGAAGAACAGAAGAAGAACCCCGCACAGGGCCTGTCTGAGAGCGAGCAGGTGCAGGTGCGCCGCCAGAAGCTGGCAGACCTGCAGGCTGCAGGCCGCGATCCCTTTACCCTGACCAAGTTCCCTCAGGATGCTTACTCTGCTGACCTGAAGGAAGAGTTTAAGGACCTGCCCAACGAGACCGACAGCGGTAAGAAGGTCGCACTGGCCGGCCGTCTGATGTCCAAGCGCGTCATGGGCAAGGCAAGCTTTGCCCATCTGCGCGACGATAAGGGCGACATCCAGCTCTACGTCCGCCGTGACGAGCTGGGCGACGACGCTTACGCTGCTTTCAAGAAGCTGGACGTGGGCGACATCATCGGCGTCAGGGGCGAGGTGTTCCGCACCAAGACCGGCGAGCTGAGCGCCCGCGCTGAGGAGATCACCCTGCTGGCCAAGAGCCTGCGCCCCCTGCCCGAGAAGTTCCACGGCCTGACCGATACCGAGATGCGCTATCGTCAGCGCTATGTTGACCTCATCGCAAACCCCGAGGTCAAGGAGACCTTTGTCAAGCGCAGCAGGATCCTGAAGGAGATCCGTGCTTATCTGGACGAGAAGGGCTTCCTGGAGGTCGATACCCCCATCCTGACCCCGTTCGAGATCGGTGCGTCCGCGCGTCCCTTCTACACCCATCACAACACCCTGAACATGGACATGGTGCTCCGCATCGAGACGGAGCTGTACCTGAAGCGCCTCATCGTGGGCGGCATGGACCGCGTCTATGAGGTGGGCCGCATCTTCCGCAACGAGGGCATGGACCCCAAGCACAACCCCGAGTTCACCACCATCGAGCTGTATCAGGCATTCACCGATTTCCACGGCATGATGGACCTGGTGGAGGAGCTGTATAAGCGCCTCGCTCAGAAGATCTGCGGCAGCCTGGTCATCCCCTATCAGGCAAGCAGATCGACATGGGCCACTGGGAGCGTCTGACCATGATCGAGGCCGTCAAGAAGTATTCCGGCGTTGACTTCAACGATGGAAGACCGATGAGGACGCCATCGCCGCTGCCAAGGAGCACCATGTGGAGCTGCCCGAGGTCCCCACCAAGGGCGCTATCCTGGCCGAGTTCTTCGACGCCTTCGTCGAGGACAAGCTCATCCAGCCCACCTTCATCTACGACTACCCCGTCGAGATCAGCCGCTGGCCAAGCGCAAGCCGGACGATCCCGCTTTCACCGAGCGTTTTGAGTACTTCATCGACTGCACCGAGTACGGCAACGCTTTCAGCGAGCTGAACGACCCCATCGACCAGAAGGGCCGCTTCGAGCGTCAGGTCGCCGAGCGCAAGGCCATCGAGCCCGACTGCAAGGCACAGGTCGATTACGACTACGTCAACGCTCTGGAGTACGGTCTGCCTCCACGGGCGGCCTCGGCTTCGGTGTTGACCGTCTGGTCATGCTGCTGACGGACAGCGCTTCTATCCGTGACGTGCTGCTGTTCCCCACGATGAAGCCGATCGAGCAGTAAAATGTAAAATTAAAACGAAGATACGATGAAAATTTAAGCGAATTTCAAACAACATCTGCGGTACTACACCACAACTACACCAATTTTTGGACGTTTTCCCGAAAAGGAGCCTTACAAAGCGGTGTGGTGTAACAAGTGAATAGGCGGATTGGCGTAGTAGGTACACCGAACCCCAAATGCAAAAATGCGGCAGCTATGTTGTGAAAATACAACGTAGCTGCCGTTTTTTCGTATAGAGATTTTATGCTGACAGGCAACTTCTCCTGTGGTTAAATCAATTTGTCGTTGGCAAGTGTCAAACACTCCTGATTTGGCATACGCCACAATTTACGCCAATTTAGCGCAGTTCTTCAAGCAATGCCGTACACCCTTCCAGCACATCCTGCCATGTGGATTCAAAATCTCCCGTGAACCATGGGTCTGCTACCTCACGGGGCTGACCTGTATGCGCCATCAGCAGAGAGACTTTATGCTGTGGGTCACCGCCGACAAGCCGCAGGATGTCGCACAGATTGCTTTCATCCATGCCAATCAGATGATCACACCGTGCATAATCCAGCCGGGTCATCTGCCGAGCGGTCTTGCCGTTGCAGTCGATGCCATGTTCTGCCAGCTTCTGTTGCGCAGGAGGATAGACCGGATTTCCGATCTCCCATGCACTGGTGGCGGCTGATGCGATTTCAAATTGCTCGGAAAGACCTGCCTTGGACACAAGGTCTTTCATGATATATTCGGCCATCGGGCTTCGACAGATATTTCCCAGACAAACAAATAAGATTCTGGTCATTCCGGGTCGTTCTCCTTTTTGCCCCTAAAGGTATAGCCGCCGTGGGTGGTGCGGATAAAGCTGCCGCAGTCGGCCAGCTTCTTTCGCAGATTGGAAACGGTATTTGCCACGACTTTTAAGGTATCGTCACAGTTTTGTCCCCACACTGCCCGGAAAAGCTTCTCCTTGGAAAAGACTTGTTCTTCATGGGAAGCGAGTATCAGCAGCAGATCAAACTCCAGTCGTGTAAGGGATGTTTTTCTTCCGTTGCATGACACTTCGTGGGTCATTCCATCCAGCGTCAGTCCCGGAAAAACCAGCTTTTCCTGTGAACCAATTGATATCTGCTCTGCCTCGATGTGCTCCCGTTCCAGAAGCATCCGAATCTTTTGCTCCAATTCCGGGTCAGGCTGTCGGGTCTTTATAACGATCATGACAAACTCCTGTGTGAATTTTATTCTGCGGCGGCATCCATTTCTCGGAGCAGGTTCACCATCTCAATGGCGCTGACCGCACAGTCATAGCCTTTATTGCCTGCTTTGGTACCTGCCCGTTCGATGGCCTGTTCGATGTTTTCGGTGGTCAGAACACCAAAGAGCACAGGAACCCCGCTTTCCAGCGAGACCGTGGCAATGCCTTTGGAAACCTCATTGCACACATAGTCGTAATGGCTGGTAGAACCGCGAATCACTGCACCAAGCAGATCACAGCATCATACTTTCCGCTTTTTGCCATTTTAGAGGCAACCAGTGGGATTTCAAAAGCACCCGGAACCCATGCGACATGGATAGCAGCGTCCTGCACATCGTGCCGGAGCAGGCCGTCCATTGCGCCGCTCAGAAGTTTGGACGTGATAAATTCATTGAATCTGGCAGCTACGATACCGACCTTGATATTCTGAGAAACCAGCTTACCTTCAAATGTTTTCATTCTTAAATCCCTCTTTCGTTGTTAATATTCCAGAATATGTCCCATCCGTGCCTGCTTCGTTTTCAGGTAGAACAGGTCATACGGGGTTGCCGTCATCTGAATGGGGACGCGCTGGGAGATCTCCAGCCCAAACTCGGAGAGCTGATATACTTTGTCCGGGTTATTGGTAAGCAGGCGCAGGCTTTTTACGCCAAGTTCCCGGAGGATCTGCGCGCGAGATAATACTCCCGTTCATCTCCATGGAACCCCAGAGCGAGATTGGCTTCCAGCGTATCCATGCCCTGCTCCTGAAGTTCATAGGCGCGCAGTTTGTTGATCAGACCGATGCCCCGACCTTCCTGCCGCATATAGAGCAGGATACCACGGCCTTCTTTTTCGATCTGCGTCATGGCAGCGGCCAGCTGCTGGCCGCAATCGCAGCGCAAAGAGCCGAACGTATCGCCGGTCAGGCATTCTGAGTGGACGCGGCACAGAATATCCTTTCCATCGCCAATGTCACCTTTTACCAGTGCAATGTGATGCTCTCCGTTCAGGCGGCTCACAAAACCATAAGCTCTGAAGGTGCCATAGTTGGTGGGCAGACTCACTGCCGTCACCTGATCGACCAGTTTATCGTGACACTTGCGGTACTCCTGTAAATCACGGATAGTGATGAATTTGATCTGGAAACGCTCTGCCAGCTTTGCCAGTTCAGCGGTGCGCATCATCGTGCCATCCTCCCGCATGATCTCGCAGCACAAGCCGCATTCTTTCAGCCCTGCCAGACGGCACAGGTCAACGGTTGCTTCCGTGTGACCGTTGCGCTCCAGTACACCGTTCTTTTTTGCCAGAAGGGGGAACATATGGCCCGGTCTGCGGAAATCTTCTGCTTTTGCGTGGTCGTCCACACAGGCCATCGCCGTAATGGAACGCTCTGCGGCAGAAATGCCCGTAGAAGTAGAAATGTGGTCGATGGACACCGTAAATGCCGTTTCATGTTGTCGGTGTTATGCTGCACCATCTGCGGGAATTGCAGCTTCTGGACGAAAGCCTCGGACATCGGCATACAGATCAGACCTTTGCGTGGGTCGCCATAAAGTTGATGTTTTCGGTGGTGGCAAATTCGGCAGCGCAGATGAGATCCCCTTCGTTTTCACGGTCGGGGTCATCCGTTACCAGAATGATTTTTCCTTGTCTCAGGTCTTCCAAAGCTTCGGGAATGATATTGAAGTTCATTGTAAACGCTCCTTAAAAGCCGCAGCGCAGCAGCATTTCTTTTGTGAGTGTGTTTTGTTTCGGTGCTTCCGGTTGAAGCAGCTTCTCGATATATTTTCCGACAACGTCGGTTTCCAGATTGACAAAATCTCCTTTGTGCCGCTGGTGCAGGTTCGTCTGACGGACAGTGTGCGGTATCGTGGACACGGCAAAGCCCGTGGGTTCCACTGCAGCCACGGTCAGGCTTATGCCATCCACCGTGATGGAACCCTTTTCGACGACATAGCGAAGGATTGCGGAATCCGCATGAATGGTGTACCAGACAGCGGTATCGTCTTTTCGGATGTTGGCAATGCGTCCGATCCCATCCACATGGCCTGCTACGATGTGTCCGCCAAAACGTCCATTGGCAGGCATGGCACGTTCCAGATTGACCGCGCTTCCAACGCTGAGCTGTGCAAGCGCAGAGCGGTTCAAGGTTTCGTGCATGACATCTGCAGCAAAGCCATCCGGAAAGAGCTGCCTGACGGTCAGACAGATGCCGTTGACGGCGATGCTGTCGCCGATCCTGGTTCCTTCCAGAACCGTTTTTGCACGAACCGTCAGTACGGCGGAATGCTGTCCCCGATTGATGGATTTTATTGTTCCGACTTCTTCCACGATTCCGGTAAACACGGGTACTCCACCTCACTTTCGATCAGGAAATCTTCGCCAAGCTGTTCCAATCGGCTGTTCTTCAGGCAGAATGCAGCATCCGGAAGCGGGATACCCGCACCCTCGATGGGTGTTCTGGCATCCCTTCCTCCGAACAGCTTCGGGGCAATGTAAGCCTGTACCTGCTGCACGATGCCACTTTCCAGTGCAGACCAGTTCAAGGTTCCGCCGCCTTCCAGCAGAATGCTGTCGATCTGCTCCTGCCCCAGCTGTTCCATCAGTTGCAGAAGATTCACATGACCGCATTGCTCTTCCAGAAAAAGAATCCGGCACCCGGCCTGTTGATATGCCGCCTGCTTCTCTGGGTCGCCGCAGCAGGTCGCAAGAATGGTGGGGACCTGTTTGGCGGTCATGATCACCTGTGATTGCAGCGGTGTCCGCAAATGTGTATCGCAGATGATCCGGACAGGATCACGGCCACCCTCTATCCGACAGGTCAGCAGCGGGTCATCTGCTAGGATGGTTCCGACTCCCACCATAATGCCGCGGAATCGGTGTCGCTGCCGTTGAACATGATTCCGGGCAATTTCCCCGGTGATCCATTTGGAAGCGCCTGTGTATGTGGCGATTTTTCCGTCCATCGTCATGGCGTATTTCATGGAAACGAAGGGGCGTTTTGTGGTGATATAGTGGAAGAACACCTTGTTCAGCGCATCGCATTCCTCTTGCAGAACATTTTCGGTCACATCTATGCCGTGTGCGCGCAGGATTGCAATTCCTTTTCCAGCCACCAGCGGATTCGGGTCAGCAGAACCCACGACCACCCGGTGAATGCCCGCGCCCAGAATCGCATCCACGCAGGGCGGCTGCTTTCCGTAATGGCAGCACGGCTCCAATGTCACATACAGGGTCGCTCCCTGCGGATCTTCGGCGCAGGATGCCAGCGCATTGCGCTCCGCATGAGCCTGACCGTATCTCTGGTGCCAGCCCTGTCCGATGATCCTGCCCTCTTTTACGACCACGGCACCCACCATCGGGTTGGGCGATGTCCATCCGCAACCCTTTTTTGCAAGCTGCAAAGCCAGACGCATATAGTCTTTGTCGTTCATCGTGTTGCCTCCAAAAGAAAAAGCCCTGAACAAAAACGTTCAGGGCAAGCCGAAAAAACACAAGGGATCCTTGTGCAAAAAAGAAAGCTCCAGAATGCAAATGCATCCCAGAGCAGCCTCCACAAGCGCAGGACCGTACGGGTTCTGCGCTTGGTATCTTCTTTCATCCAGACTGTACTGTCGGCTTCGGAGTTTCACCGAATCATGCCTTACGGCTCGTGGCTGTACCACCGGTAGGGAATCACACCCTGCCTGAAGATTTCTGATTCAATTACAGTGGCATTATAGCACGGCTCCTTTCGAATTGCAAGGGCATTCTGCAAACCGGGATGAAGATGGTTTGAGGGTGGGAATGAAACTTTTTGGCTGTTGTTGCCTTGTCAAGAGGGCTGGCACCGTCCAGTTCTCTCTCTTTTGCCAAAGTTTCCCTTGCTTTTTCTTGCAAGCAGCCGAAAGTGGCGTGCTTTCAAAACTTTTGTTGACACGGCTCGATTTTTGTGGTAGTCTATTCCAACAATTTAATATAACATATTTACTTAGAGTTCCAGCTCGGCTCCCACAGGAGTCAGAGCAAGTTTTTAACTTTCTTATCGCTACATAACGAACCCGAACCAAGGCCATCCCGGAAAGGATGGTCAGGTTCAGGTTGTTGTGTGGCGATTTTTTATTGCCAAATTCAGCACCGTACCTTGAAAACCGAAAGACCGTCTGCATGGAATACACGGCGACGACCCCGCAAGGGAGAGCCGGAAAACGCTGCCGGAAGGGAGCAGGAAAACCATGCAGGGAGAACGGCTAAACGTTAATTTCTCAGTTACCAGAAAATAATGTGGTCAAATTGACCACATTGATTTCCCGTAACGCTAGTGAAAAGAGTGGGGAATCTCCATGTATATGACAAATGAAGGATGGGAGCAAAACAATCAGGATTATTTGAAAGAATCGTATGAGAAAACAGGTTTTACTGCCGGAGGATACGCTATCCGCAAAATCATCTGCGGCGGCTGTGGTCGAGTATTCTACACCACGTCCGGTTCCAAAAAATACTGTCATAGCTACTGGTGCGGCAATCGGGCCAACAGTCGGCGGCAGCGGGAATACTGTCAAATGCACCGTCAGGATCTAGTCTGCCAGTGCTGCGGCGAAAAATTCACGCCTAAACGTGCAGGTGCCCGTTATTGTAGCAATGCCTGCCGGCAAAAAGACTATCGAAAACGTGTTACGGATGCTGCAAGTGCTCAAAATGAGCACTTGGTTAACCGTAACGCATCTGCCAAATGAAACTCAATCTCCTCCCGAATGCGGGAACGGAAATTCATCAACCTGTTACGGAAAACCAAGTGGTCAAAATGATCACATCGTTTTTCCGCAACGCCTCAAGGTCGTTGAAAATCAGGTTGCCAAGAGGACAACCTGATTCTACCCGTAACAGAATCAGTTGGTCATTTTGGCCAACTGAAAAAGCCGGACGAGCTGATGGGCAGGGATTCGTAAATCTTTGACCGCCAGCTTGCCAAAATCAACGGGCCAAAATGGCCCGTTGAAGGGAGTCAAGGGGGAACGCCTTGCCCAGTGATATGATGCTGTGCGTCATATCCTACTGGGTATTATTATCTGGCGCAAAACGGCGGCAGATCCAGCAGCTCCGCTGCTGCGTTCTCCCCGCCAAGCTGTTGAAACGGAGGGATGTCTATCTGAAATTAACACGACACAACGGACGAGCCGGGACCCACGGCACCTATAACCCCAAACACAATGACCGGAGTTTCAACCTTGCCAACAGTGAGCACATCGACCCGGAACGAGCCAAGGGTAACATCTACTGGGACTGCTTCCACGGATTTCGTTTGGCTCTTGATCCACAAGACCCGGATGATTTGACAGCGACCTTCTCGGATGTGGAACGCAATTCTACGAGAGCCGCTATGCGACCTTCATCGAAAGCCAGAACGAGCGCAATGCCAAGATCCGGCACACGGAGCGCAACCGCTCCATTCCCGACCTGTTGTCCAGCTGTAAGACCTGCCCGGAAGAGACCATCTACCAACTTGGAACGCTGAATGAACACGCTTCGGCAGAGACTTGCTGAGCGTCGTCACAGAGTTCATCGAGGAGTTCAAAGCCAAGTATGGCGACCATGTTCATGTGTTGGACTGGGCGTTGCATCTGGATGAAAGCACACCCCATATCCACGAACGTCATGTGTTCGACTGTGAGAACAAGTATGGCGAGGTAGCACCCCAGCAGGAAAAGGCACTGGAAGCGTTAGGTTTCGACTTGCCAGGCCCGGATAAGCCACTCAGCCGCCGCAACAACCGCAAGATCACCTTTGATGCCGCCTGCCGGAAGATGCTGTTCAAGATCGCCAAGCGGCATGGGCTGGATTTGGAGGAGGAAGCGGAGTACGGCAACCGCAAGTATCTGGAGAAGCAGGACTTCATCCTTGCCAAGCAGAAGGAGCAGCTTGCCGCCCAGCAGAACAAGCTGGACGAATTGACCCTCAAGGTCAACGACATGGAAACACTGATCGACGAGGTATCGGCTGCGGCTTACGACAAGGCGGTGGAGGTAGTGACGGACGTAGTGCGCACCGAGACTCGCAAGGAAGATATGCGGATGATCGAGGACACGAAGAAGTGGGTGCTGTCCCCGGAACGCAAGGCTCCCAAAGCCACGAGGGAATATGCCGCCCACCGTTTGGACACCGTGCTGGACAAGTTCCTCAAGACCATGCAGACCACCACCGCACGTCTGCAGGAGAAGCTCCTGAAGCCGGAAGTCCGTCAGAAAGGCAAGGAGCAGGTCAAGGAGAAAGCACGAGATTCCGTTCTGCAACTGCTGAACCGCTTACAGGCAGAACAGGGGCAAAACAAACCAGCGGCACAACCCCGCACACAGGAGGGGCACTCGGAAATCTGAACCTCATCGGGAGCGTTTGGGGCAGAAAGCTGGCACCTTCTGCCCCGGCACCCGGTTACAAGGATATGGAGGTGCAAGTGAAAGAAGTTTGCGTTTGCGAAGCAATGAAGTCCCCAGTGGGGACTTTAAGCAACGGAACGGTCTTGCGTCAGCAAGATGGAGGGACTAAGTCCCGACAAGTCCGATTTGGCAAAAGAGTAATCTGACCTTGGAGGAAGCGGCGGCTTACTCTGGGATCGGTATCAATAAACTGCGGTCAATGACCGATAGCGATGAATGCAAGTTCGTCCTTTGGAACGGAACCAAACGGCTGATCAAACGCCGTAAGCTGGACGAATATCTGGACAAGGCATTCTCGATCTGATGCGGTGTAGAAAATTGACCGTTTGATGTTGCAGGGAGTCTTGCGTCATGGTATACTCATGGCGTAAGGCTCCTTTTCAACATTCTGTGAATGAAAAGGAGAGTTTATATGCAAAGACGTAAAGATAATAAAGGCCGTGTTTTGAAGGATGGCGAGGTCTACCGCAAGAGCGACGGGCTTTATATGTACCGTTGGACTGCGAAAAACGGAAAACGCCATACCATCTATGATGCAACCTTGGAGGGGCTGCGCGAAAAGGAAGAGAAGATCCAGCACGACTTGGCAGAAGGCATCCGCATCCCGGAGTGCAGTCTGACCTTGAACGATCTGTTTGAACTGTGGCGTAAGAACAAGGTGGGCTTGAAGGAGCATACCTTCGCCAATTACGTTATATGTACAATCGGTTCGTCCGGGATGAGATCGGCATGATGAAGCTCAAGGACATTCGCAAGTCGGATATCCGCAGCTACTACAATGGCATCGTCCGCAATGGCAAGATGGCGTTGAACACGCTGGAAACCATCCAGAATGTTCTCCATCAGGTCTTTGCGGTGGCGGTGGACGATGAGTACATCCGTGTGAATCCCACGGATGGTGTCCTGACGGCCATTAAAGCCGCCCACCAGTACGAAACGCCCAAACGACACGCTCTGACCCTGCCCCAGCAGCAGGCGTTTCTGAATTTCATCAAGAAAAACGCCGAAGTTCCAGCACTGGCTCCCGATGTTCACCTTCATGCTGGGTACCGGATGCCGCATCTCGGAAACGGTTGGCCTGTGCTGGGGTGACATCGACTTCGAGAGTGGGTTTATCACCATCCAGCACAATCTGGTGTACCATGACCACGAGGTCGGTGGCTGCTATTTCACCATGTCCACCCCCAAGACTGCCGCCGGTAAGCGGGCAATTCCAATCTTGCCCGAAGTGCGGAAAGCGCTGGAGCAGGAACGCACCAACCAGCAGGAGCTGGAACTGGTATGCGAATACGAAATCGACGGAATCTCGGACTTCGTATTCCTGAACCGCTTCGGCCAGCCGCAGAATCCGCAGACGGTCAACCGCGCCATCAAGCGCATCAGTGTGGCCTACAACGAAGCCGAGCTGGAAAAGGCCGAAAAGGAAAAGCGGGAACCGCAGCTGCTGCCGCCTTTCTCCTGCCATAATCTCCGGCACACGTTCTGCACCCGGCTGTGCGAAAATGAGACCAACCTGAAGATCATTCAGGACATCATGGGACACAAGGACATCAGCACTACGATGGAGATTTATGCGGAAGCCACCAAGGAAGCCAAAGCCCATTCCTTTGCAAATCTGAACGGTAAACTGGGCATTTCGGTCTGAAATCTACTACACCAACTACTACACCACTTTTACACCAAATTGCCGGTAAGTTGTGGAGAGTTGCGTAGGGTGACGTACGGGAACGGGAAAAAGGAAGCCGCATGGATAGGCTTATAAAGGGAAATAAAGCCATTTGTGAGCCTTCCTTGACCTGTCCCCACGATGAAGCCGATCGAGCAGTGATCTTTAAGAAAATGAGCGATAAGTCGAAACATTTATTCGCTGAATTTCTTGGAAAAGCTGTGCCATCCCTGTTTTGACATCAATTTGACAGCAAAATCCTGAAGAATCACGTCCCGTTATGAAGCGTGACGGATTTCAGATAAAAACGCACAAGGCTTGAACAAAGCTGTAAGAGCACTTCTTGGAATCATCTGAGAAGTGCTCTTTTTGTTTGCTCCTGTGGCCAACTTCTGTCAGACAGTCACAAAAAGCGGAGGATAAAATTATGAAAACCGACTACAAGCCCATCAAATCCATGAAAGAAATTCCCGACCAGCTTCGCAAACTGCGCCGCCAATTCCTGCGCTACCAGCAAGCAGAAATCGTGTACAGCCTGTCCCATAAGAAGTTGCTGGAGTTCGCTAGCGATGCCGGGGCCATTTACCGCTTCGATAGCACTGTACTTATCAACCGGGAGATTTTTGATGCCTATTTGGAACGCTTCCATGAGCCTACAAGAAAAATAACCATGAAGGAGGTCGAGGACGAATGAGCGGCAGCGTATGGATGTTCTCCGACCAGATCGACGATGAAGATATGGACTTCATGCGGCATGAGTTTGTGACTTACAGCATGGCGAGTGACTATTACGGATTGGGGCTGAAGCCCGTTACCCGGATGGCACATGAATGTGGGGCTATCTATAAGATTGGCCGGAAGATTTTGATTCGGAGAAGCATTTTTGAAGAGTACCTGCGCCAGCAGAGAAAGATTTGAGGTGTGCAATGGAAAAGCCGAACACTAGATTGCATGATGAAAATAATGGGCTGGACTATGTGCTGGTCGGAGATACTACTTTCCTGCCTTGATTTTGGCAGAGGATTCTCGCCTGTTAGTCGTTGGGGTAGAACGTACAAACGGTATCTTAAAGAACATCATCCAGCACGGTATCAGGTTCTTCTGCTGTCCGGCAGGCTGAACACCTATCTGGCGGACATTGATGCGCAGGCAGAGGAACAGCTGAAGTTGCTTACCCAGCAGATGGCTGAACGTGAGGGGGTGAACGAAGAATTAAAAGCCGCAAATCAAATGGAATGGGTGCAAAGGATGAACAGAATCCAGAATCGAGCGGAGGAAGCTATTAAGGCCGAATTGATTTTTGCATAATGTCGGAGGGGCAGATACCGTATAACTTGGTATCTGCCCCTCTTATGTTTACAGACTATCGCTATAAATTGATGTAAAGGCATAAATTTCAAAATATTTTGAATGCAAAATGGAATATATTTGCATTCTCATTGACGCTCTATTGTAAAAGCATTATAATTGTTACATAAAATTCACACAAACCACACCTGTACAATTGAGCAATAGGGAAAAGTTATGACGAATGGCATAGAAGCAACAGTTGCTCTTTGCAAATGCGGAAAAGTCCACAAAGCCTACGGTGTCCGCTTTGAAAAGGCTGGCAAAAAGCACTGGAAGTACACATGGGCGTTTCCTATCAAAGAATCAGCCGCAAAACATGAAGGCTACGATGAAACCACAATTATTGGTACGATTGAGCCAACAGAAGATTATCCCGGATGTCCTTACTGTGAAGCAACTACCTTCGTAATATGCGGCACCTGTAGAAAATTGAATTGCTACACTGGTTCCAGGTTGTTCTCCTGTGGATGGTGCGGAGTACATGGTGTAGTCAGTTTGGGTTATGACGGCTCTGGCATCCGAAGCAGTGGAGATCGGTAAAAGGAGAATCATATTATGGATGATATTCAAAAGAGATTAACCCAAATGTTGGAAGAATGGCCAGACTGTGTCGATGACCGTAGACAGTTTCGCTCCCTTCTGCAAGACTATATTCCTCAAAACAAATTGCAAGCAAATTTGCTTTTAAACGCTTACGACGAGGATGTTGTAACCCAGTTAAAGTCGTGTTCTGATGTTACACTTCATGCACTTCAGCTGGCAAAGAGTCTGTCCGATAATTACGGTGTCACAAAGGAATCGGCTATTTGGTCTGTTGTGACTTGGTGCTATATGTTGCGTCAAAATAAAATAGCTGAATCTATCGAAGGAACTTTCCCTATAGTCCCATCTACATCAACTGCTGATATTATTCAACAGACTACTCCCAAGAAAAAAATGAAATTGGGTTGTGGAATGTATCTTGCCGGTGTTGATATTCCAACAGGCGATTTTAAGATGGAAGCAGTCGAAAAGAACAGTCCGGTATATCTATTCATTTATACCGATCTCACTTCATCTAAATGTGTTCACAATGAACGGTTTATGATTCAAGCGTATTCCACAATTGAACGTGGACAGCTCATGAAGGTCAATGAACCTGTTCTGATTTCTTTTATTTGAACCTATGAATATCTTCAACAAGCAACAACAGAAACCCATGCCGACTTTCTCTGCCAGTCAGACGGTTCTTCCTTCTGCTGCAATCTCCCGGATTGAGAGTGGCAGTCTGGCAGAACTGAATGTGCCTAACTTGATGCTCAAAAAGGGTGAAAAATGCTGCTTTGTAGACAAGAGCTATGAAATGGTCGAGACAAGCATCACTCGAAATGTCCGAAAATCCGGCGGTACCAGTGTACCAAGCGTCTTTTTCAAGGGCGTTCGATACCACATGGGCAGCAGTGAATCTATCCCGGTAACGGAAACCAAGGTCGACTACATACCGGGATACCTTTATATTACCAACAAGCGCATCATTTTCACCTCGCAGAAAGGCGGCCTAGAAAAAACCATTGGTTCACTTTCTGCATTTCATCCCTATTCCAATGCGATTGGACTTCAATTTGGGCAAAAGGTCATAAACTTTATTCTGCCTCGTGCGGATTTGGCAGTACAAACGCTTCAAATTATGACGTAAATCATCGAAAGGGTATTGCAATATGGGAAATCTAAAAGTACATGATAAGCTGGATATTCAAGCTGGGGGACAGGCTGAGGTTCTGGATGAATTTGGTTCTGGTGGTCAGGGCACGGTCTACAAGGTATCGTACAACGGTAAAACCTATGCTCTGAAATGGTATCATCCGGGAGTTTTCAAGGGAAAGGAAAATGACTTCTATAAGAACCTCGAAAACAATATCAGCAATGGTGCGCCAACGGATGCTTTTCTCTGGCCAAAAGCCATTACCAAAGTTTATAACGACCAGTTTGGCTATCTGATGGATGTGCGCCCGTCTGGTTACGAAGAACTGACCAACTTTTTTGTGGGTGGCCGAAAGCAAAAACAGGCGCGTTTCAAAAGTTTCTACGCCCTCTGTACGGCAGCAATCAATATTATCGAAGCCTTCCGTGCTCTGCACAACAATGGGTACAGTTATCAGGATATCAACAACGGCAACTTCTTTATCAATCCGGAAAATGGCGATGTGCTGATTTGCGATAATGATAATGTTAGTCCATTCGGAACCAATCTTGGCATTATGGGCAAGCAACGCTGGATGGCTCCGGAAATTGTTATGGGTAAGAATGACCCGGACAAAAACAGCGACCGATTCAGTCTGGCCGTAGTGCTATTCCGGCTGTTGTTTATCAATCACCCGTTGGAAGGCCGTTACAGCACCCCTCCCTGCATGACCAAAGAAGCCGAGCAAAAATATTATGGTAGTGCTCCAATTTTTGTCTATGACCCATCTACAACGGAAAACCGTCCGATTCCGGGAACTGACCATAATCTGAAACTTTTCTGGAATGTGTATCCGGACTATGTAAAGGATGCTTTTACCCGTGCATTCAGCCATGATGTGATGATGAAGCAGAAGCCTCGTATTCTGGAAAAAGAGTGGATGGATATTTTTATCCGGCTTCGTACAGAAATTGGCCGTTGCCCTCATTGCGGACAGGAAACTTTCTATACTTCAACGGAAGTCATGACGTTTCCTGTATCGAGTGCGGCAAAAAAATTCCCATTGCCAATGCAGTGCAGTTGAAAAGCACCATCTTGCCGATCTTCCCCGGCTTGAAAATCAGCTTGTGGACGGTGGACAGTTCACTGGAAGATATCCGTACACAGGTTGCAGAAGTCGTAAAGAATCCGAAAAATCCACAGCTTCTTGGGTTCCGGAATCTCAGTCAGCGCACATGGATCGTTAATCTTCCGGATGGCTCTCAGCGTCCGCTACCGCCGCAGCAGGTCGTTCCTGTCCGTGCGGATTTGAGATTCATTTTCTTGGCGGCACGAACGATTCTGGCATCATCAAGTAAAAAGAGAAAGGTGAATGAAAATGTCTCTGTTGGATAATGTAGCACCTGCCCCTCGTAAAGTTATGACCCTGTTCTATGTTGTGGATACTTCCGGCAGTATGTACGGAAGTAAAATTGGCAGCGTCAACAGCGCAATGGAAGAAGCTATCACAAGTGACCTGCCGGAAATCAGTGCGGCGAACGATGATGCCGAAATCAAAGTTGCCATTATGCAGTTCAGCAGTGGCTGTTCATGGATTACCCCGCAAAGCGGCCCGATTGCCATTGGCGATGTGATCTGGAACGATCTGAATGCCGGCGGCGTGACGGATCTGGGCGCAGCTTGCAAGGAACTGGACAAGAAGCTGTCCCGTAATGAATATCTGAACAGTCAGACTGGCGCATACGCTCCTGTTATTCTGTTGTTCAGCGATGGCGGCCCCACCGATAACTGGGAAAAGGAACTGAAGCAGTTGAAGCTGAACAACTGGTTCAAACACGCCATTAAAATCGCCATTGCCATCGGCGATGATGCGGACAAGGCTGTTCTGGCTGAGTTTACAGGTACCATCGAATCGGTTATTACTGTCAACGATAAGCATACCCTAAAAGCTCTGATTCGTAAGGTCAGTGTCCGCGCATCCGAGTTCCAGAGTCACAGCAAACAGTCCGGCGATACAACATCCAGTGCGGAAGATGACAGTGCAAAAATTGCGCAGGATGCTGTCAATGAAATCAAACAGGATGCTTCCCAGAACAGCCCTGTATCCGGTGGCGATTCTGGTGCGATCGATGTTTCGCTGGATCAGGACTGGGGCAACTGGTAAGTGCCGATTACGGCAGGAGGTCGAAGAATGGCTGAATATTACCAGTTCGCCCGTTCTACGCAGGGGTATAACCATATCAAGGCAAACAAAGTTTGCAGGATGCATCCGGCTCCCGCAAATTTGAGGATGTAAATATTATTGCCGTTGCAGATGGACACGGCAGTGACAACTATATCCGCACAGACCGTGGAAGCGCGTTTGCAGTATCCGCTGCACTGAGTGCAATCGAGGCTTTTATCCGGAAAGCCAGAGAGAATGATCTGCCAACGGTTCCGGATTCAGAAACCGATCTGGTGCAGGTTGCGAAAAATATTCTTGCCCAATGGTATGCACAGGTTGAAAACGATATTGCATCGCATCCATTTCAGGCGGAGGAAATGGAAAAAGTATCCGATAAGTACAAGCAGTGCTATGCCTCCGGAAAGTACAATGCAAAGGCTTATGGCACAACCTTGATTGCCGTTTGTACGACCAATGAAGGCTGGTTCGGCATTCATATTGGTGACGGAAAGTGCGTGGAGTTGTGTGCAGATGGCTCCATCTCTGAGCCAATTCCATGGGATGATGCCTGTGAGCAGAATATCACGACCAGTATTTGCGACAGCGATGCCATCGATGAGTTCCGCTATGTAGTGCAAAAGGATTCTCCCGCAGCTATTTTTATCGGAAGTGACGGAATTGATGACAGCTACCCTTCCGAATTGGAACTGCATGAATTATACCGCAGCATCTTTCTGATTTTTGCGGAGCACGGCGGTGAGGTCGGCAGCAGTGAAGTACGGGACTATTTGCCCAAAATCACCCGCCGGGGCAGTGGCGACGATGTTTCCATTGCGTGTCTGGTTCGTTCTGACCTTACGGATGATGTCATTGCAAAAATCAAACTATGCGGGGACGAAATACGGCTGAAAGCCAGACTGGAAAAGGCCGAACATGACCGTCAGGCCGCATTGGAAAAGAAAGCCTATATCGAGAGCAATCTGGAACGAAATCGCACAGAGCATCAGACGCTGGAAAAGCGTCTGGCAGATGCCGAAGCCGGGGTAAAAGCCTCAGCAGATGTGCTTTGCAAGGCGCAGGACGATTGGAATGCACTCTGTGCCAGAATGGATGCACTTGCGCGGGATGCCGAGGGCAATCTTGCAATCATGCAGGCGGTGGGCAGTCAAATGGCCGCTTCCTCTGCGGATGATTCGAAAGAGAGCCAGACTGCCGAAAAAATCACTGTATCGCAAGAATCTGTGCAGTAAATCATTGAAAGGTCTTCGCCGGCATTGGCGTGGGCCTTTTTGTGTTGTGAGTGAGGAAAATGTCAACTGAATTTGGAAACTATTTGAGGCAGTGTCCGACAGCTTTGAACGACAAAAATCGGACAATGGGGTTATTGAAAGATGCGCTGAACAATGATCTGCCAAAGTTCCGGGTGTTGCAAGCCGCATACGAACTGGGCGTTGTGGATGCTATCCGGCGTAGCAACCCGATTTCGACCGATGATCGGTTACGCATTACCACAGGACTTGTCAGCCAGTATGCCATGCTGGAAACCGCCGCAAAACACGCAATTGATTATTGGGAAAGCAGTATTGATGCCGATATTTTAGTACATTCCTCCGGTGAAACGGATGTGGATACTAAAGCAGTTCTTCCTTCTCCGGTCATGCCATCTTCCCCTGCAAGGATGCCTGACAAAGACATCATAAAGGTTACGACAATTTCACAGGATTTCATCCGTCTGGGGATTCGTCTGCAATGGGAAAAACGAACAGATATTGACCGCTATGAACTATGGCGGGCAAAAGGTACGGAGTCACCCGTTAAAATAAAAAATGGCACTTTCCCGATTCCGCGCTATCAGGATTGTGATGTTGAGCCAAATGTACTTTATGCGTATGCCATCCGGGGAACGAATGAATCCGAAAAAAGCCTTGCACATTCACCAGATCTGCAATTGGTATCACCCAGCAAGCCGCCTGTGTTTCAGATTCGCGAGGTTCAGTTTGCTTTTTCTGGTGTACAGATAAAATGGACGATGATTTTTGAAGCAACAAGCTATCGGATTTTGAGGTTCTCAGACACAGCCGGATGGCAAACGCTTGCGGAGTTGCCCATAACGCAGACAATGTATCTGGATTCTGCGGTGCAAAACGGTAATATAGTCAAGTACAAAATTCAATGTATCTGTAAAAATAATACTCTGCTGGAAACTACGGCGATTGAAGTAAATTTATAACGGTGTAAAGGAGCGATTATCTTGTTCAAAATGATAGCACAATCCATTGAATCTTCGTGGTACATTTATATTTGTATGCTTGGCGTAATAGCAATGGGTGGATTTTTTATCCATAAGTTAAACCAGTACCAAAAAGATTTTGAAAATACCACATCAAAAATCAAAAATGATCCATTATGTACAGAAACTCTTCGCAAACAATTTGAAAATACGGATTCTGAGTCTGAGCCGTTGTTTCAAGAGCAAAGATTACAAACAACTTTTACAGAATATCGGGATACCTATCGCAAAATTCTTGCCACAAAGGATGCTGCTCCTTTTGTTGACATTACAGATTTTTACAACAGTGAATATCTGGACGAAATCAGCTATACGGGAATCTGTGATTTGATTTCTGGCACAATGACCGGTCTCGGCATCTTGGTACATTTTTAGGTCTGGTCTTGGGTATCAGCGGGTTTGATACCACAACGACGGATGCCATCACATCCAGTATTTCCGGTCTGCTGGGCGGCATGGGCACGGCTTTCTTTACCAGTATCGTTGGCGTTTTTCTTTCCCTTCTGTTTTCTTATTTACATAAGATCTCCTACGCTCGTGCAAATAAAAGCATGGAAAACTTTGTGATTATATTCCATGATAAGAATTTGGATGGTTCTGAAAAAAATGCAGAAAACCAGTTGCTTACATATCAAAAGCAGCAGACTGAATTATTGGGGAATTTTGCAACTGTTGTTTCAGAAGCTGTCAGCAGTTCTATCAGCAATACAATGAAAACCGAACTGATTCCCATCTTTGATCGGATGGAAAATACCATTGAACAGTTTGGCGCACTTGCCAGCCAACAGCAGAAAGAAGGATTGGATCGTGTTGTCAAAGAATTCATTCACTGCATGAATGAATCTTTGAATGAGCAATTTAAAGAATTAAGTAACACAATTCATGAAATTTGTGAGTGGCAAAAATCATCTACAGAGCAAATGCAAAAAGTGGTTGATGGCATCTGTGATACCTCTGACGAAATCAATCGAATCAATGATCTTTCAAAGCAGACTGTTTCTGAAATGAGTCACGTGATGGAGCAGTTGAGTGCCTATTATGAAAAACTTTCTGCTGAAACCGAACAAGTTCAGAATCAAATTGACCACAATAATGAAATTCAGAAACAGCAGTCTATCTATCTCGAAAAACTCGTTGAGTGTGAAAACCATATTACAGAACTTTCGGAAAGCATAAAGACTGAAATTGAAAATCATAAACTGACAATTGACACTTTAGCAGAGCATTGCAAAGAACAAGTTTCTGGGATTGAAACAGCTGCAAAGCAAAGTCTGGATATGGTGGCTGAATCCACCAAGACAGTTTCCGATGCAAGCCAAAAGCAAATTGAAGCTGTTGCTTTGTCTGCTGCTAATGAAATGCAAACCTTGTCCGATACTGCTACGAAATTGAACGAAGAAAATCATAAGCAGTTGGAAGAACTGACGAAGGTATCTGCTGGACAGATCGCATTGCTCTCTAGTGCCGCTGACAATGCACAAAAATCGGTTGATGCCATTTCCGACCACTGCAGGGATCAGATCAGCGGTATTGTGGATGCTGCCAAGCAGGATATGGAAACTCTGTCTGCTTCCACAAAGGTTCTGACGGAGGCAAGTCACGCACAGATGGAAACTTTGGCACAAACCGCTGAAAGCGAAATGCAGCTGCTTTCCAATACGGCTGCACAGCTGAGCGAAGAAAACCACAAACAGCTGCTTGCGCTGACAAAAGCATCTTCCGACCAGATGACTGTTCTCTCCGATGCTGCAAATAATGTGATGCAGAACAGCCAGCAGCAGATCGAAGCCGCGATTGCCGCTACCCAGACCCAGTCGGATGCTCTTATGCAGGCCACCAATGATTTTGCAGACTTTGTGCAGCAGGAGCACAAAAAGCTTGTAGATGCTGTGGACAAGGAAGTATCCGGCCTGTCCAACTTTGCAGGCCAGACCACCAATGAACTTCAGTCTGCAACAGCGGGCATGGAAAATGCCGCAAAGCTGCTGGATAAGAATCTGGACGATGTACTTGATCGCACCTTTACGTCGTTCGACAGCAGCCTGACCGATATTTCGCAGCACCTGAGCGGCACCATTGCCGATGTGCGCGATACTACTGAGCCCTGCCGCACGTTATCCGTGAATCTACGAAGCAGTATGAAGCGGTTCTCGCTAAACTGACCAGCCAGACTCAGAGTTATCTGGATGCAATGGAAAAGTTGACCGCACTGGTTGAGCAAAAGGCTCCTGCTGTGGCTGATGAAGAAGGGAATCGTCAATGAGACGCTATACCAAACGAAATAAAAACGGCGAAAAGCTGAATTTCTGGCTTTCCTACTCTGACATGATGGCGGCATTGCTGCTGGTCTTTATTCTGATCCTGTCCTGTACCCTGCTGGAAACCCGCGCAACCTATGAAGCGAAACAGGCCGAGCTGGAAGAAAAAGAACAGATTATTCTGAATCAGCAGTCGCAAATTGATACGATTGTGGGCGTTCGTGGAGACCTGATTGATGCCCTGAGCAAAGAGTTCTCTGGTAACGACCTTTCCGTCAAGGTAGATGCACAGTCTGGTGCAATCACTTTTGATTCAACGCTGCTCTTTGGCTACAACGATGATAAACTCCAGAATTCCGGCAAGGCTTTTCTTGCAGAGTTTTTGCCGAAATATTTTTCGGTACTGCTGGGCAAGGATTTTTCACCGTATGTTGCTGAAATTATCATTGAGGGACACACTGACACGGATGGCGGTTATATGTATAACCTGCAATTATCACAGAACCGCGCGTTTGCCGTCGTGTCCTATTGTCTGGATGAAAACAACCATTTTCTTTCGGATAGCCAGTTAGAAGAATTGCGTGTTTTGTTGACCGCAAATGGACGCTCATGGAGTGCGCCTATTTATGCAGCGGATGGAACAGTTGATATGCAGGCATCCCGCCGTGTGGAAATTAAATTCCGCTTAAAGGATGAGGAATGATGAACCAGATTGCCGAAATGCTTGAGGAAACAAAATGAAAACAAGCTATAAGCCTTCTAAACTTCCGGCTATTGCTGCGCAGGTGCGGAAAGAGCATCCCACAAGTTCTGAAATTAGAAACTATCAGCTTGATAATAGCTTCTTAGACGAAGTGCGCCAGTGGGCTAAACTACCCAAAGAAGATGTAGATGGAGAAGCTATCACTATTCCGATTCGCAAGGTGCGGTTGCTGGCAAATTATGTGCCAGCCAATTCTCTGCACCTCCCACTCCTTAATCTAACAAGGATTCTATTCCTGCGCACAAATGAAGAAATCGCACGGTCACTTTTTATTCTCTGGCAGGATTTTTTTGAAAATCAAGATTTATGTTATCTCCTTTATCGTATCGTACAGGACAAGGCTGAACTGGTAAAGAAAATCGTTTCCAACACCAAACTTGAAAATACCACTATGCTGCAGTGGTTTCCCAGTAAAAATATCCCCTATGCAGTCGGCAGAGAGTGTATGCGTTGGCAGAAATCCGACCGCATCCGTTTTTCTGACCGTCTGATGACGTTGGGAATTATGCCATCCACTCGGCTAGGACAGCGTTGTATTCAGGAATATCTTACTTTCTGTGATCGAACTGGCTATCTTGAAATTTCTGACCGGGATATGTTGCCGACTTTGAAGAAGTATTCTCCGGATTCTATAAAGCTGTTCCTGAAGAATATCTTGACAGAACTGAAAGTTGAGGATTTTCAGAGATACTACCAGTGCGGCACCTATCTCCGCAATACTTATACCAGCGACGCAGGAACGCTAAAGTATAAGAATTTCTTTTCCGGTTTCACGCCTGAGCAGGAGCTTAAGTATCACCGCTGGCTCAATTATATTCTGATTCGAGAGAGTTTTTCTAAAAACAGCAACGATGACGCTTGCAATTCTGGAGTCAATATGTTCCGTACAGTACAGATGCTTATCGTGTATCTGCAAGCGAATGTCTTGTAATCGAATTTGAAATGTACAGCATTATTGAGTTTACTACGAAAACCATGGGACCTCTGTATATTTATCGAAAAGATATTTTTGAAAAGTTTGTCAAGAAGTATCTTAAGCGCATGAATAATACGGAACTGCGGCACAGCTTGTACAATGAACTATTGCAGTACGCTACAGAAAGAATTATCCATCACGATAATTGGCAGTATAAGACCAGCCGTTATCTGATGGCGCATAGTATTATTTAAGAATCCACTAAAGGAGATTTTTTGATGCAAACTGTTGTAAAAATCAAGCTAGAACTTAATAATGGGCAAAGTGTTGATAATGAGTTTGTCTACAAGGATAGTTTTTTATCTATCTGTGATGATATGATAAAGAAAATTTTTCCTTCTGTAGATACTTGCACAATCGTCAGCTGTTGCTTCACAATAGGAAGTGATAATCTATCAGTATGCGTGAGCAACTACAGTTTAACTGATGAGATTTGCTTTTTTGCATTTCACAATATGCCAATGAAACTTCATTCATTTCAGGTATTTGGCGTTAACATTCATCTTGTTGACTGCACAACTGACTTGCTCCAACTGGATTGCGAAAAAATCCTTTTAGCTGAATGTCAAATTGCACAAGCGGATATTGGGCTGAATGGACACTATGAGCATTAAAGAGCAGGGATAGCCAAACTGACACTTGTACTGCTTACACTATGAATGTTTTCGATATTCGTTCCTGCCATATTGAAACATTAAAAACGTATATTCAATGCAATTATGTGAATGTTCAGGAAAGCACCATATCAAATTTTTATTTTTATGGTGATTTTGTTGGAAAAGTAGTAGCAGTGGTGAATACGCTTAATATTTGGCAGTTCTGCCAAATTGGAAACTTAGAAGTCGATTGTCAAGTCAATAATCTTAAAGTTGAAGATAGTTCCATCTCAAAATTTATTGCGAAAGGGAAATGTCACATAGGAGATATTTCCTCGGTCTCAACGGAATGGGGCGATGCTTACAATTTTGATCCAGAATCCTTTAATAATAAAAATTCAGTTGTATGGGAAATTATCGTAAAATCAGCAGAGCATTCTGGAAATTCGCAAATAATAGCTGAAGCAAACTATAATATTGTTAAAGAATTATATCAAGAAGAAAAAGGTCTTGGTAAGATTATGGGAAAGGTTTTTGATTTTTGTAGCGGATATGGTTATAAGCCTCTGAGAGTTTTTAAAGCAGGTAGTATATTGATTGGAAGCGTCTTTATACTGCTCGTGATTCTTCGGCCCAACAAGTGCAAGGTATCACAATGTCTGGCTTACGCAGTGGCAGGGATTGCAGGGCAAAGCGGATTGACAATCTGTAATGGTATTAGTTTTTGGATTGTGACACTAGAGTATCTTCTTGGCATCATCCTGTTTGCTGTTTTTGTCAATGGATTATACTTGAGATACAAAAATTAAATATGGATGCAAAGGTTGAACTATCTTTATGAACTTACGCATTATCCTTGACCAGTATCCACAATGTTTGGAGAGCCGTGCAAAGCTATCTGCCATCCTGCGCGACTTGTACCACAGCGAACGCCGAGAAATCAATATCGTTTTAGATATATATGAATGCGGAATTGCAGATAAAATCAAACAGCTTAAAAGCATTGATGCCCTACAGGTACAGGTCTTTTGCCGACAACTTGAAGTCGAGTATGCACTTCCTGGCCAATATGCACTTCGTGGAATTGCTTTGTGGCTGGATGCTTATAGTGTGCCAATTCAAAGGATAATCAATTTAGTGAGCAGCAGTACGAGATAACGTGGAAAAATAATTCTGACGAACTGAGCAATGACATCTCTGGCATTTCGCAGATTGCTGCGAATACATCCTATACATCTGAAGGTATTCCTGAATATGAGCTGAGGATACTTACGCTTGCAACGGTAGAAATCGCCCGATACCACGGCTTAGGCACAAAAACAGTGGTTGTTCCAAGCATTATCGATGGAAAGACAATTGTGGGCATTGGAAAGGATGCTTTTAAGCATTGTTCTGGTATCGAGTGTTTGGAAATCTCTGAAGGGATTCGCTATATTGATGACGGAGCATTTGCATGTTGTTCGTCTCTAAAGAAGTGCTTGCTTCCGCAATCCCTTGTCCGTTTGGGGTCGGAATTTATTGCGGCGTCTAACCATGCAGGCGTGTTTGAGAGCACCTCGCTAGAACAGATTGTTTTGCCGAGCAAAATTCGCCATATCGGAAAGTATGCGTTTAAGAACTGTGTAGAATTAAAGGAAGCTGTGATTCTGTCAAACGTGGAATGCCTTCCGGAGGGCATTTTCTTTGGGTGTAGCACTCTTACCATTGTTAATTTGCCGGATACAATCAAAACTATTTCTGAACAAGCATTTGCTCTCTGTGTACGACTACAGAGGATTGCACTGCCACCATGCACAAAAGACATAGGCAAAATGGTATTTGTTGGGTGCACGGAACTCAGCATGGTTCGGTTGAACGCTGAATTGACAAGCATTCAGCAGGGAGCATTTATAAATTGCGCCAACCTAAAGGAGATACATATTCCGTCATCTGTGTGCTTTATGGGAGACCATCTCTTTGATAATGTGCCGATTCGCAAATCGAATAGCACGATGGTAATCTCGAAAAGCAGATGTCAAAAATCTAGTCTACTGATTTACTGTGCATTGAAATCTTATGCACTCGAATACGCACAGAGAAATAATATGGAATTTCAGATAGAAAGACACTAGTCCTAGCGCTATTTCCGAATGAAAGTGCACACATCAGTGAACACCTATATCAGTTCTTTGGAAAGGTGTGGTTTTATGGTTGACCGTATTGTCAAGGAGATTAACATCTGCTTGGAAAATGACTGCTACATTTCAGCATTGGGAATGGCATTGACCCTGCCGGATATTTGTGGAAAAGCTAAATATCCCCAATGGAAAAAGCAGAATGTTGGGCTGCGGTATAAGAAATGGTATGATGAGTATATTGGATTCCGTGAAATTCCAAGTGGAGCACATAGTGAAGATTTCTCGTATTTAAGTGGTGAAGTCGTTTACAGTCTGAGAAATTGCTTGCTGCATCAAGGAACTCCCAATATCGACAATAACAAAATCACAGAAAAGCGTTGCAAGATGGATTACTTTATTCTCGTGATTAACAAGGATGAACACATAACTTCATCTGAGTTCGCGTTAAACCACGATGGCACTCGTTCGGATTGTGGAATGAAGGTGGACCTTTATAGCCTTTGCGGAAAATTAACGCGCGCAGCTTCCGATTATTATCACAGGAATAAAGAACTCTTCGATTTTTTCCAGTATCAGTTAATACAATAATATGATCTCACACAATAGCGGCAAAGTTTCATTGCGAACTTTGCCGTTTTTCTTTTTGCCCAAAATTGTGAAATTTTCAAAACCGTATTCCAAAACAGCTCTGCGGATTCCTATTAGTATAGGGGCTTTCAAAAATCTTTTGTAAAACAGCTTTCCTCTGGTTCTATAAGTGGAAATCGAACAAAATCTATATTCTAAAATTAGGCAGTTCAACAAAATTTGAAAATCTGGTTGCCAAACACCCATTTTAGATTGTTATAGGTAGAGGGGAACGTTGGAAAAATGAATTTTCTTTGAATTTTCAAAAGGCCCGGTTTAAAAACACTCCTTTAAGCTTGTATAGGGTGTAGGAACCACTTTCAAAAACAGTCTTGCTCGCATTTTTTGAAAGCTCTCAACTTCTTACAAGACAACATCGTACCTTGACAACAACATGATCGGCTGCAAGCCACTATGCTTTTTCGGAGAAGTGCCGCCACGACAAGAGCGCACCAAGAAGAAGCCGTACGCCGGAGGGAATCGGGCAGGAACAGCTTGCGGGCAGACCGACACCGAAGAAGAACCGGGCAAGCTGGCAGAGAGGACTTCGCAAAGTTTTGTCTGTCAGGTTGTTCGGCGCAAGAGTGCAGAGAGCGCAGCTCTTTGCGCAGGTCGAGGACGCAGTCTTGCCCAGTGGATGTGATGCCTTGCGTCATATGCTACTGGGTATTATCTGGCGCATAGCAGGCGGCAGATTTGCAGCTTCGCTGCACCGCGTTGCCCCTACCCCGCGCACGGCGTTCTCTGCGTGACCCCAGAAAGGAGAGATGGTCGCTGAAACTGACCCGACACAATGGCCGCGCCGGAAAGCACGGCACTTATAACCCAAAGCACAATGACCGCAGTTTTGAAATTGCCAACAGCGAGCATATCGACCCGGAACGTGTCCAGCAAAACATTTATTGGGATTGTTATAACGGCATCCGCTCTGCTCTGCAGCCCAAAAGTGAGGAAAGTCTGGCCGATACTTTTGAAGAAGTCGAAAAGCTCTACTACAAACTCCATTACACCAACTTCACCGAAAAGCAGAATGAGCGCAACGCCAAAATCCGGCACACCGAGCGAAACCGCTCCACCGAAGATTTGCTTGCCAGCAAGAAAACCTGCCCCGAAGAAAGCATCTATCAGCTTGGAACGCTGGAGAGCCACGCTTCGCCCAAAGAACTTTTTCAAATCGCCACAGAATTTATGGATGAGTTCCATGAGCGTTTCGGCAAACACGTTCACATTCTGGATTGGGCCTTGCATCTGGATGAAGGTACGCCGCACATCCACGAACGCCATGTGTTTGACTGTGAAAATAAGTATGGAGAGATTGCTCCGCAGCAGGAAAAGGCATTGGAAGCACTGGGTTTTGAACTGCCAAAACCAGACAAGCCCCTTGGTCGCTACAACAATCGTAAGATCACATTTGATGCAGCCTGCCGCACGATGCTATTCGAGATTGCCAAACGCCACGGCTTGGAACTGGACGAAGTGCCGGAATACGGCGGACGGGCTTATCTGGAAAAGCGGGACTATATCATGGCAAAGCAAAAAGAGCAACTTGCTCAACAGGAAAAAGCCGTACAGGAACAGACCGCTCAGCTTGAAAATTTGAAACAAGAGAATGAGAAAGCACATCATCAGCAGGTTCGCCGTACAACCTATCAGTTCCTAACACTTCTGAGCAACGATAAAAAAATTCAAAAGCAGGAAAAACAGTTAAGTGAACTTTCTCAGAAGATTGAAGATACCGAGAACTTGTTGGATGAGATTTCTGCGGTTGCCTACGACAAAGCTGTGGCTGTTGTTTCAGAAAACGCTGTGAACGATGCTTTGAAAGCAAGCACAGAACAGGTCGATATATATTTGGACTGGCTGAAAGAGCCGGGGCGAACGGCAAGCAAGGAAACATTGGACTACACCACATATCAAATCACAACGCTGCGAAAAAATATTATTGCAGCAGTAAACAGGATTACCGCAAGATTGACAACTGTCCTTATAAAGCCGGAAATCAAAAAGCCTGCCATCGAGCAAATCAAAGAAAATACTCGTCCGTCTGTTCTACAAAAGCTGCAGCAGCGGCAGGAAGAAATCAATCAGCGTGAGCAGACATGCACCAAACCAAAGAAGCGCAGTCATGGCATGGAACTGTAAAGGAGACCAACTTTCAAGAACAACAATTTATTTGAAATCGTAAAGCTGAATATTACCGCCCGACAAGCCGCAGAAGCCTATGGTTTTCGTCCAAACCGCAGCAGCATGATTTGCTGTCCATTCCATGCAGACCGCAATCCCAGCATGAAAGTGGATTTTCGGTTTCACTGTTTTGGCTGTGGAGCGGATGGTGATGTGATCGACTTTGCCGCAAAACTGTTTCAACTGTCCCTGCTGCAAGCGGCTGAAAAGCTGGCTATAGATTTTGGACTTTCTGCAACAGATAATTTTTAACTACTTCCCTGCAAGCCGGTGGAAAAACCGCTAAGTCCGAAAGAGCAATTCTACAAAATCTTGTGCAGCTATCGTTCCCTGTTGGCAAATTGGCGCATAACTTATGTGCCACAAAATCCAGAGGAAACTCCACATCCCTGTTTTGTCGCAAGCATGCACTATGCAGACCGTGTGCAATATCTGCTGGATATTCTTTTGCAGGGAAGTCCAAATGAAAAGCAACAACTATTGAACGGAAAGGAAGTGACCGCCCTTGGAGAAGCAATCGAACGATGCAAAGAAATCGAAGCAGCAGCATAGCGCACCTGCCCGAAACTGGTGGGTGATAACGGAAAAATCATTGAACCATTGTTCGCAGATTATTTTTTGAGCCTGCACTCCATGCGCTGCTTTCAAGGCAGGCTATTTACGGTGGATGGCATGATCGAGGATGAAGCCCCATTGAAAAAGGAAATCTATGAGCAAGTCCGCTATTACGCTACCACCAGCGTAGCACGACGCATTGAACACATCGTGCAGGCTATCAAACTGGCCTGTGCATCCGAGCCGCCGGAGATTCAGACGGATCGTATTCATGTCCGAAACGGCACATACTTTGTGGACGGTCACTTTACCCCTGAAAAAGAATACTGCATGAACCGACTGCCCATCGCCTATGTGCCAGAAGCACCAGCACCGACACGCTGGCTGCAATTCTTGAACGAACTGCTGTACGAAGAAGATATTCCGGCCTTACAAGAATACATTGGCTATTGCCTGCTGCCTGTTACCAAAGCGCAGAAAATGCTGCTGATGGTCGGCAAGGGCGGTGAGGGAAAATCCAGAATCGGGCTGATCCTGCGAGAATTGTTCGGCAGCAGTATGTACACAGGCAGTCTGCAAAAAGTGGAAACCAATCGTTTTGCCCGTGCAGACTTGGAGTACAAGCTGCTTTTGGTGGATGATGACATGAAAACTGAGGCCCTGCCGCAGACCAACAACATTAAAACTCTTGTCACGCTGGAAGATAAAATTGACATTGAGCGCAAGGGCCAGCAGAGTGTACAGGGAACATTGTATGTGCGGTTTGCCTGCTTCGGGAATGGCAGCTTACACGCTCTTTATGACAAGTCCAACGGTTTCTATCGCCGCCAGCTGTTGCTCACCACTAAGGAAAAGCCCGTTGGCCGGGTGGATGATCCTTTTCTCATTGACAAGATTCGGAACGAAAAAGAAGGTATCCTGCTTTGGGCGTTGGAAGGGCTGCATCGGCTGATTCAGAACAACTATCGGTTTACCATCAGCGAACGCACTGCGGCAAATCTGAAAGAAGCAATGGAGCAGGGCAACAATATCCTGGGCTTTCTCAAATCCGAGAGCTATTTTGAAATTCGGCAGGGGGCCAAGTGCAAGTCTACCGATTTCTATAAGGTCTACGAACGCTGGTGTCTGGACAATCTGGAAAAGCCGCTGGCCGCATCCACCTTTATCCACCACCTGAAAGACAATCAGAAAAGTCTGGGCATCGTCTACGATGATAAGTGCATTGGCACAAATCGGGGCTTTCACAATGTAGACGTTGACCTGTTTTTACCCGTTGATGTTCCCAGCCCGTGGGATTAAAAAATAAGAATCAACTTGAAAAAGTCCTGCTCAGTCTGCTCACAGTGCGCAAAAAGTGCAGGATGCGCAGAGTGAGCAGGCGATTTTGAATTTACATCAAAATAAAACACGGAGGTTTTGCTTATGGGTTACGCCCGAAAGGACGTTGAAAGAACAAAAATGAATGCGAAAAAGTTTGTCCGCTATCAGGAAGGGGCTGAAAAATACAGTCTTGGTCTGACAAAATTTCAGGAGTTAGCGAAGGAAGCTAAAGCCGTTTATAAAATCGACAAGGTGGCGTTGGTCAACTGCGAGATTTTCGAGCGGTATCTGGAAACCTTCCGCATTGCATAAAAATAGGCCGGAGGAAAATCCCCCGACCCCAGACCGCCCACAGTGTTGCGCTGCAGAGCAGCTCGTGGGAGAAGTCACCTTTATTCTATGCAAAATCAGAGCTTTTCTTTCCAGTCATCCCGGAAGCCGTAATAATCCATTCGCACAAACGGATATTTTTCCGTCAATGCAATGACGGCTTCTTCATCTCTGCAAAGTTCTCGGCAGGCAGAAGCCTTCTCATGATGAGGAAGAACCCAAAGAAATGCGCGTTATCCATCGTGCCATCCTCGCGGCGGATCAGCAACGCCTGTTCTTTCTTGTTGAGGGAAGGCTTCTGCTCAAAGAGACGATTGTAAATGCGGCTCCCGTGTGCGCAAAGATTACGGATGATCGTCATGCTGTGCATATACTGCCCCAGAATTTCTGGGCCGCGATTCATAGTAAGCCCGAACCGATGGGCAATTGTTTCTTTGAGCGGACGTTCGGAAATGGAATACAGGAAAGAGATGTCGGAGATCGTCAGCAAATCAACGTAGGCCAGAGCGGAATCTCTTGGTGCAGGTCGTTGATGAAGTGCTTTAAGTAGGCTTCGTGGGCCAGCCGCTGCCGCTTCTGCTGGTTGGCTTTGTCGATGATTTCCTTATGTTTTGCTTGATTGGAGAAATTTGCGGTATCCAGATAGCCCAGCGGCCCATATACCTTTGTAAATTCATAGGCATAGATGGACTTCATCTGTACCTCAATGGTTTCGATATGGTGCAGGATGATGTGACGGAACTCATGGTCGAAATTGTAAATGTCCTCGATATTTTGGAACGTGGCAGACTTCGCAAAAACATCGTTCTTGCGGAGCGTCAGAGAATAGCCGCTGACACGGTAATAATTGTTCCGCAGCAGAAAATCCTTTGCCTCGGTTTCATCCTCGATGGTAAGGCCGCGTGAACGAAGAATCTCGATTTGTTCGTCTATCGTTTTGAAGTCCTTGTCTGCCATGAAAAATCTCCTTTATAAGCAAAACGCCCCCAAGTGTGCATACGCTATGCGCAGAGGCCTGGGGGAGTTGTTACCATTATAATAGCAAATCAAGGACAAAATGTCAATGAGCAGAGTGTGAACTTTCGATTTTTCGTAAAAATTTTCAAGAAGGGCTTTTTACAGCTTGACTTTCTGTCATGCGGAAAGTATACTGGTGCTGTGGAGGTATGAGAGCAGCTATGGCAAAGATGGGACGACCAAAATCCGAAAATGCAAAAAAGAAAACCTTGAGCATTCGGGTGGAGGATGCCCTGTATGAACGTATCTGCACTTATGCCGAACAACATCAACTGACGGTAACAGAGGTTGTCTTGCAGGGGCTGGACAAAGTTTTGTCCGACCTTAAATAGTATCAAGCCCTTCTTCTTTGGGGAAGGAGAATTGATATGGCAACGACACGAAAAGACCTGCGGGGGCGTACCCTGCGAAAAGGCGAGATGCAGCGCAGTTCCGATAAGCGGTATGCGTATTCTTACACGGACCCGCTGGGACGGCGCAAATACATCTACGCAAATGACCTTGTGACCCTTCGGGAGAAGGAAGCGCAGCTAACTAAAGACCAGATGGACGGTCTGGATATTTACGTTGCAGGCAAAGCAACGGTCAATTTTGTGTTTGACCGCTATATGAGCCTGAAAACGAATCTACGCCAGACACCCGGAGCAACTATCTTTATATGTATGACCGCTTCATCCGCGATACCTTTGGTAAGAAGAAAATTGCGGATATTCGGTATTCGGATGTGCTGCAATTCTACAATTACCTGTTGGATAAGCAGGGCTTGCAGACGAACACGCTCAAAGGCGTTCATACGCTGTTGCATCCCACCTTTCAGCTGGCGGTTCGGGATGAGATCGTCCGCAAGAATCCCACGGATGGTGTGATGGCAGAGATCAAGAAAAGCTCCGAGCAGACCACAGGTGTGCGCCATGCCCTGACGATTCCGCAGCAGCGGGCGTTCATGGAACATATCGCCAATCACCCGGTCTTCTGCCACTGGTGGCCGTTGTTCACGGTACTGCTGGGAACAGGCTGCCGCATTGGTGAAGCGTTGGGCTTGCGCTGGGATGATTTGGACTATGAGCGGCGCACTATCAGTATCAATCACAGTCTGGTCTATTACCCGGTAGGCGAAAGCCGCAATTCGGTTCTGCACATCTCAAAGCCTAAAACGGAAGCAGGCGTTCGGACGATTCCGATGTTTGATACCGTAAAGGATGCCTTTGAAATGCTGCATGAAGAACAAAAAGAATCCGGCTGGAACGATGTGGAGATTGATGGTATGACGGGCTTCATTTTCTGCAACCGCTTTGGCAATGTTCCGAATCCGCAATCTGTGAACCATGTCATTAAACGCATTATTGCAGACTACAATGCGGGCGAGGAAGTAGAAGCAAAGAAGCAGCATCGCGAAGCGTTCTGCTGCCGGACTTTTCGGCACATCATCTGCGGCACACGTTCTGCACAAGGCTTTGCGAGAAAGAGACCAACCTGAAGGTCATCCAATCGGTCATGGGGCATAAGGATATTCAGACCACGATGGACATTTATGCCGAAGCGACTGAGGAGAAAAAACAGGAATCATTTGAGCGTTTTGGTTGCTACACTGGACATTTTTTGAAGCAACAAAGAAGGGCTCTTACTGAGCGTTTTGTCTGACAGCAAAATTCTTCCAAGGACAGCAAATTGACAGCAAGACTACGAGAATGACGGCGAATCACGAAGGATTGTGAATACCGGGAACGCAAGTGAAAACGCGATTGTGAAGCATCACGAAGCATTGTAAGCCGGTTCCGGAAAGTATCCCCACGATGAAGCCGATCGAGCAGTAAATTTCCAATTTAAGCAAAGCAAAACCTGAAACTTCTTGATGTACCGAGAAGTTTCATGCTTTTTCTTTTGATGGATTTCCGGCGAAAACTACACAATACGCCAATTTTACGCCAAACGATGCAGGATTTTGTGCAGAGCAATATGAACAACCTGCTTTCCTGCCGCTGCAACATGGACACCAACCGGGTGGAAGCCCGGTTCGAGGGTGGCACTCCCCTTGCCATCGACTGCATCGCCATCGAAGACGAGTACGGCAACACCCCGGCACAGCGGGCAGAACCGGACTGGCTGCTGTACAATAGCCGCTGGAGTATGCGCAGATGGTGCTGAAAGGGGAGGCGGAATATTATCTGTCACTAGGCTGTGACCATGGCAGGCTGGAAGATGAAGTCCAACGTAACAACAAATCCCGCAGGTGTTCTACAAGGTAGGCACTTGCCGGGATTCGTTTTGTTTGATTTACTTTTCCCTTACTCCATCCACCAGATGAAAATAATCATAATAGGGTGTAGTATAAGTTTCATACCGTCCCACCACGGTAATGGTTGTGCCTTCTTCCGGGTAATCGCCATCAGTCAGCACGAACTCCACACCCTGCTGGCAGCAGGCAAACGCATCGTAGATGACGCAGGAATGATACAGTTCACCGGTCTGCTCATCTGTATACTCCTGATATTCGCCCGTCATACGAACAATTTTATCGGTGTAGCTCTCCGGGGTAACAAGCATATTATACACCTCGGCGTATACGACTGTACTGCTAAGCTGGGTCAGATCGAGGTCTGCATCCATACCGGCGTGAAGATCGCTTGCGCCAGCAGTGCTGCTTTCCGGGAGCTGCACGGGATGTTCCGGGGCAGATGCAGTAACAGCGCTAGAAGATGCAGGCTCCGGCAAAACCGTCACCACGGAAGACGCGGCTTCGGACTTTGCGCCGCAGGCAGTCAACGCAGCGGCGGCACAGAGCAGCAGAACTCCTTTCAAAAGTTGTTTCATGATGCCCTCCCCAGCAGTTTTCCGGCCAGACAGCACAAGCCAAAAGCCACCATGTCAACCGCTACAATGGTCGAGCCGACCGGCGTTCCGGCCAGAACCGAAGCCACGATGCCCACAAAGGCACAGCTCACGGACAATACCGCCGAGCAGATGGTGACAGCGCGGAAATTCTTGCACAGGCGCATCGCCGAAAGAGCCGGAAAAATCACCAGTGCAGAAATCAGCAGAGAGCCGACAAGGTTCATTGCCAGCACAATGATGACGGCAATGACAATGGCAATCAGCAGATTGTATCCGTTTGCATTGGTTCCAACGGCCTGTGCAAAGTCTTCGTCAAAGGTGACTGCAAATATCTTGTTGTAGAAGAGCATAAACACTGCGACCACGATGATGGAAAGCCCTATGCAGAGCCATACTTCCGATTTTGTCAAGGTCAGAATCGAGGTAGAGCCGAACAAGGAGCTGCACACATCGCCAGACAGATTCGCCGAGGTCGAGAACAGATTCATCAGCAGATAGCCCATTGCAAGCGCGCCAACGGACACCATAGCAATGGCAGCGTCACCTTTGATCTGGGTGTTTTGTCCGGTATGCAGCAACAGGACTGCGCAGGCCACAGTCACGGCCAGCGTCAGCGGCATATGGTCGGACATTCCCAGCACGGTCGCAACGGCCATGCCGCCGAACGCCACATGAGAAAGGCCATCTCCGATAAAGGAGAACCGTTTCAGCACCAGCGTCACGCCCAACAGCGAAGAACACAGGGCGATCAGAACGCCCACGATGAGCGCATAGCGGACAAAGGGATAGTTCCAGTAAAAAGCCAGCTTTTCCAATAGGCTCATTTTGCACCGCCTTTCCCAGCCGCAAACAGCCGCCCCTGCGGGCTTTGCAGATACGCTTCCCGTGTACCGAAAAAGATCGTTTCACCAACATGAAGAATGTGGCTTGCGTAGCAAACTGCAGCCTGAATATCGTGGGAGATCATCAGGACCGTAATGCCCTCCTGCTGGTTCAGTTTTTCGATCAGATGGTACATTTCCGTAGTCGCTTTTGGGTCAAGGCCGGAAACAGGCTCGTCCAGAAGCAGCATTTTCCGGGTAGCGCAGAGGCGCGCGCCAGCAAGACGCGCTGCTGCTGACCGCCGGAAAGCTCCCGGTAACAGCGTTTTGCCAGCGACCCGATCTGCATTTTGTGCAGGGCATCCTGCGCAAGCTGCTTTTCCTCTCGACTGTAAAATGGGCGGAGTCCACAACGGCTCTGGCAGCCAGACAGCACGATTTCCTGCACCGACGCTGGAAAATCCCTCTGCACGATGGTCTGCTGGGGCAGATAGCCGATCTCGTTCCGGCGCAGGCCATCGCCCATCTCGATTTGTCCGGAAATAGGCTGCTGCAAACCGAGCAGGGTTTTCATCAAGGTACTTTTTCCTGCACCGTTTTCACCAACTACACAAAGATAGCCGCCTGCGTGAATCTCAAAGTTCAGAGGATCCAGAATGGCCTTTCCCTCATAGCCAACGAGAAGGTTCTTACAAATGAGCTGAGACATGACGGTTCCTTCCTTTAGTTCAGAGCCTGTTTCAGCACATCCAGATTGCTTTCCATCACGGAAGGTAGGTCGTTCCGTTTGCCACATCGGTGGATGTGGTGGACTGCATGGAATCCAGCGTCAGGATGGACTGATTCTTTTCGGCGGTATTCTGCACGATAGTTTCGGCAACTTTGTGCTGTGCGCCCTCAATGGTCAGTACACAGGGCAGTCTCAGTTCATCCACTTTGCCAGCAAGGAAAGAAATGGTCCCAAAGCTGGCTTCCGTTTCCGCAGAGCAGCCTGCAAACGCGGCATAATAGCTCAGACCGTAATCGTCCACCAGATAGCGGAACGGGAAACGGTCGCCGAACAGCACAGTTTTCCGGGCGGCATTGTCCACCACCGTCTGATATTCGCCATCCAGAGCGGCCAGCTTTTCCAGATAGGAGGCAGCGTTAGCAGCGTAGGCATCTTTGTTAGCCGGGTCGATCTCTTCCAGTGCATCGGTGATTGCGTTGCAGAGAGTTTCAGCGTTCTTCAGCGACAGCCATACATGCTCGTCATATTCTTTCTCCGCGTGTTCCAGCATATCCTCCTTGATTTCATCACCGCTCATATCCATCGGATAGTAAGTCGCCAATGCTCCATTTCCTGAGAGAGAGCATCGAAGCCTTCGTTGCCGAAATAAATGTGAAAATGTTCCGCTTTGCCCGGAGCAATGCCATGATCACTGAATTGCACATACTTAGGCGCATCAGCATCACCATCGGTTGCCTCGAAGAAATATCGTACGCCTCTGCTGCCAGATTTATAGTCATAAATCTGGTAGCCCTTATATTGATAGGCAGCCTTTGCTTCAACACCGTTTTTCACAAAACACATCGTGTTATTTTCGGCATTGATTGTAATTTTGGAAACATCCGTTTTATAACCCGTTTCGTAATAGGCACGATATTCTTCCGCCGTTTTGTTCCCATTTTCTGCTTTACGTTCCATCACTTCGTCCAGAATACCCTCTTGAAGATAAGGATAAACAGACTGCCACTCGCCATCCCAATCGGACAGGCTTCTATCCCGCACATCGCTATCGGCAAAGCGGGAATATCCGTGATGATGTCCTTCCTCCGCCTGCATGCCGGGCATTGCTTCCTCTGTCTTAACAGTATCTTTCAGCACATCAAGCAGATTGATAACCTTCATATTTTTGTTGGTGGCTTCTTTCAGGCGTCTTCCACCCAGCCATCCGATTCGCCGCCAACATAGATGAACAAGTCACAGTCTGCGATTTTAATAATATCATCTGCGGTGGGCTGATAGCTGTGCAAATCCACGCCGTTGTCCAGAAGCATGCTAACTTCGGCATTATCGGCCTTGTCGCCGAGGATTTCGCGCACCCAGTCATACTCCGGGAAAATAGTCGTGACGATTTTCAGCGGCTTGCTGCCACTCTGCGATGCGGATGGTGCAGAAATGGACGAGGATCCGGCCTTCCCACAGCCACCCAAAATACCCAGAAGCCAGTAAAAGGCAAAAAAAATACAGCGAATATACGTTTGAATTTTTCATAGAAATGCGCTCCTTTGTTTGATATCAAGAATCATACGGACAAGCATTTCTTAATCCGACAGTTTTACCTTTAGTCGAATCGGTGTTTTTATCAGCAAAAGCGGAGAGCAAAGCGACAGCAAAGCTGCCAACACAAAATGCGGCGCGGGTGTCCGAATGAACGGCCCGGAACCATCTTTTCCGGCGTGCAGGATATTCTTGCAAAGTTTCAGCTGTGCGCAGATGGCGCAGTCTGCCCCAGTGCAGTCGTGGTCGACTTCTTCCGCACAGAACGTCAATGAAACCAAAATGGCCAGAAGGAAACCAACCAGCAGCGTCCACGCAGCGCGGCGGCGTTGTTTTGCGGTGCAGTTCACTCCATTGCCTCCTCTCTCTAATTTGCAAACTGGTTGCAAATTGAATTATAGCAAGGCAATATTGGATTGTCAAGTGGAATTTTTTGCGGACACTACGTTGATCTAAATCGCCGTCAAGAGGGCTGACACCGTCCGGCCCTCTCTCTTTTTGCCAAAGTTTCCCTTGTGTTTTCTTGCAAGCTGCCGAAAGTGACGTGTTTTCAAGTTTTTTGTTGACGCGGCTCGATTTTTGTGGTAATCTACTCCGATAATTTAATATAAGATAGTTACTTGGAGTTCCAGCTCGGCTCCCAACGGAGTCGGAGCAAGTTTTTAGCTTTCTTATCGCTGCATAACGAACCCGAACCAAGGCCATCCCGGAAGGGATGGTCAGGTTCAGGTCGTTGATGAAGTACTTTAAGTAGGCTTCGTGGGCCAGCCGCTGACACGGCAATAATTGTTCCGCAGCAGAAAATCCTTTGCTTCGGCTTCCTCTTCGATGGAAAGGTCTCGTGAACGAGGAATCTCGATTTGTTCGTCTATCGTTTTGAAGTCCTTGTCTGCCATGAAAAATCTCCTTTATAAGCAAAAAGCCCCCAAGTGTGCATACGCTGTGCGCAGAGGCCTGGGGGAGTTGTTATCATTATAATGGCATATCAAGGACGAAATGTCACTGAGCAGAGTGTGAACTATCGATTTTTCGTAAAAATTTTCAAGAAGGGCTTTTTACAGCCTGACTTCCTGTCACACGGAAAGTGTACGGGTGCTGTGGAGGTATGAGCCGTGCCATTAAACGCATTATTGCAGACTACAATGCGGGCGAGGAAGCAGAAGCAAAGAAGCAGCATCGCAAAGCGGTGTGGTGTAAGAATCGAATAGGCGGATTGGTGTAGTAGGTACACCGAACTCAAAATACAAAGATACGGAAGCTATGCTGCAGAAAAACAACATAGCTTCCGCTTTTTTGTTATATGCAAGGATTTTGAAAGGGGAATAGGGTTTTCCAGATGGCAGACCAGCTTGCCTTTGACAGCAATCAAAATCTCTGCAATCTTGAATACGCCAAAATTTACGCCAAGCAAAACTTTATAGTATCTGCTCGACCCAGCGAAGAACAGTACAAAAACGTTCGTTCTGCCGGTCATGATGGCCAGTATCATCGAACACGGTTTTAGCTCCGCAGACTGTCCGCAATGCAGTGTGGACGCGCTGAGCGTAGGTAGCAGCTTCACACAGGCGATTGTTGTGGCCCTCGCCCTCTCGGGTGCGTTCTGGAGATATACCCGAGCAGAACGGTTCAGGAGCGGGTGTTCCTCGATAAAGTCCGCAACTCCCGGATACCAGAATGACCCACAAAGAGAGAACACCGACGCGAATACCTCCGTTTCCCAAAGGCTCATCACCGCAGCCAGACCGCCCAGCGAATAGCCGCCATACGCCAGCTTTTCCGTGTCAAGGGCGTATTCGTCTATAAGCGCCGGGAGAATTTCGTTGTTCAGTTCTCGATGATATTGTCCTAGCTGCCCGCCAAAATCCGGTGTGCCCGGTCGAATAGCCGGTTCCGGCCACGGGGTATACTCTGAAAGTCTGTTATTGGGGTATACCCCCACCAACACTGCTCGTTCCGTGCGCAGATTCAACTGCTCGATCAGTTCCCCATCGTTGAGCAGGATTGCAGGATTTTTGCCTTTGCGCAGTCCCTTTTCCGGGAACCGGACTCCAATTCGATGTGAACCGAGATTTAGAATTTCCATCCATAACCGCCTTTTTTTTTTCAATTATTACGCAGTGTGGGGTGCTCCCCACATAGACAAACGGTAGCATTTTGTGCTATATTAGCATTAACTAACCGCTTTTGCACAAAGGAGCTCCCAATGAATCAAATATCCGCATTTCCCAATCCGCTGGAAATTTTATTTCAGGAATACAATCAGGGCCGAATCGAGTCCGTCGGCTTCCGCAGCTTGACCCTGCACGCTGGTGAGAGTAACAGCTACCGCACCCTGAAAAGTGCGCTGATTGTTCCGGCGTCGGGTCGGGCCATCTTCTCATTTGAGCACGAACCCTTCATTGCCAAGCGAGGACTGTTCCTGCACGGATGTCCCGACAAGACCCTGACCATTTCGGCCTTGGGCGAGCAGGATTTCCACTACATCAATATGTACTACGAAAACGACCGGCCTTTGCTGTTCTCCCACAAGCTCAAAAATCCGGAACAGACCTTTTCCATTTTGGAGCAGATCCTAAAGCTCCACCCGGACGCTGACATCCGCAGCCAGTACCAGCAAGAAAAGCTGACGGAAGAATTCTTCGCCCAGATTTTCGCAGATTTTCAGCCAGAGGAAACTTACAATGAAAGCCAAATCATGAGCATCCTGCTGGATTTCATCGCAGAGCACTATGCAGAGCCGCTGACGCTGGACGCACTGGCCGAGCAGGTCAATGAGAAGGCTGGACATGTCAGCTATCTCTTTTATAAGTACAAAAACATCCGGCCCATCGATTACCTCATCAATTATCGTATCCGAATAGCCACTGAGCTTTTGCGTTCCGGTGACTACACCGTGACGCAGGCTGCCCACGAGGTTGGATACCGGGATGCCTGCTATTTCAGCCGTATCTACAAAAAACGGATGGGCTTTCCGCCCACCCGCATTCTGCCGTAACCGGAGGATTTGCTTTAAGAAGCGCTATACATGAAGCTGTACAGGGTCTCGGCCGCATCGATGACCCGTGCGCCGTAATCCATCACGTCATCGTAATCCATCTCAATGACCTTCTGATTGGCAATAGCAGGAACTTCCTGTACAACAGCGTTGGCGGTCAGCTGCTCCACAGCGTCGGCATCGGTGGCCCCAAAGCGGTCTGCGCGGACGTAGACGATGATATCCGGTTCATGGAGACAAGATTCTCCAGCGTCAGGCCGTTGCCGCCCTTGTCCAGAACATTTTCGGCGTTCAGGGCATTCAGCATACAACTGCTCATCTTGGAATTGAAGGCCACGAAGGTGCCATCGGCGTAGCAGCCATGAACAGAACCTTCAGGGGTTCGCCACTCTGGCTGCTGACCTTGTCCATCAGAGCATCGATTCGCTCCTGAAGCTCATCGGCGTAAGAGTTAGCGGTCTCTTGCACATTGAAGATCTCGCCAATGTTCCGCACATCCTCTACAATGTTATCCAGCGACTGATCAATGGAAGCACTGGCCAGTTCAGTATAGACGGGAATGCCCAGCTCCTGATAGGACTGGACAGTGCCGATGCTGCTCTCAGTGAACATCAGGGACCCTTGCCAAGGATCAGATCCGGCTCCGTGGCAAGGATGGTCTCCTTGGAAACAGACTTCTTATCGCCGAGCTGTTCAGAGATGCAATTTCATCAGCAATGGCACCCTTCAGGCATTGTCATTATCGAACACGCCGACGATTTTATCCTTGAGCCCCAGCTTGATGAGCAGCTCAGTCATGGACAGCTGTGTGGACAGCACCTTCTCCGGTGCATGGTCGTAGGTCATATCCACAGCATTGCCATCAGCGTCATAGATCTGCAGGGTCAGGGGGTAAGAGGTCTCTTCGGCGGAGACGGTGCTCTCGGCAGCAGACGAAGCAATCTCGGAGGAGGCAGCAACGGACGATGCCACAGAAGATGCGGTCTGACTGCAGCCAGTGGCCAGCATGACGGCTGCCAGTGCCGCGGCAGCAACGCTCAGGGTTTTCTTTTTCATAAAGGTTCCTCTTTCTGCGGGGTACTCCCGCGTTTTTGTTATAGATATTGAATCATCAGTTTCCGTTGATCGGGCTGGGGTAGACACAGGCTTCTACATCAAAGATTCGGCGCAGATTTTCGGGGGTCATCACCGCTTGAGGCTGGCCCTGCGTTACAATTTCGCCTTGTTTCATCAGATAGAGGTGGTCGCAGAATTGTGCTGCAAGGCTCAGATCGTGCAGCGCTGCCAGGACCGTGATCTGCAAATCTTTGATGATTGAAAGGATTTCTAACCGATAACGGATATCCAGATGATTGGTCGGCTCGTCGAGGATCAGGATCTTGGGCGACTGGGTCAGCGCGCGGGCCAGAACCACCCGCTGCTTTTCACCGCCCGAAAGGGACTGGAAGTTCCGGTCGCGGTAGCTTTTCATGCCTACCTTGTCCAGTGCCTCCAAAGCTATCTCGTAGTCCCTCTCCCGTTCTTGCTCCAGCAGGGAATGGAAGGGATACCGCCCCATCAGGGCGATGTCCAGCACGGTATAGTCAAAATTGATCTGGTTGAATTGTCCCATCACCGCCATGTTCCGCGCCAGCTTTTTGCCGGAAAAATGTGTGATGTCCTTGTCGTCCAGACGAACGATGCCGCTGTCCATCTTTTGTGTGCGGTAGATGGAGCGGAGCAGAGTGGTCTTGCCGCTGCCGTTGGCACCCAGCAAGGCCGAGAATTTCCGGTCCGGCACCTCAATGGAGAGATTCCGAACGATGGGTTTTCCGGCAATCGAAACGCTGACGTTTTTCGCATCCAGTTTCATTCAATTGCCTCCAAATCCATACTTTTTACGCACCATCACATAGACGAAGAAGGGCGCACCCACCAAGGCAGTGAAAATGCCCACAGGCAGCTCGGTGTTGGGAATCAGACTGCGGGCGATGGCATCCACCCAGAGCATGAACAGTCCGCCGGAGAATGCCGCGATCGGCAGTAGTTTTCGGTGGGCTGTGCCGGCAATGGCGCGGGAAACATGCGGGATAATAAGCCCTACAAAGCCAATCGTGCCGCAGACCGATACCAATGCACCAGTCAGCACCGAGAGCACCAGCAGGTAAACCAGCCGACACCGGAAGGTGTTGATGCCGATGGTGGAAGCTGCTTCCTCACCAAGCATCAGACCATCCAGCGTCTGGGCCTGCGTCCGGAAAAAGACTGCTGCCGCCAGTACGATCAGTGTGATAGGGCCGATGTTTTTCCATCCGGCGCGGGTCAGGGAGCCCATCGTCCAGAACTTGATGGACATCATACCGTCCGAATCGCCTGCTACCGCAATGATAAAGTTGGAAAATGCGGTCAGCAGCGCATTGACGATCATGCCGGAGAGGATCAGCTTGACTGAGGTGGTCTTGCCATCCGCCGAGGAGAGGGCCAATACGAGGAAGCAGGCACCGCCTGCTCCTACAAAGGCCCAAAAGCCGGAGATCACGCCCAGCCCTAAAAAGAGTGAACCAGTGCTCCCAGCGTTGCGCCTGCCGACACACCAAGAATGTATGGGTCTGCCATTGGGTTTTGGACAACGGCCTGCATCACGCAGCCACAGAGGGCCAGCCCGCTTCCTGTCAGAAAGCCCAGAATAATTCGGGGCATCCGGATCTGCCAGACGATCTGTTCAAATGCCACAGATACCGAGGTGCCTGTGTCTGTCCCGAACAGGTGCCGAAGCAGGATCGATAGTGTATCTTGTACCGGAATGCGGACTGCTCCCATGCAAAGCGTAATGATTGCAGAAACAAGCGTTAGAATCATCAATAGAATGATCGTCAGTCGTGTCTTTTTCATATAGAAATCACCCTCTCAAGTGGTCCGGGGTTAGCTTTGACTATCCACAAGGTATTTTACAGGCCGCTTACAGATTTGTCTATGGACAATTCTTTAAAGAATGGACGATTCTTAAAAACCGACTCCCAGCTCTCCTCGACCACCGGAACACCAAACTCGCGCTCGATGGTGTAGGCTGTGCGGGCATAGTGGGGATCCCGGATGTCCACCGTGAGCACGGCCGCCGTGTGCAGGCTCTTGCTGACCATGCCCTGTGCAATGGCACTGTGAGCGTAGCTGCAGCGTTTGAGCACCTTTTCCACCTTGGCGCGGGTGTCGGCGCGGACGGTATCTTTGTGGTTGAGCACGCGGGAGACGGTGGCGATCGAGACTCCGGCTTCCCGTGCAATATCGTAAATATTCATAGACCCTCTTGTAAAATCAGATGTGGTTGGATGGTTAAAACATACCCTGCCGCCGTGTGGTTGTCAGGATGAAGGGGAGACGGTGTACCGAAAAACTTGCCCTTGTTCCGGAGGGAAACTGGGCTATAATAAAACCACTTCTTAGCCGGAAGGAGGGGATGCGGATGGAGCTGTTTCGGCGGACATTGGCGGGGCTGCTGATGCTGGTGGCTGCGGTGTCAGTGGGCATCTGGGTGCAGGGAAGGTTTATCGACGCGGTGCTCTGCCGACTCATACGCGGATGATCGGGGCGACGTATACGACCCTGAGTGACCCGTTTTATGAGACCATCAACGATGAGATCCAGATGCAGATCAAGAGCAACGGCGATCTGCTCCTGGTGCGCGACCCGGGGCAGGATCAAGAGCGGCAGAATCAGGAGATCGAGGATATGCTCAATAAGGGCATTGAGCTGCTCATCGTGAACCCGGTGGATTATGTGGGCGTGACGCCTGCGCTGGAAAAGGCGAGGGAAAAGGGGGTGCCGGTCATCCTCATCGACTCCAAGGTGGACGACCCGGAGCTTGTCACCTGCACCATCACCTCCAACAACTACGGCGCCGGTCTGCTGGACGCCCGTCACCTCATCAGCCAGACCAAGAGCGCCCGCATCGTGCTGCTGTCCAACTCGGATTCGTTCTCCAGCTGGACAGGCTTTCGGGCTTCTGCCAGACCCTGACCAAAAGCGGCAACGACTACCAGATCCTGGAGCTGCGGGACTGCGGCGGCGAGCTGAACCGCGCCATGCGCGCGATGGTGCAGCTGTTGGAGACCTTCCCGCGCATTGACGTCGTGATGGCCGTCAACGAGCAGGCAGCCCTGGGCGCAATGGCGGCGCTGGAAGAAAAGGGCGTGCTCTCCTCCACTTTGGTCTACAGCGTGGACGGCTCACCGGAGGCGAAAGCCCTGATCTCCGAAGGGCTGATGACGGCCACCTCGGCGCAGTCGCCCCTCCGCATCGGCCGGATGGCGGCAGAGGTGGTGTACGAGATCCTGGAGGGCAAGCCGTACCTGACCAACATCGTGGTGCCGGTAAATCAAATCACGCAGGAGGATATTCTGCGCTACGGCACGGAGGCTGGCAATGAAAACTGAAAATTTGTCCATCGGCCTCCGGGTGCTCTACCATGCCATTGAGTGGCTGACGGTATTTCTGATCCTGCTCATCTTTGCGGTGCAGATCATCACGCCGCTCTACGCGGTGAGAATTGGCCGTGCAGACTCGTTTTTGCAGCAGCTGCAATGGCTGCCCTACCGCCCCGGTGTGCTTGCCCTGGGCGTGATGCTGGCAGCGGTGGGCACCATCCTGAGCAAGTGCTCCCATGAGGTGGACAGCGGCTTTCTCTCCCGCAGCAGCTGGCAGCTATATTTATTGGAGGGCGTGCTGTACAGTGCCTCGGCGCTGATCTTCCAGCAGAACTGCGACAAAATCGCTCTGTTTGCGATCGTGGATATGGTGGACGACCCGCGCGCGCTCCGGCAGAAGCGCTTTCTGAGCGCCATGATCGTGGTGTACCTTTTCTGCAACATGGACGCCGCCACCAGCGCCTCCATGCCGTGACGCTGAAACAATACCTGGCTTTTTACAGCCTGCACACCCGCAGCGTCCTGCAGCTGGTGATCGAGAGCCTGTCGGCGCTGGAAATGATACTCTTCATCCTGTACATGGTGCTGTTCATCAGCCAGCAGACCAGCGAGAAACAGGAGATCCTGAACCTGAACCAGCAGCTGCAGCAGGCCAACGAGCAGCTGCGCATCTACGCCGAGGAGAGCGCCCACACCGCACAGGTGCAGGAGCGCAACCGCCTTGCGCGCGAGATCCACGACACGTTAGGCCATGTGCTCACGGGCATCACAGCGGGCGCGGACGCCTGCATCCAGATGATGGACGACTCGCCCGAGATGGCACGGCATCAGATGGAGCTGATAGCCGACACCGCCCGCAACGGAATGAACGATGTCCGGCGCTCGGTCAAGGCGCTGCGGCCGGACTCGCTGGAAAAAGAAAACCTCTCGGGCGCGCTCAACAAGATGTGTGCCAGCATGGCGCAGAGCAGCGGCGCGCAGATCCAGCTGGAAGAGTCGCTGGCCGGGCTGACGCTCTCGCAGGATGAGGAAGACTGCGTCTACCGCACCGTGCAGGAGGGCATCACCAACGCCATCCGCCACGGCCACGCCACCCGGGTCCAGGTGCGGTGCCATATCGAGGACGGCGTGCTGGAAGTGTCGGTGAGGGACAACGGCATCGGATGCAAGAGCGTGACGCCGGGCTTTGGCCTGCAGCATATGCAGGAGCGGATGCTCATGCTGGGCGGCACGTTCTGGTATGAGAACAGCGACGGGTTCTGCATCCGGGCAGAGATCCCTCTGCGCAAGACCCCGGGCAGTGAAAAGAGGAAACAGGAGGAAACGGTATGATAAAGGTGCTTCTGGCCGACGACCAGGAACTGATCCGTCAGAGCCTCAGCTTTGTGATGAGCAGGCAGGAAGACATTGAGATGGTGGGTACAGCCGCCAATGGCCGTGAAGCGCTGGAACTCGTGGAGGAAAAGCAGCCCGACGTGGTGCTGCTGGACATTCGGATGCCCGAGATGGACGGCGTGGAGTGTACCCGCCGCATCAAGCAGGAGTTTCCGGGCATCAAGGTCATCATCCTGACCACCTTTGACGATGACGATTATGTGTTTGACGCTCTGCGGTACGGCGCTTCCGGTTACCTGCTCAGGCGTCTCGGTGGACGGCCTGACCAACGCCGTGCGGGAGGCCGCGCGGGGCGGCTCCATCATTGCCCCGGATGTGGCGTCCAAGGTCTTGCAGATGTTCTCCCGCATGGCACAGGCGACGTGCAGGTGCGCGTGAACAAAAAGAATGCGCTGGAGCTGACCAAGATGGAGTGGCAGGTCATCCGCGAGGTGGGCTGCGGCCTCTCCAACAAGGAGATCGCGGGCAGACTCTATCTCTCCGAAGGCACGGTGCGCAACTACATCAGCAGCATCCTGCGCAAGCTGGAGCTCCGTGACCGCACCCAGCTGGCCATCTGGGCGGTGCAGAACCAGAACAGCCAGCCGGAGGCAGACGTATGAGCCGGTACTGGAAAGCCGCGCTGCCCTTTCTGCTGGCGGCGGTCATCATTCTGGCGGCTGCCAGCCGTCCGGTGGTGCTGCACATCGGCTTCCCGTGTGACAGCTATTGGAATGTCCCGGGCGAGAACTACTATACCTTTATTGACGCCGCCATTGAAAAGTTTGAGGCAGAGCACCCCAACGTGAAAGTCGAGTACACCAGCGGCATCCGGGTCGAAGAGTACACCGAATGGCTCAGCGGCCAGTACCTGCTGGGGCAGGAGCCGGATGTGATGGTGATCCTTCCCGAGGACTTTGTGATTTTCAGCGATACAGCTTCCCTGCGGGAGCTGGATCCGTTCATGAAGCAAGACCCGGAAGCGGATCTGAGCGGCTTTTACCCGGCGGCATTGCAGGCCGGAGCCGACAAGGGGAAACAGTATGCGCTGCCGCTGGAATGCGTGCCGCAGATGATGTTCATCAATAAGACACTGCTCCAAAAAGAGCACATCCGCATCCCGGATAACGATTGGACGTGGGATGAGTTTTACAGCCTGTGTGAGCAGCTGACGAGAGACACGGACGGGGACGGCATCGTTGACCAGTTCGGCGTCTACGATTACGGCTGGGAAGAGGCGCTGGTGGCCAACGGCTGTTCGCTGTTCAGTGAGGACGGCCAGCACTGTCTGCTGAACCAGAGCGCGCAGGAGTCCGCCATGCAGTTTGCGCGGCAGATCTACCAGCTCAACGCCGGAACGGATCTGAGCGACAAGACCTTCGACGAGGCAGAGTGGCGTTCCGCCCGATGCTCTTTTCCGAGTACCGCAGCTATGAGCCGTATCCGTGGCGCATCAAGCGCTCGTCGAACTTTGAGTGGGACTGCATCGCCATGCCCAGCGGCACAAGCGCCGGCGGCGGCAACTACTCCCGGCTGAGCACCCTCATGCTGGCATCAGCCAGCGCACAAAGCACTCCCGGCTGGCGTGGGAGCTGCTGAAGACCATTGCCTGCACGGAGGAGATGCAGACGATGGTCTACACCGAGTTGAGCGGCGTGTCCGCCCTGCACAGTGTGACGGAATCGGATGAGGTCGCCCGGCTGCTTCAGCTGGACTCGCAGGACACCGCCTCCCGCGGGATGTCTACTCTGCCTGCCATCATGGAGGATACCCTTGCCACGCCCCGCTTTGCGCGGTATCATCAGGCGATGGAGAGCGCCGACCGCCTGATCACCGAGCCATGTCGGCAGACAAGAACTTTGAATTGCAGCTGCTGCAAATTCAGCAGCAGCTCGACGTCACATTGACAAGCTGACAAAAAATCCACGCAGAAAGCCCGTTTTTGTGCAAACTGCTGCATAAAAACGGGCTTTTATTCGACTATTTGACGAAAGAAGTGACATTTGTCATGCTTTATTTGGCAGAATGTCACATTCCGCTTGTGACATTCTACAGCTGTGAACAGGACATGAACATGGTATGATAAAGCCATGAAAATCAGATGGGCCTGCGCGAGGCTCATCCGAGAAGAGCAAGATCTGTTTGGAAAAATCAGGAGGAAAAATCACATGAAGAAGATCTCTCGTCGTTCGTTTCTCGCTGTCTGCGGCGCGATGGCTGCAACTGCTGCCCTGACCGCCTGCGGCGGTTCTTCCGCTTCTACCGCCGGCACCGCTGCTTCCGGCTCCACTGCCGGTTCTGCTGCATCCGGTGAGGTCTTTGAGCTGAAGCTCTCCACCACCCAGACCGATACTTCCATGATCTATCAGGGCCTGCAGGCTGCTGCCGACAAGGTCGCTGAGGACACCGACGGCCATGTGAAGGTCACCATCTATCCTTCCAGCCAGCTGGGCGGTGAGGAAGACATGATCGACCAGGCTCTGCAGGGCATGGGCATCGCCGTCCTGACCGACGCAGGCCGTCTGTCCAGCTACGTCAACGACATCGGCATCATGAACATGCCTACATCGTGGACAACTACGAGGACGGCATGAGCTGATGGCTACCGACACCTTCAAGGGCTGGGACGCTGACCTGGCCAACAACGGCATCTGCGGCCTGTGCTACAACTACTACGACGGTGCTCGTTCCTTCATGGGCCACAAGGCTTACAACACCCCCGCCGATCTGAAGGGCGCTGTCATCCGCACCCCCGGTGCTGACCCGTACGTTGAGTCCATCTCCGCGATGGGCGCTACCCCGTACAACATCGCATGGTCTGAGGTCTACAACGGCATCCAGACCAAGTCCATCGACGGCTGCGAAGTCCAGTACACCTCCGCTGTTTCCAGCAAGATCTACGAGGTCTGCGAGTATGTCAGCAAGACCGAGCACATCAACCTGTTCAACATGGTCATCTGCGGTCAGGCATGGTTCGACAAGCTGCCCGCCGAGTATCAGGAAGTCATGAAGAAGGACTTCAGCGACTGCGCATACAACAATGCTCAGGACATCATCGCTGCCCAGGCTGACATGGAGAAGATCCTGACCGACAACGGCATGACCATCGTCGAGGTCGATAAGGACATCTTCCGTGAGGCTGTCAAGCCCGCATACGAGAAGCTGGGCTGGACCGAGCTGCGCGAGCAGCTGTACAAGGAAGCCGGCGTCGAGGCCTGAGCCCTTAAAAAGCTGGATCGACCGTAACGTAAATGTCCTCCTGCGTGGCAGCTCGCTGTGCAGGAGGTATTGTGAATAAGGACGACTTTCTATGAAGAAATTTTATGAAAAAGTCTGTAAGCTGGAAGAGCTGATCGCTCTGATCCTGGTTGCAGGCATTGCGGTCCTCGTCTTTGTTTCGGCGCTGATGCGTACCTTTGGCCATCCGCTGAACTGGGCACAGGACGTTGCACTGATCGCCTTCGCATGGCTGATCTTCCTCGGAAGCGACGTTGCAATGCGCGGCTCCGGTCTGATCGGTGTTGATCTGTTCGTCAAGAAGTTCCCCGCCGGGGTGCAGAAGGTTTTGGATATTGTATTCAAGGTCATCATCGCAGCGTTCCTCTGCGTGCTGATCTACTACGGCTACGGAATGACCACCACCGGCTGGGCGCGTCAGATCACTTCTCTGCACGTCAGCTACAGCTGGGTCACGATGGCTGTGCCTGTCGGCTCCTTCTTTATGCTCATCTCCACCATCCTGAACATCATTGAGCGCGTCAAGACGCCCGCTGGTCAGGAAGTCAAACACGAAGCAGGGAGGGACGTCGGCTAATGTTTATTGCAATCGGTATCTTCTTTGTGTTTCTGCTGCTGGGTATGCCCGTGGCATTCTCCATCGGTCTGTCGGGCTTCTCGTTCTTTATGATCCGCGACCTGCCCATGACCGTTCTGGTGCAGAAATCCATTTCCACTTCTCAGAGCTTTACCCATGCTGGCCATCCCCCTGTTCCATTCTGGCCGGCAACCTGATGAACAGCTGCGGCATCACCAAGCGCTGATGCGCTTTGCCAACGCCTGCACCGGCCATATGTACGGCAACATCGGTCAGGTCTCCTGCCTGATGTCCACCCTGATGGGCGGCGTCTCCGGTTCTGCGGTTGCAGATGCTTCGATGGAGTGCCGCATCCTCGGACCTGAGATGACCCGCCTGGGCTACGACCGCGGCTGGTCTGCCGCCATCAACGGCCTGTCCGGCTGATCGTCGCCACCATTCCGCCGAGCATGGGCTGATCATCTACGGCACCGTCGGCGAGGTGTCCATTGGACGCCTGTTCATGGCTGGCTGGGTCCCCGGCATCCTGATGTGCGTGCTGCTGATGCTGGCCGTCACCTGGAGCGCCCGCCGCTTCGGCTACAAGCCCGAGCATGACCATCCGGCTCCGCTGTCTGAGATCCTGAAGGCTCTGCTGGATAGTATCTGGGCCATTCTGTTCCCTGTCCTGCTGATCGTCCTGATCCGCTTCGGCATCATGAGCCCCACCGAGTCCGGCTCCTTTGCCTGCGCATACGCCCTGCTGGTCGGCACCGTGTTCTACCACGAGCTGACTTGGGAGAGCCTGCTGCAGACCCTGCGCGACAGCGTGAAGGACATCACCGTCATCACCATCATTCTGGCGTTCTCCGGCGTGTTCGGCTACGGTATCGTGTTCGATAACATCACTGTCACCATTGCAAACGCTCTGCTGGGCATCACCAGCAACAGCGCGATCCTGCTGCTTCTGGTCGTCGTCTTCCTGCTGATCTGCGGTATGTTCATGGAGACCACCGTTATCGCCCTGATCCTGACCCCCATCCTGCTGCCCGTCATGCGCAGCATCGGCGTCAACGAAGTCGTGTTCGGCATGATCATGATGACCACCGTCACCTTCGGCGTCATGACTCCCCCTGTCGGCACCGCGCTGTATGCTGTGTCTGACATCATGGAGTGTCCCATTGAGGAGACCTTCAAGAAAGGCTGGCCCTTCTACCTCGCGATCATAGGTGTCATCCTGTTCATGATATTCTTCCCGCAGGCGGTGCTCTTCCTGCCGAACCTCGTGTACGGCGCTTAAATCAAGCGTTCCACCTCTCTCCGATTCTTCTATCTATAAAGCAGAGCCTGTCTTTCCTGCCTTGGAAAGGCAGGCTCTGTGCCTTTTATGGAGGGTTTTATGAAACCGACAACAGATTTCCCTTTCCTGCTGGACAACCCCCGGGCGTGGCGCACCTATCTGGGAGGCCGGATGCTGGACGCCCTGCACGGTGACTCCAACGGCGAGGACGGGCATTTCCCCGAGGAGTGGATACTTTCCACCGTCGCCGCCCGCAACGCCGGACGGGAGCAATTCCCCGAAGAGGGCATGAGCCACCTGCGCGCACCGACGTCACCCTGAGATCGGTGCTGGAAAGCGATACGGAGGCTATCTCGGCAAGGGCGCGGCGCAGCCCACCCTCGGCGTGCTGACCAAGCTCATCGACAGCGCCGAGCGTCTGACCTTGCAGGTGCATCCCGACAGGCCGACGGCCCTGCGGCTGTTCCGGAGCCAGTACGGCAAGACCGAGTGCTGGCACATCCTCAGCGGCCACCCCGTGAACGGCGAAGAGCCCTGCATCTACTACGGCTTCCAGCCGGACATGACCCGCGCGCGTGGGAAGCGCTGTTCCACGCACAGGATATTCCCGGGATGCTGGCCGGGATGCAGAAATACCCGGTGCATCCGGGCGACACCCTCCTGATCGAGGGCGGTATGCCCCACGCCATCGGCGCGGCTGCTTCCTCGTGGAGATCCAGGAGCCGACGGATTATACGATCCGGGTGGAGCGCACGACGCCCAGCGGCTTTGCCGTGGCCGACAGTATGTGCCATCAGGGGCTGGGCTTTGAAAAGATGTTCGAATGCTTCCGCTATGAGCCGCACAGCCGCGAGGAGATCCACGACCGCTGGTTCATCGAACCGGAAACGGTGCTGAAAACGGCGGGCGGAAGCATCACGACGCTGGTGGCTATCGCAATACGCCGCTCTTCCGTCTGGACGAAGTAAACGTCTCCGACACCCTGACGGTGGACTGCCGCCGCGCGGCAGCGGCATCTATGTGCTGGAAGGCGCAGGGACCCTGAGCGCAAACGGCCGCAGCCTGCCTCTGAAAAAGACCGATCAGCTCTTTGTCCCCGCTGGAACGGGAAGATTTACACTGGATGAGGAGGCTCCGCTGAGGGTCCTGCATTTCTTTGGCCCTGAACAGAAACAATAAATTCCAATGTAAAAAAGACCTCCGCCGCCTTTCAGGGCTGCGGAGGTCTTCTGCTATAGGGGAGAGGTTACTTCCGTGCTATCATCTCGGTGTAGGCCAGCACCAGCGGGCCGACGCCCTTTGCGTCGTTGCAGACCACCGGCTCACTGAAATAGTAAGCCAGCGAGCCGTCGCGGTGGTCCTTGCCGCCGAGGCCGGCCACGAGGCAGATGCCGTTCAGCTGCAGGCTGCCGTCCGGGTTCTTGCTCAGATACTTGTCACAGGTGCCGTAGAAGGCTTTCTCGGCCCATGCGGCCATCCGCTTGGGCAGGTAGCCGAGACGCACGCCCTTGAGCACGGCGTAGGCGAAGAGGGCCGTGCCGCTGGTCTCGAGGTAGTTGCCCTCGACGCCGGGGTGGTCCATCACCTGCCAGAACATGCCGGTCTCCTCGTCCTGGAACTTGTGGACGTCCTCGATGGTCTGCTTGAACATCGCCATGATGCCGCGGTACTCGTTGTAGAGCTGCTCATCCATCCGCTCCAGCACGTCCACCATCGCCACCATGAACCAGCCCATGGCCCGCAGCCAGAAGTTGGGGCTGCAGCCGGTGACGGGGTCAGCCCAGTACATCTGGCGGCTCTCGTCGTAGCCGTGGTAGTACAGGCCGGTCTTCTCATCCCGCATGTGCTTTTTGATGTTCATGAACTGCTTGTAGCTGTCGATGCAGCCCTGCATCTTGTTGTAACGGGTCTCGTACTCCATATAGAAGGGCTGGGCCATGTAGGTGCCGTCCAGCCAGACCTGCCACGGATAAATGTCCTTGTGCCAGAAGTTGCCCTCCTTGGTGCGGGGCTGGGTGAGCAGCTGGCTGCGGATGGTGTCGATGGCCTTGCGGTACTTCTCGTCGCCGAAGATGTCGTAGAGGATGAACAGGTTTTTGCCCTGATTCACGTTGTCGAGGTTGTACTCCTTCGGGTCGTAGGTCTTGATGGAGCCGTCTTCCTGCACGAACCAGTCGATGAAATCCTTGGAAAATTTCAGATACTTTTCGTCGCCGGTAGTCTTATACAGGCTCAGGCAGGCGGTGATCATGCAGCCGTCGATGTAGTTCCACTTGTTGGGCTTGCCGCTGCGGACCTTCTCGATGTTCCACATGGGTGCCTCGGCGCTGGAATTGGCGATGAGGTAGTCCACATAATCGCCCAGCATGGACAAAATCTCTTCATGAGTCATGGCTTAGTCCTCCTCAAAATGGCCGACGTTGGCAAAGCGCAGGCGCTCGCCTCGCAGCCTTCGATCCTGACGTTGTGCAGCTTGATGTTCTTGACGTTCTCGGCGTAGATGGCCAGCTTCTTGACCAGCGGGCGGTTGTCGGCATGGCAGCCTGCCCCTCCTTGGCGTCGGGTCGAAGGTGATGGTGACGTTCTTCATGGAGACGCCTCGATGGGCTGCTCGGGCAGGCCGTCGAAGTAGCAGCCCGCAAACTGTGCGTCGGTGGCCACGATGTCTTCCATGGTCAG